>Ga0247765_1000004_pt1 | contig 178186 bp, 194 predicted proteins | sample UWRJL106311C6_FD_179949 | JGI IMG/M metagenome (GOLD analysis project Ga0247765, IMG submission 179949) | Plant litter microbial communities from Arlington Agricultural Research Station in Wisconsin, United States - UWRJ-L106-311C-6 | ecosystem: Environmental > Terrestrial > Plant litter >... | reverse complement strand
TGGGTCCCCTACTCCGTACCCGCCTCAGTACCCCAACCAGTACAACCCAGGTGCCCGGCCAATTGGGAACACCCAGGTTTTCCCCCAAACCCCAGGTCGGCCCCAGGTTGCCCCCATGTACCAGCAGCGGCCGCCTGCTACCGCTCCCGTCCCGCAGGCACATTTCAACCAGAGGGCACAACCCCCGCCTCAATACCGAGCCCAGGGCCACGCCTTCGGACCGCAACTTGCCAAGTCGCAAACTCCGTATGGTCATTCTAATATGACCCAATACACGGCGAGCCCACAGACTCGGATGCCACAGCATCCCGGTTATGGCATGAGTCCTGCCGCGAGTCCCGGCCACCGGTATCCCCAGGGCTATCAACCTAGTTTCCAGCAGCCACACCAGCAGGTGCACCCACAACACATGCAGCATGCCGTCCATCAGCAGCAGCATCATCAACACCCTAGCCAGCAGTCGCCGCTGCCTCCCCAGACTCAACACTCCCCGGTGCATCCCCAAATAGCACAACATGCGCCGCAACATCAACAGCATGCCCAGCATCCACAACATCCTCAACAAGCGGCATTCGCACCTTATCCAAATGGCCAGCAGCAGATGACTCGAACTATGTCGCCGCAGGTCCCCCAAGCGCACTCCTATAGTCATACGCCAACACCGCCACAACAACACTCACAGCTGCCTCGGCCGCCATATGGAAGTCCAGGTATGCCGCCTAATACTGCACAGAGGCCGTATGGTGGTGCTCCGCAGGCCAACATGATGGTTCCCGGACGGCCCAGCAGTCTTAGCGGGTTTGCTACGGTTATGCCGGACGCACAGCATCGCCAGCTAATGGAGCAAGCAAGGGTTCGCGCCGACGCCGAGCAGAGAGTCAGCGGGCACATAAGCAAGGTTGCTGCAGGAGAGGGACCCGGCGTAGTTGGGCTTGCGGGAATCGGTCTTGGGGGCACGTTTGACGTGAATAAGATGGCAGCCAAAATGCAAATGGGCGTTGCCAACATGTCCCCGAACCAACGCGTCCTACATGGCGGGCCGAGCCCGGTCAATGGCGGGGTCGTGCCGGTACCCTCACCGAGCCCCGCAACACTACCCCAACATGGCGCTATGGGCGGACCTTCAGGGGCTCCACTCCATCACGGCGCGCCGAGCCCAGCTCTCGGCCAAGGGTTCAAGCCGCCTGCCCAACAGGCATAATGACCTCCTTCGCACATAGATAAGAGCCACGGCTTTATACTATGGATTTCAAGGGCGTTTGGAGCGAATTGTCCCTTGCGCTCTTTTTTAATAAAAAAAAGAATGCCTACATGAGAGATGTACGAGAACTGGGCCGGACACCGTCTGGATTGTTCGGCCCAACCGTGTCGTTTGTTTTGCACAGAGTGGGGGCAGACAGGTAGGCAGACAAGCGGGCTTCATCGATTATACTCCTTCTCGCTATCGCTGGGAGTATGCTTATGCTAGGTTCTGACTTGGTTCTGGTTTGGTTTGGTTTCGGTTCGGGAACAGCGAGGTCGGGTCTGTGTCTGGTCGGGGTGGACAGGGTTGCCAAGGAGTATAACTGTGCCATTAGTGTATAAATCGTTAAAAGGCTTTTCTATTTTTTGGTTCTCACGGATGCAAAGGTCTAGGTTTGGGGAGAAGATGGAAGCGAGAGCGAAAGCGAATTGTCCCTAGCCGGGATGGCATGGGAGGGTCTAGACAGGCAGTCAGGCAGAATAGGTTCAGCCGATTTGAATTTTCTTTCGTCTTTTTCATCGCATGAAGTTGGTGTTGTTGCCTGGAAGCGCGGGGTTGCCAACCCGACATTTCAAGTCAATATTCATCGCAGGGTGCTATCAACAACGGACACAAGACAACAGACCTTGGCATGTTTCGTTGCTCACACTCAGCTTCAGAGTCACGCGGCAATTCTAAGTTGGCCAGCGTCTCAGAAACCTCGGGAGACTTCAATTTTCTTTGTATTTTCAATGGCTCTGGTTGTGTTGTACTGCATTAAGAAGAGTTGGGTATCATTCTACCGACCGTAATCAATAATTTCTCTATTCAACCAGGGGTTGGGCGGATTGCATCCTTCAGCTGCTATTCACTTGGGCCGCTGTTGTAAAGACGCCCTGATGCTCTTCAACTCCTCCACCACATCTTCCTGAAACACGTCATACCTCTCCATATACAGCCTCCGCAGCTCAAAGGCCACCTCGATGGCGATTAAAATGATAATAATCCACTCCAGCCGGGTGCTGTGCTTCTCGCTTGACATCTTCTCACTGATGTCCAGCACTTGTTGCGCCACACCAACAACTTCTTGCGCATATGTCATCTTGTCATTCAAAGTCTTGATACGCACACCGACGTCAAGCGCCTTGCCGATCTTGGAGTAGTATGTCTCGAGTTTCTCCTCACTGTCCCAGAAAATGTCGGGCAGCGCGTCGGTCAGGTCGTTGTAGTGGTTCAACTGGCTGCGCAGGTTGAGCAGCTCGCCTGTCTTCTGCAGGATCAGTCCTCGCGACAGCGGAGCTTGGAGGCCTTGCGAGAGCTGGTCGGGGATATGTCGCGTGCTCTCGAGGTAGCGCGTCAGCGAGCTTTCCAGCACCGCCAACTTGGTACTTCGGGCGAGGCCTGACGAGAAGGCAATCTTGGCCAGCGTTGTGTCCAGTCGATCGCCCGCCTCCAGCTCGCGCCGCGTGCCCAACACCACCACGTCCCCGCTTACCCGGCTCTGCTCCTGTTCAGGGTCTGCCACAAAGTCCAAGTCCTCCACTTCCTTGTCTGCAACAAACGGCCCCTCCGCTGCCGGTAGGAGCAAGTTGGTTGACAAGGCGCTGACCACATCCGGGGGCAATGCCCACGTCACGACTGTTCCCGACGGGAACACAAATATATCCCCTTGGTTGAGGCCGCGCGCGTGCACCACCTCGTTGACTTCAAAGCCCGTACCGTCGGGATCGAGCTCGAAGCCGTGGTTCGCCAGCAGCGAAGCGACAATATCCATGTCGAACGACTCGGCAATGCACACGGCACTGAGCAAAGATCCGCCATCGCTAGTCTCGGTTGTCTTTGGAGGTGGAGGTGTCGTTTTGGTTGCCGCTACGCCCGGCACGCCCTTTTGCGCAACGATGGCTACGCGGTGCAAAGAGTTTTTCAGTGGCGGTTTGCGCTTGCTGGGCGGAGAGCGGTCGCCGAGCTTTCGGTCGGCCGTCGGCGAGGGGTTGCCGTTGCCATTACCGCTGCCGTGACCGTTCTCATAGCGGGAGTGGGGCGACTTTCCATCCTGTTGGAGGAAGACATTCGAGGTGAAGAAATTGCGGCGACGGGGAAATTGAATTGGGACCGTTATGTGGAAATTTCGACGAGTGAGCAGCTGCGGTCGTGAGAGCCATGTTGTGTAGCTGCGGGTGTTGATGATGCCAATAACGCGAGGGGCAGACCCTAGATTTAGCACGACCGATTTTATCATTGTGACGATTCCATTGGGTATTTTTTTTTTCGGCTGGTTGCAGACCACTAGCTGGGTCTTGTGGGAGCTTTCTCAGGGGAAACGTTTTTCTCGGCCCATTTTGTGACTGTTGGTTGATGCAAGAAAATCAGTGACGTATCGGCGCCTATGGTCAAGTTCCCTGGAGCTTGGACCGCTTGGCGACACCAATGCACAAGGTGTTCTTGAAATCTCCCTCCAAAGATCAAAGACACGACGACGATACGCACTCACTGGCGGCTCAACAACATGGACTACGATATTCGAGTTGAGGACTACCTTGACGACAAGCTGCAGTCGACGGGGGATTTTGAGCATCTGGACACTTTACTCAGCAGCGTCGAGCTACAGCGAAGCCAGCTTCAATCGCAACTTGACGATGCCACGCGCGAGCTCGAGGAGGCGCGTCGATCCGCCCAGGACCGTCATGCTGCCCTTGCCGCCCAGATTGACGAGTTCCAGAAACTGCAGAACAGTATCGATCTTCGTCTTCAGATTGTTGCCCAGTCTGACGCTCCCGACGAGGCCATCCGTCGTCTCGAACCGCCCATGAAGAAGTTGCACCGAGTCGACCTCGCTCACAAGTACCTCGTCCTCTTGCACTATGTCGATAACTTGCGCTGGGAAGCACGCTCCTGTCTTCCTGAAAGCCCCAAGGCAGCCTTGGATCCATACACAAAATTGAAGCAGCTGTCACTGCGGCTCAATGAGCTACAGCTCCATGCTGATGGTGCTGCTGTCCACCTAGTCAGCTATGTCGAGTCGGCGGCTGTGGGTCTGTGGGATGAGATGAAGAAAACCATGTCGGACGAGTTGCAAGTTGTCCTGAACAAGCGAGGCTGGCCTAACGTGGACCCGGATTCCGATGTCGATGAGGAATGGCTGCAGTGCTTTGAGAAGCTCGTCGACCTGCAGGTACCCGAAGTCCTCTACTCTCCTGAGGTTGTCGAGCTCTTGCCCGTGAACGTCATGGCTCATATCTTCGTCAAGGAATTCCGTTTCCACTTTATGAGTGACAGGCCGACCAGCAATCCCGAACTCATCGGCGCTCACTGTTTTCCCTGGTTTCTCGCCCTCATTGAAAAGTGGGAGAGCTTCTTCAGAGATAACTTCAGTTCGATACTAGCAGCGAAGTTCAACCAAACGGAAATCTCGCGAAAGATGGTTTACATGGACCCTGTGTGTGCCTTCATCAGCTCCATGCTTCCAGTCATGAGGGAAAAGATCACGCTGGTCATGGGTGATGCGATCAAGAACCTGGCTTTCCTCAGCGAGCTGATCTCCCAGATCATGACCTTTGACGAGAATATCCGCTCAATGTACAGTTATGACGGCGGCAACACCGAGGACGGCTGGGAAGGACTGACATCGGAGGTTCTGGATGTCCACTTCGTCACATGGCTGGAAGTAGAAAAGGCGTTTGCTCTAGAGAGGTTTCAAGGTATTATGGCATCGCCCGAGGCAAGAAATATTGACTACGACTCTGCCGCCGCTGGCAAGACGAAACCCACGTATGCCGCCGTGCGGGTCATGGATTTACTGAGATCGGTCACGACACGGTATGAGCGTATTAGGCGCTTCTCCCACAAGCTCCGCTTTCTCATTGATATTCAAATCATTATCCTGGATGAGTACCACAACTATCTGAGAGGCTCCTTAGAAGCCTATCTTAGCATAACTTCCACTGTTGGTCGAGCTTTTGGTGTCTCCAAAGAGCAGCTGGCTGCCTTAGAAGGTACTGGAGCGCTCGAAACCTTGTGCAAGGTATACGGCAGCGCGGACCATGTGGTCAATTCGCTAAATGACTGGAGCAACGAAGAGGTAGGCCATCCTTTCCCTTCTGAACTATCGTTTGTTTTTGACCCATATGATAGTTCTTCATTGTGCTCTGGGACCAGTTCCAAGCAAGGGCCAGAAAGAACAATGACCAAAACAATCTTGCCGGCGGCATGAGCTACGATCAAGTGAAGGATCGCACTTCGTCAGCTGTTGGGACAGAAGAAGACAGCGGCGCTCTTTTCGACGAGACCATTGCAGCGTACAGTGCTAGGCGGAAGCGAGCCGAAGAGTTTCTCTCTGAAGCGCTCGTTGACTCTCACCGGAAGATTTTCCGAGCCTACCTCTCGCGACCGCAGTGGACTACTATCGCCGATGATACCGATTCGTACCAGTTAGCTATAACTCCCGAACTAGAAGAGCCACTGAGGGTGAGTCTTGACCATGGTAGGGAGATGGGCCAGGCTGCTGACTGCGATCAGGTCCTCAAACGGGACTTTGACTTTCTCTGCCGAGCACTCGGAACGGCTGCTTTTCGGCGCGTATGGCGCGTTGCGCTCGAGAAGCTGAACGCCTTGCTATGGAACGATGTGCTCATGAGCAATAAGTTTACCACCTCGGGGGCTTCCCAGTTCATTCAGGATGTCCGTGCCATCACTGCACTCATTGAGCGCTACATTCCCGACGGGTCAAGCTCGCTGGGTAGCCTCTGTGAAGCGCTCCAGCTGCTGAACCTTCCTATTGAGGCCAAAGAAGAAAACATGACGTCACTCAGAGAGGTCGCGGACCTGGTCTTTACGGACAATGCGGAAGCAAAGAGTGTTTTGGACCGGTTGGAAATCGATATGTTAACACCTGCCAACGCCAGACAGATATTGCAGCACAGGGTTGAAATCGCCGAGTAAAGTACTTCGTAGAGCAACAGGAACTCGAGCCTCGACACATCACCCAGTTTACAAGACCAAAGAAAGATATCGGAAAAGTTTGAATGAATAAAAAAAACATGTCTCTTTTAGTTGTTTTGCCGCTTATGTTCCGTACTTGCCCCCATCACAGACCTGTTGAAGGGTTCCCTGTTGTTCTCGGCAGTCCCCTTCTTGACTTTAGTTGATCGCCCGCATGGTTGCCTCTACTACCGCAAAGGTACCAGCGCTGACAGGCATGGCTCGCAATAGAGTCGGCCCAATGCCCTTCCAAAACCCTCTAATGCCTTCTACCCGCCACGTCTGCGCGAAGCAATCCCGCATCGTCTTGTACCGCTGGCTCGCGCCAAACCCATCCGTCTGCATCTTACTCTTGACCACATCCAACGGATAGCTCGTTAACCAGAGCGCCTCGCCGGCCAACCCACCGTAAAACGCAACCTTGTACGCAGGCACATCCTTGCGCTCAATCTTGTTCCTCGCCGCATCGGCATTCATCAGCCATTCAAACGCCAGAAACCAAACTCCATACGCCTGTGCCTCACGCAGCACAGTAACCGCCTCCCCACGATACACGCCGCCCAACACGCCGCCCTGAGCGCTCAGCTTGCGTACACAGTCCCACGGCCCAGAATACAACCTTGCCGCCCCGTGTGGCTGCGTCTGTAGCCGGATACGCACGTGCTCAATGGGGCCGGAGATGACGCTGTTCGCCACGCCGGCAAACGCCCCCGCAGCATAGTACTCCGCGTAGGAGAGGGGCCGTCCGGCATTCCGCTCCTCGAGGGCGCGGCGGGCGGAATGGAATGCCCCGAACTGGATGGATACGCATGCGCCGATGCCCAGGAGCGGGGTCAAAGTGCCTTTGTAGAAAGCGAGAGGGCCCTCGTGCTTCCAGATGGAGGTGGCAGCGGAGAGGGCGGAGGGGTAGGATGTGCTGGTTTGGAGACGGACTTTGACTATGTCAAAGGGTTGACCTGGGGAAGGGTTTAGTGACTTGAGGAGGAAGGGGCTGAAGAAATATTACCAATGAGAACTTGGGCTATCCCACCGGCGGCACCGGAGAATAGGTCCTTGGCGGTTTGGAGAGTGCTGGATGTTTCCTGGATAGCGCCGGCTCCGGTGCCGGCCTCGATGGCGGGATCGGCCATGGTATTGAGTGAAGGAGTGATAAATACCTAAGTGACTGATCGACACGGCGGTGGAAGTCACCGTTGGTGCGCTTTGCCGGTGCTTTGCCGGTGCTTTGCCGGCGCTTTGCCGGTGCTCTGTCAGGAGCTGTAGTGCACTGAACGACTGGGCTTCCACTGCCCCCCGCCCCACTTGGACTAATTGGAGCGGCAGAGGATAAGCTCCAAGAGCGAGTGAGTGAACTCGTGAATGAATGGGTTGTCGGCTGTGGCCGAGACGGGCAGGGCGAGGCGACCAGCTAGTTATCTATTTACTCAGTGTACCTGCAGTAGCATGGCACCTGGCTTGGTTTGATTGCGTGATCGGGGCCCCGATTGTTGCATACCGGCTTCCTGGTCCGAGACGAGGTCGGGAACATCCTGGGTTCGGCATGATATTTTCAAGCAACCTTCAGGACCTCGGACCTGGCCTTTATGAGCCTTATCTGCCTGGCATGTCTTTCCGGTATCTCGAAGGCCTATTGGCATACCCATCACCATCATCTGATACCTGCATCAACCTACACACTCGGCCCTATTCAGAGTCAAACCCGGCTCCGAGAGTCTCGCCCCACGGCACCAACAAAGCACGTAATGTGGTGTCCAATAAAGGCCATGAAACTTTGGGAGATGTGGATATCTATCACTTTCCGGTCACACCCTCGTTACAATATTGCCCTTTTTGTCCTTCTGCAGCTGCGCTTCTGCCTCAATCTGTATCGCCTCCTTCAGCTTTCCTACAACTTCAGGCTGCCCTGTGAAAGCTCTCTCTAGCATCTCATTCAACTCCCTCTCCAACTTGGTTAGATTCTTGCCCCCCAGCTTCTTGGCCCTCGCATCATTGACTGTGCTAGCCCAACGCCTCGTAAATGCATATATGCTCTGTCGAAGCTGCTGATCGAGCTGTTCGCTCGCATCCTGCACCTCGATATTGCCGTTTCCGCTCGCTCCAGCAACCGAGGTACCAGTCCTGGACGATGACCAGTACGAGGAACCCGGGATGTAAGTACTGAAGCTGCTAAGCAACCCAATTAGGTTTTGCGGCCGCAGAGTGTCCCAAATCTGCCCAAAATGCTGCATATTATCCTGGGTACTGCGCACGTCGCCGATTTCGAGACTGAGCAGCTCATTCTTGAGCATTAGAAGGTTCTTGATCATGAACAGGTCCGAATCTGTGCCGTTTTTGGACGATTTGATCCGCGTCTCGGCTCGATGGAGAGCAGCAATAGACTCCTTTACAATCTTGAACACGACAGGGCTGTTACGCTGCTGCAAAAAAGTTAGCCGCGACAGCATCAACGTTCGCTGGGACCTTACACATCGCTCCTTGGGCATCGCCTGGTCAAACATGCCAAGTAGCTCAACGGCCCTGCGCACTGGCGGGAAGGCATTGGATGAGGCGTCACCGTTCGCTGGAGGCCCGATTTTCAGAGCGTCTGGCGCGACAACGGCTCGTGCGATGGACTTTGCAATCTCGACCTCAAAGAAGGCATCCGTGAATACCCAGAGATGTTCCATCAGCAATCGTCCTGTCAAGTCCCTGCAGTGTGTGGTGAAGGGGGTTTCGTCCTCGTCATATTCGAGAAGTGCATACTCATTAGTGAGCCAACCGACCATGTTGCAGATTACCTGCAGGTCGCTACCCTGCAACACCAGCTGCAGGTTAGTAGCAATCGGTGCGATGTTTACGCCCGTGACGAGAGCCCGATGTTGAGATTTAAGAATAACGAAGGCGGATTTGGGGTCGGTTGAATACTGCGGCTCGATTGAGAAGATCTTGCGGAACAGTGAGTTCTCGTTATATGAACGCTCAAAGCACTGCTTAACGAAGTTCCTCGAGAATGTTTCTATGGCGGCACCCTTCGCCTCCGTCTTGAAACCTTGTAACTCTTGTTGGGTGATGGGCTTTAGATCCCTGTCCCTAGCGGTCAAGTAGCCGTGGAATAAGTTGTTGGCCGTGTTGGCATAAACCTCAAAATTTGGCCCAGCCACGGGGAATCCATTCTGGTTGTAAGCACTTCGAATAACTCTCTGTACGTTAGGGATCAAAGAGTAGGACTCGGTCAGCATCTCTTCGTAGCGGCCATATACCAGAGCATGTCGCGCCGACTCCGACTGAGTAGCTGCAACCTGACGAGATATCTCAGCCGATACGCTGTCGAGCCGACTTATAAACCCAACCTCCAGCAGGTGCAAGGCTTTGATCATCAAAGCCTGGTACCGTGCCAGATACGATTCAGCATCTCGGTATGATGGCTATTGGGTGTCAGATGGAATCGCCGGGGGCAAAGAGGATAGATTCGACGCACATTCTTAGACATGAAGGCAATGCAGGATTCAAGGTTGGCCAGTATCTCTTCAAACGAGTCATCATTGACCAGCCGAGCGGCTCCCGGTGCATTCAGGCGACGAGTCACGCTGTCCAGGTAGCCATAATAGTGCAAATCAGTGCCAACCTCGTTGGCAAGTACTTCTAGGCGCCTTTTTTCCGAAAGCAGATTATCACACTGCGACTGAAAGGATCTTGTTTGATCCTCGACAGCTCTGAACGACTGACACAAGGCCTGGAGGACTCCCAGTGCACTATTCGCATCGTCAATCAACGTTCCGAGGTGGCGTTCCGTCATGGCAAGTTGATCCTGGTAGAGCAAGTACTCCTGCTGGCTTGCCAATAACAAGTCGCTACTCATGACATAGTCGGAGGCGTTGTGTTCCACGGGAAAGTCGGCGGGGGATGCCGGCAGGGCGAGGGCATCCCAAGTGCCATTGCCTCGTCTCTTCGTGCGCTTCTTCTTTCGGCTGCCTTTGGAAAGCTCGGTCTTCACAATATCATAGAAGTCAGAGTATGATTTTGCTCTCCGCGTCAAGGGAGCCTCCGGCGGGGAATTGGGGTCGTCGCCATCTTCGAAGAGGGCCGGAAGAGGGTCGGTAACGTTTATATGTTCGTCCGTGCCCTGCAATGAACACCATACATCAGTGGAAATTTGTAACCTCCGATGACTACGGGACAAACATTCGGTTGCTGCAAGAGCGACTCCTTACGACGGTGACCGGGGCCTTGAGAGCCTGGGGCCGTGGCTCGCCGTTGTTGAAAATCCGGCACAAAACTGTACCACGAGTCTTCGTACATTGTGAGGGCGGATGGGATACGCAACCCCTACTACCGGGTTCCTGAGGGTCGGGGCGGGATGAGGTGGTGGTCATATTACGGCCCCGGTCAAAGCCGCCGAGTTGCGCAGAACAGCTGTTCCGTGTGGCAGCGGCGCTAGACATAACTAGCGGTTGGGTGGGATGAATTGCGGATCCGACCAGCTTCACACACCGCTGCCGGTGGCACAGACCAAGTTTACGGCTGCCAAGCTCGCTCCAGATTTAGCCTTTCAGTGATCAACTGTTAGGCAACGCAAGAGCTTACCCCTGCCAGATAGCCGAAGGCGCTCTAACATACAAGCAAGACTCAGAGACCCGCTGAGTAATTTGCGCACACTGATGCAAGGTTGGGCCCGCTGTTGAGCTTTAACTCAGTCGTCAGGGACCTCACCATCACCCGTCATCCCGTTCACCTGCCGGCCGGGATCCAGAGATGAGGACAACGTCACGGTCATAGTGTATATTGCAGCAAGATGTCAGCTCATCTACTCTCCCGCTTCGCTGCAGCGCGCACTCTGCCGCGACAAATCGCAAGCACGTCACAGTGGGTTCGCCATGGGAGCACCGGGAGACCACGATCCCGTATTCCCGTCTACCTCTTTGGGCTTCTAGCTGGCGCCGGTATGTACGGTGCCGGTGCCTGGGCCTATCCTCGATACTTCAGCACTCCTGAAGTCAGTGGGCCCGGGCAGGCCGAGATTGTGTTCGAGAAGCCTCGCAAGCATGGCCGCTCAAAGGAGGAAAACAGGGAGCTGTTGAGTACCCAGCATGTCCAGGTCAAGAATTCCTGGGAGCATCCGGGGGTATACGCTTGGGGTACCAATGTAGGCAGGGTTGTCGCCCCAGATTCGGACGAAGCTGTTATCAAGCACCCCAGACGCATCCGCTACTTCGACGGCCAGCTCCTGCGAGATCTCAAAATGGATCGTGATTTCGGTGCTGCTGTCGCTGAAAACGGCGACCTTCTGCAATGGGGCACAGCTTTTGATAAGAACACAACCGGGCCTGTTGTCACCCTGAAAGGCAAGGATCTCGTCAAACTCGCCATCTCCCAGGACCGCATCCTAGGTTTATCATCCAGCGGCTCGGTCTACTCTGTTCCTGTGGCCAGAGCAGACCAGGAAGCCGGCGAGAAACCAGCTTCCAGCAGCTGGTTCCCCTTCTGGTCTGGTGCTTCCTCAGTCAGCTACCGCAACCTCATTCCTCAGAAGCTTGGGTGGGGCGAGAAAGTCGTCGATATCAAGAGCGGTTTGGAGCATTGCTTGCTTTTAACCTCCAAGGGCCGGGTTTACTCGGCTGCTTCGAGTACTGAAAGCTTCCCTGGAAAAGGTCAACTCGGTGTTCCAGGATTTACATGGGAGACGCGACCGGAGGGGCCGTTTTACCAACCCCATGAAGTCAGCGCTTTGAGCAGCTATAATATCAAGCAGATTGCCGCCGGCGACTTCCATTCCCTTGCTCTCGACAGCGAAGGCAGGGTTTTCTGCTTCGGGGACAATTCGTTTGGCCAGCTTGGATTCGAAATACAGCCCGAGGCTCCCTACGTGGCTACGCCGTCGCAGTTACCCGTCAATAAGCTCTATAAGGGGACCAATCTGCTGCCCAAAGTGACTTCAATTGCCGCTGGTGGGCCGAACAGCTTTTTCACAGTTGACGCACGAAAGGTTCAGAGCCGGGACAGCACCGAAATCGTGCCTGCTCGCGAGCTGGGTCGCATAGTTGCAGAAGCTTGGGCTTGCGGCGAGGGCATCCATGGCAGTTTGGGCAATGGGAAGTGGACGCATATCTCTCGCGCCCCGAGCAAGATCAAGGCTCTATCCGACCTGAATGAGTTTGACGAGAAAACGAACAGTGTGGTTCCCATACGGTTTGCGCAGTTGTCGGTTGGCACCTCCCACGTCTGTGCCGTTCTGGATAACGCCACCTACCTGGCTGCCTCTCAACAGACATCGAGCAATGACACCAACTTCGGTGCTGATGCTTTATTGTGGGGTGGGAACGAGTATTACCAGCTGGGAACGGGCAAGAGGAGCAATCTCAACACGCCCGCACACATTGCGCCGCTGGATGGTGGAGAATTTGGTGAATCATCACGCTTCCAGGTGACGCCACGGACGATAGTGAGGTTAGGTGATGGGAGGAAAGCGAGCGTAGAGCAGCGTGTCGAGTGTGGGCGGTTAGCCACAGCTGTTTATTCTAGCACCTGAGATGGGGGAAGCGTTGCCCGTTTGCCCGTCACTTCTATGCTGACATGGTCCCAGTGGTTTGGAAGCGTGGGCCGTCGGTTCCTTTGACCGCCATGATGCCGGCAGACGGGTGCCGCGCTGCCTGAAGGACCGGGCGAGAATGTACCGAAAGATGTATTGTACTCTGTGTGTAAGACTGTCCTGTAGTAGCTATCTGCGACGACTCCATCCTCTGTTTAATAATGAAATTGGGCCTTCGAACAGTCCATAAGTATGAGTCCCATTCTGCAAACCACTCGCAGTACCTGTCATGGTACAGTAGGTATTCAGACAATTGCGTATTTAAGGTACCTTACCTAGGTAGGCAGTGGGGGCCAAGAGTGAACGGCAAACGGAATCACTAAATTTGGCAATGACATTGTTGGTTGACTGGGCCAAAGCGCTTGGTTATCGCGCGCAACCGTGCTCCGATAGGCTCCCTTGACGACACTCGCATGAAGGATGCAAGAGCCAGCGTTTCGCGGGACCCAACAAGGACGACTCCATGTGGCATGTTCAGAACCAGCGATGGCACCAGAAACCCCCGATCTCCCAGGGGTGCCAGGGCTGAATCCTAGCGTCCCATCCCCCACTGCAGCTGAACCGGTCCAATCCCATTTCGGTAACGTCTCCAGCTGCCAGTGGGACAGCATTTTCTCCTTCCAACGTCACCACATGCCTACCCGCCGTGCAACTGCAACCGCAAGAAAGACCGCACACGTCCCTATCCTGCAACCTCTCCAAGCGCCTTCCGAGGCACAGTGTCCCCGCGACTCGACGGCCAGCACAAAAGAGACTCGGTTTCCTGCAGCATTTGATCTCTGTGCCATTTCCGGTCTGATCAGCCCTGGATAAGATCACGAGTGACAGCTTACCTGTCGGTCTGGTGCCTCGACGGCAGCGGCACGTGGTCTTGGACTGCCAGGGGGACTTTTGGAATCGCGCTTCTCCGACGAGGGGTTACCGGCTGATTTGCGCACCCCTCCCCCTCTCACCTTCCTGCCATCACCTTCCAGTCTGTTGCCGCAAGCGCAGTACCAACAAAACCCGACTCGAAACTCGCACATCCCCCCGCAACCTGCAGCACGCATTCCGCAAAGGCCTCCATCGCGCACCGATTACTTTCCCTTCAGGCGGCCTCTCATCAACGACCGTACCACTTGTGGTTGTGCTCGCCAACACCACTACCATGGACCACTTCCCGCGCTTCAGGCGCAAGAAGGACGTGCCTTCACCGACGATTATCACATCCGGCAACGGCGCCGATTTTTCAGGCAAGACCACATCTCCGGCCAGCGACCATCCGTCTATTGCCCCGATCCGCCCGGTTCAGAAGTTGAGTCCGTTCAGGGTCTTTCACCGCTCGTCCGGCAAGAGAGCGCGCGACTCACCGCCTGCATCACTACCCCAATCACCCACTGCCACAGCAGTGCTAACACCAGACGCCGTTGTTGAGCGCCCCGTATCGCCGCTGTCAATTAAGACAGATCCAAAAGGGGAGGACATCAAGAAACCGACAAGATCACCAAAAATACCATCCTTTCTTGACCTGAGCCCACATGGTATGCCATGTCCCCCATGTGTCTGTCGGAGAAATACCTAATATGGCCATGCTGCAGACATTGAGACCAAGTTCGGCGATCTCGTCTGGCTCGAGCGCGATCGCATGATGCAAGCCGTGAACAACCCCGGCCCCGACTTCCGTTGGGCGAGGGTGCAGGGCTCGCACCTTAAGACGCTGGATAGATATATGAACATCCAACCATGGAGAAACCATCGTGTGAAGCTCCAGGTACCCGAAGGCCATATCGACTACATCAATGCGTCGCCGATTACTCTTATCCCCTCGCCACGCCCCGCCAGCGACTCGAGCCCAGGAGGTGCACGTGAGACGGACCGATATATTGCCATGCAAGGACCCAAGGCTTCATCCATCGATCACGTATGGCGCATGGTCGTTGAGCAACTTGAGAGTCCTGGTGTGGTTGTCATGCTGACCGAAACCCACGAGGGCCACATTGAAAAGTGCTCGCCCTACTTTCCACGTCGCAAAGAAGATCCCCCACTTGAGATAAATGAGAGGGATGAATTTGGTGATGGCTTTCGTGCCAGCGTGCATTGCGAGGGTCTTGAGGAAACCCCAGCTGGCGATGCAATCGAGCTACGCAAACTCGTGATTCGTATCCACTCGCATGCCAAAACCGCCAACCAAGGAACTGACGTGAAGAAAGTCATCGAGACAACGGCGCGGTCCAGCGACAGTGACTCGGACATTGATGTCAGGATGAGATCACCGGGTGATGGTGGATCCCCATCTCCCACTGTATCAACCATTCAAATCCCCGCATCTGTGAACAGCAGCGCCTCTCCCACCTTGGAGAAGCCTTCTCACAGAGTGGTAGAAGAGCGTGTTGTCTGGCATTTCTTGTATAAGAAGTGGCCAGACTTTGGGGTCCCCGCCCTGGCGGACCTCGATAGCTTCTTCACTCTAATGCGCCTCTCGCGCGAGAAGAATGCTGGTCCGCACAACCCACGCATCGTACATTGCAGCGCCGGTGTCGGCCGCAGCGGCACTTTTATCGCACTAGAGCATCTGATCCGCGAACTAGATGCCGGTGTGCTGGAGCATTACGATGAGAGAATGGGAACACCCGCAAGGAGTTTGGAAAACGGCTCCACCAACAAGTTGGGCGAAGGGTGGAGCGAAGCTGGTCGTGGGCCCGGGGATACTTCGCCGGCGACGACGGTGATTGAAGAGGAGGGAAAAGATCTCATCTTCTCGACGGTCAATCAGCTTCGGGAGCAGAGGAAAAATATGGTCCAAGCCGAAGCACAGTATTTATTTATTTACCAAGTACTGAGGAAGCTATGGCAGGATAAGTACGGCAGTGAAGTTGGTGAGGACGGGGGCGAGCCTGCGGCAAAGAGGCTCGAGGTTGACCCCTTTGCCATTGAGGGCTGAAGGTGGTTTAATACTTGCGATTTACAGATGGCGACGATGCCACCTACTGGTATTCTCACGAGGATGTCTGATCAACTTGGGACTTGTTCGATAGGGGATTAGCTGATATACCCGGCCGTTGGCTTTTTGGGTTTCTGTCCATAGTTTTGCATGGCTAGGGGCGTTTCACCGCTGCTTATCGTCTGTGGGTTCTCTGCAATAACGAGGGCATGGGGAAGGGAAGGGAATCATAATGGTTAGATATCGTGGGTCAGACAGACAAAACGGATGGCATAGCAGCAAGACATGGTTTGCGGGTCGTTGATTTTGTTCACTTCTTTATATTCCCTGGCGTTATTCTCTTGTCTAGCCTGTTTCCCTTTTATTCTCTCGTTCGCCTTCCCCTTTTCCCTAGGGTCGAGCCCTTGGCAGTGTGTGTATTGGGAAACAGAGAATTGTCATGTGCAGTCTCTACATGCCCGCAAGAAAGAGCAGAAGACAGTGAGGGGGGGTTGCGGGCAACAGGGTTTCGCACCTATGGTCGGTGCTTTGAATCCGGCCATGTACCTGTACAAGGCAAGGCAAATCAATGACTCTTTTACGTCACCAGGCGATCTTATCGTGTACGCGCATTCGGGGCCCTATTCTTACCAAGTTGGATGCGGTGCAACTGTCTGGGCTCAAGTGGGCTCGTGAGCTATTGTAGGGGGTATAGTGTAACTGGCGTCTCAATTTTGTCACACAGCTGCCTCCCCTAGCTGGCTATTCGAGCCCGTATCCGTGTCTGTCCAGGCATAGGCACGGCCGGGGGTGTAGAGTAGAAAATCGTGGAGAGCAGGTCCGAAGGTCCCACGTCCATCACCTGCTCCGCCCCTTTTCCACACCCGCACGATAAATCTCCTTCACTATTTTTCTCGCCGAGAAAGTAATTTATACGTTTCCACTCCTGAGGAAGCACCGAATACCAAAATACCCTGGTCCAAATCACAATGGGTACAATGGGTCCGCTGGCTCAATGGCAGAGCGTCTGACTACGAATCAGGAGGTTCCAGGTTCGACCCCTGGGTGGATCGTCTATATTCTCCAGGGATGCTGACGAGCCTTCGTTGAGGGGAATCTTTTGCTTGCTTTCTTTTTGTCTTTTGATGCCTTGGTGTCTATTGGGCCAGGTCTGGATGGGATTCAGGGTCAGGGTGAAGGGGATACGCGCATACCCATTGCCCACCCACGATGATGACACCGCTGGGCTGCAGTATCTGGTATCACTCTTTTTTCTTTTGGTCTTAAAAAGGTTTTAGATTGATCTTACCATCAGAGTTTAAGTATGAAGTAACCTGTGAAGTAACATTGTTCGGAACCAGTCGGGATGGTAGGTCAAGGTATCATTGTTGACATGTCAAGTCGATACAACACATAAGAATACGTAGTACTCCGTACTACTGTATATGTACGTTGGAGAGATAGGATATCTATAATGATTCCATGACACTATTCTGCAAATTTACTGGCAGAAGGAGCCATGGTCGAGAATATTCTTCTCCACACTGGCGAACACAGAGCGTCCTCAACGCAATGCGACACCAGGAAAGCAATGGCAGTGTAACAACCGGAAGATGGACTAACTTCCTCCTGGCCTCCATCTTGCGCTAGTGATGAGCCTAGTGTAGCCAGACGGGCCGATCATTACAGCCCAGTCATTTCTCCCGCTCGTGCTGATAGATGTGATGCGATGCGATGTGATAGGTCTGGGGAACGTTTTTTTTCTCCCTTTGCGGAAATCTGGGTCCCGGTTTGATGCTTTTCTTGTCACTGTGTCCGTAGCTACCGCACGTTTCTTCCTTACCCCAAGGGTTCATCGGGAATTCGGATGAAGGGCAGCTGATATGCATACGTCTGGGCGTTGTAGCCACGGGTCTACTATAACCCTCGTGTTGACGACGAAAGTCAACTTCCCCAGACGTTACCGTCAAAATAGATGCGTTCCAAGGTAGTTTGGGCCTCTGCTAGTCTCTGTCGCTTAATAAACGATGTCGGATGTCGGATGCCGGTCGGTATCTTGCCGACGCCTCTTCATGGACAATGTTAATTTCGGAATTCATTTTATCTTGACGACACGCAATCCTATCTTCAATGTTGTGTGCGTGGTCGCTTCACAAACCTGAGAATCGGCGCCCGTCTTGGCCGTCTTGGCAGCTTGTGAGGCAAAGCTTGATCGGCTTGCCGTCGGATGCATGAATGCAGGGTTGGCTGACTGGCGGGCTGGCAAGCAGGCCCGACGAGGAAGACGAAAAATACTTCTAGAAGCAGAGAAAGAAGGCTTGCTGCTGCAACGCACTGACGATTCTCATGTTGATCACTGTCAGCACACGGACCAGGACCTGTGGGTTGCCAAGCTTCCATTGTGCCGCACACTTCACTCACCACTCGATAGGTACCGGTAGTTAACGACCTCTCGGGACGACAGGCGCAGCTCGCCGAAAACCTACGTAATCCACAATTGCAGTTCCCATCACGGATGGAGGGGCAGGTTTTATCGGCGGTATGTAGGCTTTGAAGACTTCACAGGCAGGGCAATATGCAAGCTTGATATTCCACCCGCCTGGTCTAGTGTCGGCGAGTCACGGCAACCCGGAAGAAGAAGCTAGGATATCGGTCCGTCGTGGCTAAAATTGCACGACCTGGGGGATACCACAGCCTGGGTAAAGTGTGCTGGCAGTAGGTAGTGCACTATATCTGCCATGGAAGAACGGGTCTTGCTGGGTCTTGTTCTCCAAGCTCATGGCTTGGCCCTGTCATGTGAACCCTGGCTTTAAATTGAAGTTGCCGGGATGGAACTGGGCCCACCTCCCTCGTGGCTGCCACGCGAAGAATGAAGCGCAGGCGGCCCCCGAGCGCAGGGAATCCCACATGCTGTTGCACAGAACGGCAAACCGCTTCCGAAGACAATTTGAGAATGCCTCTCATAACTCGTCATGCCCTGCGATCCAGGTCCCGAATTCCACCATTTCTGTATTCGCACAAAATCCGCGGACTGCGCCGGGGCTCAGCAACCATCCGGGGTTGTGCTGTTCGGATGCGGCTTCTCCTGATCTGCGGAGGCAGCCAGTGCAGTTCATGCAGACTAGAGCGGATGAACATCGTGTAAGGTAGGTAGTGTACATAGTACCACGCCGCAATATTAGGGGTGCGCACAATGGACTTGGATACCTTCCATATTGGCGGAGCAGCAGCCGCTGTGCCATCCCACCGCTTCCGCCGGAGTTGGATGAGGAAATGAAGGCACACGTTGCTGACCTGAAAAGAAACCACAAGCTGAGCAAATATTCGTGATACAACGGCCGGGAAGCGCGTATCGCGGAATACTGTCGGGACGTTGCGGGGTACTGCAAAGCCCTGCTGCACATGCAGGCGTTGAAGATTCTCAATACAGAAAGTTGCGCCGCTGTGGCAGCAGCCCTGGCACCCCGCCTACATAGCAATAATTTCGCAACCACTATCCCGACGCTCAGGCACACCAGACGGGGGAGAAGCAGAGACCGAGTAAGAAATGGCCCGATGTCATACCGCGAAAAGGAACGGTAAGGAGCTGGATAAGGCAGTCTACCATTTCGGTAACCCAAGGGCTTGTCTCAGCTTCACCCCATCCCTCCCAGGATCATGGTCGGAAAACCCGGCCACGGCCCATTTTAGTTGGACTGTACCCACATCGGCTCTTTCTCGAAGCCTTCGTTAAAAGGGGACTCTTGTCAGCCCTGCATATCCAACAGCTCGCTGTGTAATTATTCGTCATTCATTCGCCATTCTTCTCACAGCCATCCAGCGAGGTCCTCAGTTAAGGAATCAACTAGACATCATGGCCCGAAATTCTCTGCGTTCGCGTTGAAGACGGGGCGAACGACGACAAGACGCTGCACCTGGCGCATTCCATCCCGCGACACGGCGCCTTCCCCGCCAGAGCTTCTCATTGCCTCGACGAATCGACGCCGGCCGTTTCTTCATCAACCCAACTGCCGATTGACTTTTGCGGGAAGTCGGACTGCTTGTCACCTAATAAGGAAGTGCATACGCGGGGTTTTTTGGAACGAGGTCGTAGCGATTGTCATTTCTTGGGTAGCCGCATCGAAGCTCGCTGCCCAATTGCGACCTTTTTGCTTGCGTCAAAGGTTAGATCGGTGGTTGATCTTGCGAGCCGGGCGATTTTGCACCTGGGGCCGCGGTTTTCGCGGGCTATCAAAAAAGAGCCATGACGTCGATTGTGAGTTGCCCCCGTTTTCCTATCGATTTCTCGGTGGCCGCAAACGGTCAGTAGTCGGGCATTCTGGCCAGTGGGAGCAGCTGCTTGGCCGCTGCAATCAGTGGCCTGCTTCTCTGCGTCTGCCCACCATCCCGCGCCCGCCGAGGTTGGATGCAACCCAACTCGCTCACCGCTTGTGGCGCCCCCCCACGCTGGCGAGACCTTGTCCTCGCAGCCTTTGGCACTGAACGCTAGGTACCTCGGGCCTGTCCCGGCAACGCCCCGGCCCAGAGCCCAGCGCCTAGCGCCCAGTGCCCTCCCCATCACCTCACCCCTTCCACGTGCTGCCGTTTCATTGATATCCCACGGTGGTTGTCGCGCGACGGCCTTCAACTTGTTTCCCTTCACACGTAACACCTACATGTCCACCGCACCTTCCCTCTACGACACGGTCCCAACCGGGACTCACATGCATTCAAGATGGGCACGATTGCCGAGCTCTTCTACCCCGGGCTCGCTCCATCGACTTTGTATCCGCATCAACCCCAAGCCCATGTTTGCGCCAGCACTAATACCACGGGGAGCACCACGCCGCAGAGAGCCATGCTAATTCCTAGCTTCCAGCTATGCCTTGCGCATTACTGTGATCTCCATGGCCCCACGCCCTTGATGGTGACCGAAGGATTCCCCGTTCCCTGCAGTGCATGTCCTGGCGCCGACGCTGCCTCCTATGTCACCGGTGTCGCTGTCGATAGGCCGCACTCCAGCGCCCACGTCTCCGCCGACGCGTCGCAGACAGCCGCTATTACTGAAGCCCTGCGGCACCTCGAGTTTGCACCTCATCGCAGCTCTTCAGTTCCTGCCTCGGTCGCAGCCCAGGAAGCCCATAGTTACCGCGCTTCTCTCCGCGCCCAGGCGGCCACCGCGGGCTCCGCTATCGAGACGCCGCCGCAGAGCCCCCGACTTCCCCAAGTCTCCGGCTCTGGCGCGGCGTCGCAGAGGCCGCGGCACGAGTTCCGGAGGACATATGACGAGTATGTCACGCGGCGTGCCGGTCCCTGCGAGAACTGCGCCCTCACCCTACCCAAGCGCCAAGAAGGAGACAAGGATATGGGCGTCGACTCCCGGCCCGATCGCGGTCCCACACTCCGAACCCGGGCCCCGTGCGAGCGTGTGTTCGGCGGCATCGACAGCACATCGCCGCCTTCGTCACGAACTTCATCCTCTAGCCCATCAGAGGATGAATCCTTGACTAGACGTCGCCCATCGCACCGGCGCACCGGCACTACCGTTTCAGTCGCCTCACGCTCAACAGTTAGCTCAACTGCTGGTGGTGCACATACACACTATCTTGACTACACTTCTACTCATGAGCCGCTCATGCCGTCGTCCTTCTCCATTGTGCGCGCTTCGTGCCTGCGCACTCTCTCGCTTGAAACCCTCCCGCGTGCTCCCAACACCGGCTCGCCTACCGCCACAGGCAGCTCTGTTTCTACACCGAGCGCTTCGCCCATCACTCCCGCCTTTGTCACGACACATAGCGCCGGTTCTGCAGCGTCTGGGGGACCCATATTCTTTGGTGACTCCAACACTGGCTTCACAACCGCTTACATTTTCCGGATCCCGGATATTCACGCTCGCGGGCACAAGCGCGTTTATGCTTTCCTTGCTCTCAGTACCCATCGCGAGCGTCTTGCCATGAAGACGTTTGGGTTTGTTGCCGCTGCGTTCCGCGATATGGCGGCGTGGATCCAGGCCATGGCGGAAGCTGAGGCGGAACGTGCTCTCTCAGAATCGTCCGGCTCCACTGCAAGCAGCCCTATTATTGCAGGGCCTGGCTACGGCAGCTTCCAGTCAGAGCTGGGGCCTCCCCCGTTAACTGGTGGGAGCAGTTTTCTTCTCGGTGGCGGCGGCGGTCTGTCCAGACGCATGGGAGGAGGGTTTGGCGGCTCCGGTGTTGCCCTCAAACCACGAGGGCTCGCGGAACTTGTTGGTCTTCCGGATTTTTTCATCGAATTGCATAGCCGATTCGTTAGGCTGTTGCTGGAGCTAGGTGTAGTCCTGGGCTCGTGAGATGGCTGGGGCATGGCGCCCTTTTTTCTTGGCCCATATATTGATACAACATCATGAGTAACGACGACGACGGGAGTTGGACAATACGCTTTTGCATCCACCACGGTCCACACACCTCGTAATGGAACTTCGATTGAATACGGGCTAAACTACTAACACGTCATTACGCTGCTGAGAGGGTAGGTCCTACCAGCCTGAAGAATTGTAAAAAGGAAACATAGATGGACAGGAAACAAGAACAGAACTGAATGGGATACACGAGGGGACAAAAACCTGGGGTCCGGCTTGGGATATAGACTGGAGAACGCGGCGTTGCTTTGGGTCGGATCATTGCATCGGGCTTGGTTGGCTTGACAACGCTGGAATAAGTCACTGGGTTTTGGATAGAGCTACGGATGGGAACAGGAAAGGGAAATGGAATGACAGAACTGGAAGAGGAGGTATTGTTATACGTTGCATGTTGTTGGTTGGCTTCCCTTGAGCAAGTATGGAAGATGGTGCAGGGTGGGATGAGGAGGATATACCCCCGTAGTGACTTGTATATATCTAGGTATGATAGGCTAGCATAGGGCAAGGCAACAGCGGGGGCGACGGAGTGGAGTTGGGGGTTATGTATCATGTTCGGTGCGGATCGACTGAACCAACCGCTTGGTCTTGAACTATGAAAGCAGCGTTCACCACTGTTACGAGTTATGTGAATGTGTTCCCAGGCCCTTCGCCCATGCAACCCAACCTAGATTTTGGGCGTGGTTCCTAGAATTCTCCCCACATAGGGTAGAATCATGGAGCCGGAGAAGGATAACGAGTCAGGGAGAGATATTCTTGATCGTCTTGGTCATCGGCCATCATCTGATATTCACCATCCTTCCATCACGGAGCATGTCGGGTGCTATAACGGGTTACAGTCCATGTAAATAGGGACAAGCCCAAACTATGCGGTTCTGTTTTGGGACCCGTCCGAAGGAGAGAACTCGATGGAGACTGGGACCAGAATTCTCCCATTGCACCCGTACACCCAGGTCTCTACCGAACAATAACAGTGGGCAACTAAAAGGCAGAAAAAGATGTACAACACCAGGGAACTCCGGGGATTCGTTGGTCCTCACCGACCCAACTGCTGGGCTGACCTTCACGGGTTTATCAACGAGAGAGTGGACGGGATCGCGACTTTTCCAGTGGGCATGAACGTACGTGATCATCATTGGCCTTCGCTTCCATCTATTGTGGGTACCTGGCCTTTGCATCAACAGTACAAAATACTCTGTTCATGTACATAGCTGGCAAGCCCGAATCGCGTCCGATGGGACGGTCTGTTCAGTTTCTAGGGCAATATACTGATACATTTTCGCTCTGGTACAAAAACCACACACTTCCTTCCGGACTGGGTAAGCTCACGCAACACCAACTATTCCGTCCAGTCTAGCATGTGCTTCATTTATAGAAGTCGAACTTGTTCTCGTCCGTCGTGCCCTTCACCTGACTGCTATATGCATCCTCCAGGTCGACCTGGATGATATTATACCTATTTTTGCGAACTGCACGTAGCCCGGCCTCCTGCATAATGGCAGCTATGACGGCGCCGCTGAGCGGGTCGTTTCGGACGATCAAGCTGTCGAGGTCCACCTCAGGAGCCAAGCTCATCTTGCTCGCAATCGTGGTGAAGATGAGGCGACGCTCGCGGCGGTCACGCAGACTGGGGAACTCGATCTTGCGGTCAAGACGACCAGGACGAAGAAGAGCGGGGTCAAGTGTGTCAGCACGGTTCGTCGCCATGATGACCTTGACATTGGCAGTCTGATCAAAACCATCCATCTGATTGAGAAGCTCGAGCAGGATACGCTGCACCTCGCGGTCGGCTCCAGTTTGGGCGTCGAAGCGCTTCGTCGCGATGGCGTCGATCTCGTCGATGAAAATGATTGCCGGAGCATTCTCGCGCGCCATCCGGAACACGTCACGGACCATACGTGGTCCCTCACCAAGATACTTCTGCACGAACTCGGAACCAACAACACGGATGAAGTTGGCTGTTGTCGAGTTGGCGACGGCCTTGACGAGCATGGTCTTGCCAGTACCAGGGGGTCCATAGAGTAGTACACCACGCGGAGGGTCGATGCCAATCTGCTTATAGAGGTCAAAGTGCGTAAGTGGAAGTTCAACGGCCTCTCGAATCTCTTGTTTCTGCATGTCCAGTCCACCAACATCGGCGTAGGTTACGTCTGGTTTCTCGTCAGCACCGAGCATTGCGATAGACGAGTCAGCCTCGGGCGGCAGGATATCGACGAGTGCATTGGAGTGGCGGTGGAGAGCGACGGAGGAGGACGGCTTGAGCTTCTCGCGGTCTAGGGTCGAAAGGATTCGTACGACGTAATTGGAGCCAGTACTGGACTGGACAATACCGGTGCTCCACGACAGTTAGAGAGAGAATGAATTCAGTTTGAAGGTGACACTCACTTCTGATCAATGGCTTCCATAAACTGGCCGATCACCAAGGGAACACTCTGGATTCTCTTGATCTCTTCTTGTGCTCGCACTAGCTCGCGCTTCAGGCTCCTGAACCAGTGTCAGTCTGTGTTGGCCCAGTGTCGTCGGCCGGTGATGAAGATACCTCTGCTCATCCTTAATGTACTCTTCTTGTAGCTGAATGTACTCCAGTTGCCGCTGAAGTCGCTTGAGCGTCGCATACTCATCGCCGCCTTCTGTAGATGCACCTTCGAAATTCTCGATGCTAGGGATAGTTGAGGGTGTATTTTTCTTGAGAGTTTGGGCGTGATGGACGGGATTCTCGACCAGGACGTCGCCCATTTTAACGATGCGGGTCTGGTCGAACCACAACAGCAATCTGGTTACAAAAGGAGATAGGGGAGTCGCCGTCAATTTACGGCGTGGCAGTAAATGCGAAATAGTTGTTTAACAACAGGTTGTTGGTGTTGCGTTCGTCGAGCTTCTGCGCCAGCTTTCGCCTCATGGCGCGTGCAACTGGCTGCTTCTTGGCGCCAGCCAGCAACCAGCTTCCCACTGGCCCTCGTCATCCGCCTGGAGCCTGAGCGACGCGGCGCCAAGCCTTGTGCTGATTAGCCCACTGGTTGCAAGGAGCCCAGGTCCTAGGTTGTGGGCCAGCACGGTGTATAAAGACCCGCCTCCCGACTTCTTTTACATGAAGAAGTTACCATTTCAACTCCCAGCGACCCCATCACCCGGCTGGCGAAGCCCAAGGCCTGGAAGACTCGGAGTGGATGAAATCCTTTAGCGCCCAATTCTTGAATGGCTTGCATGGCACCAGTAAACATGGGCATTGGTATTGAGTGCTGCACTGTCAATTCCGCAGTGGCTTGGCCTTACATGCTTGCACTCACCTCCAGATGACAAGCTCATGGTCCTATGCGGCCAAGCCTCGCTCAATGCACTCCCACGTAGCTCTGTTGGTGAGGAGGCCTGCCATTGGACCCCGAGTCTCCACCAGCGGGCTCAGATGATGCGAGAGTGAGCTGCGATTGCAGTCACAGTTTGGTCTTGTGGCTGCGATAGGAGCTTAACGAGGTGTTAGGCTTCCCTCCAGCCGTCTTTGAGGCTTCTCTTGTTGCTTTTCCTGCCTGCTCGCCCAACAAGTGTCCACCGCTGCGAGGCTCACTCCCTTGTTAGTCACTTCCACTGTTTCTCTACTCCCAACAACCTTGCCGTTTATCAGGTCTGTGTCAGTGCTCGCGGACCCATCATCATCACAGGTACTAGTTGTCCGACTTTCTTCAATCGGGTATACCGCCATCGGCCCAGTGTCATTCTGCCGCCGTCGCCTGCTGTGTTTTGCCTTGCTACGTCCTCTTCTCTCTGTCTTCATGATCGCACCTGTCGGTCCAGCTCTGGGTACCCAGTCAGCAGCTGCATATTTCGACGTCGCCGATCACCGCAACCCGCCTCGGCATTGTACAGCTACACCGTAGAAATTAAGAAACGTCCCGAGATACCCAAACATGTCTTCGTCCATTACCATTCCACCTCCCACGGCTCCCGAGTACGATCGTCGTCATTGTCGCCAGTCATCCAAGGCCGCAGCCAGGAGCTCCTCCTCTTCGTCATATTCCAGCTCCCCGAACACACCCGAGTCTTCCACGAGCCCTACCTCCCGATCGGCACAGAAGCAGAAGATACTACATGCTCGACGACCTAGCCTCATGAGTACGACGCAGCAGCCTAGGACCCAATGATGTTGTGCTTCTTGATACTGACTCCCCGTTGCATAGGTTCCGCCTTCTGCCAGCAGGAATGCACGACAATCAACATCGCCGATGACCCTGAAGGCCCTCCCCGACTGGTAAGAAGCTTTGTGCTACCTGCGAGGTTCCTGGATGTTGCTTTCACTCCTGACTGACTCCGATTCGCAGATTTCGTACCTGTCATCCAGCCAAGGCTTTGCCTGGAACCCTGAACTGTTTCTCCCTTCCTATGTCGACCACAATTACACCCCGCTTGAGCAGCGACGAGACCATGTTGTGGACATTTGCCTGAGCGATGAAGACATCAAGAAGATTCTACCGCAATGAAGACGTCTGGCTTCTGTATACACACACACGGCGTTGCTCTCATATATATGTCATTCTTCCCGAAGTTGCTATTCCTACCCGACACCACTCGGTCATTAGTCGAGGCTGTGCTCGGTCTCACGTCCCCGCGGCATGCTGGCGTTCCCGTCAATATCTGTTTATACTGGAAGCAGTTGTGATGCTTTTTCTACAGGACACAGGTCGGCTCATGGACGCAAAGTTGGGAGGTGTCGGGAGTTTGGGCGGTCTGGGCGGTTGTTTTGTTGACAAGGAATTCGTTATTTGTTATCGTCTTGGACGTGGTTGGATCCGGATTGTGTTTGACGGCGGTCTTCGTAGAGTAGAGACAAATATAAATACGAATCTACGTAGGTATATGGAGCCTCTGCGCCGTTAGCATGATTTCTAGTCTCTATTATTGTGTCCTCTAGCGTTGAGTCGCAACGGCTCGGCCCTGATGAGGCTCCGTTGTTGCAGTGTGTCAGTTTTGAAGGCCTATAATGGCTTCTTCGTTGGGGGATTTAACGAAACCTTGAATGGACTGCGTATCATGTATTAATATCTCAGACGAGGTTGCGTTCGTCAGCCGTCCGGATGCAGGGCAACATGTAGGCCAACAGATCTGGACCCTTTGCCCGCTGCACCGCTCCGATGCCGCCGCCCACACCCCGCTGCCCAACTGACCTCGGGAACCGATAAGATAACGGCACGCTTCTTGGCGCGCTCCAAACAACTTATCGATAATCAGTGTTGACATTCATCCCGCCAATTGTATTCTGCATCTCATTGCCTTACATCGCATTGCACCGCCAGTGCGAGAGACGAGACCAGTTCTCTGTCACCCCACCTAGTTGGCTTCCTGGACGCGTCCTCTCCGCCCCGTCTGGGTCTGTTTCCGTGAGGCGGGGAGGGAGAGAGAGAACGGAGCGAGACATAATCACACTCAGCAACGCACTTGGATCCAATTCCAATCAAAATGGATGCCAACCATCGAAAGATCGAACTCCAGTCTCCCGAAGACCTCGCCTACCTCGTTGACAACGTCCGCCGCGCCGCCGCCGACAGCATCAATGCCGCGTTCCCCCCCGTCGAGGGCGCCGACGGCCAGGAGGACGAGCTGCGCGTGCGCATCGAAGAGATGGTCAATGATGTGCGTATACCTACAATATCGCAACTCTATCCCAGATATTTATAATTAACAATGATGTTGACCACCTACCTACCAGTACATCACCCAAACCTTCACTCTCGCCTCCGCAGGTCTCACGATAAACGGCCTCCCGGTCGACCCCGCTCAATTCTTGTCCCCCTCTTCCGCCTCGGGGCCTTCTTTATCACGCGACCCGCTTGTGCAGTACGAGCCTTTTGACGCGCGCAAGCGGTACCGAATCGAAGACCTCGCGCGGGAGGAGGAGGAGTTGCTGCGCTCAATTGCTTCGTTGAAGAGGCGCGTACCAAGCGCGACGGCCTCGGCGTTTGCAAACGCGACAAAAGCGGGGATAGAAAGTGACGAGGCGGCGCTGGAGAGGGCGCGGGCAAGGGTTGAGGCGGAGGGGGTGATGTCGGGGAGCGAGGCGGTGGAGGGGTTAGACGGACTGGAGCGGCAGGATGAGGTGGAGTGCGCTTTTGAGCGGACGGTGGAGACACTGGGGAGGTTGAAGCGGGAGATGCCAGCAACGGTGGCCAAGATGGAGAGGGCGAGAGTGGCGGCCGGATATGTTGCGACCGAGTTGTAAAAATACACCATCAACCTCAATTACCCATCAGTAGATGGGGGCCGAGGGCATGGCCCTCTAGAATTGATGTCAGGCGTTCAAGGAGTGAAGCACTATCGGCAATAGTTCTGGGGAACAGGGACAACGACGATACCCGGCCTTTGGCAGTGGTCTCCTTCTCGTACAATGTGGAAGTAGTAAAGGATTCTATTTTGTATTCATGAGGATTGAATCAAAGGGCTATCTACTTTGAACAAGGCTGCAACCACGAGGCGAATGTCTCACCCTAGGTGCCAATAAAGCTGGCAATCAAAATAGTCTTGCCACCCAGGTTTATTGCCCAACAGAATTCGATCTAGGACTAGTGAGTCTTCTCCCTTTTGTGGCTTTTCCAGTGCCACTATCGAGTATTCCTGTTGCCGCCCGCCTGTGAATTGTTCTCTTTCTCTTCCTCCTCCACTTCCTTCTCCCATCTTCCTCCAAACCCCTCTCCACCAGCGTGCGACTGGTTGGCGAGCAACTCCACACCAATTTCTTTACCTCCCTCTCCAATGACCCGTTCCACGCCCCTTATGCGGCAGCGGGAGCAGGAGCAGGAGCCTTGCTCTCCTCAGCAAGGATGGGCGCATCGGCGGCGGCAGCAGCCGCACCCTCCTTGACCTCAGCGGGAACCGTCGTAATCGTGGCCTCCTGCTTCTCCCACTTGGCGGGGCGAGACCACTCCTTCTCGCGCCACGGGCCCATGTCGCTCAGTTCGCATCCGCCAGCACACTCACACTTGCCGCCGAACTCCTTGGGCAAGTTCTCGGCGGGCACTTGCTTGAGCAGCTCGGCCTGGTAGCTCGAGCTAAGAACGTGAATCTTCTCGACTGTGACGGGATCCAACCAGGCCTTGACAACGCTCCACACACCACTGAAGCCCCAAGGCGCATTGATTAGATACAGCTTGCCGAGACGCTCGGGGTAGTAGTTTTGGCTCATAGCGCTAACCTGCTTGACATAGCCGAAAACCGAAGGAGCCTTGGTTATGCCGACACCCTTCAGATCCATGACGGTGCAGCACGTCTCGAGAAGGTAGCCGCTCTTGCGGCTGCAAGCCGGCAGCCGTGGGTCCGCAAGTCGCTCGTACTCAACCGCCAGGTTCTGGAGCATGCGCTTCTCGGAGGTAATTTTGGTCATGGCAGTGAGGTCGATCCCACCCAACTTCTCAATGTACACGGGGCGCCCGTCCTATAGCTCAGTCAGCATAAGCGACCTATTCCTCTCCAAGCCTGGGCAGTGTCAGGGGCTTACCTTGTCGGTCTTGTGATAGTACTGCGGATAGTACTTGAAGATTTCCTCTTTCTCTGGGTATTCCCACGTGGGCACAGCCTCATCGAGGCCAGTGTCTTTCCGCCACTTCTCGCAGTCGACGAACCTACAGCCATCCGCTATCAGTAGTGTCCCCTGTTCTTCGCATACTTATGGCTCACATCTTCTTGCTGAGGTTGACATCAAATTTGCGGGCTCGGAGGAAGCGCAGCTGTGTTCACCGACTAGTCAGCAGACAACCCCACGCGCGGCTTATTCGCCGCTTTAGGGATCGACGTACCAGTGTTAGAGTGTCAAGACGTTTGGTGAAGCCTTCCGCCTCAAGCATCAGCCGCAGCTGGTGCACCTGCGCCTGCTGTTGGGCAGTGAGATAGCCGGCATGCCCGTTCTGGTTGACAGGTGCCTTCAGAGGGAAGTCGTAGTCATCGTACTTGGGATCGAGCTCGAGGCCTTCCGTGGTTGCCATGGCGTCGTTTGCAGGAGTTGCTTAGGGTTTTGTTGGATAGGGACTATGAGCAGCCCACGCCTTGGGCTGGTTGGTGCGGGGGGAAAAAAAAGGAGGAGGGGCGGTCTACAGGGAAACAAACTCGAGCCTCCCGCAGGGAGGAAGAGGACGACAGTGCGCGGGGAATATGCACTGTAAGAAAAGCCAAACCGAAAAAAGAGGTTTGGGGTCGTCGTCGGTTAGGGAGCAACTAGGCAGGAAGGCGGAACCTATCTATGTACGTAGATTGGTGAGGGCGCCTGAAAAGGTCAAGTTGGCCCGGGCCCCTCGATCGATTGGAGTCTACCCTTTTTTTTCACCTTCGTCATCGTTAACGAGACTTGGCGCCTACCCCCCACCAAACTGCTTTCGCCTGACCCGTCGATTCCCAAACATGGACTCCATCTTACTTGTTGCATTGTGCAGAGCTGCTCTACTCATGCCCTAGACAAAAATTAGTACCCCAGATCTGAATCCAGATCTAACTTCTGAAACCCAGAGCTTGGCATGTCTCGGGCTGCTGTCTGTAGGACCGGATCTTCTCCGGAACGCCGCCAAAATGCATGCAGATAACTTGCAGTTTGACGGAGGATACCTGGATCGGTTGCCTACTTAGCCACCTGACGACGTCTATCATGCGGTACATCAAGGCTTCCTTGAGCCTCACTGTCTTGAGGTTATGGTACATGCACAATTTTCTATACGACCTATGCCCTCATCGCGGGCTCGCAATACCGTCGCTTGACTTGGCAATAGGGCAGCCTGATAATCAGTGGCCGAAGCGAACCCCTTTCTCAACCTCCTGGCGGAGCTTCATTGCCCTTTCCTTTTCGTGTGTTCTGCTTGTCCTCTTCTTCTTTCTCCTTACGCTTCTGCACAACATCCCAGTTGTAAACTCTTGCCAGAGCAACCTCCATCGTCTATCACCCGATGAGCACACATGTAAATCATAGCCATCAGTGTAAACCTACCGTGATTTGCTCCCTGAGGAAATCCAAGTCCTCCTCACAGTTCGAGAAACTTGTCTTCGCGGCCTTGAGCTTCGAGCTTAACAGTTCCTCCGCTTCATCAATGGGATAAGACAACATGACATTCGCCTGCCCAAGTCAGCAACTTCGCCGCCCACAAAAACTAAAGGACAACTTCACCCCAAGCCATAAGTAAACCTCATCCGTCGGGGGTATCTCCGCCTTAGCGTAGAGAGTATCGTTTAACTCAAACGTCGTCTCTATCAGGTCCGTGTCGTCCTGCATGGTACCAGTCAGCTAGCTACCCATATACATCCCCACCCCAGGGGGGAAATAACACCGACCTTCCTCAACTTCAAAAACCGCACCGTGTCCAGCGTCTTTTGAATATCAGGCATCTTGTCCTTGAGACCCGCCACGCGCCGCTGGAGATTCTGCTCCATGAACTGGTATTTTCTAATCCCCGGCAAGTCAGCGCCCCGTTCATGTCCGTTCTTTTATTCCCTTCCCGGAGCTCATGGGCCGTTGTTTATCCTTCCGGTAGGACACTCACGCAATCATCTCTTGGAAGCTCCTCAGCGTCGGCTCGACATCGGCTCTTGACGATACATAGTCCTCCACCTTGTCGACGAAGGGCGCATAGGGAATACCGCGGGGATTGGTCTGCGCTGTAGTGCTGTGTAATTGGGACATACTCAGATTAGCAGTTGCTTTGTCCCCAGCACATGAAAGGTGAAAGGTGACTCACTCCACCGCTGGCTCCTTGCCCTTGCTTGCCATGGTTTCTGGTGTTGCCCGTCAGGGCGCCTCACGTGGCTGCTGACAGACAAAAAGAATAAGGAATTTCGCCGCGTTGTCTTCGAGATGCAGGTCGCGGGGGGTTGCAAATTGTTGTGCCCGAGAAAGCGGTACCTCCAGCAGCTTGGAGGGGCAAGGTTGTCCGAGCTCCAACTTTTTTTAGGTGGGGAATAGTTAAGGCGGAGAGGTAATTGGAGCCAGTCGATCACACGCTCATTGCCGCCAGAATTATGAACAAGGTCACGAGAATCCAGCGATATATGGTGTATTATCAGAGGTGATTATCGCCGACAAGTGTCTGGTTTTATTTACATAAGTATGAGTATATTGTTTGACACGCTAGCTAGTCTCTACTATGCAAGAAGTCAAGACAGAAAAAGCGCCACTCAACGCTGGTATCAGATGCTTTTTGTCATTCCAACCAAAGCATCAAAGCCGTCACCAGATAACCGATGACGACTACTCATATCCGAACTCCGCTCATCCATAAAATTTCCCCGAATACGCCCATGGCATTCATTCAGTCATTGTTTCAATTTACCAAGCTCTCACGGTCTTGCATCCTCCTCCATTGAACTGCTATAACCACTCTCTGCTCCACCAGCCGTTGCAACTGAGCTGCCCGTGGGCAACAGCTCTGGACGATGATCCCCCCCAGCCTCTCTCTGCGCAACATGGGCCCGAAGTGGCTTGATGTCAAAGCTCCCTTCTGACGTCAAGTCATCTTCCTTTTCTCCCACAACGTCCACTTCACCCTCCGACATGAGCGCGTCATTGCCAACGTCCGTATTATCTGAGAGATGAGGGTTGGCCCGGCGGGAAATCAGAGACTCAGATTCAGGATCTTCAGAATTTACCGCCTCATCCGAGTCCGAGGCCGACTCGTCGGAATCGTCCTCGGTGTCGGTGCTAAAGGGGGGAATGAAAGTGGCAGGGGGAGGGAGCGGCGCCGGGTCCATCCGTCGAGTCTTGAATGACATATACCTCATCTTAACTGGCTTCTCATCGGCGGATACCTTGCGCGGTGGAAGGGGGGACGAGGTCCTCAACGATGCCAGCCGATCGCCAATGGCTTCAGCGGATGATACGGACGTGGATCGCTCTATTCGATCCCGAGAGTCTGCTGTCGGGAGACCAATAGTGCGACGCGTGACTACCGTTACCGCAAAATGATCCTCCGGTAGGACTCCACCAAGACCCGACGCTTCAAAGGCCGAGTCCATAGGCCAGCTTTGCGCTTGGCTTGGGTCATCACACCACGGGAAGTCCTCAGAGCTGTCATCCATACTCCCAACGTCATCATCGTCTTCGTCAAGCTCAGGCAGGCTGTCATGATTTGGACCCAGAACCTCTGCTACAACTGAGGGCTGATCACTCAGTGGCCGAACCGGAAGGCTTGAGCCCGACATGGTGCGATGAACCAGCAGCCGAGCCAGATCACCCTGGTCCGACTCGACCTCCTGTCCAGTAGACGTCATATACGTAGTTGGTGACGCATCACCGGGGTCGCCGGATAGGTCGATGCAGAATGGAGCGCCGCTGTAATAAACGATGGCGCCATCGCGGCGGCGCTTTTTGCGCTGGCTTGACCCAGAGCCGCTGTAATCCCATTTCGAAGCGTTACCTGGGTTACTATCATCTATAGCCCCATCCGAACCCTGGGATCCCGTTCCCTCTAGCGATGTTTCAATCGAGGAAGACTGATGGATGAACATTGGTTTGTAGTGGAAACTGTCTGACAATGTTGACGCCTGAGGGCCAAGTTTGGAGTTTTTGCTCGAAGTACCAGACGTCTTAGCGCCACCGCTTCCGGCTTGTGTCTTCGCCTTCTTCCTCTGTCCATTTTGGTTGGACCCATCAGTGTCGTCACCCGAAGAATTCCGTCGCGAGTTGTCTCCACTGCTATCGCTGCTGAATTTGGTCCCGTCCGTGCCCCCTCGCCATCGAATTTTCCGACCATCTGGCGACAACTGGAACTTGGTACTCTTCTCGGTAACGGCGAGCCTAATAAAGTTGGGCGTGACGTTGAGCATGTGCAGCTGGGCAAGGTTGCAAAGCAGGTTGAGATATACCCAGCCATCCGCGTCGATGGAAACATTCATCTCCTTGACTTCATCGTCGATAATAAATTCCTGGGGAACTAGACCCAGATGCCGGATATAGTTCAGGTTTTCGGAGGGTACTTGAACGCGATCGGGGTCCAGATCCTTAGGCCGGGTTGGACGCTGCTCTGGCAGAGGCAGAGTCGGAGGGGAGGCGTTGTTCCCGCTCCGGCCGCCGCTACCACCGCCATCTCCGCTCCCACGTCCGTTCCCTCCGCTCTCCGTCTGATCGCCGTTAGAATTGGATGATCCGTTATCTCGGGACCTCGTCTTCTTCCGGGAGGGGTCATTGGGCAGAATGCAGGCTTCTCGAGAGGCCTCTGTGGTGGGTGGTGGAGCCATGACCAGAACTGTGTCAGAAGCGCTCTTTGCCTCAGATGCCATAGGCTGCGCACTTGGCGCATGCTTGCCACCCATTTTCCCCGTGAAGAGCTGTTCGAGGCGTCTGACGACCAGCTTCTTCCTCTCCTTGTCTGTCATCACCATATGTCGAGGAAAAAGACCGTCTGGGGTGTCGCGGAGATAATCTTCCACCTTCTGCTCCGAGGTTCGCGCACGACTGCCCATGGACGGTCGTCCTAAGGATGCCTTCGATGAATTTGGAGCGTGAGAGCTTGGCCCCGTTGACATCGAAGCGTAAGCTGAATCCACAGGGCGTGATCGAGAGGAGGAGGAGGAGGCGTGCTTGGACATGGACTCTCCGGAGGAGTACAGGTTTCCATGTTTTCCCTGCTTCTTGCGTTGTGGAGGAGATTCACTCGAGTCTTTCAGGCTAGCGGCGAACTCGCGAAGCGTCGCCTCCAGTTCTCTCTTCTTACGTTTCGGAAGCCCATGAACCTTGATCTCAAAAAGTTTTTCCTTCCTCATCATGTCCGGCCCAAATTGTTTGTATCTTTTCAGCTCTTCCTTGAGGCGCTTATTCTCAATCGTCAAATCATCAATTACGCTCCGGTAGTCATCGGCACTGCTGCTGTGAGTAACCGTTGGTCGGATGGGAAACGCCGGCGAGGAATCCAACGGTTTTTGAAAGAAGGGCGGGTCAATATCCATGTCAGCGACATCATCGAAACTGGCGGACCCCAGATTGCGATTTGACCGATCAAACCATCCCCGTGGATCGCTCGGGGCCGACTCATGGCTCTCGCCAGATGAACCCCGACGAGCCGAATGGACATTTCCGGTGGTTGCCTCCACCCCTAGCATACTCATACCAGCGACATCTCGAGGTTGTTGACAGTGTCGGAGTGTGACCGACTTCTCTGGAGTGGTACGTCGGGGTTGTGGATGGCCATGGCTGTCGTCGGGTGGTGGTGCCGGTGCACCTTGAGCTCCTTGTCTAGTGATTTCCATGTTTCTATCATGTTAATCGGAGGGCCTGCGATCGATGTCGCTGCGATGCATGGCTTTCCGTGTTGTTAATCGGTCAAGATTGTTCAACCCGTTAGAGTCGACGGGTGTGCGCCGCCCTCACGGGTCGAGGGCAATTGGTGAAGGGGAAAACCAGGCTCTGCGGTCGAGACGAGGCGATGTCAGATAAATGGCAGCCCACCTAACAGGGGTCCGTCAAGCGACACTGGAGACAGTGGCGAAATGTGCCGCCAGAACTGTGGGAGCTGGGGTTGTCATGATCGTCGGCAAAGCTTTGGATCGCAAGAACCGCTCCCACAGAAAAGAATGGAACAAGAGCATGCCAGTGTCAGGCCATAGAATAATCTGCAGCGTGTTGCAGTCGATGGTGACTTCCCTTATTGCGGAAACTTAGTGTGACAGGCCCAGGCGCACCAACCTGAGATTGAGCGTCGACACCTGACCCACCACAACAAGGCTGAAAATGAAGCTCAACTACGAAGTGGGGATGGGATAGGTATGGAAGGTGAAGCGAGACAGCGCGATGGAGGAATAGTGTGCTAACAGCGTGTATGAAGGGACTCACAGAGTAGAGGCAACAAGAATACTCGGACGGGATGCTGGGCATGCACAGGTGTTCACAGAGGCGAGCTAAAAGTAGTCTGTTGGCAGGCGCAGGCCATGGGTTAGAAGGTGTTGAATGACTTCCGATTTTTGGAAGGGAAATGGGGGGTGGGAGGTTTTCACAGAAAAATGGTCTCCTTCTATGGTGGGGGATGCATGAAAGAGTTGCAGCCTTCCTGAGATGTTGCCAGAACCATCTCGATGGAGGTCCGACGCTCGAGTTTCGCGGGCATGGCTGTTCTCGGGCACGTTTTGGTCACTTCGCAGATGCAACATCAAATGCGCCGATCCCCAGCGTGGTCCCCGCTCCCGAGGGATCGATGGGATCGAAGAAAGTTCAGGGTCCTCTCAGCGTGGATTCGCCCGCCTATTGGCCAGCTGGTGAGCAGCCCGCAATACAAAACAACAGAACCAATCTGTGAGCTTGCCCACGCTGATGGCCTATCACTCGCAAATATAAAGAGTGTCCGCCACCAAACTATTTCGCGTTCCCCAATTGACAGCTTTCTCAGGTGTTTGGGTAGCGAAGAAAGAAGTTGAGAATCAATGATTCTGAACAAGCTATCTAACTAGGTACTTTGTGTGATCGCTGCTCACCACCTGGCCCACAGCCACTGCGGTCTGCCATTTCTTCCTCCCATGCCCCGCAACGCAACGGACCTTAGCCCCGATTCTCGGTTTAACAACCCCAGGGAACAATCCAGCCCCACGATCGGGCTGGTATTGCGAAACTATCTGTCGGGCGCTGTGCAAAGTCGCGCGCTTTGTGACGCTTTTGGCAATAGCAACTCTCACAATCTCACTCTCAAAGTCTCATCAACAGTCCAGTGGGGATGTTCGGAGCGCGCTCCGACAGCCGGCAAAGGTATCATGCAGATACCTCTGGCAGCGTTTAAGAGGGGAAACAGCGGCACGAGAAAAGACGGTGCTGGAGCCGAGCACCGAATGTCCAGAGGCAAACGTCATAATGTTGTCCTGCTTGCAGGGACCCCATGTCGTCGAACCACGTTGGTGTGGTTGCATCCACCTGCCTGCGCCCTGGGATCTCGCTTTTGCGCGGTGATCGAAAACACGCTTTAAACAACGTTCCAGGCAATATTCAGGGACTGGAACCGTCAGCTATCGGACCCTGAAGCGTGCAGTAGGGAGAGCACACTCTTGCAGGGAAAGAAGCCCTGATATCAATTGGACACATTGCATTCTGGTAGTAAGGGCCGTTGTGTTTGGATGGCTGGTGTGGTTTAACTGACTAGAGACTTGAAGCCACTGTGCGTCGTCGCCCCTGCCAGTAATGATGAGCAGGTGCAAAGATTCTACAGCATCCCACGGTTTTAAGACAATAATCTATCTGACAGGGGCCGGTTTGGGACTTCCAACCTGATCGACTTCAAGGGGAGAACCGGGGGAATTACGGGGAATATTCACTGCAAAGTTGAGCGTATGAAGCAGATTACCTAGGGCCCTGGAAAGTACCAGCCAAAGTAGAGAATTGTCTACTAGTGCGAAAAACCGTGGAATGCTGTACACCAGTCTACACTAGGCCTCCCAGCCTTCTGGATGACGATTCTGCCCCACCGCCAACGTGGTTTGCGATTTGTCCAACAACTCATCGGTTTCAACCCCGACATTATTAGTCCTACTTGGTAGATCTAGAGGAAACGTGAATGTTAATCTCACTTGAATCATCTCCGAAGTACTTTCCATCTCATGAGGGCGAGGCACCGAGGGCACCATTCCATGGTTCTTTTCACAATTCAATCGCTACCTCTTCCGGTACTTACCAGGCCCCCCGGATAATACACGTTTTGCGCGCATCTTGGCGGTGAATATTTCCTGTAATTGCACTACTTTCTATTACCCTTACAGTCGATCAAGTTGGAAGTCCAAACCAGCCCTGTCAGGTAATGATAAATCATTGTCTATAAAACCGTGGAATGGTGGAGAGTTCTACAGTGAACGAACAACGGTTGGCATGATATGACCAACAGATAGAGTAAGGTTGATCAAGTCACTCAGTCTAGGTTGTCCTCAGATGGAAAAACATGTCACGGTTCCGCAATCTATGTAGTGTACATACTCTCGAAAGCTAATGGTCCCACTCGGTTCTTGGCACCCACCCATCCTGTGACGTCAAACTGGAACATTCCACCCTCAAGCGTTTTCCCAAAAAATGTGCTGCGTGGATATTTTATTTCGGGTGAATCCGGGGTCGGAGCTGAGGCAAAAGAATACCCATTTCCCATACCTAGCCTTCTTGTATTGGTTTTCCAGCGTGCAAGTAGTGTAGACCAACGACCAGATGGACGGGATACAGATGAACTACCTAGTGTAGCTTGAAGTGTAGCACAGGGGGAAGATCCATAGGACCCTCCTTGCAGAATCGTGATTGCGTCTACACTATAGTGTAGTGTACACTATTGAGAGATCTTTGCCTCTTGGGATGATTGATCCGCCCCTTCCCTCTCAGCCAAGAGCTGCCAGGAACCGGGGAGTCTCCCGCCGTTGAAGCCAAAAGCCGTTTTTCCCAGTATACACGTGTACACTCACACACACACTATGTGACTCTGACACTCCGGAAGGTCCCGACACCTAGAGTCCGGCACCTAAAAGATGTAACGATTGGATAAGCCTTCCAGGCCGCTTGGGGCGCCTCGAGTGCTCGTTGCGAAATCCGCCACCTCGGCTGGTCCCTTAAAGCCAGCAGAGGCCAGATTTAACTCGATCGCTGACAGGCCGCAAACCTGGCGTCGGAATGCAACGCTGGGCGGAATCCTGCAAATTCCTAGCTAGAAATGCTCCGCAGGGTCCTGCAGTGTTTCACGGTGGGTAGGGTATCTTGAACTGCCAAGGATCCAGAACGGTCGCGGTTGTTCTCGAGCTCTCCATGTCTGCCTGCCCGCACGAGTTACCCCTTTCCTAAGAAAAGACTGAGCTCTGGGGATTTCCACCGAGGAGAGCATGAAGATGCAATGTAGTTGAAACGCACAACAATGAATGAGTGAGGTAGCTCGCTCGTGCTTTGAGTTGATGACTTCTGGGTCTGGAGCACTTCCAGGTTCTATCTGCTAATTCCCTCCCTTGGCCCGACAAACGAGCTAAGAAGCTAGCAGGCTACTACTCAACATGCCCAAATGTAGTGCATTACAAGGCGTCTGGAAGGGGTCGAAAAAACTATCAGTTTTTTCATAAGGATAATACACGCTCCAGGCACAAGCCCAAGCACAGCTTTCGCAGTTTTCACAATTTTCACAGCTGCCCTTGTCTTAAGTTTCCTGGTCACTTCTAGTCTATTGTATTTGCCTTTGGCTCACCCGCTTTTTTCCCATTCCCAGTTTATGCCTTTACCAACAAACTCTCACCCGTCATCTCCTCGGGGACAGGCAGCCCCATGGCTGTCAGGATAGTTGGAGCAACATCACCCAGCACGCCGCCGTCCTTCTTCAATCCCCAACCCTCCGGAGCGTTGGCCATGATGAAAGGAACCTTGTTGGTGGTATGCGACGTCTTTGGCTTGCCGTCGGAGAACTTCATCTCCTCTGCATTCCCGTGGTCGGCGGTGATGAAGAGGATGTAGCCTTCCTTCTTGCAGCCCTCGAAAATTTTGCCGATAGCCTTGTCGGTTACTTCGCATCCAATGATGGCGGCCTCGTACACACCGGTGTGACCAACCATGTCAGGAGGGGCGAAGTTGTTCATCACGAAGGGAAACCTTTGCTCCCTAAGGCGCTTGACAACCTGGTCGGCAACACCGTCGGCGCTCATTTCTGGGGCCTTATCGTAGGTAGGAACGGACTTATTGGAGGGAACAAGATCTTGAGACTCGTCGCGGGTCTCGAGGGTAAAGGCTTTCTCGACTCCGCCATTGAAGAAGAATGTAACGTGCGCATACTTCTCTGTCTCGGCAACGTGCACTTGCTCAACACCTTGCTTGCCCAGCCACTCAGCGAGAACATTGCCCATGTGTTGCGGCTTGAATGCAACCTCGAAGGGGTAGTCTAGCTTATACTGCGTCATGGTAATAAGCTTGACCTTGGGGTACGGGAAGTTAGGCCTGGGCGACCTGTCGACATCCCCAAGAAGTTGGGTAATTTGCCGGACACGGTCGGAGCGGTAGTTGAAGAAGAAGACGATATCGTCATCTAAAAAGGTGTCAGTATCAAGGCTCGAGACAATCAATCACGGCAAAGCAGAAGGCGGTAGGCCGCATACCCTTAATACGACGCTCATCGCCGCCCACAATGATGGGCTTGAGGAACTCATCTGTCTCCCCCTTCTCGTAGCGCTCCTCGACGGTCTTGACGGGATCGTCGCTCTGCTCACCCTCGCCAAGAACCATGCCTCTTAGTGCAATCTCAATGCGCTCCCACCTCTTGTCACGGTCCATGGCATAGTAGCGGCCAACGACAGTAGCGATCTCGCCCAACCCGATCTCCTTCAATTTTGCGACAAGCTCCTCCATATATGCGGCGCCCGACTTGGGATCGGTATCACGGCCATCGCCGAAGAAGTGGATGAAGACTTTGGGGATGCCAATATCCTTGGCTGCCTGGAGGAGGGCGTAGAGGTGGGTTTGCTTGGAGTGCTACATCGCCGTCAACATCTGCACCGCGACCCTGTCATCAAAGAGCACTAACCACACCACCATGGGAGACGAGACCGCACAAGTGCAGGCGCCCATTCCCGTTCTTGACAGCTTCGAGAGTCTTGTGGATAACCTCATTTTTGACAAACTCGCCCTTCTTGATCGACTGGTCGATGCGGACCACGTCTTGCCACACGACCCGCCCCGCACCAATGTTGAGATGGCCGACTTCAGAGTTGCCCATGAGGCCTTCCGGGAGACCGACGGCGAGAGAAGAGGCCTCGAGCTCTGTGAAACCAGTCTTGCTCTGGGAGAGCTCATTCATCACCGGGGTGTTGGCAGCAGCAATGGCGTCGCCATCCTTGGGCGAATCCTTCGATGGGATACCCCAGCCGTCAATCACGACTATAAGTCCGAACGAGCATCATGATCAGCCATCCCAGCTCCAGGTACACCAAGATGTAACAGGCGACTAGCGTGTAGTCAGGGCGACGGGACGTACTCAGGCAGGCCTTGTGGTCGGGCGCCATGGCTTTATTCTCCAGGTGAAATGCCGGGGAAAGGTTTTTTCTTGTGGATGATAAGTTTAGGCTCACACCAAAGTACGATGCAGCTCTAGCGGTGCTCAGAAACAGCAATGACTAGCAAAGGGAGCATAGAAGGTGGAGGGAAGGGAAATTCCCAATAAATATTAGCAGTGAGGGATAAAAACTTGTTTATCAGTCTTCGGAGCCGCTGTCTTTCTGTTGAGGTTTTTGATGGCGGGGTAGGTTGCCGCTTCTGCCTCTCCTGGAGCGGGATGGCTTGGGTGAATGCCAGGTCCCCCACCTCCCCACCTGACGTCGGGCCAGGTGCTGTGATAGCCAGGCCCGCAGCGGCCCTTGACGTTTTGGCGCCTTGGCTGCTATACATAACTTCTTGGTACTCCGTAGACCTGGGGCAGTTGCCTGAACACATACTCACCTCAACACAACTAGATCACCTACCTCCAGCCCGAACTCACCCAAATCTTCCAGAAACAATAATTCCAATCCTAAAATGTCCAAACACCTGCCCCCAGGCCTCTCCGCCGACTCCATCGACACACTCACCGAATTAGCTACCATTGTCGCCAAGCTGCGCGCCGCCCAAGCCGCAAGCAACACATCCATCAACCCAGCCGCCGCCTTGCTCGGGCCTCTCGGGGGAGCAACACCGGCGCCCGCACCCGGCGCTGTGACAGGAACAACGCCGCTCCCGAGCGGGGCGGTCAACACAAGCAGCACGACTGTGCTCAGCGTCAAGGAGCTTCCGGCCGCGACTGACAACCTCAAGCACAAACTACAGCGAGCAAGGGCGGCAATTCGGACGCTGCAGGATGTGAGCAGGGGGTTAGAGCAGCAGCGAGAAGAGATTGAGGAGCTGGAGGCGCGGCGACTGCGACAGCTTGCAATGCTCGACCTGATCAGGGGTGCGGGGCTTCAATTCTCGCTCGGGGAGCAAAGCCATGAGGAAGAAGGTGAGCGGATGGTGGAGTAGCGGTGGGAGTTGTGTGCTGCGCTGTCTCTTTGTCGCAACCGCAGCGAAAAAAGCTGTTGCTTCTCGACAAGGCTTAGGATCCTGCTTTGCTGACCCCGTACCCGCGAATGGGGGTCTTGGAGGGACCAATGTGGACGACCGCGATTGTTACATTGGGGGCGATTGGGAGACCGTTGAATTTGGTAGTAGCCTCACGATACGAACGGCAACATACGACATCCCCTAAACTGGCTTCGCACCTCGCCACACCTAGTACAATACACCTATGATTTGATGACCCTCACAACAACCTAACTCAACCTTCACCTCAGGTTTCGCTAGGGTATTAAGACAGCGGACCAAATCCTCTACAGAACCTCAGCTCAACTCCTCCGACTTGACACCAACCCTTTTCAGTATATCTTCGGCGCTCAGGCCGGGGACCCCAGGCACAACGTCCTTCCAGACATCGAGCGCAATACGTTCGTCCTCGGGCAGCACACTCCAATTCGGGGAGGATTCTGCTTCCTTCAACCACATAAAGTCCTTTACTTTGTTCCACATGTTGGTCTCACTCTTGTCCTTCTCGGTCAACTGCGCCATATTGTCAGCAAAGTACACCGTGTTGCCTTCACTGCTGGGACGCACATAACATTCCGGAGCCGGAGCGAATCGCATTCTCTTGCAATCTTCAATGATGGGATCGGTCAAAGTGTGAGTGTACAGATCCACGTTCTCGCACTGGTGCATTCTGACCTGCCGTGCCACGACGACCAGGATGCTGTCACGCACCCCCGTGATCAAAGCAGAGCCATTGACGTGACCCGCCACAATGAGGGACCCTGAAATGGACTTCAACACCAGACCCGTGAAAGAAATGCCTGTGGATGTCGTCGGAAGCGACATGTCGACAATGCAGTCCTCCAGCTGAGCAAGGATACCGGATGATGTCGCCCGCGATGCCGACGGGGGCAGGATGATGTGCAGCTTCTTGTGGTCGGAAATAGTGATCTCCTGCGCTGCCGAGAAGCTAGGCTTGCGGATACCCTCGGTATTCTCGATCTCCTGATCATAATTCCTCTCACTAATGCTGGAGAGGTTGTGAACCGTGTCGTTGGCCTCAGATCCGCGGGGTGAGACAATCTTGGGGGTGTGACTGACATCTTCCACGGGCACATTGCGTCGGGTATCTTGCTTAGGGTCCAAAGTTGACTGTGTAGTGCGGGGCTTGAACTGGAAGCGTGTCTTGGGGGCAAACTTGGCCTGCTCCTCCTTGAGCATCTCACTCAGTGTCTTGAGGGATGCAGTGTAACCACGATGATCATAGGCAGGTATGTAGCTAGCAGCATCGGCAACATCTTGCGTGAGCCGAGAGATGGTCGCCAGGACGTAGTCAACGGCGTCCTGACGTTCGCCTGCGATCGGGGAGATGGTGTGCAACTCGTTGATCCGTTCTTTAATTTCTACACCGAGCAATGCATGGTTAGTGGCAGGTAATTGGCCTGACGAGTTAAGCCGCTGGACTTACCAGCAGAGGCCGACTGGAACTGGCGATAAAAACGCTCCTTTGGATCAAGATCCATGTTGCTCATATATGTTACCCGTGTTGATTTACGAGGACTGCTCTGTGATACGCGAAGTTCAATTGCAGTTTTGGATCGAACCCTGCACTGGTGTAAGATTCGAGAAAAGGATTTCTTCGTCTCTTTTCCAGCACTGGAGCTGGAGGAAACGCTGCTCGGTGCTGAACAGCCACGTGAAGGCTGACTGAAATTTGGACGGCGCCGAGCTGCCTTAGCCGGTCAAAAGATCAGACGACAAGAAGTGAAATGTGTTGAGGAACAAGAGGCTCCTGCGACGGTCGTGGGGTGCACACAAGAAAGCTGTTGCCTCATGCCTGGCACGCGCCAGTGATGACAGATGCTAGGAAGAAGAGATGACTAGGAGCTGCTGGGATGGCACCCTCCTGGACTGCCTGTAGGTTGGAAGAAGCAACTTACAGCTTGCTCCTAGTTCATGTGCTGCACTTGCAAACTTTAGATGCAGGTAATAGGCAGGTGCCTACCTACCCACTGATCTTGCTGCTGGGTTGTAGCGCGCTCACAATCTACCGAAGAGAAGCTGCCTCGAAAGCGGGGCCAGCCAGGGCCAACAGCTCCCCCGCACCTGTGCGCTTCCTGTAGGCACCGTGAGTATGAAGTACATCACGCATGGATGGATCTGCCGTGCTACCTTGGGTGTGGCGATGGGGACTGCCTTGTGGATTTGGTGTGTTTTAAGTGATGGGCCCATGCCTTTAACTCATCTTTAAACTCGTCTTATGTCGTATGCGTCAAACCATTCCAATGGTTATGGCTAGCTAGCTGTTGCTCCCTCCTTTCCCTTGGCCTCTCGTTCTCCCGCCGTTGCTTGACAACTTTTTCCCATTCGCCAACACGGGGACAATGATTGGGACTGACCGCCGCTTGGGTGAAGGCAAGGAATTTACCGCATCCCACATCTCCATGATCCCAGCCCTCCGAGCGGGGAGCATGCTATATTGCAGGCTGTACAAATTTTTCCTATTCAGAGGTGGAACAAACTTGCCCGTCAGGAGGCACAGCAGCACATGCGGGGACAAATAATGTTTTCGGATGCGGTGGCCCAGTTGAAAGTATTGGTGGAACATGGCCTTGAAGTTCAGGGGGATGGACTGCAGAGAGTCAGAATCATGCACGACGACCAATAAAAAAGCCGGGACCACACGTACCTTCAAGTAAATGACCGAAGTCGACGGAAGTGGTTTTTGGGAGTCACGCATTGCATTTCTAGAGTCTTGGGTATCTCGAAGTTCAAAGCGAATCCCCCCTATTAAACCGTGAGCTTACGATTCTGAGCTAGGCGGGTGATGGAACACGAACCTGGTAACCTTTTTGGATCCTTTACCCTAAGCATAATCGCAAAAAGAGGGAAGTGGTTTAGGCAAGAAAGCATCGTGTCGAAGACGGCCTTGAGTGATATGATGGCCATGCGAGCGATTGCAAAATTCAAGTAGAATACCACTACCGTCGGTAGTAAGAAGAACAGCAGTGTGAACAGGATGGTACCGACAAGAAGTTGGTCGAGGTCGTAGTCACACGAGTCTATACGGTTTCGGAGGACGTTATGTTTTTTCCCTCTAAATAGGTGGAAGAGGGAAATTAGTATGTTCAGCTGCCAATGATAGATGCGGGCCGATGCGAGGTAAAACGAATAGATGTGTATCGTGAGAATGGAAAGGAAATCCGAAAAAAGCGCTATCGGCATGCTCGCACCAGCGAAGCTGGAGAATCCAATGAACCAGATGATATGCGGGAGCATCGGCCGTAGAGCTTCAAGGCAGTCTGGCAACGAGTCAGCAGTGTCACAAGGAGAAAATAAGGAAGATGTCAGCTCGGCTTACTTGACCAATAATCAATGACCCAAAGGAACAGATCACCGAGGAATATCGCCAGCTCGCTATTCAATTTTAGACCAGCGGGCCAGCCCATAAGCCAGGAGATGCTGCTCTGCAATGCTTCTACAGTGTACCGGCTAAGAAGATTGCCAATCTCTTCAGCGACCCAGTCGGCATTGTCGATGATGTAGGAACCAAGGGCAATTCCAATTATAACATCATTGGCTACAAGCCATAGACTGTTATAGAACCGGATGTAGTCAGGATGGCTTGTGGTTACGCTCTCCCAGTCGTTTTTCCTTAGCCGAAGGGTGACATATTGCATGGGCCAGTAGCAGAACTGCTGGAGTCGAATTTCAACCTGTTGCGCCGTGGCAGATAGATCCTTTAATGCTGCGTATCTCGGTCTAGCACGCCATTCCAAGACGAGCAACAGCATTTCGCCAGCGATGCGGTGCCCCATCAGGCCAAGAATGAAGATACGTTGAAAAATGGGCAGGACGTAGACTGTGAACAGATTCCAAATCCAAACCAGGACCACGTCCCGAGCGGTTGTCGCCGATTCTACAACCCTCTCAGAAACACTCAGGCTCCGTTTTGGACGCGTGCCGATGCGAGACACGTTCTTTTGGAGTAGCTGTTCGAGCTCCCATGCCCAGTTGATCTGATTTACGATCTTGGCAAGGGCTTTCTCCTTGGCAGACGGAACATGCTTGATGACCGAGTGTTGTTTAAGCTTCTCGACCAGTTGGCGCTTTTTCGTTATCGTAATACGCTCTCCTCGTTCGTCATCGTCGTCCCCGCTGTCCGTCGAGTCTTGGAGAAACCTGCCTTTTTTGTCTCCCAGCGCCAACGCAATCGGGTTCAAAGAAATGTACTGCATCCGACCCGGCAAAGGTCTTTCGAACAATATGATCTGTATGCTTGATGCTCTTGCACATGTTACTGCGGGAACTCGGCGACCTTGGCTAGTTGTGACACGGATCCATGACGAGTCGATGTCGATCGATTCGGGAGTGTTGGATACCCCTAACACACGAATCGATGACTGGCCGCACAGTTCGTAGATGCGGCTGACAGGATGTGGAGCGTTACGCAGGAGCGTGCCGATCTGGAGTGCGGTTTCGACATTTCGGGGCTGGACGAGTAAGTAGTTGGCTAGCTAGCCAAGGGTGAGCGCATACCTCAACCTCCTCTAGAATTGCTAGCACAAACACATCCAGAGCTGAGTTCCTCCACCCGACTACCACACCTCTAAGGTCGGAGCGCGGGAGGTCATTTGGCCAGAACACGCGCATCAAGGCATCATGCTCTGGCATGACAACGGCGCGTAAACGTGTACCCAGCTGATCAAAAAGATCCTCGTCGCCTCAGTTGTTCCCTGGCAGATATTCCCGAAACTGGAGATCGTGGGTGCTGCAACACGTCGTCAGTGAAAAGTGGACGGCAGGGAACGGGTGGCGTACCAGATTCGCCTCTCTGGTTGCCAAACGCTCCACAGGAATGAAAACGAGCAGGAAAACAAGGCTCAGGACGAGGAATGCCTTCGCGGCGCGTGCCTAGACAGATCAGACGGGTGGCAGTCAGTACACGCTTCCACTCTTCAAAGAACAGGGCTGATACTCACGACAACGCCGTAATTCCAGGCAAAGATGGCAAGCTCACACAGGCGAGTGACGAGGTCCCATCGAGCAGTGATGTAGCCAGCTACGAAGATGCCGAGCGTGAGAATAGAGAATGGGTGCATAGAAGCGCGCGCCTCTCCTTACAAGTCGAGCATGCCGGACGGTGTGAGAGAACTGAACAAGGTCGGAGCTGAATTTGACGCAGAAGAGACAGCTCGAGCTTCGCGCAGGAAAGCAGGATGGGGACCGGGCTGGAGGGCGTTGAATTGGCTGCTGCTGTCAATTGTGCGTGCGAAATGCGGCTTTGCAACACCATACAGGTTGCGATCCGACGGCGGCTTTCTAAGGTCCCGCTATTCGCACATGCAGAATAAATGACGATCTCAGGGCAAGCCGAGTGGCTCCCCTGTAATTGCATGTGGCAACCACTCACGGACATTCCAGGGACCCACATTCCACTTTTAGTTGAACGATGGACTGTCACATTTGCCCCAAATGGCCTCGGGAGAAAAATACACATTTCAAGACGATGCGGTGCAGTGGTCTTGAATTCTCTTCCGTGAAAGATAATCGCTTGGTATTTATTTTACGTATTTACAGAGTAGACAGCCCACTTCGTTGTTTTATGTTTCACGAGATTCTGCGGGGATCTCAGATGGCTGTCGCCTGTTTCGAACGACGGCTATCACTGGAGGCTGCAATAGCTGAGCGCAAGGCCCCGCGATCATGACGTAGTAGTTCAGACTCGTCCGTCAGGGTTTGGAGGGTGTAATAGTATGCCCGCGTGCGAAGCGGCATCCTAACCAAGCTTTTTAGCACAGCTTCCTCAAGATCGTCAATATAAAGGGCCTTACACTTTTTCTTGCCGAGGAAGGCCGCATCGTTGTCTTTGTTGTCTTCTCGAGCGTCCTCTAGAAGCTTGTCGATTCCTCGTTCCTTGAGAGCTGTCTGGGATAGGGATCAGAAAGTTGTCGGGGCAGATGATATGGTCGACCTCACTTGTAGACAATTGCTATACTGGCTGAACAGCGCTGAGCACTCATTAGTGTCGACGCTACCTTGCCCTCGGAGGTATTCTGCAAGATAGTCAGTCTTTCGGCTATATAAATGACCAAGAAGAACAGACTTTCGCTGTACCACTTCAGGAAACAACTGTCGTATCGCCTAAGTCGAAAGTCAGCGGGTTTATGTTGCCGCAAACACAACTCACACAAGATCACTCACTCCTTCAACTCATTGCACTGCTTTGCAAGAGACTGTGACATCTTAACTTCCACCCTCGACTCCAGCAACTGCTAGAGAATCCTCTCAGTTGAGAAGAAGATCGCCTGCAAGTTGGTTGCACCTGGAACGATGCCAAACTTTAGTGCGAGAGTCAGCCACTGCGGATACCGCAACCCGTGACTCCCGATTGCCAGTTGGAGGTATGCTCGTCTCGTGACTTCCAGCTTAGCTCTATGCTGAGATGATCTTGGTCTGCTTGACCCACCAGTAGGAAGGTACTAACTCAAACTGTTTTCGGGCACCAATTAAAAGCTGAGAGATTGACTTGAGTTAGTGGTATTGAATCGTTCGACGGGTGACTGAAGTCCCAGCAAACTTGGGCAGTCCAGCTCCATCTTACCTTATCAGATCAGTTTTGGATTTTGGAACAAGGATTTGCAGCCGTGCAGGTAAGTATAGGAACATTCACCGGCAAGGATTTGCAGCGGAGAACCTCATGAGCAAGGCGTCCAGGAAAGTACTGATACCTTGACACGCTCACAGTCCGTGCTCCCCGCCTAACCCAGCACTCGCAGCCAGCACCAGCGGCGGCAAAATCTGAGGATGCCCACCTGCCCAAAAAGTTCACCTTTGAATTTGTTTGTTGACGATCAGCTCCTGCGCTAACCTCGCAACATGCCGTCGATGGCAGATACCACTCCGCCCGAGGAATTCACCGCCATAACGCAATCGGTACAGCGAGCTCTCGTAAAAACAACCCAGGCAGCCAACGTGCTTGCGAACGAGGACCTCCAATTCCAGCGAACCATCAACCCCAGAGTCGCCAAGCGCCTTGATGCATGCGGCAGTCGTCTCTTAAACTTAACCAATGGTCTGCTTAAGGCTGGGGCTAGAAAGGATCAGAGGGCGCCAGTTCTCGAAGATGTGGACGACATTGAAGTTCAATGGCGGGGCGTTGTCGATGTGATCGATGGGCTGCTAGAGCAGGCCGATACTTGTCTCGATGACTACACTGGACTGGTGAAGAGGAAAGAGGCACCGACAATCGAAGCTGTATGCGCCAATGATAGTAGAAATACTCAAAGTTGCTGATCTTTCCCAGGGTCGAGACACCAAACGATCAAGAACGACACTTGATCCCTTTCTGAAACGCGCCAACATCTTCAAGCCCCAAGACATCTTTGAAAAGAAAATTGACAATTTTGAGCCGGGACCTTGGAAGCCGCTACTTACGAGGAAACCACATGCTAAACGCAGCTTAGAGGACAGTCTACAGCTGGTATCAAAGGAGGAAGGCAATTCGTATGGACTCTCGGTTCTATTGCGTTTACCCTCCGTGTCGACGACAGATTGGAGTGGCCAGCAAGCTGCTGCCCCTCTGGTCTGGAGTACCCCCTCCCCCTTCCTCCAGAAAAAGAGAAAGAGCGGGAAAAAAAGGGAGAAACCCGGGAAAGATCAGAAAGGAACTCAGCGACGAGGTGTACTGACTACTGGGGGTCATTGCAGATATACACATCCCTATGAGATCGAGATTCTCGAGTCGCCTTACCCACAGTCGATCTACGAAATACGCGAACCTCAAATGCACCTTCCTGTTGGATCCACCAAAGCCGTTTGGGTTGACACCTGGGAGGGAGTCTTGGAAATGCTCGAGGAACTGAAGCAAGCAAAAGAAATCGCGATCGACCTCGAACATCACGACCTAAGATCTTACGTAGGATTGTTATCACTGATGCAGATCAGCACACGAGGAAAGGACTGGATTGTTGATACTCTCGTTCCCTGGAGACACAAACTTGAGATTCTCAATGAGGTTTTCGCCGACCCAAATATTTTCAAGGTACGGAGAATATCGAAGGAAAGCTTCTTATTGGATGTCTGTTTACATTTTTAGGTCATGCACGGAGCTTACATGGATATCATATGGCTCCAGAGGGATCTGGGTTTGTATGTTGTTGGGCTTTTTGATACTTACCACGCCTGTTGGTTTCTAGAGTATCCAGGGAAGAGCCTGGCGTACCTTCTGGATAGGTTTGTCAACTTCACGGCCGACAAGAAGTACCAGTTGGCGGACTGGCGTATCCGGTGAGTCTCGGGTCTTGATATTTTCGTCTGCAGATCGGGACAGAAGCTGATCATCACAAGCCCTCTGCCCGAGGAGATGATGCTCTACGCACAGTGCGATACGCATTTCCTCCTATACATTTGGGACAGATTATGCTATGAGCTAGTTGAACGGTCTGATCGAAACGACCCCGAGAAGGACTTGATCAGGAAAGTGATCTCGAAGTCCCAAGAAGTTGCACTGCAGCGGTATGAGACGGCCGTCTACGATCCAGGAAACAGTTCTAATCCACGTGGCTGGTTCAACACATTGTTGAAGTCTCCTGCACTTTACAACGGTGAGCAGTTCGCTGTTTACCAAGCTGTACACAGGTGGCGAGATGAAATAGCACGGCGGGAGGATGAAAATCCCCTGTTCATTATGAGCCAGCAGATCCTAGCGGACATCGCTCGTATCATACCGGATGACAAGATGGCGCTCTGGAACTTGCTCACCGGCAGCGCCGCCAGCTTGAGGAAACAGATTGACGAGCTGTTGGCCGTCATTAGGCAGGCGAGGGCGGACGGTGTCAACGGCCCCACAATGTTGGAGTTTTTCAAGGCGCATCAAGACAATGGTGACCAAAAAACTACCTTGGCCAGGTTGACAGGAACATACCCCAGGGATGAAAAGCTTCCGGATATCCAAGACCTGAAGCTGGAACGCTCTCAACTATTCGGCAACGTTCCCATAAGCACCAGGTACGATGGATCCAAGAAGCCTTTGGCAACGGATATCATTGTCCTTCCTTACCCTGTACCCCAGAACAGCATGAGCCATTCTCTTGGACAGTCTCCACAGGAAATGCCGAAGCCTGCTACGTCGTCTGTGCACCGTCCAACGGTCAATAGCGCCATGGACCAAGAGTTCACACTGAAAGATGGAATGAAGCAGAAATTTGATGACAAGGCCTTCGGGGTCAGGTCCGAGATGGACATCTCGCAAGCGGCTGAGTCTGACTCTCCCGAGCCCATGGCTGCAGACGGGGACAACGAGGTATCAGAAAACGACGATTCTGATGATCAGGATAGGAAACAGAGACGTCTAGAAAAGAAGCGGCTCAAGCAGGAGGCGAAAGCTGCCAAAGCTGCCGCTAAGGCGGAGAAGAAAGCCAGGAAGGCTGACAAGAAGGCAGCGCGGGAGAGGGAACGGGCAGCTCAAGAAGCCCGTATAGAGGATGTCGGAGAGGAGGCATTCGACTACGGCAAAGCTGAATCGGTGCTTCACGCTTCCAAGGCTGACACCAAAGAGTCACGTAAAGGGAAAAAGACGTTCAACCCTTACAGCGACAAATCGGGAGATGTGCCCAAAGGCGAGCGCAGGCTGGGTCTTGTCAAGACCGGCAAGACAGCAACGTTCAAGAAGTGATTCTCAGGTCAGTCGATGGGTCTGTGGAGCATGTCAAAGTTTGTAAGAATATGCAGCTGGGCGGCGGGCAGCGGGCAGGAACTCTGTTGGTCTCTGGAGGCAGATCTTGTCACCACTCACGGATTATGGGAGCTCAGGTATAGCCATGCCCGTATGGCCGAGTGACAATCGTTCTTAGCCACTGCCTTAATCTGCCTGTCGACACTACGTATACTCCGTATACTGGATATTTTCAAGGGCTTGTTCGTGTTCCGCCCTGCGAAGCCTTGAAGCTGAAAAGGGCAAGTCGTCCACATCTTTGAGAGAAACTTTAGAGAATGCAACCATATTACCTCAGCCTTGGTATTCGAAAGATTCTTTGAGGGCTTGCTCAGCTAGGGACCATTGTGTTCGTAGCTTAACCATATCACTCGCGGACAAGCGCCGGAACAGCCCACACCGAGCGATGGATATGACAATGCAACCTAGAGGAAATAACTTCCCTGCAGGGAAAGAAAGCGTGTGTTTCTGCCACATGACCCTGGTGAGGGGAAGTTCTTGGGGTAGCCCCTCTCTTTCACAGCCGAGCACACAAACTCCCGTTTCTTGCACACACGAGCTAAATCCAACTTCACCCCATCCCGAATATACAATCCTGCCGCGAAAACGACGACGACAACGACAACGATAACAATCCACCCCTTGTCGATTTGCTCAGTCGCCTTTCCTGCTCACCGAGAACGGTCAGCCATTGGCGCCTGTGGAGCGACGCGCCCAATTCCCAAGACGACAAGAGGCCAGCGCTCGCGCTATTGTGGATCTCAACTCCGGGATTTGGTGGAGTACCATGCATTGACCAGAGCTGCCGCTTTGAAGCCAAAATTGAAACGAGCATCGAGATGTTTTCTCAACATCTCCAAAAATTGTCCGCTAATTTTCCAGCTTCGCAGCGGCAGCGGCAGCCGCAAGACCTCGGAAACCGCGGTAGGGTGAGTGAGTCCGATCTTTCAAGAGACTTGTTCAATAGTGGGAAAAAAGAAATTATTTTGTGGATGGTGTCCTGTGAGTATGAGGAACAGAATCGCCGAGGACTATTTTACATGTTTCTGGTCGGTAGTGCCGACAGACGGAGGAAATCCCCAATCTAAGGTCTATATGGCCCCCCCGTCTAATGCTTGCGATTCTATGCCGTTTCCATGCACACTTTCCTCCATCAACTTGGTCTATATGTGAATGCAGTATTATCGCACAAGGGCCATGAACCGTCTCGTACACCACATCTCTCTCCGTTCCCCAGATATGTACGGGCGCCCGCTCCGACCGGATCTCGCCGCCAATCCTCAGAAGGTATATATGACATGTTCTTGTTTAGGTCTAGCAGAGTATGTTAGAACTGCTACAGGTGTAGGCGGCGCTGAGGAGATACTTACGAACTTGGCCATGAGGGCAACCATGAGGTCGAAGAGACCGATGGCCTCCACGAAAGCGAAACCCAGAATGGCGTAGGAGAAGAGCTGTCCACGGAGAGCCGGGTTACGGGCAACGCCGTTGAGGAGAGCAGCGAACACGAGACCGATACCAATACCGGCACCAGTCAGACCGATGGCAGCAGCGCCCATACCCAAATTCTTAGAGACCTCGACCATGGCCTGGGCGATCTCAGAAGAGTAGGCGCGGCGCTGGAAAGCGGTGCGGGTGGTGGTGGTGGTATTGAGGATCGCGGACATCTGCTGGCGCTTGACGGTCTGGAAGGGGGTGCCTGCAGGAAAATTCAGGTTAGATTCCGAATCGACTTGAGGTCGGTGGACGTCACGGCATACTGGAGAAGGCACGCCTGCTGGCAGCGGCCTGGACGCGCATTGCAGGGCGAGCAACCTTGGTCGAGGCCGAGGCCATCTGAGCGGCCAGTCTGGAGGCGAGCACACGAGTGGAGGCCATTGTGTCTGATGGAGGGGTGGTGAGTCGGAATGGGCTAGGAAAGGGCTGACGCAAAAACGCTGGAGAAGGGAGAGTTGAGACTGCTGGTGTGAGAGAGGGAGAAGAGAGGAGGGAAGAAAGGAGAGAAAAAAGTGGTCAGCTTTGTGGAACAGGGAAGCTCAAGCTGGTCCGGGCAACGGCTCCCAGTTCCCAGCTTCCAAGCGAGCGATTTCACTGGCCAATTGGTCCCAGAGGAGGTGTTTTACCGTATCCACTCTGCCGGAGCAAGGACAGTTGTGGGTCATTCATCCCAGCGTTCAGTGCAAACAAAAGGGAAAAATTTTGCCTAGGTGCTTCGTAGGCCATTTTCTAGCCAGAAGGCACGCAGTCGGGTAATCTCGGAAGCTGGCGAACGCCATCTCTTAGCTAAGGTTGAGATCATCCGCTGTTGGTTGTCTGCTTGTTATCCAGATAGGTGTCTTGCCAAACCCAACCAACCTAACCACATCAGTAGCCAGCCCAGCCCAACGAAAGGAGACACTCATCCCATCCAGCCCATCTTTGACAGTAGTCTCTGTGCTTCTTTTGACCCGAACACTGGAGCTGTTGACCTGGCGTGTGTCATTAAAAATTTTCAGGTGGTTTTTGTTCGAGGCAATGAGGCTCCATGCTGGGTCAGGGGTCCCCATGCAAGCCCCCCCACGTAACCCACTTAGCGGCTCGAAATCCGTTGACGATTCGCCCAGCCTCGTCTCACAAGGACCGTCAACGAACGGAGTCCGCCAAGGCATGACGACAAAATGAAGGAAAAATACCTCGAGAGGGATGCTGGGCGAGGTCCACAAATACGGAGCGTCCAAGCACATTTCTGAATTCCCAAACAGACATTAAGCACAAAAATCCGAGAAACTTCAAGAAGGTGGGGCACCACCAGTCGTTGTCGGAATTCGATGAAACTTTTTTCTAGTGCGGTGCAGTGTTAGAGGCAATCTGAAAATCTCTCCTGGCTGCCCAATGGGATTCACTCCAGCGGTCCGAAGTGACGCGAACCCCTGTTCCGCCCCTTTCCCGACGTCCCAGGGTTTCCGGGGGGTCCAGCGGCCTGATCGCTTGCAGGCCAAGGGTGTCCTTACTCTGAAGCTTACGCTACTACACGTAACTTCAGCTAGGAGTCACGGCTCGGGGCTTCGATCGACGAAGGACAAGTTGGGCATTGACCAGCGTGTTTTGGTTATGGAAACACTTAGCAAACGCCTCAACCGTACCCATTCTAGCGCCTTCATCTCGCTCGCCCCGGCGATTCTGTGCGAGGTGGCTAGGCTGCCACGGTCGCCACCTCAGCAACCATCGCAAAGAGTTGATGACCTTATCTTAATGTCTCCCAAGGATCGCGGTCCGTTACCACAAATGCGCGCGCTGCAGCTGGTAACCAGGGTTGCTTTTTCACCTGATGAAAATCACTTCCCGTGCCGCAGGATCCCCTTTTTGCAAGGAATGTAATCCCGGATCAATGTTCTAGAAACAAAAAAAAAATTTCACGTGTCGGCGGTTTGTGGCCATAGCTCCTCGGGAGCTTGGCTCTTCCATCCTCGCATCCACGCGTGGCATTCAAGGAGGCGGGCTGCAACATTCAGCAAAAGAATAAGATAGGTACAGCACAACCCCCGAAAGACTGCTAGCTCGTGTCCTTGGGAAAAGATCCACGGTGCAATCTGAAAAGACCAGTATTTTGCAACAACAATACGATTCAAAGTAAAGCAGAAATTAGCATGGTTAGCAGGGAGAATGCCCTTTTAGCCTTCTGGTAGCAAAATCGCTGTCGAATTCTTGACTTGGTGGTAAAAAAACAACAACAATGAAGTTTGAGCGCGCAAAGCCCAATAACTAGACGTTGAACAATCTTTCAGGAGTTGAATGGTAGGTGCATCGTAACATTATTGCCTCTTCAAGATGTTCGACTGGCCTAGAATCACACTCGAGTACATAGAAAACTACTCGTCAGGGCTTAAAACGCTCTGCCGGACTTCGTGGGACTCAGTCCGTAGGCCCCCAGGTATATGCGCTTCGCTTCAAGGAGAAAGTTTGCGTGTATTTACCTTCTTTGTCCTTAAAGAAAATCAGCTAGCTAGAGAGAAAAAAAAAACATAAAAAGCCCCAAGTACGAATGGCTTATCTCAGGGAGCTAGTCTAGAACAGTGGACTTCACACCCAACCTGAAGAACTAACTGACTAGCTGGAACTCAACGGGCGCCATCAAATTCACTCGAACACCGCGGAACACCGATGTCCGTAATTGTGCGCTGTTCGGGACACATGAATCCCGCGTTGATGATTTCGACCCCCTTTCGCGCCGGTGTTCATGCTCGCTCGAGTCTGTATGTCGGCTCTGCCTCTCATAGCTCTCAACACGATCCAGTCGCGATTCGGGTGTGCTGGCCGGTCCGCGAAGGCAGCCACACACCGCGAGAAGCGACGAAGACGTGGGCTCAAAACTGTGCCGCTGAAGTGGTTTCAGGGAGGGGGCTGGTCGAGAAATATGTGATCTATGATTCATCCTATCCTCGGAGCCACATCACCAAATCGACAATCTGGAGGGGTCGATGGGCAACTCGTTCTGGTGGCGCCGAGAGCATTTCCACTGGTGCACGATCAGCCAGTATTCAGAGTATCAACCGGCGGCTTTTTTGCCTGTCCAAATCCTAACGCTGAGCCTTAGGATCCGATCAAAAGAAGGAAGACTGGTTGATGCCCTGCCTGAGGGTTGTCCAACTTCTGCATCATTGTTAAAGGCTAGGATACAGAACCTAACAACACAAAAACACCAGCCTGCTCATAATATCATGATTATTCGTGCTGCTAATCGTGGGGACCAAGCCCCGTTTGACTTCCCATTAGTTGTCTTCCTCCTCCATAACTTGTTTCATGGCATAGCCATCAACAAACCCACTAGGGTCACAGCTCCTCTCGAGGCTAATACCATGCTTCGCGACCCATGATCGCACCGCCTCGTGGGAGATCTTAACTCGCTGGACCTTGTCCACATCCACCGGTGTTGCCACTTCGTTCTCGTCCGCCACAGGTTTCTTCACCCGTGGAAGCCCTACACCTGCGTCTTCCGCGATACCCATCTCTCTCAGGACCAGCAAGCAATCATCCGCCGAGATCCACGTCGCTTGGCTGCATTCATTGACGTCAACCACCATCTCACCGCTACCATCCATCGCTACATCAAGTCCCAAGAGCCAGCGCGCAATCTCACCGGCCCAGAATCGCTTGTATCCCTTCTTCCCCAAATCGGAAATGGGCTTCTCAGGCCCGCCAAGTATGCCCTCGCGCCGCGAAATTTCGTAAGATACACCCATCAACAGGGCGCCGAGGCCCTTGCGTTGCCACGGGGGGAATATAAGGATACAGGCGAGGTTGTTATTGTCCCACGACATCTTCTCCTTGGAGAAAAAACCCACGATGTGCGGGCGGTGGAGGGTGGCGTCCGTCTCGCCGCTGCTACCCGTAAGTGATGTTGTTTGGGCAGGTGGAGTATAGACAAGGAGGAAATAGTTAAACCCCGTCACGTCAAAAAAGACCGACTTATTATCGAGGAAAAGCTTAGCGAAGAGGGAGAGGTTTTGACAGAAGAGCTGGGAGGGATTAGCCTTCTGTGATCTTGTAACAGGGGCATGTCAGCGATGAACTTACTACGTCTTTTGCGCCATCAACCTCCCAAATACTCCATTCTCCCTCATCCTGAACCACTTCAGCCGATTTGAGCCCTCCGCTTGCTCGCTTTCCTCTGGTGGACTTCGCCGAGTGCACTGTCACGGCGCGCTGGCCCTTTGGGTGGACGTAAATCCTATTCCCAGGTACAAACACGCGTTTCTCGCACACACGGACGTGCTCACACCAGGTAACAAGCTCCTTGGAGTACTTGAAACAACATGGGCAGACATATAGCCTCTCTAGTATCGGCGGGTTGTCGCGGTCCCGTCGCCCATGTATCTTTGCGCCGTTGGTGCTGTCATGACTCCCCCCCCCCGTGCCATTGGCCAGAGGTCCTCCTCGTCCCTCGTTCCCCCCTTTAGTGCTGTGGCCATTGTTTCCCGGGCAGTCACCAAGCACCTCCTTGCCGTAATATGAGGGGTACCATGCACGGAAACAGATATCCCCTAACACGACCTTGTCAATGTTCCGGTCTGGCTCCGGTGGCTTTCCACCGCTCGCCTGTGCAGCTGGAAGGGGCTGGTTGCGTCCCACGGTCTGCTGGTGAGTCGGGTGGACTACGTTGCTTGTGGTAGAGCGACCAGTTTGTCTTGTGCCTGTCGAGGCTGTAGGTTTCCCCGGTTGCCGCATCTTCCGCTCCGATATTGACGGGATAACCGGCACCGGGACCGGAGTCAAAGTAGCGCCGGTCTTTTTCCCATCGATTCCGTTGACGGGCAGGGGGGCCGGGCTAGACCCGCTGTGGCGGGTGTTGCGCGTTGATTTTTCGGGGTGGCCGATTGGAATGTTCTCCTTGCCGCGGGGTTCGGGGGGGCGGATGGCTGCGGCTGAAGTAGTGGTGACTGCGAGCGACCTGTTCGTGTTCCCTCCGCGTCGGCGCCGAGGAAGCTCGAGTTCTTGTTGCACAGGGAGCGGGGCGATCGAGCGCGTCGCTCGTCGGGATATTGGCGGAGTCGGGGGCACGGGGATTGGGGTTGGCGCGACCAATTTGCGAGGCTCAGAGCCGCTCGTCGCAGCGTCGTCAAGACGCTTGCGTTTTACGGCGGGCATTGTGTGACGTATCGCGATCTCGTCGTATGTATCTGTTGCAGCTTCTTTGCAATTCAGAACTAATTCGGAGCGATAACAAAGTTGCAATGAATGCGTCCTTTCAAGCAAGTTTGGCAGCGGGGCGAAGAGGAATACGTACCTAATTAGCAGGTAAACTGGGGAAATTCCATCCTTGAAAATAGAAGTCTAAGTCTGCAAGGAGCTGGCTTGGCACTTCCATGCCCCACCTTTCTCCAGTCTCCCCCACGGGAAAAAATACGTTACTTCGGAAGCTCCAGCCATGCAGTTAGTTGTGAATTTCGCGAACCTTTCGGTGCACCCGACAAGTCACCTGCCATGCAGTAGCGATCAAAAGTGACGTTTTTTTCATCATGATTTCTGAGACCAGATGCTTGGTGTTAGACTTACAGCCCGGGGATGCATCGAGGGCTGGGGGCAGATGGTAGGCTCAGGCGCTGTTGTTCCTCGCCGTCGCTGAGGTGATATGCTAACTCTCATCGCAGCTCCGACTACGACGTCCTTTGCTGCCCCCGTGGGCGACTTGCAGGCGGCCGATAAGTGTTGTCCCTGCCTCCAAGCCCCCGATGTGTGCAGAAAATATCAACGAGCTCCAAAAAACGTTCAACAGCATGACCAGGGAGGCCGAGACGACGCGAAGCGAACATGGCGAGATTCTTGGGCAGAGCCGGTTGGCCAACGCCCTGCGGTCATACCTCAAAATATCTGATAGTAATTTGTCAGAATCCGGATGCATTATGCGGTCTCTCAAAAACCACAATGACCGCTTCCCGGTTCGAATTGCGCGCGCACTCTTTGGAATACCTGACTCGGACGTGAGATCTCGAGAGGACTTGACTGATGATGAGATCCGCCAATCGGTTTGGATACTAGCAGCCGAAAATGCCGACATTGGTATCAAGCGACTTGTTTCGGGCACAAGTCGGAAGCCACCGTTCTTACTGAATATACTTTTGCGGGAAGATCAGGTCATCCGAGAAGCTGAAAACTTTATCTCGCTTCTCCAGTATATCAATGAACACTACATCGGCCATCCACATCTCGCTAATTTTCAGTCGAATTTTTACTTGACACGACGACACTTTATAATTCTGTTGCACCGCTTGACCTCGAAGTGTCTTGTAGCCTGGCCTGGGCTTCTTCCATCAGTGTCACGACTGGTTGTTGCCTTCATCGAGCGTATGCCTGAAGAGATACGAGGCTCAAAAGCTCGTGCCCATGCGGCTCAGTGCATTGTCTTTAACAACGCGCTTCACCAATTTACTAGGAGACCCTTGTCTAATCCTATGGATGACATGGTGTTCAACTGGGAAGCGCAGAAGATATTGCTGAGATTATCTTCAAGTGTCCGGCCCGCACTGCATATCTCAAAAAACGGTTACCGAGATATAAGGCGTGTTATGGCTGCGCTACCCAAGACGTCAGGAGAGAGGGAGGTTGTGATGCGGGCGGCAAAGACCTGGCCGCCGTACCGACAAGACTGGGATGGGCGTGACGAGGAACGCCAGCCAGAAGACGACTTGAGCAGGCTTGCCAGAGCTGGTCTCCTCCAGCGCGAAGCTGGATACCCGGAAGAAGCCTTTGATCGCGCTTTAGACGCCCTCGCTGGATCCGTCATTGGCAGACAGCCAACGGCGCAAACTCGAGGCAAACTCCCCCGCATATGGACTGGGCCAGACGCTGGCCTCAACGTATACACTGAATGGGCGGCAAACATCATCTCAACCAGAAATGTGCGGGAAGCCTGGGAAGCATTCAACACCGCGCCACAAAGGGACCTCAGGCCAAATGCCATAGTCTATGCCGAAATGTTTAAAAAACTGCTTGCCCGCCCAGCAAGAAAATTATCACGAGCGCTGCCCGGTGATGTCAAAGAGGTGTTTCCTGTTCACGATGAAAACCTCAGCGCATTCGAGGTTGCCAGGCTTACTCCGCCAACCCCCGAGAAGCTATACAACATGATGCTGTCTTCCGGGGTAAGACCAGCCGGGGAGTGCCTCACGGTCCTTATTCGAGAAGCGGACTCCAAGGATACGGCTCTGCAATGTCTCAAAGATAGTGCATATTGGGAAGTCGCCCCAGTGCTTTGTCAGCCGGAATTTGGGGGCTCTGAAAATGCCGACCGCAGAGCTATGCTACGCACTCTGCCCGCTCGTGCTCTGTCCGCGTGGATAGCGATGCTGTGCAACACGCACACAATGCACACGCCTCAAATCCAAGAGGCAGTCAAGCTTGCGAATGCGTACCACAAACACAACCCGCTCACCACACACACTGACATGAGCTGCTACTTCACCATTCTCAAGGCTCTGGCCATGGGGAAGGTCATATACGGCCGTCGGGCGACAGCGAACAACGTGCTCACGCTGAAACTGTTCATGACTCTGTGGGATTTCGTGGTTAGCTCCAGGGGTATTGATGACAATCTCTTCGAACTGTTGTGTTTGATGGCTTGGAGGTCTATGAGATTGCAAACCTACAAGGATGTTAAGAGTGGCCGGCTGCATTCTCTGGAACACACGTCTCACGGGCGACCAGCAGAAAAGTCGGTGATACAGTTTGTTCGCGTCTACGCGGCAATGGAAGAGGCATTCAAGAAGCTGACCGAACCGGTTCCAGGATTTGGGGCAAGCGCGGGCGAGAAGCAGTACACTTTGACCCACTTGGTTACAGGCCAACTAGTATACCGCTACATGCGAGCACTGGGTTCAATCGGTAACGGTGCGGGAATGGTGGAGCTGATGCGGTGGGTTATGAAGGCGTGGGATCAAGACTATCTCCTCCCCACATCTCGGGACCCCCCAGAAACAGGATATCACTACCTCACCCTGTCCATGTCGTACTTCTCCACGGCCGCCGCGCGGCAGATGATCGACGCCAATACGGTCAAGGCCTTGCAGCAGGATCTCGAGAAGCTGAGGCTCACCAAGGGTTGCACCTGGGTGTGGCCAGATCCGATGCCTGATAGAGCAGTTACATTCGAGGCCGATATGGTGGTTGCAGGACTCTGGTCTCGAGTCAAGCTGCTGCTGCATTCAAATGCGGATAAGAGACCAGACATTGAGTGTATCAAGGAGCGCGCTAGGCGGTTGCTCTATGGGGCTGCTAAGCAAATACCAACAACGAGCGCACTAGATACATAACGCTGTACGGGGTAGGATATGATGTCAGGTATTCAAGCCATACATTGAATTGCAGCGTTATTATCATGCAAGGCGCACAAGGGACTCATTTGTTCGGTTGCGGCTTCACATTTTGAATCGAGACCTTGCGTGATCATGTTCCTTACTAGCAGCCCGATCCGGCAAAGATTCTCCTTTTAATTCTCAGTTTCACCTTGACGCTCCCACAAAGGCGGCAGGGGATACTGCATCAAGTTGAACCCACACTGCGGCTCCACCAGTGAGTGCTCAGTTAGGTGCTAACCCAAGTCCCAAGCTTCTAATTGGTTATTATTCGTCTTGGCATTAAAAGCATCCTCCGTCGCGCGCGTTGGTCTTGCTTGGACGCGCTTCCGCGAGACAAAGATATGAGATCTAGGCTGTCAGACGCACCTCTCTTTGCATTTATCGCATCCTTCAAATCCAATTGTTTACACGCAGGACAGCTAGCACTATTCCAACGCCCATTTGGAACCTGCGAATTTCAGGAGCCACGAATTCATTCTGGAGATTTTGCGTACCTTCCACTGTTGCTTCAAACCAGCCACCACTCGCGACCAAATCCTTTTTCTCATCCAGTTCACAAAAAAAATTGTGTAACTCATCATCAATATCAGTACCGATCCTGGTCCTATTCATCTTCTCACTTTCAACCCCCAATGGAATACTTCTGGTGCGACTGAGCCCCCGTAGGGTGGTCTTTCCCATCTCTCCTCACAATCAGCTAACGGATGCCGCAGATTGTGCTCCGCGTAGGGTTGAGTGCTGCTGCAATGTGCGACGTTCCGGGAACTCCTCGGGAGTCATGTGTATCTTCTGCCGATTTGCTCCAGTGCCCGTCGAAAACCCCATCGCTCGCGCCCAATGGGGAGGACAAAAACGTCGACAGCGCTGATGAAGCTTCTCCTCAGCAGTTTTTTGACACGGCGACGTTTGCGGCCGCTCGAAGTCGCCACATAGCCGTTGAGATTCCAAGGTCAACCTTGATCACGCCCAGATCCCGGCACCACGGATATGTGCCGCCTCTGCCCGCTGTTCATGAGGGCTTAGCCTTCTCGAACCTCATGCGAGCTACTCATGGAGGCCCGACACCTGAAGCCTGGGTCGAATTTGAGCTTGAGTCATTTTCATTTTACGTCAATTATCCACAGTACACTTATGAGATGCGATCCCTCCAGTATATGACCACCAAGGTTGGCCATGGCGAGTATTATTTCGACGGCATCCTTTGCGCTGGAGGCACCCGGCATTATGTCTCCATGGTCCCAATCGTCGAGATTCCGATTGGAAACTACGGCACGGCGTTCTCCTCTGCCACAGACCAGATATGGGTGCGATCCAAGTTCAATCGGAACCGGGAGGTCTACTACCGCCTTAAAAACCCAGCCATCGAGTATGAGCGATTTTACACTCCCTTCCTTTGGGTTGTCGATTTGGCAAAGCACGTGGTCGATTTCACTGCTGATATGATCACGCTGGACCGCGAGGTCAGTATCAACTCGTTCAAGCAAGATTTCATCCACTGGCTGCTCGACACGCACCCAGAGGCAGACCTCAAAAAATGGCTTGACCAACACCCATCTACAGATTTTCGGACTTCAGTAGTCGCAAACGTTAGTTTCATCTGGAAGGAGGTGAATGGGGTGATCGGAGCCAAATCAGCGAACCTCCAGCTCTTCCGTGAGGTGTACGACTTCTCGAGGTACAAGACACACAAGGCAGGAGAGCCGCCTAGTGGTCAAATTGTCGGCAGTGGGGAACGTGCCGATCCCACCATCGTCACACCCTACATCATGCGGTGTTTCGGGCACATGGTCATTGGAAAGGTCCTTTGTGTAATTGGGCAGGAACGGATCAAATTGAGCCCAAGAGAGGAAGCCCATCGAAGTTCTTGGGTGTCTTGCAAGGCTCCCAGCAAGCAGGCCATCTCCGCTGTCAAAGTTGGAGACACAATCTCAACACCACGAGATATGGAAACCACGGGGACGAAGTGGGAGTCTGCCGTGTCGCATCATTCGCTGGATGATGGCCGATGGTTTGGTGTCGTTCAAAGGATACATACATCAAAACAGGGACACCGGAGCTTCGACGTGATATGGCTGTACCGGCCATCCGACACACCATGTTGCGTGATGAAGTATCCATGGCAGAACGAGCTATTCATATCCGATCACTGTACTTGCGATGACGGACTAAGTGCTCGCATTCAGGAAGACGAGATTCTTGACACGCACGATATCAACTGGTTTGGCAGGCCAGATGACTCGGCCGACCGGCTGTTCATCCGTCAATTGTATGAGGTTGAACACCGCCGCTGGGTGACGCTTCGTGAGTCACATCTACGGTGCTCGCACAGCAAGGAGAAGCCGGACTACAAGCCGGGCGAGACTATCCTTGCCGTATATCCCTCACGGCTAGCTGACACACGGGACATCGTTATCGCTGAGCCATATGAGGTCGTTAAGCTGTTTAGGCAAGGCGAATCCGTGTTTGTGAGGTTGAGAAAGCTCCTTCGTCGCAAGAACATCGACCAAACGGCAAGAAATGCTAGGGAGAACGAGCTTGTCTACACAGAACAGCTCATAGTAGTAAGGCCTGGCGACTTGTATGTCGTGGGGAAGTGCTATGTCCGGTTCTTCCAACCTGGGACGGACATCCCAAGTCCGTATAATCAGGGCGGCACAGGCCATTTATTTTACATCACACACAGGCTTGTCGAGACCGATGGCAGTTGTGTGCCCGTCACTGAGGTATTTCCATCGTCACTCAAGCAAGGTTTTGATCCGGGCCGGAAAGTGAAGAAGCTACGTGGGCTCGATCTTTTTTGTGGCGCAGGTAACTTTGGGCGCGGCCTCGAGGACGGCGGCGTGGTGGAGATGCGATGGGCGAACGACATCTGGGACAAGGCGATCCATACATATATGGCGAATAGCCCCAACCCGGCGAGGACTCGCCCGTTCCTTGGATCAGTTGATAATCTGCTGAGGGAAGCAATCGAGGGAAGGTTCAGGGACAATGTTCCTCGGCCAGGCGAAGTCGATTTCATTTCGGCCGGCAGTCCATGCCCAGGCTTTTCATTACTCACCCAAGATAAGACAACGCTTAAACAAGTCAAGAACCAGTCTTTGGTAGCGTCCTTTGCATCCTTTGTCGACTTCTACCGACCAAAGTATGGCGTACTAGAAAACGTGGACACGATAGTGCAGGCCAAGCACAACCGCACTAACGACGTGTTATCGCAGCTATTTTGCGCCTTGGTCGGCTTGGGGTACCAGACACAGCTCATCCTGGGTGACTCGTGGACGCATGGTGCGCCGCAAAGCCGCAAGCGCGTTTTCCTCTACTTCGCGGCGCCAGGTCTTCGGCTTCCCGAGATCCCCCCGGCCTCGCATTCGCACCATCCGGCCATAAAGGCCCGTGGCCTTGGGCAAATCTGCAACGGAGAGCCGTTTGTGCGCCGCGTCTTTGTGCCTACGGCTTTCAAGTATGTATCAGCCCGCGAGGCTTCGGCAGACTTGCCTCCGATTCATGATGGCGGGCCCGACTGCTGCATTGCTTTCCCCGACCACCGAGTGGTTGGAGGAAAGACTCCCAGACTCCGGGCACAGTTCGCCGTCATCCCCACGCGCCCGTTTGGCATGGGGTTTGCCAAGGCGTGGAAGCAGGGCAAGGGCGCCATGACGCCAGGGGACCGAGCTCTCTTCCCGGAGGACGGTTCGGAACGAACCAAACCAATCTCACAAGGGTGGACCCGTCAACGACCCGACGGGCTGTTCGCCACTGTGACAACCAAAAGCCAGCCAACTAACGCTCGAGATGGCGCGGCGCTACACTGGCAAGATGCAAGGCCGCTGAGCCTCATGGAGGTCAGGAGAGCACAGTGTTTTCCTGATCACGAGGTGCTGCTGGGCCCGGTTGTCGACCAGTGGAAGCTGGTGGGCAACAGCGTGGCGAGACCGATAGCATTGGCGTTGGGTCTGAAGTTTCGCGAAGCTTGCCTCGGGTCGCTTTACGAGGATAACGAGCAGCCACCAGGCGCAGTTGAGAACCTTAGCTTTGGAGGCGTGGCTACCCTCCAAAAGCACACCAAGATGGAGGAGGCCAGTACATATGTTTCGGCGTCGACACCGCGGTCAAGATACCCCAGCGAGCAGGGCGGCTCGACAGACAGGGATAATAGCGCATCGACGCCGGCGACGCCTGTTTCAGAGGCAGCCGCACACGAGATGATGGTGACACTGCAGACGGTGAAGAGGAGGTACCCAGACGGGACTCATGTCGACAGGCAGCCCCATAAAGTGCCGAAACTTTTCTTTGATCGGGAAGACGGAGATGCCGTGCCCTTGGCGGTGCATCCAGCGTGGAGGCTGTCGGAGCCTCTATCTGAAGATGATTCTCGGGCAGGGTCCGCCATGCCGCGGGGTGACAGAAAGGCAGAGCTACCTATAGAATTCGAGACTGAGATGATTGACGGAGTCACAGTCGTCAGACTTGAGTAGCGGACCTGGTCCGCGTGATGGGCCGTCTGTTGACAAACGACTGAAGCGCCCAGGTACCGGTAATCGCTTTTCATCCATTTGTACTTGACGCAGTGGATTGTTGATACGCCACATTCTGGGGGATACAAGGAGACGCCGTCTGCATAGCAAGAGTGCCATTTTTTATCTTCCCTTTCCCTTCACTTTTTTTTTTTAATAATATTTACCCCACCCTCTCTCTGTTTGTGTATTTGACAGATTGAGCAGGGGAGGAGGTTTGCATGCAAAGCATGATCTGAATGCACAGCGGCGTCTTGGTCGCATATTGGGTTGAAGAGGCTCTGCATAGTAGTTAGCAGGGTAGTTAACGTGCACAAATCAAAAGCATTGGGTTATCATGATTGGTGGGACGGAGGCTTGGCATGTGACACTACGGGGCTTGCCGTCCGCAGCGATTGGCTACGGAGCACCAACCGCTGCGACTTCGTGTCGCCGACCCACCAATTACCAGGCGGGTCGGGTGCCTGTCTCCAACCACAGCGACGGCTTCCCTCCGCAAACTGACGAGAGCCTTTCCCAGTCGCGGCTGCCGTGCTCGCGGCCGCGGGGCGCTTGCTGCCAGTCATTGAGTTACAGAAAGGCCGTTTTAAAATGCGAACCGGCCCCTGATCAATTTCAAACCTTGTTCTTTTGTTTTCGTGGCGACTTGGGCAGACCGTCATCGGTGGTTTGGTTGGCCGTGGTGCCTTGCCAGGTTCTCGCTGTTGTGGACTGCCAAATTTTGTTTCCCGCCTAACGTTGCCGAGTCTCCGTTCATGTTCTCTCTGCTTGCGGCGTTGCATGGACTGCTTGGTCTGGCCGAGGGGATGCCGGCCACCCGATCTTGCAGTATGCGTCTTGCCTCAGACGACTTGGAACTTAAGGGCAGCCAGGGAAGGTGTTGTTCGTCCTTCTCTGGCTTTGATGCCTTCGTTACCAGACAACAGGTTCACGAAAGGTTTTCCCTCTCTCTCTCTCTGCCCCCCCCTTCCACTCTTTTCTTTCATCGGTTCGTTTCTCTTTCTCTCTCGCTCTGTCTGCCTCTTTCGTTTTTTCAACTTGCGGATTTGGTTCTTTCCTCGTATTCTTGCCTCTCCTGCTTGTTGGTGTCATAAACTCCGCGGCCCCCCGAATCAACAACCAGTATCTGCGGTCTCCCACCCCTCCTCCCTTATTGTCTTTCTTTGCCCTTCTCTCCTTGCTCGGAGGAGGTCGACCTTGACTCTGTTCACTTCTTTGTCTGCCTTCTTCAGCCTATTGTCTCGATTGTCTTCTTTCGCGGCTTACAGCTCGACGCTGGGCCCTTGTTCTCTTGGTCGGGTTTAAACAGCAAGTCTGCTTGACCAACCTTAATAACGGACTTCTCTCGTTCCGGGTGGCTTGACAAGATTCTTTTCTCGGCAGAACAACAAACCACACGAAATTTCATACCAGTACAAACACAGTACATCTACAGGAGAGATGCATTATATACTAGCAATCTACACCCTCTTGGCTGTTGCCGCAGAGGCCAGCCCTCTGAGGGTCGTCGACAGACGGGAATCCGCGATTTTGGAGTGGATGAAACGGGATGGCGCTGGTGGCAAGGCGGACCCTACCACGATGATCGTGTCGTTTGTCCCCGGCAAGGTGTTGAAGGAGACGAAGTCGCCAAACTCAATCTTGACAGAAACGTCAACCGAGAGCCCGACCCAGACACGGGCCACAGCAAGGGTTTCAACAACCAAGAACGATGCTGGTCAGCGGTCGAGCTCGATCTCCACGACCGACTCAGCCACTTCGAAAACCAGCACCTCCGCCAGTGCTGTCTCAGAGATCCCAACCGTGATCACTGACTTGCCAAACCCCACAGCTACCATACCTCCCGACGCCTACAGGGCCAACCTTGAATTGGCCAAGCAGTACAACACTCTCTATTCCACCTTGACCAGCCAATCACCCTGTATCAAGAACCAAGCTGCCTGTATCGGGGACAGCACGGCTATCTGCTCCACGGGAAACAGGTTCGTGCTCGCGGCATGCCCAGCTGGCACGAGCTGCTTTGCCCTGCCCTTGGACAACATCGACGGCGTCGAGCTCGCCTGTGTGAGCAGAGCTGCTGCTGAGAAGGTGCTCGGGTCACTCCCTCCAGCTGCCTCCAGTTCACCCGCTTCAACCACGGCCACCACGGCCACTTCACCCGCGGCCGGTAGCCAATTTACTCGGACCGCCACCATCACGCAGACCACGGGCCCAATCACCATCACCCTGACATTTGACCCAGCCAGAGGCCAGCCTATCGCAACGGATTCCCCATCCATCACAACCCGATCGTCCAACCGCTTCCCGACCGAATCTGCCTCCTCAGCCACTACCACTACCACCACCGCCGCTACCGACAGCCCCCCCCCAGTTGTAGTTGTCCCTGTCCTTCCGTCATCATCTAATACCACCCGTCGCCCCCGCACCACTTCTACCTCCACCAGCGACGCTGCCGCACCCACCGGCGCCTCTACCGTTACCTCCCTGGCTCGCACCCTCACCCGCACCCTCACCCGCACGCGCCGCCCTCCAGCTGAAACAAGCAATAACGGCAGCAGCACCAGCACCACCACTACCACCCAAGTTCCCCAGGGCGCACCCGCCAACACAAGCCCGCAAGCCTCCCGCCAGACGGGTCCCAATGAGGACACGCGCGTGACTTTCACCCTGGTTGACAAAGTCACGGTTACCCAGGGCTCTGTTACAGTCACTGTCACCGCCGGCGCGGGCGTTGGAGCGGCAGCACCGGCAGCGACGACGGTGACGGAGAGGGAGACAGTGACATTGGCGGCGAGTACGGTTTTGGTTGTTGGTTAAGTTTGACGCATGGAGTTAGTTGGTGTGTGGATGGAGAACAAGGAGTGGATAGGTGAATGGATGAGATAGGGTGGGAATGGACTTGACATAGGCATTCATTGACATTGGCATGCGTTTGGATACCCAGGTCCTTCGGGATCCAGTACATTTAGAACGGACCAGAATAAAATCTGCCCCATAATCAGAATGAAACAAGTTTTTCGTATCGTATTCTGATGTTCAAATCTTGACTATGGTCACCACATTCATCCACGGATGCCCTGGTAACACAAGTGCCCATCTCCCTGGACTGACTTCCTCTGGCAAAGTTATATAGGCAGTACTTCCGTGAATCACCTGACTGGCACAATTTGAGCCAAGTCAAAGATCTTCCGCCAGACTCAGAAAGAGTAAAGGAAATAAAATGATATAAAACAAAACAAAACATAAAAGAAGGGGCAGCACAAAAGGACAAAACAAAGAAAAATAGCGCGAAATATCATATGGTCCTTATACCACTACAAATATCAGAGTTGCAACTAGGAAACGGAAAAAAACTCCAGCCCCGTACCATGATCCTTCGGCAACACGCACCCAACAGGATACGATTAACGATAAACCCAACAAGTGATATCCACAACGCCGAAATGCTCCTACCGCCGCGTCATGATGCCCGCTAGACAAGTGCAGAAAAAAAAGAGAGCTGCAGAGAAAACACTCAGCGTCTCCGTTTGAACCTACTGTTGTGAGCCAGCCCACCCTTGGAACCCGTGTTTCGCAGCTTGAGACGTTTGAAATTGGCATGTGCTGTAGCCTTGACTTTGCGTACTGCCTTCTTCACCATGCCAGGCGCCTCTTCTTTGCCCTCGTCCTTGCTCTTCCTAGCCTTAGCGGCCGCAGAATTTCGGTTGCGAGGCAGTTTTTGCGCTCCCTTCCTTGAGGCGCCTCCATCATCGTCAGAAGATGTCCCGCAGTCGAAATCGGACCCTGACATTGGTGGCTCCAGATTATCCTCTGAACGACCCGCAATATTGGTAGTATTGATTTGCGTCTCGGGCACTACCTCGTTATCGCTTCCTGCAGCACGATTGGCAGATGCGCTTGGCTGCTTCGCTCGGATAGGCTTGAGGTTGGCAAGTCTTGTAGTCCGCTTCTGGCCTTTTTTTTTGAACTTGCGTAGGGGCCGGCCGCGTTCCAGCTGCTCCTCATCGGAGCTGTCGTAAAGGTCCTCCTCGTCAAAACCACCCAGAAGCACCGGTTTCTCAGGCTTAGATGTGACTGCCACCGCTTGGCTATCTCCCACCTCTGCCTTTTCGCACCCGCTCGCTGGTTTTGTCACAAGGGGTGATATTTTCTTCGTTGCTATTCCTTCTTCCTCCATCTCGATCTCACGCAGTACGTCAAGTTCTTCGTCTAGTGCCTCCTCCTCCAACCGTCGGAGCCCCGCCACGATATTGCTCAAACCCCGCACTAGAGGCTTTTTTGGCAAACGCAGGGGACCCACGTTCCACTCTCCATTCTCATCCACAGGGGCCATGGGCGCGGTGCTACGACGCAAAAAAGCTGGTGTGGAGAACTGCGGCTTCCATACGCGCCCAGAAGACGACGGGGTCCGGCGTGTGAGCCTGTTGCCTTGACGGTCATGCAGAGGTGTTGTAAAGCCCGCTAACTGGGTATAGCGGGCATCCGTGACGGGAGTGCGGCCCAGTTGGCGAGGGGTGGTGGCGGGTGGTGCAGGGTCGGCATTGCTATTGCGTCTCCTGCGAGGTGTCGACGTCACTGGCACTAATTTGCTATCCGAAGTTGAGCGAGAAGGAGTGCGACCCAAGAGGTCGAATAAGCCGAGAACGCGGCCATCCTTTTGTGGTGTGGGCCCGATTGAAGTTGGGAGGACTGGGCTGAAGAGTTGTCGGTTGATACAAGGCGTGGTGATTTCGGCTGGAGGGCCCCGTAGATCTGCTGAGGATATTTGGGTCGGGGACCGACGAGGCGTTTGGGCCACCCTGGGGCGCTTTGAGGGTGTTGTTGGAGGGAGCGACTCGGGATGCTTGCGCTTTCGATCACCAGATGGTTCGCTTGGAGGAATTTTGCCCGATAATATGTCCCGGATCTTCTGGTATTGCTTATACTTGTGCGCTAGATTTGCAATTTCAAATAAGAATGCATCATCGTTTCCATCATAGTAAGGCTTACCGATATCAGTGTTTTGCTTGATGTCTTCGCGACTGGGTTTGCGCCCTCCATGGTTCTTAGCCCACTCATTCTCCCATGTCTTGAGTTGCACTCGTAATTCTTGTGATTGGGCTTCGTACTGTGATTTATTGCGGTCGTTCATCATCTAAAGAAAAACATGGGGGATATCAGCATGGAGGAGGATGTAGGGGGGAAAATATCAAGAAAAATGGTGGCTTGTGTAAAAGATTCCGTACTTAGGGGACGCGAAGACGCGTCTTTGGTGGATCGGATGGCCCGCTCCCCGCATTGGAATTTCGAGCGGTAGCCCCCAAGCCTAGGCCCAAACAAGGCCTCTTGTTTTCAACCCAGAACCCCAATGCGTACACCTTAATCCGTACCCATCTCGTCTTTATGTATTACGTCTCTTCAACAACCCTCCAGCAGTCCGGAGACTGTACAAACACCTTAACAATCTTTCAGGGCTTGGACTTCAGTACGCGAAAAATACAGTCCGGCGGCCATGGGCTGGCAACTGTCGAACAGCCCCAGGGTCAACGTAGCTTTAGCAACAATACAATTTCTATTCGACAAGCTGATCATCAAGCGCCCTGATACCTAATTTTCTCTATAAATATCTTCACACATCGCCACACGCGGCAGAATGACTTTCTCATGAAGCCCCCCGCCAATACTCGTACCTGCCATTCCGCCAACCCCAACACTAGGTTCACATCGCCCCTTCAGCCGAGCCATGGCAGAAGTTGACGAGACCACGAATGAAATTCAGACCAAGGTCTTGCAGACAACCATCACCGGGATTTCCTCGCTAAAAAGCACCAATCCCGAGGGGGATGATGGAAACGGTGAATCGTCTCAGCCCACCGACTGTTGCGTCATCTGCCTCGATTGTATATCCGAGCCATGCGCCGCCCTTCCTTGTGCTCACGCCCACTTCGACTTTCTCTGTCTCCTCGGCTGGCTACAAGAACGGCCGACATGTCCTTTGTGCAAGTCCACCGTCTATAAGGTCCGCTACGAGGATACGAAAGCGGGAGAGAGCATATACCGCGTCCCCATCTCCCTGAAGACGCGACATGATAACTCGGTTGCGGACACTCCCCAGTCCACGCCAGCCGACTACCTGAGAAGGAGGCAGAGGAGGCAACGAAGCCCAGAAGCGGTCCGGGGGGTTGGCGGTCATATTTCTCGGCCAGGTGAAGCAATCCAGCTTCGTCGCCAGGTATACCGCCACCAGCTCTACTCTCTGCGTAAGTTCCACCCGCTGCACTTGTCCAAGTCGAAGCTAACAATCCTGCTTCCAGACGTCGGATCGAACCGCCTCTCGCGATACACTACGCCTCCGACACCTCAGGCCTTCGCTACCATCCCTCATCTCGTTTCTCGAGCCAGACTATGGATTCGACGGGAACTCCAGGTCTTCTCCCTGCTCTCAGACTCTCCCTCCATTCCGGACAACAGGCGAACCGCATCAACACAATCACCACAGCGAAACCAAGTAATGAGAGCAGGTACATCACATTCCCGACGGCGCGACAATGCCGAATTCCTCCTCGAGTACATCATCGCCATCCTCAAGACCGTCGACATCCAAGGCAGTGCTGGCCAAGCCGAGGACATGCTCTCCGATTTCCTAGGTCGCGACGACGCCCGCTTGTTTTTACATGAGCTGCGGAGCTGGCTGCGGAGTCCATGTCAGTCGTTGGTGGCGTGGGACAGGGAGGTTCAATACCCCCAGCAGCACCGGATACGGCCATCACCCGCCAATGAGGTTAGCGACGGTCAAAACGAAGGGCCACCAGGGAGATCGGTAGATTCAGAAGGGTCTCGCGCATGGCAGGATTCCAGAGGCGGGGATCATTGGCGAGCATCGGGGTCCAGTAGAAAGTGGAGATTCCGAGGGTCCAAGGATGGCAGCAACTCGCGACAGAGGAGCAGAGAATAGATCTGGTGGGGCCATTGTATAAGTGCCTGGTGATGTACTAAATTACTTTGCAAGATATCCTTGAAGCATGGAACACACATTAACCACAACATCATGCATAACACAAATATAGGCACGTGATAATGGTTTCGACAATATCTAATACACAAGCGGTTCTTTTCTGCCCTCCACCCCTCTCCCTGACCCCTTCCATGCGGAAAAGACCACTGCTCGCTCGTTCAACCTCCTTCTCTTCCGCCAAGGCACTAATAATGTCCATGGGTCCAACCAATAGGGCGGGTTATGGTATTAGTATCCTCACACACACTCTCTCTTCCTCCTCCCTCCTCTCTTTCTCATCCTCTCATCCCCCTCTCTATCTTCAATTCGCTGATTGATCTGGTTTGTCCGCCTTTCGCCATGATGTTACCAAGTGCGGGAAGAAAAAGCAAGACAAGAAAACTACCGTGACCCCCAAGAAAAAGAGTAACCACATGCCCTTTCATCGCTGACGCCTCCCGCTATCGTCCAGACTGACCTCTTAATGCAGAAGCTTGATAAATATCAGCGACTGGTATTGTCATGCCTGAACAAAGCCGATTGCCAAGTCTCCCCAAAGTTTTAAGGAACAGGTTTGGTTGTTGTTTTCATAAAAAAAACAAGGGGATATGGCCTAGGGAAGCACGGCAATGGTATGGTGCTGGGAAATAATTACATGCCCTCGAACTCTCCCCCGAGGTCATCCTCATCCAGGTCGCCTTCCTGGATCTCCTTAGCCATCTCTCGCTCTCGCTCACGAGCTTCCTGGGCGTTCTTGAGCTCCAGGCGGTGTTGGTTCATGGGGAATCGCATGGCCTAGATTCTGTCAGTAGGACTCTTTACAAAGATGAAATCGACATACCTTCACACTCTCATCGTGTAGAGCCAGACACGCCCGGATACGATCGTGGAACGCCTCACCTGGCTCGCGCGTAGCGTACACATCACCCATATCCTTGCTCTTCATGAAACCCCTCTCCCGATCAAGCGTTGCCTCAATTACACCATCCCGAATCGCCTTTGCCACAATATATTCGGCGCTTTCCTCAGATCCTAGGTGAAGGCGAATGCAAATATCACGGAGTGAGATGCGGCTGTAGCTCAAGCTCATCATGCGGATGCCTGTCTTGATAACGTTTTGTCGAAGGCGCAAGATCAGGGTATAAGTGCCATCGCGACGGAAGGTATCAGCGTGATCGGCGATGATAGTCTCAAAGTCTTCAAGGTTTCCAACTCGAACAGCCTGAACAAGCAAGAAGTAAGGATGGAGAGAAAGCTCCATGGTTGGCTCCCGGAAGGTTGCGCGGTCGGGAATGTCACCCATGAGCAGCTCGACAACCAACAGCAGCTTGGTGGCGGTCTGGCTGAAGCCCAGGGCACAAACACTCGATGGAGCCTTACGGGTCGCAGCAGTTAGGTGCTCGTGGGCTTCGGTATACCGTAATTGGACAGCGCGGACGCGGCCCAAGTAGTAGAGGAAGCGTGCGACCTGGTTATTGGCAGCATTCTCCGGAAACTGCGTGTGTGACACTAGGAGGTCGGCTTGTGCGATGTGTGAAGTGAGAAGGTAGTTTCGAAGGAGCAGCACGATGACGGAGGCCTGCGTGTCAATATCCTTTCGCAGAACCGCAGTTCGCAGGGCGGCAAGGAGCGTTGGCCGGATCGAAACAATAGGCGACTGCGGAGAGGGCGGAAGAGGAGCGATCTGCTCCGCGAACAAAGAGTAGTAAAAGTAAACCTTGGCTGAGAGGCTATCCAGAGTACGGCGATTCAGCGACTGCACCCGCTCAGCCAGACTATGCGAGAACTCAAAACCACGCTGATACTGCTTTGTGTCGTAGAGGAGAACTTGCGCCAGGATACCGAGAAAGACGTCGACTTCAGGTATGATGTCCTTGACGTCTTTTTTCGCCCCGTTCTTTGACTTTGGTTCAGTGTCCACTTCCATCTCGGGACCTGGCTGGCGGCCCAATGAAACCTCTCCTCTATCGATTGCCTGGAGTAGACTGGTTGCTATCTGGCTATTGGGGGAGTTCGCAGGAAAAGTCTCGGATACAGCTTGAGCTAGTATATCGGGAGTCAGTCGTTTCCGAATCGAAGAGATGGATCGAAGGGCGCGGAGGGAGAAGCGTGCATCGAACAACGCGACGGCACGGTCTAGGAGCGAGAAGTTGCTCTTGATGTCTGCATCATATCTCATGATCAGTATCCGGGGTTCGAAATTGCGAGTTGAGGGAGGTGTATCTTACCATTGATTGCTTGCACGATGGGGTCAACCTTGACGGCGTCATCATCAGCCTTGTCCGAGTCATCCATGGCGACATCACCATCGACGTCATTCGGAGGTGACACGGATTGGTGCTTGGATGATTTTGAAGGGGGAACGACAACTGTCATCTCATCATCGCCGTCCTTGATGGACTTTTTGCCTTTGGGTTTGAGGTCCTTATCCTTCATGTCTATGTCCTTCCCTCCCCGGTAGCCACCGTTTTCAACTGGTTCCTTATCGGGTGTCTTTCCGGGCATCTCGACGACTTGATGTTTGAATTAAGAGCAAAGCCTATTGGCGACAGATGACGTGGGATGATGTGCGGTGGGAAACGTCGATGCGGATGCGTGATTGCCTCGCGGAGGATGCAGGGAATCTCGCGAAGCGCGCTCGTCGTTGGCACCAGCAGCCTGGGCGCGGTCTTTCCGAAAGAGAAGGCCAAGGACGAGAATCGAAAATCGCAGCGCCCGAAGGAGGAAAAGAGGATAAGTTTATTTTCGTGGAGAGTCGATGCTCAGCGGAGTGGTAGCAACAGGGCGATGTTGGGGCAGTTTGGGGGGAGAGGGAAAGCGTGATTGTGATGCAAGAACGTTCGTAAAAGCTCGACCAAGGGTTGAGTAAGGCAAGTCGCCAAACGGACACGGGCCACGGTGCTCAGCGCTGTGGAAGGCAGCCGAAGTCACTACGTACTGCCCTGCGCCTGCCAAGCAACCTGGTCCCACGCGCCAAACCTACGGCTGCGGAGGTACCTGAGCCTGTGGAAATGAGGATACGACCGTCTCGGTGTTCGCCTCAGAACCTACCCCAAATCTGTTAAGGAACTAACGCTGACCAACTCACTGGCAGGGATCCAATTTGAGGATCCTGAAGTCCCAAAGCTGCCAAGGCGCCAGGTGGGGCCCTTGGGCGGCTCTGTGACGTTGTCGATGTGCTGCCTGCATTTAAGCAGCAAAACGGCTGCGAAAAGGAAAACCTCTCGACAAATTCCTCAACTGCTGTTGGTTTATTCATCACTGTCAAACTGTAAATGGTGCGGATTTGCTTCATCCCCCGTGACCTGTAGCTCGTCTGTACAATCCATACAGGAACACATCGTCTTGGGCACAACCAAATCACTCTGCCTAGATCAAACCGGATCCTATCCCTTTTAACATTTGATAATTTGTGCCCAGGCTGCCCAACAGCCCAAATACTTCTTCTCGCCACTTTTTCTGTCGTAGATGCGTAGGAATGGAAGAGCCGAATGCGCTTCGCCAGTAAGCAGTCACGCAATGTTCAAGTCGGAAGCAGATAGTTCACATTCCAGAGTGATATCTGATTCTCTGGAGAATACTCCGTATTTCGCTCCCTAGGTACCTGTCCAGTCTGAAACAAAGAAAGCCATAACCATGCCTCAAATCTCGTTAGGTTTGACCATGTCGGACATTACCAAGGCAAAACACATTCAATAAGTAGAGACCACTTGCGACTCGCTGATAGCCACCTTGTTGACCGTTCTCCTCAACGCCAATACCAGGTATTAAGAATGCCGTCAATCCATTTCCAGGCCAGCACCGTGCTCATCCAGCCATCTAAGACTCCTTGTTTATAAACGCAACGACCTCCCCATCGTACAACGCCAAACCCCAACCAACGCGCCTTCGTTCCTTGCTGAGCAGGCTAAAGATCGCCCTTGCCCGGCATGACTTTGGCTGCTTGGACAGCGCTCATCTTCGTGATCCACTGGGCGCTCGGTTGCACCTTGCGGACCGTGCGTAGCTCGTCACTGGAATAACCAGGGATACGGATGTTGTAAACACGCTCTAGTACGAGCTGGATGTCGCGAATTTCCAAGACTTTGGAACCACGTTCTTTCGCGATGCGACAAGCAGCGTGGAGAACATCGTCGGTAAACGAATCGGCAAGATTGAGAATGGACTGCCAATCATCAGCACTGTATCGAATCACAGCGGGAGTTCGAACGCAATGATATTACCTCCTCGACCTCGGGGGTCAAAACGTTACCCTCTTGACCCTCGGCAGTACCGCCGCAAACCTGGCGAACAAGCTCATCTAGTTTCTTCTTGTTGAGGACGCGCTCGCCCTCCCCTTCGAGCTGATATGCAGGCGTCTTAGCGAGAGCAGGCTGGCTCATAACTCCCCCAGCAATGCCGGAGCCACCACTATAGGTCGGACGGCCACCACCAGCTCCAGCCATGGGTGCAACTGGCGTAGGTTGTTGGGTAGCCTTCTCGTGTAGGTTCTTGGGGATCGGCATCTTCGTTTGCATAGTCTGACCAGCCGTTTGGGTAGCAGGGTGTGCGTGAGGGTGGCCCAGCTGCTGGGATCCGATGACGCCTTGCGTAGATGCAGAGCCGGATCCAGCTTGGCCGGCGATGGTGCCTGGACGCTGCTGCGCGGCGAGATTGATTGCGGCGGCGTGGGTGAGGGGCCGGACGTTATTAGTAGGAGTCGCGGATTGAGGAGTCTGAACACGCGCGGATGCTTGGGTAGGGGTTCCTGCCGCGGATAATCCGGCGTTGATTCCTGCCGCAATTGCGGTGTTGAGAGGTGCGGGAAGGTTAGGGACCTGCTGCTGGATGCCGGGCTCAACTTTGATTTGCGTCTGCTGCTGGTTGTGCGCTTGCGCTGTCGCAGCTGGGGCCGGAGGGGCCTGGGTGGTTGGAGAAGCTTGTGCCTGCACAGGCGCTGCAGCACCTTGACCTGGGTGCGTTGCTGGCCCCGTCTGCCCCGGCAAAGGGGCACCCCCAGATTGAACCCGGCCGGCGGCCATCTGCTGGTTTTTGGCCGCCTCGATAGCCGCATTGACTGCCGCCGTTGAGTGCTGCATCGCTCCCGGTCCCCCGCCGCCGGGGGCAGCTGCCACTGCCTGTCCTCCGGCCACATTTTGTTGGCCGCCAGGTGGACGAGTGATCTGCTGAGGCCGCCCCTGGTTGCTGGCCTGCGCCGTCATGGCTTGGGTTGCCACTCCATTGGGGGCAGGCTTCGCTGCTGGAGCATTGGTATTCGCAGCCGTGTGCTTCCTAACATTCTGGACGAATGCCGACGCTTCGTTGTGCTGCTTCTGGTAAGCGCTTCTTCGTTCCAGAATCGCCTTCTCTTCCTCGGGGGACCAAAGCATTCCCTTTTCCTTGCGCTCCTTAATGGCTTGATCAATCTTAGTGACGTTGTTGCGGGCTTGCTCCATCTGATAGAGTGCCCGGCCATACTTGAGCTTGGTCTGGCTGATCCAGTCTTCCTTGTCCGTCACGGTCACGGTTGGGGGGGGGATGAATGTCATCTCGTTGATATGACTGAGAATGGCCGGTGGAAGCCGAAATGCTTGCTGCGAGGCTCCAGTGCCAGCAGCTGTAGCGTTCAATGGGGCCGTAGAAGTCGTCGGGGTCGGAGGAGGACCACCGGCGTTTTCGTTTGGTGTTCCCGACGTGGTCATCTGCTGACCGGTTTGGTTGGGTTGGGTTTGCTGCGTTGCCTGGGCGGTTTGTCCAGGCTGCTGTTGGACAGGTTGTTGCTGTGCTTGCTGTGTCTGCTGGGGGTTCTGTCCCTGTGGCAGCTGCTGTTGCGCCTGTTGTGATGATGAAAACGTCAGCAAGCGGCGTGGCAGTTGGCCCAAGAGCCCAAGAGCCCAAGAGCCCAATAGGAAGCGGAGAATTCGAATCACGGTGGATGGGTTCTATCCCCTGAAACATGCGAGGCTGTCACCAGGGAGAAGAGGGTAGGGTGAGGTCCAAGATCACTAAAACATACCTGCTGAGCCTGCTGGAGCTGGATCTGCCGCCGCTGTTGGACCTTAGTGATTAGCATGCGGCCAAAGTCCATTATTTTCCGTCTCGCCTCGAGGTTCTCAGGTGAGCCCTGTGGGGAGGCGTCATGTTGCCTCCACAGTAAAGTTAAACCTTTCTCATATTTGCCACGCTCGTCCTCGGTAAGAAAGCGGATAGTACGCATCATTTCAGGCCGGTACATGGTGCTCTGGGCCTGGCCGCCACTCGCGGCATTCGGGACGCCCACCGAGGCTTGAGGCTGCGCGGGGTTCATGATGATAAGGTGCCGGGTCGACGGGATAGGACGGGCGGGTGGAGTGCCGTCGAGATTGTCGGCTCGTCTAGGCCAGCGGGTGACTCGTTTAGCTTAGCTTGCCTCTCCGGGAACAGCGCGATTTCGACAACTCGTCAGACCTGGGTCTAGCTCAGGCTGACACGAGGCAGCGGCGTCTGCGGGGATGGGCAGGGAAAGTAAGAAGGAAGCTCGTGAAGGTGTAGTGCGGGATGCGGGTGGCGTAGCGAGGTATGGAAAGTGCCGTTCAAACCATGTGGCTGGTGCTAGGGGTTCGCTTTTAACATTACGTACTACAATCCAATGCCTGAAAGATTGTTAGTACGAGACTTGGTCGCAGGGGTTTCAACCGGTTTCCAATCCCCGGCGAACTGCTTACGGATGCCTCAAGCAACGAATACTCAGATCCTGTGTTGTTCTTACATTTCTGCATACCCAAGTTATCGCAAGGAGCCCTTGATAACAGCGGAAATTATCTGCCGGCTCCGGCCCATTCGACCATGTGGAGGCGCTGCCAAGCTGTAGGATAAAGTACTAAGTAAACAATATTTCAGGGCTTGAACTACACTAACCACGCTAACTGCCTACCTAGACTAGTCTAACTTTCCCGCTAGATTGAGGTACTCACTCAATTATTCTAACAAGTAGGAGACAGTGAACCGTGTGAACAGTGGGTGCATTTTGTCGTGCTCATGTGAGAATCAGGTCTATCGCAGTAATCTAGATATGCATCATCCAAGAGAAAAGCCGTTCAAACAGAACAAATCCTAGCCGTGATCAAGCCAAAAGAGGGGGGAAAAGAGATGTTCTCCCAAGTCTATCGGGTATCATCAAACTCAAGCTGTACACTGCAACCTTTAGTTGTGAGAGACGAATCCCGTGATTGGTCAGAATGAGCCCAGTGAGACCAAATCCCCCGACGCCTCTTCCATGCGAACTATATGCCACCATGAAGATGCTAGCAAAACCCGAGCCTTGCAATGAGCCATCTCATTGTGGTCCTCGTCAATCTTTGTTGTTATCGTCATCATTGTAATCATCATGTTTGTTAGTAGAATTGTTTGTCATTGTTGTCGTCGTTGTGGTCATTAAAGAATAAAACAATAACAATAGTTCTTTCTTGTATCGTCATCGGCACGCCATGCAGCAACCAATCAACGGATGTAGAGTCAATTGGAGCTGGGTGTCATCCGTGCATCATGGAGAGTCGATTTCCATGACGGCGTATTCATAGTATGGGAGCTCGCGGGCAAGGGCCTCGCTGATAAGATACTCATCCTCGCTAGAATCCGGCTCATCGAGTTCTTGGATTCCAGGAGGGGGGTCTTGGAACTGTAAGCTGTGGCGATTCCCAATTCTGCGGCGGAGTCGCCGAGCGCTGGACCCGACCTCCTCAAGAGGGAGGAACGGCTTATTGAGGTCCTCCCGGTCCGTGTCGCTGCCAATGCTCTCGCTGATGGTCCGCTTGCCGATACTGCCCGAGCTCATTCGTTTACGGCGCTTGACCTCACGCTGGCGACGCAGGAACTCCTGGTGTTCTGCCTCGGAGAGGTCGCTGAAATCTGAATCGCTGCAATTCAAATTGCCGAGGTCGGAGGTGATGCGCTGGTAGAGCTCAGGCGGGTACCGGGATCTCGACCGGCTGCGGTCGGACTCGGCATCTTCAATAGCGACGGGTCGGATAACGCCTGGCCGATCGTCATCGCTGTCGGTAAAATCGCTCAGCTCCTCGATTACCAGGGCTGGGTTTACAACAGTGCGCTCTGCCCGGGCCCGTGGCGGCGAAGGTGGAGCCGGGGCGGGGGGGTTTTCGGGCGAGACAGAACGCGAGGGTCTCGGTGGTGCCTCGTCCTCATCCTCGTCCGACGATGACGGCAATGATGTGTTGGAGGACCTTGGCGACAACTGGTCGGGTCGAGCCGGACGACTGTGGTGGCTAAAATTCGGCCCTTTACCGGCCAGCCGGGCGGTGAGGCCGGGCGCCATCGGTTGGAGGTAATTTTGTGTCGGCATGGCCCCCGTCTTGAGCCTATGTTGCGGTCCCAAGACTGGCGATGCGGCCGTCGGGGTTTGTGGCGGGGACGAAGGTCCCACGCTTCGAGGAATTTTCAGATTTGGTGTCGTGGGACGCATATTCTGAATGTCTTGTGCAGCTGGGCGAAATTCGTGTGCTCGTCGCATTGACGGCTTCGCGGGGGTGGGAGGGTCTCTGCCGGAGGTGGGGTAAAGAGAAATAATAATTGGCGGGGGGGAGGGGGAGGAGCGCAGCAGAGCAGCACCGGCAGCAGCAAGCAGCGGCAAGCAGAGTAGCGGTAGCGCAAATGCGTTCGGAGTTGGACGTCGACAGGGCAGCAATGTGCCTCAGGGTGTCAGAACCCAAAGAATGAACCTCCAGCCAGGAGAAGATAAGGGGCTTCGGTTGGTTTTCATGATAATCTCGTGCGAGCACAGGGCGCAGTGATGTTGCAGCACAGGCTGATTTCCTCCAGTCCGGGGGACAATCAGGCGAGATGAAGTAGTTGAGCAGTGGCAGATGCCCAGGTTAGAACAGCCAGCGTGATTCTGCGCTCTCGAGAATACAAGGAAATGCCTGCGTGGTTCTGCGGTGGACGAAGGCGACGGAAGGGCGCCGGCAGCTCTAGAAGAGCGCTTCAACTCGTGCCTCAGAACAGCGTACCAAAAACGGGGCGATGCCAACAAAGAGGCAAAGGGTTTGCAAGGTGCCTTGGACAAAATTTTAGGACGGCGACCGAATTGAAGTCCAAAGGACGGACCGGGGACTCGTCTTATAGGTTTTGCCGTATTTCCTTGTGCGTTGATACTACAGGGTTCAGATTCTTACACGCCTTGCTCATCTGCGAAGACAGGCAGGCCATCTTCCGCCGTGGAGCCCGTGGATGTGTGGGCGAAAAACTTGACAGCTCCGCACCGACTCGTACTGTTGAAGCAGCTTATTAACTTCCAGGTCGTAGTGGGGAACGGGAAGCTTGGGCAGCAATGCTCCAGTCCCCCCTTGTCCCCGGCCGCGGGAATTTGACCTGCGGAGCCAGCAACAAAGGTGACAGCTCGGTACCTGGACCGGCGGTCAGCAGAAAACACCAGTTCAGGACTCCTCTACCGCCAACCTCGGACAGGCTCTGAGTTGTCAGTCATGCCAGCCAGCGAAACCGCGCAGGCGACAGGATGGCGCAGATTCTTTCGCCCAAAAGGCTGGTATCTTCCGCGTTTGCGCAACGTATCAGCGAAATCCAAGAGGGGCGAGGATTGGGGGTCTCGATGCATGCCATCTAGCGTAGCAGAGCCGTCGAAAATAGGCCAAGATGCGGCAGCAATGCCCAATGAACGGGAGAAACCCCATCTCGCCATGCGCCCATGCGTCAGAAGTGTGGGGAGGTGAAAATAGATGCTGGGTGGGCTTGGGTATGCTTGGAGGTTGCAGTGCGCAAAAGCGCACTCAAAAATTTGTCGTAAACAATCTCGCATCCGAGTCAAGCCTATTCATCATGGACGGGATAGATCACGGAGGTTTAGGCATATTTGATACAACGATATTGAACTCCCAGCAGACTAGGTCGGTGTAGATGGACTCTTCATCATGAAAGATAGTCCCAAGACAACAATACACGCGGGTTGTAAGATTTAGCGTGTGGGCGGGCCGGTGCGAAGACCAGACAGATAGTTATGCCCAGGATCTCTAGGCCGGTCCGGAGGTGCTAGATTTGCTAAAGTTAGTTCAGGTACCTCGTAGACCCTCTTTGTCCTCTCCCGATCTGCTGGTAGCGTCTCCGATTCGTGAGGTGGCTGGCTCCAGGCTCGAGCCCAATGTTTCGATGCCATGCACTTCCGTCCGTTATCGCTTAGAGCTCAAGCTGTCAAGTCGGAAGCAAGGAAAGGGTACTTCGTAGAGGCTTTTTTACCCCCACCGAGTGGCAAAACAACTTCCGTCTATGTCGAAATGTTAGTGTACACTAGATGGAAGGAGATAGTTGCCACGCACATAGCTCTCTGCTTGTCCTGGTTAAGGTGGTGGGCAAGTGGTTGACAAAATAAAAGGCACTCATTACTTTCGCATTACTTTTTCTACCAGCAGAATTACCAGCAAAAGAGGAGTATTCCTTTTGTACCAATCAGCCCACTACCACCCAGTCATGTGACCCCCTGCTACTATCACATCCGACATCCGTACTACCATAGAATCCACCATCTGATTAATCGACTTCCTCTTCAATTCGCCTCCAACCTTCCAAAATCAAGGCCTTTAGGTAGAAGTACCAATAAACCTATTTTTTGAGGTGTTCTGTGGTGGAGGTCTCCAAGGCCCATTGTTGTAATGGCTGTGGTTGTTGGGTAATAAGCTGATGGAAGATAGTGGAGCTGTTAGGCCCTCTGTTAGGTTGGTGGCTGTGGGAAGGCACGTGCCTCTTTTTGTGAGTGCCTTTTTTTTTCGCAACCGCTTGGTGGGGTACGAAGCTACCAAGTAGGTGGGGGCGGTCGAAGGAAAGTGCTCGGAGGGGTAGACTTTTCAAGGTTTACGAACGGGCAAGAGGCCCGTGTCGCGACTTGAGAAAGGAGGTATCAACACCCGAACTACATTTTACAGTTCCAGACTATCCGTCCACCGGGTTTCGGTGCAACTGAGAACTGAGGTTCCTTTCCGGGAAATCTTGATGAAAAATACTCTAACACTAGCTAGTAGCCATTTTAGAGCCCCATCAAGCTGTTTGCGACAAGAAACAACCAACATGTCGCTCCTACTAGCGCACCTGGAGCAGATTTCAATGTCCTGTCAGGGCATTGACAGTCTTCCGTGAGCTTGTCCTTTACCTCTATACTACACCAAGCTCTCAGATTCACTGACGCGCAGATTATGTTAGATTTCCGTCTCCCAAAATCTTCACCAACGCGCTTCTCTCCAACCACGACATCACGTCACTAATTCGCGACACAGAGGCCCATGAGCGTGCACTCTTCTCGGTCCCTCCGCCACTGCCACTAGCAACAAGCCAGAACCCGGACCCTCCAAAGGCATCGGCTCGGCGGCAAACCGTGTTCAACGTAACAGCAGGCGAAGTCACAGCAGGTCCACCCCCGAGCTCGATGCGAAGTGGGCCAGCGCGCCGTAACACAGCTGTGGCAGCTGTGCTGGGCGGCGACCTTCACGCGCAGATTGTGCGCCGAGGTGGGCAAGGGAGCGGCGATGTTGATATTGAGATGCTGTTACGTGGCGCTGAAAAGTTATGCAATGTGTATCCTCTTCCAGGTGCATTGGAGCGAATTCCAGTCCAGCGCAGAAAATACGCTCAGCAGAGCAATACCCTCGCATACTACGAAGCAAAGGTGGCGGAACAGCAGGAAATCCTAGAAAAAATGAATGCAGAGCGACGGGTGGATGACGCAGAGGACGAAGAGGATCGTTTCGAAGATATGCCGGAGGCGTTGACTGAGGTGGATCTCAAGAGGGAAGAAGAAGAGGTACGGGAGTTGGAGAGGGAAAAACGCGAGCTGCAAGTGAGGCTGCGCAGGATAGAGAGCGACATCGACGGTCTGCTCTAGTCGTCCATATGGGATCCAACCTTGAACGCAACAGAGTGATACGGTGCTGTAAGTCGTAGTTAAGACGGATTTGAATATCTGCTTTCCCGTACCCATAACTCTTCTAGAATGATCTCTAATGCGAAATTCAGGGTGTTGTGCTAGGGAATATATTCGACGCAATATATGCGTCTACGATGATACCAACAGGGGCTCGGGAAGTCGATTTGTCAGCATTGGGGAGGCGTATTCTGGAAGGACCACCACATAAATGAACAACATCATGGCCTCGACTGCTTTGGCTAGCCACATCGAGGAAGCTGTTCTGCTAGCACTTGGTAGTACTTCACCGAGGCAAATTTTCAGTATCGTTCAAAATGACCAATTTCAACATCAAGATTGTGTCAGACGCCATTTGTCCCTGGGTGAGTTCCTATTGATATACCGCCTTTTTCACCCTCCGTTCCTGGCTCACACACGTCGTCTAGTGCTACATCGGCAAGGTCCGCCTGGAAAAAGCAATCGCACTACACAAGAAAACGGTTCCTGGGGGGGAGAACGATACATTCAATGTCACCTGGCATCCGTTTTACCTTGACCCGACTCTACCGAATAGCCCGGTTGACAACAAAGTCCATCTGGCCAACAAATTTGGTGCCGAGCGCGCAGCCATGATGGCGAGACGCCTGCAATCAATGGGGGCGGCCGAAGGCATTAACTTCACAGGGGAGGGCAAGGTAGGCAACACGCGGGATGCACACCGTCTCGTGCAGCTGGCCAAGATGGAATCGCCCGACATGGAGAATCGGGTCATCTCAGAGCTGTTCAAATCATACTTTGAGGAAGGCGGCGACATCACCTCCCTCGATATGCTGGCCACTGTTGGCGAAAAGGCCGGTCTCGATGCGTCCGAAGCGAGAAATTGGCTCGCCGAAGGTAAGGGTGGGGAGGAGGTTGACCATGAGGTGGAAGATGCATATAGAAGGGGAATCAGCGGTGTTCCAAACTTTACCATCAACGACCGCTACGAATTATCTGGAGCTCAAGAACCTGAAATCTTCTTGGCCGCATTTATGCGCGCCAAACAGTCGGTGGCGGGAGTCGGCTTCAACACAACAGACAGGTTGGGCTGTTAGATGAGATGGTGACCCATGTCAATATCGATGGCATAAACTCGAGCATGTCTACATATTCATCAAGTTTAGTTCGCTCCATGCAATAATCACAATGAAACAGTGGTTTGATACGCCGATAATATCGCCCACCCGAGAAAAAAAGAAGAAAAATCCAATCACAACGTGCAGCCTGGTTTCCCAGCACGGGCAACGAACTTGCGTCAGCGACGACAGGGGAGTCAAAAGGCGCAGCGCGGAGCCCTTGCATGGTGTGGCGCCCCGCTTCAAACGCCGCCGAGGGCCCCTGCAAAGCCCCCCGCCAAGACTGGCCCGCCCATGCATCCCGTCGTCACTGCCCGGACAACGGCGCCAAAGTAAATAAAACTGGTGGTTGGGACAACCACTCCTTTCGTCGCACCCAGCCAGCATGCAATTGTAGCCAGCCTTCTGCAAAACTTAGCCAGCTGCTTTGTTCTGGAAGAAGCCCAAAACACAACCTCCTCCGATCTTCAAGTCGAACTGCTAATTGTCCCAGCCACCAACATTGCAAACTTCCGACATTCCTCGAACCTCTTGATCTTCCGTCTTCTCCGTGCGTCGTCACCCGCACACTCCCATCACACTTTTCTATCGCATTCCAGTCTCTCTAACGACACCTCACTCTCTCTAGCGCCACTGGCCACGCTGAATACCACTTCCCAGCTGCTCCCCAGGCATCTGCCGTTTGTTTGGTTTTGTTTGCTCACACTGTATTGTCACAGCATCCTGACGAACTAGGTCAATACAGTAGAGACTGCGCCCAGATTTTCCTCGCACACCTCGCTCGGCGACTTGATCGCAACCCGGTTCCGCCTGCAGCTTCAGAGACACGGGAACAATCGTCCCTATTCCAGCGAAGCTTTCAGGGACGATCGATCCTACCAGCACATTCCAGCTGCCGCCCTAACCTTGCCTCACTCCGGCCTCGTGCGGAGGGGGACAGGTGCGGGCTTCCGAAGCGGCAACCGACAAGTGCGATCTAGACGTGCGGAGCCGCCCCAGCCAAGATGGCGGGAAGCAACAGATTCCAGTTGGGTTTCTACAGTGGGTTCTCCACTTGCTGAGGCTGACCGAGACGGCTGCTAACCTGAGACGACAGGATGGGTACCATTTCTGGGGTATCATCACGTGTTGATGATTCTCATCATGGTGGCGATAATATTGTTATGTGAGCTCTGACCTTAAAGCTTATATGGGACTCGTCAGTTAACTAGTGTGAAAAAAGCACTACTTTTGGCGGGTTGCTCATCTTCGTCACCCCTTATCCCCGATATTTTCCTCCTCTCGCTCTACTACCAAAAATATACGGCCGTGCCGGACACAGCACAGGTCGACTACAATGTCAATACAGCCATCAGCAACATCGTGGGTAACGCCAAGTTACAAGCGCGTGTGGGCTATTTTGGCATCTGCGTGAGCGCCGACGGTGGTTCTTGGCTTTGTAGTAACAATGCCACAAGACTGGCTGCCGACGTCTCAGTAGACCAAGACCCGCTGAATCTCATCTGGCTTGCTAGTCAGTTCAAGGATATGATCGTTTTCCCATACCTTCTGTAAGCACCCGTTTATTTCAGTCTTTTTCTCTGTTAGCTAATCATATCGTAGTATCATCGCTATCATTTTTGCCTTTGTCTGCTTGCTGCTGCTCGCCACGTTTCCGGGCTGGCACGAAGAAGAAGATAGTGAAGGGTCGGAGCGCGAAGTCAAACCGTTCCCCAGCCGAGCGGTCAGCCAAATCGCTCTTGCTATCATCTTTATCGCCTCGATCTTCGTGCTGGTGTCTGTCTTGTGGCAACATACAGCATCGGTGGCGGCAAGCATAATTGCGCAAGATTTTGGAAACGGAAGCGTATTATCGGGTGTGGGCACTTCGGCCATGGTGATGGGTTGGTTCAGTTTCGCGCTGCTCATCATCGTCACCATTGGCCTTTTGGTCATGATATTGAGTATTCGCGTCCTGGCCTCCATCATGGACTGATGAGAAGGGCAGAACACGTTTCGAGATTGTTTCGATATGGCGAAGCGCTGCGCGTCACATATGTATGACTGCAATGAGGTCAGGATCTATTATGAGGGTGGCGAGAAGCGGACGTAGACTTTTGTTGCGGAAATCAGCGCAGGGCGGTGGTTAGACAGACCTACATGTCTGGATGGTTGGCCTCGCAGTTTGAGGCCTGCGAGGTTGGGTTGGTATTTTGTCTTTGGACCGCAGCGGTGGAGATGCGAGAGATCATTCGTCAGTTAATGGGATGTGTGCATACATGGACATATATGAGGTACAGTGCATCTGTTTGGTTTTGGCCTTGGTTTTGTTTTCATCTATGGCTCGCAGCTCTGTATAAAGAAAAATTCACTGTTTCTGCAAGACTGCGTAGCTTGGGCTTTTGGCTTGGCTGCTTGCATGCAGATCTGGCTCTTCGGGCCCTATCAGATATGAAACCCGACTCTCGAGAAAGGGTAGATATGCCAATAGTTGAATTATCCAGAACCAATCTGTCATCTTCCTCGACCCTCCAGCTCATGGGTGAATTCGCACAAAGGTATCTGCACGCTTGTATCCCTGCTCGCCGGCGTCTTTGAAAGCCTTCCAGCTACCCCCTGACGGCCTGTGTCTCAACTGGGTATAGTCGGGGAGTCACCACAGCGAAATGGTGGTCACCGGCCAGATGTACTAGAGTGTCCCGGCGATGCTCTCTGGTTTCTCTCTTCTCTCCTCATCTCTCTGGGGGTTCGCTATCGTTGACCCCTTTTGGACGTGCGACATTATGTAGGTATGATAGGCTTTCCTTGGCCATGGGTACGTATTTTTACGCGATTGTTTCTTTTCTGCTCTCGTAAGACTATATCTGGGGATAATGCTTTACTAAGCAAGATATGACACTAAGACCAAGCCCAAATTCAACATATATATTTCCATTCCGTTTCCCAATAAAAACGCCAGCCTTGGCCATGCAGGAAGTGCTTGGTTCATCCCTTCACCAGTTTGTGCCTTCCCTGATTTCCCTGCGCCTTATGCACGCTAACAATTACGTATCGACCCTCGATTCCCTGAAGACCCATCGGGTATCCCTTCTCCTAGAAATATATATATATATACAACAGATATATATGTTACCAGTTAGGAAATTTGTGAGGTTTTCACTTTGTCGAGTCCGTTTTCTTTACCCTGACACGATATCCTATCCCACTCATGGTACATTTACTCCGGCACTGGCCTCCTGAAAGGATGTGCCTCAGTGTTGAAAACCCATTCGTCCAACGAGTAGATATCGGGGGTGGTGAACAGCAGATAGAAATACTTAAGCGTCTCGGCAAGCCAGAAACTCTCCATGCTGTCGGTGGGCTCGGCGCGGCCGTTGGCCTTGGTGACATCCTGGATGGCGCTATGCGCAATCTCAGTCTTGGTAGAGCGGATGACCGCCTCAAACATCTTCCAGCCGCGATCCTGCCAGACGGGATCGCCCGTGATGCGATACATATACCAGACGGACTCAATGGCTTCGGGTCTGCGAGTGAAGTGTTATGACGAATCTCCCCCAATTCTCTACAAACATGGGTATAGCTTACCTGAGAATATACCGTCGGTCGTTGATCGAAGCAAACCCCGGTATCAAGCGCAGCTGGCTCATGTATTCCTGATGTGTTGTGGGCTTGACTGGCTCGGTAGGAATATGAATCTCCACAATTGGTTTCTGTGCATCTTCATCCATTTCCCGAAGCTTGTTGGCACCCGGATTGGTCTGCATCTTGGATGTCTCCTTGGCAATCATTTGCTCCACCTTCTTAACTTGGGTTTCCGCTGGCTTCTTCACAACTGGATCAGGAGGGGGCAGAGACCCGGTGTCAAAGTTGCGCCTCCGCAACCCCTTTCCAGGAATAGTGCTCTTCTCCTTCAAGTCATGACCGGGGTGGCTCTCAACCTCTTGCTTCTGCCTAGGCTTATCGTCTTTGTGAGGAGGCGTGCCGTTTCCAGGCCGTAGCCGCTTCTCATCTCCCGCTTCGGCTTTCTTCCTGGCGTCTTCAGTCGCCTTCTTCTTCGCTTCGTCTTCTTGTTTCCGCTTCCGCTCCTGAGCTATCCTCCTTTGCTCGGCATCTTGGCGTGCCCGCGCCTTTTTCGCCTCTTCAACGTCAACCTTCCATTTCTCCAACTTGGTGAGATACTCGTCCATCTGGCGCTCCCGGTCGGCCATGTATGGATCGACCTTCATCTCCCACGCCTTCCTATTGAATTGACAGTCACTAGCGTTAGCACAAGGCAGGATCTGAGCATGCTCAGGCATGATGCCCTTTGGCATGACCTCGTACGCCCAAGCACAGCCAGCTGCCAAACGCTTGCCGATCTCAACATCTTCCTCATTCTCAAAGATCTTGCCACCGAGTCCAAACATGCCACCCAAGAAGCAGGTGAGATGTGTAACCTCGTACTCGTACGAGAGAGCCTGGTCAGTGCCATCAGTGCTGAATGCCTTGGCCGAGAACAGAATATCGGGGTCGCCTTCAGCCTGGGGTCGGAAGAGCAAATACTTCTTAACACCTTCGACTGTCTTCTCATGCATCTTGCGATACTGGTCGACTAGTCCACCCAAGAGCAGAAACTGTTTGGGGAAATACTCGTAGGCAGAGTCCTGACTGCCACCCATGCTGTACGAATCCATGCCGTATCCAGCACGCGTCAGGCCCTGAGGCACACACTCGGAGTCTTCACTCTGGCCTGGAGGGTTGAAGTAGTCCCGCTTCGCGAGACGGTGAGGACCAGGATAATGGTTACCAGGCTGCACCTCGAATGCAAGATTCGTTTTGCTATCGCCGTCCGAATCCATCTTGAGGTTGTCCCCGTTGGCTGATGTGTATCCCTGAGGCTCATCGTCTTCGGCATGCTTCTTGGCGGCGGCCGCTTCTGCCTGCTTACGCGCAACTTCGCTGGCCCGCGCTTTCTTTCGTTCTTCGGCGGCGGTCCGGTTGCAGCCAGAGGCATCCAGATTCTGCGGGAAGATGCCGGAGAGCGCAGTTCCGCCTGGTCGGTTCTGAAGATCCTCTAGCGCGTCGGTGATGCGAGCGATTGCATCGTAGTACTTGTTTTTACCTGTCAGCTGGGCGAGGCGTGTAAACTCCATGCTCATAGTTCCAAGCTCGGCCACTCCAGAGTTTGTGCTGGCGCGTTTGGGATTCTGGTTGTAGGCCGGCTTCCAATAGTAATAGAGGATGGGCATACGGTTGGGCGTGTCAAAGACGCTCATCAAGACCTCGGCCAGCTCGACAGCCTTGTCCAGCAGGATATGGTATTCGCCCTTGTGGCCTCCGGTCACATCGTACGCGCCAATGAGACCACCCAAATAGCGGATAATAGTTTCAAAAACAGGGATATCAGGTCGGTGCGATGTTGTGGTAAAGTCGATCTGCTTAACGGCCTCTACGGCCTCATCGAACTCTTCCTTCATACCCATGATCCAAAGAGTGTCAAGTGAGTCAACAAGCGTAGCGGCCCAGCCGCCAAAGGGATCGTGGGTCCCTTTGGTTACGGGCTTGACCTCGTCGTGCATCCACGCATAGCGCTTATAGCCAGTCCAAGCCCGCTTCGCCTCGGCCTTGATCTTCAACAGACGGCTCTCGCGTCGTCCTTTAGCCACATCGGATTCTGGCTTGAAATCATATTGTACCATCGGGATTGGCTTGGGCTTGCCAGTTGGGAGCATGATGAGCGACTCTTCAGGAATGGGAAAGAATTCATATGGCTTCGTCCAGTACACGACCGTGGACGTGGCATCGGGGTCTGAATCCGTAGGCTTTGGCCAATCGGCATAACGAAGCTCGCCGTCTCCCAATTTCTTGTCCTCGTTGTGATGATGCCCGCTGCCCGGCCGCGAGCCCGGCACCGCGGCAGGCTTGGTCGTGGGTTTCGCAGGAGGGACTTTTGTCTTTGCCCTTGTGGGCGCCTTTGTGGGCAGACGGTACGCGCCCTGGACCTCGTTGGTCTCTTTCAACTTGGGGATCTTGATCGTCGGCTCGCCGTTGGATCCCGGTGTGATCGTAGCTGTGGGTTTCGGCGCATGCTTCGGTGGGGCTGGCTGCTGTTGAACAGGCTTCTGCGCCGGTAGCTTCTGAGCTTCATGGGCATGATTATCATTGGCAGGTTTGGGCTTGCTCGGCTTTGGAAAGTGAACCGAAGGAGTGCGCTCCCATTGCGAATTTCTGGATACGTGGTACAACAGGGCGAGGACGATGAGGGCGAAGACGAAGAACACGCGATACCTTCTGAGACGAGGCATCTTGAAGCTGGCACGCGCTGCGGGCGGCCGATGCTTCCTATATGGAAGGGATGGCTCGGGGGAATGGGGATTCGGAGCTCGCGCGATTAGATTTCGTTTAACGATATACTTTCAGATTCGACACACTCGGGGACGAGGACATGGCTAGGCGTAGGCTGTAGTGGAGTTCGATGAGGCCTCGTGGTGCGCTGGGTGAGGGGTTGGCGGAGTGCAGTGCTGCAGCGCGACGGAGCAACGAGTAGCTAGGCGACGCCTTTCTTGAAGGTCTCGCGACAGGGGTAAATTTGATCGACCACGAGAATTCCAACACCTCGCAAAGAGAGAGAAACAAAGGTTGCCCGTTATTGTCGAGCCGTCTGTCAGCCGAAACGAGAGACGAGAAAGACTGTTACAGAGCTAAGGATGGGAATACAAGTTGTGCAGGCACCAGCGAGAGAGATTGAGAGAGACTACCCACCTCCCCAGGAGGGCGAGAGGGCGGCATAAGCATCACGAAAGGGGGCACCGCAGGGAGCATTTCACAATGGAAGGAACAAGCACAGGCGGCTATGCGGCAACGCTGATGCCAAGAGTATGGCTTGCCTTGTCCACAACCAATCCTGGTGACAAGCGTCGGCGGTCTTGGCATCTCCGCATCGAGAAGAAAGTGGACACGGTTGACGGTGCGACGGTCGAGTAAAGTGCTTGAGTGCGGCTGTCCGGGTATTTTGTCGAGCAAGAGCCGATGGCAGTTATCCCTAATCAACTAGGTATTGTAACATATGTGGCTCGTGACCGATGCTGCTCGGTACCTGCACCCCGCTTCCCAGTGAGGCAAACCCCACTTCGTAGCCGTGGGAAGGTACGACACCCGGCTCATGGATAGTAACAGTGGAGGACAAAAGATGCTCGAAGGTCACGATGGGTGGTGGGCAACATTCATTTGCAAATGGCCATTTATACAGAAAAACAGAAACTACATCGAGGATGCAACACTTGCCCTAGCAAGACTGGTAGAACCTTTGAGAACTAGGTTGCGGGCCGCAAATCAATAGGTTCCCCTGATCTTAGCGTACAAATCCGTGTCCAAAAAGCTATAGTTCGGGTCCAGCTCGCAGAAGGGGTGCTGAGACAGCAGCACGTCGGCTGTTGGCCGTTCGGTTGGGCTCCTGTTTCGGAGCTCGTTAGTCATTGCTCCAGGGAGTAACAAAGACTCTAAACACGCCGCACAAAAAGACTTACACGGTGAAGCAATCCAGCATGAATGCGATTGCAATGGGCGAAATCTCCTCACGGATCTCATCAGGGATAGGCGGCGTCTCGCCGTTGGCGATCTTGTAAATGGCACCGACGGCCTCCTCCTTGCTCCAGGGCCGGCGGCCAGCAAACATCTCGAGCACGACGCAGCCCAGGGACCAAATGTCCACCTTGGCGCTGTAGCCCTCGCCCTGGGACCGGATCACCTCGGGTGCCATCCAGAAGACGCTGCCTTGCATCGAGTTGGTCTTGTCGTTGCCGTAGATGTTGTCCGTCTTCTTGCTAATACCGAAGTCGCTGATCTTACACGTGCCGTCTAGATCCAGAAGGATGTTGTCGGCCTTTAGGTCGCGGTGCAGGATGCCCTCGCGGTGCAGGTACGCCAGGCCCGACAGTGTCTGCCTCGTCAGCGAGGCCACTACGGGCTCTTCAAACTTGCCGTGCTTGCGCAGGCACGACCCAATGGAGCCACCCGAGATGTATTCAAGGAAGATGGAGATGCTCGTCTCCTTGCGCTCGCAGCCCAGGTACTGCACAATGTTGACGTGGTCCAGGTGCTGCATCGTGTCGATTTCCTGATCTAGCGCCGCCACCAGCTCCTGCATCTTCTTCTTGTCGCCCTGTGCCGCCTTGGGGTTGACCTCGACCTCCTTGACAGCCAGAAACTCGCCCGTTGTGGCATTCATGCCCAGGTAGACGCGACCAAACGTGCCCTTGCCGATGAGCTGACCCTTGAACCAGCGGAACGTCGTCTGCCGCTTAGGCAGACTATCCCGGTCCTCCTGGCCCGGCAGACTGTCCTGCGGTACCGTCGTGAGCCCCATGCTGGCCATGTGCAGCGAGCCGCGCCCCGGCTGCACCTGCACAATGCTGTGACCAAACATCTTGGTGCTCTTGCGTCGCATCAGGTTGCTGTTGGTATTCTGGCGCGCCACCGACGATTCCGGCCCAATATGGGCCGCCGTTTGAGTAAAGCGTTTGTTGGCCTCGTGCGCGCCGCGCGCCACTTCTCTGATGGACTTCATCCGGCCCAGGCCTCCAGAGCGCCGCATGCTACGCTGGGGCAGCGATTGCATCGACACGGGCCGCGATTCTAGTGCCTTGAGCGTCGATTCATCCGAGCCCAACGTGTCACTCTCGTTGTTGAGGAAGGATATCCTGTTAGAAGAAAGGTTGGGCAGTGCTGGCAGCTGGGGAATTCCAGCCGGCTTGGGGCCGGCTGACGACGCCGACTGCTCTGCCTGAGTCTCGTCAGCTTCGGCAATGGGCGAGGGGACACCCTCTTCGCCTTCCTCCAGAACTGGCTGGTCCACATCCAGGTTGGGAAAGAAATCCTCGAGGTTGTTGATGAGGGCGTCTGTCGGCGGACGGTTGGCCCACACGTCCTTCTCGATAAACGACTTGCGCCTGCTGAGCTTGCTGTCGGGCTCCTCAGACTCCCAGTCTTCAGATCTTGGTGTCGCGGGCGTCCGTCTCTGCGAGGACCTCGAGCTTCGGATGCTCTCCTCCTCATCGTCGCCAGCCGGTGTCCGAGTTCCGATGCTCGATTGCGGCGAGGTAAACGCAACCGAGAGCCCCTTCTTCGATCTGGTGTTCAGCTTCAAGCTAGGGCGCTTGCTGTTACCATCCGAATCCCCGTTGACGTCCAGCTGCTTGTTGTCGGCGGAGGTTTTGCCCTTGCTGCTTCCGGGACGGATAGGAATGGCGAATAGACCATCATCAGAGTCGTCATCGCCCGAGTCTTGAGCTTTGGTGTCTCGCTTGCCAAGCAGGGTCGGCGTCTGGGAGAAGCGGACATCGTTCTCCTCGAAATCGACGTCCGGGCCGTGCGACTTGCGCCTGACGCTAGGCTGCGGTGCAAACGACCCGCTCGGCCGCCGGCGGGAGCTGGGGCTCACATCGCCAGGGGAAGGCGCACGTGCTATTGGACGCATCTTAGCCTCTGTTCCATGATGCGGTCTGCCCAGGCTGGAGATTTGTGTCCCGCCTGGGTAATGGTCACCGTTGAGGCTCGGGCCGAGCAGCGGGGTCCCGCCTGGAGAGTAGTCCGGGACGAGAAACGGCACGTTTTTCAAGCTCCACGTAGTCGTACCTGGAGATCCAGGTGCCGGACCCGTCCTCGGACTACCTCCAGAACCAGACCTCGTGCGCTGCCCAAAGTCAACGGTAGACATGGCTCCCTTACCTCTCTCGCCGCCCTGCCCGCTCTCCAAAGGCGCCGACGCAACCCTGTTCGGCGACAGGGCTCTGGAACCGCTGGCCGCCGGGTGACCAATTCCGCCAAGCCGTCCGCCCATGCCTACTAGAAGACCGTGGATCCCCCCTGAAGGTGGCGGTCCCGACGGCAACGTTGGCCGTCGTTTCCCCTTCTCGAACATTTCCTCACGCAGGTCCGACGACACGCGTTTTTGGTGGCCCATGTCGTGGCTCATGCGCATACCCTGTCCTGTCCGCTTGCTAAGTGAATTCGCCTTGATGAGGGTGGCGGACGGATCACCCGGTGGCGCTGGTGCTTTACGCTGAGGGAATAGATTGTCTGGCTTCTTGTCCTCGAATGGCGAGTGGCGTGGTTGGTCAAAGTCTACGTTTCTGCTACCAACAATGCCGTAGGCAGGGTCTGCAGACGGGCTGGTTTCCTTGGCTGTAGCAGCTGCGTTCTTGCGCTTGGCCAAGTACTCTTGTTGTTTCCTCAGCTGTTCGGCCCTATACTCGTTTGCCTCCGAGGTCAGTATCTTCTCATCACGCTCCTTCATGTTGATGGTATTCTGTCGTGACGTCGGAGGCGACGAGCTGGAACGTTGCCGCTGCCCATTAAGCCTGGCGTACGTTTCCTCGTCCATGGGGGTGCCTGGAGACAGGTAGGTAGACGAGCCCGATGCCTGGGTTCCGGAACGCGAGCTTGGTCCCGGACGCACAAAGAGTTTCATGGCCCCCGTAGCATCAGCCTTGACTCTCTTGTGTGCCAGGAGCTTGATGTCATCGAGTGGCTCTTCGTGTTCGAACTTGCCGAGCTCTGTCATGTAGATCTGGGCGCCTTCGCTGTCGGGAAAGCCCAGATTGACACAAACCAGCTGCCGCAGATCCGCTGGCGTTTCGACATCCGTGACGTCCAACATGCGGTAGTTCCAGCAGTCGGACGTGGCAAGGATGAAGGTCCGAATGCCCCCAGCTCGCTTCACGCGGAGCGAGGAAGCGTAGCCATAGTCTTGGGCACTCGAGCTTGGCCGCTCCAGCGAAGTCTCGCTCGCAAAGCCGGCTCGACTCCCAAGGGAGTTTTGCTTGAAGCTGATAGCAGGGCTGGTTGGGGACTCCTGGTCGTCTGGGGATGGAAAACTCCCATCCTCTTTCCTCTTTTTCCGCGAGAGAAACGACAAGAACGACCCGGTGCCCTTGGCACTACTCGGCGGGTCGGTACCCGCGCTCCGGTCGCCCCCGTCTTGCGGCGAAGGCCGGCCACCATCTTGCCCGTAGCGTCTTGAGTTGACATCCGTATTCCGGGCTGCACTGATCATCTCGGCAATGTTCATGCCGTTCTTCAGCATCGCGGCCGCTTCGGCCGGAACACCAGAGCCATAGATGGCGGCATTGGAAGACACCGAGTCGGTGCTCGCCCGTGACCTGTGGCCAAACTTGCTTCCGTGCGGCGACGCTGAGAGATTGCCAGCGGTGGAGGAGGGAAACATGGCCGACGAGGGATTGGGACTGCCGCTCGGACTGTCTCTGCGCAATGCGCCCGGTTCACCAGACTCGCTGGCGCTTGGACTGTGTCGGCGGGAGTTGTCAATGTCCAGGTTCTTCATGATGGCTCGGTGGTCAGAGCCTGAAGTCATGGTGCTCCCAAGCGTCGGCATATTGGGCATGGTGGTCGAGCGCGACTGAGAGAAGCGCCGCCCACTGAACCCTGGGCCAGGAGCCTTGATAGGGGTCTGGGTCGAGGTGGTGCCGTCGTCAGTTTCGAGTGTCATCTCCCAGCGCAGATCACGACTTACATTTGGCGAATCGGCAGAGTCGGGACCTGCGCTTTGCGGAATATTGGCCCCAGCTGACTCCTTGCGAGAGTGGCCGACAGCAGCCTTGGATGGATCCACGGGCCGCCCCGTCACGATACTTCGAATCAAGCGACGCATTCTCTTTCCCTCCTCTCTCTCCTTGGGCTGATCCCATCCCGTCCCACTCCTCGTGCACTGCGTGGCAAGGACCGGATAGACCTGCTGGTGCATCATGCCGAAGTTGCCCCGACCTCCATGGCCGTGTCCCAGCTCTAGAAACTGCGCACCATGAAGATTGAGTATCTTGAATGTCTCTTGCCAATCCCGAGAGAACTGGTGGGTTTGTAACCAGAGCAGAACTTTTTCAATCGGCCACTGGGCTGCCATCTCGGGAGGGATCACGGAGCCGTTACTGGCAGTCGAGGCCCCCCGATTCGCATTTGCTTGGGCGTAAAGCCGGTCACGCCCCGACACCTCATCCTGCGGAGTTCCCAGAGTGAGCTCGTCGGGCATTCCGAGGCCTGGAATGCCGACCCCTTCGCCGTATGTATCGCCCTGGGGTATGTAAGTCGCGCTCATCTGCTCGCTCGGCGGGGGAGGCGGCGGGATCATGAGGGTTGCGCCCGACGAGTTGGCGCTCGCAATGGTAGCAAGGGCTTGAGCGTGAGCTTTGGGATCATATGGCCGCGGCCCACCGGCGCCGCCCGGCGGAGGAGGGGGGATATTGTAGGGGCGGCCCCAGGCGCCATGCCACGGCGCGTTTCCCAGAGCACTCGGCGGCGGCAAGGCGCTCGAGGGGAAGCCGGCGTTCGGGGGCGGGCCCGGTGGTGGGGGGAGTAGAACGCCACCGACTGACCCCGGAGCGGTCGGGTAGCGCGGTGGTGGAGGGGGGATCGAGAGGATGTTGTTCATGCCGGCCGGGGGTGGAGACATGGGCGGAGGCGGAGGCGGTACGGCAAACGGCCGTGTCGCATCCCTCTGGCCATTTTGAAACATGGTTTCGGCGTGCTCTCGGGGCGAGGTTGTCGAAATCCAGGAGAGAGAGAGATGGCTGGGCTAGCAGCCAGTCAGTCGTTGTTGGTCGAATCAGGAGCGGGAATCCGCTTACGGTTGTCCGGGGTTCCCTTGCTATCCAACGAAGGCAGTGACCTCGCGACCGATGTTTTCGAGATGTGGCGATGGGAGAATGTGTTGCCTACGGGCCGAGGGTGTGCTCAACGATGGCTCGACCAAGTCGAATGAGTCCACAAATCGTGTACGGGGCGGTATTTGCGTGGAGGGCGCAGTCGGCGCCAACCTGTGTCGGGCACGGCACGGCAAGGCTGGGCAAAATCGTCTTCTGCCAAGTCTGGGGTGGGTATCACAATACCAATCGCACACTGATTGCACCTGGAGGAAGACGAGATTCCATAACAATTACAGCAGCACTGCCCACGGCTGGAAGGGCGGATTGAGAGGGATGGATTTTCTGTTCCTAGACAGCACAGATCGCTTGCTCTTCGACTCCTGCGGTGAGGGAGGATCAGATCCCGCTTTGTATGGTTGCGACCGCGCTTCAGGTCGTTGGCTGGAGCCGTGCAGATGCCTGCGGCCCCTCTGGCGGGCGAATGACACAGCAGATGCGGCCCAAGCTCTCTGCCGCTGACCAACCCGTTGTGAGGTTGTGGACTCCTTGGGCGTAAATAGAACCACTTTCTTGGCGCGACCCACTATACATCTACACTAACAATTTCTACCCCAGATTTCTGGACGCCACCATTTTTACATGGCCTTGAGGTGGGAAGCGCGTCACGTGCATCGTTTTCACAGGGCTCCAGTTGGCTTGGAGGTCACAAAATGCCAAGCATTTCCCCGGAACAAGCGCCCATTGGCCAGTTGACCCTGTTGCCAAGAAAGCGGTCCAATTTACACCCAAGGAGATGGGGGATGACGGTTGGACCGTGCGGAGCACTAGCATCTGCTTCATCAGGACGGCGATGCTGGTTCTGATTTCCTAGAGACACAATCATTTCCCACACTCAAATGGGGCCGGTCATGTGATTTCATGCCTCTGACATCCGAAGTGGCTCAAGGCCTCAATGGACCAAGGTCTATCGGCTCTGATATTGCCATTGTTGGACCAGCATCACCAGAGTCAACACAGGCTGCTGGGACAACCTGTGGTGTCGTGCTAGACCCGCTTTGCGATGCTCAGGGTCGTATGGTAGAAACCTTGCGCAGCTGTATTTTGGGTGAGGGTGTTAGCAGTTTTTCATTCAGGTCGCTGTCTGAAAGGTGTTGGTAATAGCCGCATTAAAACCGTGGAAATGAACGTCTAAAATCCCGAGTCAAAGCCAATCCAAACGTTGTATAGGCCCAAGCCATCAAACCGCTCTTTCGAGATGGTATTTTGTATGCTTCAAATCCAAACCATGATTGCACGGGACTCCGTGTCTTGGTGCTCTCAGATCCCACTACATTAACAGACAGTTGCCCCATCCGTTGTTGCACTGTTCATAGTATCCTGTGTCCTCTGTGGCTGCGATCCCATCCCCGTTGACTTTCTTCACGACACCGGTCACTCGGAGTGTTTGTTCTCCGTCTCCGTGCCACCACTTCAGCCTCTGCAGTAATACTGTGTCTTCTTCATCGCTGCTGATCTCCCACTTGCCCGAGCTTGTCTCGATCAAGCACTCATCCTTGGGGAAATGGTGTTCCGGCAGGAACACGACCGTGGGTGAGTCTGTGTCCGGTGCCTTGGATGCTTGTACCACCATGCTAAACTGGCATCTTCGAAGGTCAAAGGAGTAATTTTTGATCGTCCCAGCCGTCGTGATAGGTGCTGGCCGAATGTAGGCTTCCGCAGCGCGATATCCGGGGTTTGAGGTTAGCTCAGGCTGACGGGATGGCGTCTCTGATGAGATGGAGGGGGTAGTCAGTGTGCGTTTGAGGTTAGAGGGGGTAACGCTGTTATCATCCTCCAGTTCCTTCTTCTGCACAGAAAACGCCGCCGTGGGCGTCTTCAGCAGAGATGGCGTCGATTGGTTAATGTCAGGAGCCCGGGGGATGGCTGAGAGCGGTAGGAGCTTGTCATCAACCGAGAATATAGAAAGGTCTTCACCATTCCACTGGTCACCTCTTTCGTGGTCATTCTGCATTTGTTGTCAGTGACACGGCTGAGCCACATCTCCTTTTCACCCACCTTGGTCATGTATAGCCACAGGGTATACCCTTCCAAGCCCGCGTTTTCTACGCCGTAATGGTTTGCGTCCATGGCAGCAGACTGACTAGCGTAGTCCCCTGTCTTGTAGGCATACTTGTCGTCCATATCATAGGGGATTCCAAACTCTGTCATCACACATGGGTGGTTGCCCAATGAATCGAGTCCTTCTTGTCTCATAGCTGCATGCTGATCTCGGAAACAATTCCGGATGGCTGCTTCCCCGATCTTGATTGCCAGTCCAGGGTGCCAGTACCGGCCCCTCAGCACGCCAAGCACATCGACGTTCCAGGTTCGGTTCCATTTCTTGGTCATGAGGGTAATTCCGTCATACCAGTGTGGCGCGTATACTATCAAGGGATCATCGCCATCTGGCGTTCCTTTGATTCTCGGCGGCAGCTCCATCGTTGGCCCCTGCAGAAGAATAATGGCGTCCTTGTGCTGTTCACGAATGGCGTCACGGTATTGTCGGTAAAAATCCATAAAGAAATTGTCCGTAAAGTATTGGTAGTCGATGCGGTCTCCGTTGTTGGGCCGCTTCCCAAAGTAGTCTTTCTTGAGAAGAGTGTCATTTGATGGGTCCCAAACACCGTGCTGTGCCCATATACACTCCCCCAGCTTCCACCCAGGGTCTCTCTTATAGCCGTAATGAGAATCATCATAGCCAGCTGGCAGCCATGCTATCTCGCCATGGGGGTCAATCAGCGCCCTCCCAACCTTGTAAGGACCCATGCCACCCATATCCCAGGTATCGACCTCAACGGCGCGTCCCGAGCCTGTAAGTATTGTCTGCCATATAGTTGGACATGTACCCTTCTTCAGGGCTTGCTCTTTCGGAATGACACTGATGTCCTCATAACCCGTCATGCCCTTGTTTGGCTCGTTCAATGTTTCCCAGCCAAACACAACATCGTTCTCAATATCGCCGGCTTCGTGTATCCTCTTGGCCAAATGTGCACAGGCACGGATAAAATGACCCTGAAGGTAATCCTGAATGTTTATGTTGTCAATTATACACTTTGGCGCGAACTCTTTCCCTGCGAAGAAGAGTGTGAACATGGTGGCAGCGGCGAGGCGGAAATAGTTGGTCGACCATATCATCTTGGGGAAGTTTTCGACGTCCGGATATGTGTTGTGAACTATTGCTGCTTCAGTCGCAGCGAAGCTCTGTGGGTTGAGGCCCGCGGCGTAGAGCGTCCACATCGGTGCACCTGAGCCGCCTGAGAATCGAGACCACTACGACGAACCAGGCTGGTTAGCTGCGCCTCACATTACGGAGGACTAGCCAGAGTTGAAAACAGACGTACCACATCCTGATGCGGGTCCATAAAAATGTAGAAGTTGTACTCCTTTGCAGCTCTGAGAATGTCGATTGTGTGCTGTATCCATTCCTCATCGTAGATACCTGGGCCCGCGGCCTCGATGGCTTCCCAGGTGAAGACATAGCGAATTGTATTGTAGCCGCACCGCTTTAACCGTGAGAAATGGAGATGCGCGTCCTCTTTTGGGAACGGCCTGCCGGTGAACTTGACATTGTCGCCGTCGAAGAAGTCGTCGACAACGTGGGTGGGTTGTTCTGGCTGGCTCGGGTACTTGGCATCGCCCGCGACGTTGATGCCCCTGAGTGTCACCTGTCGGCCGTTCGCGTCGCGGAATTTGCCATCTTCGATAGTAAGCCGAAAACCGGTCATGATAAGGATTCTTCGCAAATTCCCGGGAGGGTTGGAGCAGTTGCAAGACGGTGCGGGCCTGGTGTTTAAAGCTGGGATGGCGCGAACTGCACGATGACCTGGTCACTGGAACTGCTGCTCCCAAATGACGTTTTTGATGTGACAGGGGTCACCAGTGGGAACTCCGATAGGTTACGAAGTACATTGGAGTGGCGAGTTAAGGGTTAGGGTTGAGCGAGTTGATCCAATCCAATCCAATCCCCTGTCTCCAGGTGCTTAACGCGTCCCCGTGTGACGCGTCAACAAGCTCGGCCCATCCAAGCTCTGCCCAGGCAATCCAGCATCTTGACTCCAACTTACAACGGACTTCTTCGCTCGCTCAATCGTTCGGAATACTCTGGTACTGGAGCCTCTGTTCTTCACAACAAGTTTGGCAATGCCTCACGCGGTAGGGTCGAAATCCAAGTCCTTATCGCCATCAACCGAAATCGACATGGATGTAAACGAACCAGTGGCCCAAATTGCCGCAGGCGCCAAGTTACCCATGAACGCTGAAGATCAAGACCAAGTCATGTATGACGCCACTCCAGAAGTGCCACAGCCTATACCAAACGCAGAGAAACGCTCAAAGGGCGAAGCAAACGAAGCCAGCTCCGAAGAGATGGGAGCCATAAAGCTCGAGGAACTGTTCGACATGGATGAAGACGATGACGAAGAATTTCCAGGCTCCGCTCCCCCCCTCCCATCGATTCCGTAGGTTGTGTCTCCTTCCGAGTCGCAAGGGTTACTGACGTCTGCCAGCGACGTTAATCCCGCCAGCTTGAGCGCTTCCGACCCTCATCTCCTGCGCATCTTCTACCAACGACTCTTCCCATGGCGCTATTTCTTCCAATGGCTGAACCACAGCCCCCAGCCAACCAAAGACTTTGAACATCGCGAGCTTGCATTCACCCTGCCCAATGATGCCATGTTGCGATACATGTCCTATCGGACTTCAGACTTGTGGGTGGCACGAGGGTAGTGAGTGATATCAGGCAGCTAACACTAATACAGGCTGCGAAAGGACGTGCTCCGACTCATGCCAACTAGAATTGAAATTGGTCCCGTGTATACGACCAATCCACGCGACCGCAAGCTGAACCTCTCCGGCTTCCGCCCCATGTCCAAAGAGCTCTGTTTCGATATTGATTTGACCGACTACGACGATATCCGTACATGCTGTGACAAGGCAAACATCTGCAACAAGTGCTGGAAGTTTATGACAATGGCCATCAAAGTCATCGCTACTGCACTCCGCGACGACTTTGGATTCAAGCACATCATGTGGGTATATTCAGGGAGAAGAGGTGTTCACGCTTGGGTCTCGGACAAAGCAGCGAGGAATCTCGATGACCGTAAGAGGTCCGTCATCGCTGGCTATCTCGAGGTCATTGTTGGTGGTGCTCAGAGTGGTAAGCGGGTGGACCTGCGAAGGCCGTTGCATCCACACCTTACGTAAGTGCTTGTATCCGTATGAACCCGTGACAGCCGCTTACTGGTCTACAGCCGGAGTCTTGACATTTTGAAATCTCACTTCCAAGACGATATCTTAGAAGAACAGGACCCCTGGAGATCATCAGAGCGAGCCGGGAAGCTCCTTCAGCTGCTTCCAGATAAGAACCTTCGCGAGGCCCTCCACAGGAAGTGGGAATCATCTCCAGGACGGTCCTCCGCTTTGAAATGGTCCGATATTGACGCTGTCGCCAAGACCGGCACCAGCAAGAACCTTGACACAAAGGCATTGCTCGAGGCCAAACAAGATATTGTCTTCGAGTACACGTACCCGCGACTCGATATCCATGTCAGCAAGAAGTTGAACCATTTGCTAAAGAGTCCCTTCGTCATTCACCCTGGCACGGGCCGCGTTTGCGTACCCATCGATACGCGTTTGCTGGAGGATTTTGACCCCCTTGAGGTGCCCACTATCCAGAATCTGATCCAGGAAATTGACACGTGGAAAGAGCCCCAAGTCAAGCCCGAGAAACCACTTCAAGACTGGGAGAAGACAAGTCTCAAACCATACATCGATTATTTCAGGGGGCATGTGCTCGGTATACTGAGGGATGAGAGAGAGGTCCGTGTCAAGCGCGAGCGAACTGGCGACGACTGGTAATGACCTAAAGCTCTGGGCTGGGTTCGTTTTTAGAATACGACATGAACGGGATGACATGGGATATGGCTGTAGGCATTTCAGCCACATGGGCTAGGTTCGCAGGGTGTGTACATGAGGGATTGCTTTACAAACGGGTATCCTTTGTCATGCATGTGGTAACTCTTGATCCCCCAAGCTTGTCTTTCCCTCACTGGGCCTCTGCCTCTTGTCGCGTCTGGGCGGTTTCGGCGGTGGTTATAGCGTCGTCAACCATGTCATCGCCTTCAATATCGTCACTTTCCGCTAGTTCGTCCGTGTCTGCTTGCGACCGTTGCTTCTTGAGTGTACCACCCTTCCGCTTAGGAATCACATGTATGAATGCCTCTCCCCAATCTCCGCATTCAAGCCATTTGACCATGATCTCGATGACCTGGTTCGTCGTGAGGACATAGCGGCTCTGCATCGCCATGTACTCCCCAATGGGCAGTTTCGCTGTGCGGACTTTGCGCTCTTGTGCCCGCTTGTAGCAAAGTCCCTTTTCACGATTCCTGTCAACCAAGCCGCCGATCACATAGCTCGTGTTCGGTTCTAACTTCTCCAGCGTGTAGGGAGATTCCGACGAGAGGTATACGACTGACTTATCAATATCGTCAGGTTCCGCATTTTCCGGGATTGGTTGCCTATCATCGCCATACGTCACAGCAGGCTCCCCTGCTTTGCGTCCCAGAAGTTCTGTTAGCTCCCCAGCATCCAGGCCCGCCATTTGTTCCTTTGCCTTCCTGGCAGCCTCAACGAAGTCCTCCTCAACGATGCGGACGCCTTTCCAGCTCTCATGGGTGTTCCTCAGTACCGTTTCAAACCTTGCCCGCATCTTGCCCTTCCACGAGCTGATATATAAATGTGGTTGGTACCTGGCCTTACGGGACATGGCGTAAGAGCGCACAACCTGGCTCGATAGCGACACGATCTCGGGCTCGCGCATGAACTCCTCGAAGTCGCAGTCGATGATGAAGGTCACGGGCACAGGCTGGGGCCGCCATGGCTCAACTTGCGGCCGCACCACCGTCTCGGGGTCAATGCCCGCGGCTTCTGCTGCGGCGATCTTCGCTTCGCGCTCCGCTCTTTTTCGCTCCTGCTTGGCGTGGCGCTTGTCCCTGCGCTTGACTTTGCGCTCCTCCTTGTATACTTCGTACTGTTGTTGCCGCTTCAATCGCTTGAGTTGGTTCTTGGAGAGTGGCTGGTCGGTCTCGTTGTCGTGGACTGGGAGAGTGGGGACAGAGTCATCGCGAAAAAGCTCCGTCTCGGCCTTGCGCTTGCCATTGGTAGTTAATGACGAGGAACCAGCAGAATTTCCTTCGTCCGCGCGTAGGTTACTCTCTTGGGTGGTGCTATCAGCCATGATTGTGACCTGGATTGTCGTTCAATGCTTTGCGGTGTCGAGATGGAGAGTGAAAGGTAAAGCACAACCCACTTGAGTTTGTGGTGGGGGAGCTCCCACCTTCATTTACTGTCCAGCCGCCGAGAAACTCTAGAGGAGAGTTGTATGGATGTTGATTCAAGATACTTAGGGCCTGGATTTAAAAGGCAAGCCCCGGTTATGTTATTATTATTATTTCTTCCCTTGGAGTCTCGAGCCTCTTAGGTATCACAAAGATCTCTCTGTTCGAACTATATGATGGGAGCGGGGAATGAAAATGCGCGGGCAGAATTTTTGGCATGGGTGGCTAATTGGCGGTGAGGAGCGGAGGGGCCTCTTTACACGCTTCGAGCCGACGACGCGTTCTCTTGATGCGGCGCGTCTCCCAGGAGAATGCAGTTGCATACCCCCATCCGCCTTGAATGAGCCAACACAGCCCTCCACCTCAATTGTGCCAGCGCAGGATCTGACCACGACATATTGTGTTTTTAAGTACTCGACGATACCCCAAGATGTCTGCTCGACCCGAATTAAAGGTTTCTCCCACCCCCATGAGCTCTTCAAAGGCCTGTGGCCCGCTAACATGAAACGGCTCAGGTTGACGACGAGCACGGCTTCATCCGTTTCTACAAGTCTCTCCCTAACCTCGGGGAGGACACGATCCGCATCTTTGACCGAGGCGACTGGTACACTGCGCACGGCGAGAATGCAAACTTCATTGCCCGCACCATCTACAAAACCACGTCGGTTGTGCGCCAGCTAGGCAAGAACGACCACACAGGGTTACCCTCAGTCACCATGACCATAACCGTTTTTCGCCAATTCTTACGAGAAGCCCTTTTCAAGCTGGGCAAGAGGGTCGAGATTTGGGCAAGCCCCAACGGCCGCATGAACTGGAAAGTAGTCAAGCAAGCCTCGCCGGGCAACCTTCAGGATGTTGAGGACGACATTGGCGGACAATTTGAAGGTGCCCCTGTCATTTTGGCGGTCAAGATATTAGCCAAGGCGTCCGAGGGCAGAACCGTGGGCGTTTGCTTTGCCGACGCCAGCGTTCGAGAGCTCGGCGTCAGCGAGTTCATGGACAATGACCTCTACTCCAACTTCGAGGCTCTCCTCATACAACTTGGTGTGAAGGAATGTATCGTGCAGATTGATAAAGGCGAAAACAAAGATCCAGAGTCGACGAAGCTGAGGCAGATCATCGACAATTGTGGGATCGCGGTGACGGAACGAACTGCGGGGGATTTCGGCATCAGGGACATTGAGCAAGATCTCGCACGGCTACTCAAGGACGAGAGGTCTACAGCAATGCTTCCCCAAACTGAGCTCAAGTTAGCCATGGGCTCCGCCGCTGCTCTAATCAAGTACCTCGGCGTCCTTCATGATCCATCCAACTTTGGCCAGTATCAGCTGTACCAGCACGACCTTGCCCAGTTCATGAAGCTGGATGCAGCGGCGCTGAAGGCCCTCAATCTGATGCCTGGTGCGAGAGATGGTTCCAAGACCATGAGCTTGTACGGCTTGCTCAACCACTGCAAGACTCCCAATGGAGGTCGGCTGCTTTCTCAGTGGTTGAAACAACCCCTGATGGACAAGACCGAGATCGAGAAGCGGCAACAACTTGTCGAGGCCTTTGCGAACGACACCGAACTCCGTCAGATGATGCAGGAGGAGCACCTCCGGTCTATTCCGGACCTCTACAGACTATCCAAGCGCTTCCAGCGTAAGAAGGCAACGCTTGAAGACGTAGTCCGGGCTTATCAAGTTGTTATACGACTTCCAGGCTTTCTAGGCACACTGGAAGGAGTTATGGATGAAGCATACCGCGATCCATTAGACGCAGCGTACACGAACAAGCTCCGTGAGCTGTCAGAAAACCTCGTGAAATTCCAAGAAATGGTCGAAACAACAGTCGACCTTGAGGCGCTCGACAACCACGAGTTCATCATCAAGCCCGAGTTCGACGACGGCCTGCGCACCATTCGAAAGAAGCTCGACAAACTTCGGTCAGATATGGACAGGGAGATTCGTGACGCTGCCGATGATTTGGGCCAGGAGCGGGACAAGAAGATTTTCCTTGAGAACCACAAAGTTCACGGCTGGTGCATGCGCTTGACGAGGGCCGAAGCCGGCTGCATTCGCAACAAGTCCAAGTACCAAGAGTGTTCCACACAGAAGAACGGTGTCTACTTTACTACCAAGACACTACAGGCCTTCCGTCGCGAGTTCGACCAGCTCTCGCAAAACTATAACCGCACGCAGAGCAGCCTTGCCAGCGAGGTGATCGGTGTCGCGTCATCATACTGCCCCGTGCTGGAACGCCTCGCTGGCGTTCTCGCCCACCTGGATGTCATCGTCTCCTTCGCTCACTGCTCGGTACACGCGCCCATCTCCTATGTACGGCCAACCATCCACCCCCGAGGGACTGGTCAGACAGTCTTGACCGAGGCCCGCCACCCCTGCATGGAGGTGCAAGACGATGTGCAATTTATTACCAACGATGTGACGCTTAACCGCGACAACTCGTCTTTCCTCATCATCACGGGGCCCAACATGGGCGGCAAATCGACGTACATCCGGCAAATTGGCGTCATAGCGCTGATGGCTCAGGTCGGCTGCTTTGTGCCATGTGCAAGCGCCGAGCTCACCATCTTTGACAGTATCCTAGCTCGCGTGGGAGCAAGCGACAGCCAGCTCAAGGGTGTGTCCACTTTCATGGCTGAAATGCTTGAAACTGCCAACATTCTCAAGTCAGCCACATCTGAGAGTCTAATTATCATCGACGAACTTGGCCGCGGTACGTCTACATACGATGGTTTTGGTCTTGCCTGGGCCATCTCGGAGCACATTATCAGGGAGATCCGCTGCTTCGCCCTCTTCGCCACCCACTTCCATGAACTCACCGCCCTGGCTGAACAATACCCCCAGGTCCGCAATTTGCACGTCACGGCGTACATTAGCGGAACCGGCGACAACAAGAAAAACGAAAAACGTGAGGTCACGCTCCTCTACAGGGTTGAGGATGGCATTTGCGATCAGAGCTTCGGTATCCACGTCGCGGAGCTTGTTCGCTTCCCTGACAAGGTGGTGCGCATGGCCAAGCGAAAGGCGGACGAGCTTGAGGATTTTACTACCAAGCATGACACCACCACGGGCAGTCTGGGCGTCGACTTCAACCAGAAGGACGTAGCCGAAGGGAGCGCCCTGATTAAGGACGTGCTGGTAAAGTGGGAGGCCGAGGTCAACAAGGGGAAGATGAGCAGCGAGGAGATGGTTGCCAAGCTGAGCGCTCTGGTCAATGGGGACGAGAAGCTTTTGGCGAATCCCTTCTTTCAGAGCATCAAGTCGTTGTGATTCGGGCCTGGAGGCCTGCGGGTGTGGAGTGGGAGTGGGGGAAAGGAACCACGAACGGCGTGATGGAGTGCAGCTCTAATATGTTTCTCAATTGGGTGTTTGGCACCGGTTGGGATTGGTTCGGGAAAGGGGAGGAGGAAGCTAAGGTATATAATCTGCACACTACATGTTGAACGTTGGACCTAAGAGATAGAGGCTCATGCCCCATCACTGAGTTGGTAGGTCCCTAGCCAAACTAATTGGGGCTTACTTGACCGTCACCAAGATCAAACTGGTGTTGAGTACGCGGCGCCGGACAGTGCTGTGAAATGCCAGCCACGCCCGTCGCCAACATGCTACTACGCGTCAATGGCCTTGTTTATAATGCCTTTTTCTAACAAGCCCCATGACGCTAGTTGCCATCGGCAGGACTCGCGCAAACAAAAGCCTAGCCAACTTCTACTTACCACAGATCTGACAGAACAGACTTGTATTAGATTGAAACCGATATTATATTTCCAGTAGAAATCTATAACCCGACAACAACTCACCTGTTCATATCATACGAACCCAAAATTCCCAGCTGTCATCACCCAACTCTCGTCAGTGCCCACTGACACATAGAACCGCTTGCGCAGTTTGCCCATCACTCTTTTCGCCAGCGCGAATGTTACAAGGAGAGAAGAGGACCAAGTCATTCGCTAATCTCGTAGATATTTACATGGTGCTGTCTTTCTGTGAAATCCGGGACAGTACGCTGACCGGGTGGCCCTGAACCCAACACATCTATCTACACATCTGGCTGTTGTTGCACAGCCTCTTGAATATTTTGACTGATTACTTGGGGCGCATACTGGCTAGCAGCATCGAGGATGAGCCTCCTCCACGTATCTAGCGAGGACTGCCAAGCCGACTCGGATTTTTCATGTAAGGGGTAGAAGTTATCGGTGATATCACTAGCCTCGCCGTAAACGTTACCCCAACCCCTGGCGACGGTGTTCTACAACGCAATCGCCTCAGTGTCCACCGGTGCTTCTTGTATTCGGGGGAATGATCCCCGCCCTTGCTCTGAAACATGCGGATCGGCCATTACACTGTCACCTGCACCGACGCCAGCCCCTGATGGTGGCTGACGGTGCGGAACGCTGACAAAGTCAGTTATGCGCGATCTGGAAACGTACGACAGGTAGGACACCTGGCCATTGCTGTTGACCTCACGGAAAACCTCTTCGGCGCTGTGTGTCGTGACCACAGTATCGTTGTATTTGCGCCAGACCTCAGCCTTGAAATCATGAATCCAGACCCAGTAGTGGCCAGCATTTACGGACCCAACATGGCACACAATGGCATGCAGATGGTATGGCATGCTCTGCATGTCGCCGAAGATACTATTGAGTTCTTCGGATAGACTCTTGATTTCCCGGCTCTCGGCTTCGGCAAAGTCGCTCCAAAACATCCTCACTTGCGCCGCTGACATAGTAGAGCTTCTCTCGGGAATGAACGGGTTTTCTCCGTCCAGCGACGGTAGCTTCGGCTCGCCAGCATCTGGATGATTAGAGCTGACGCTCTGAATCGTGTCAGTGATTGAGTCGAACATGCCCCGAATGAAGGTGGCGTTGTTGCCATCAGTCGGGAGGTTGGCCTCTTCTATAAGCGTGAACCCATCAGCATCCTCCCCATCATCCGCCATTTTCTCCACATTGTCTTTGGCCGTGTTGATGATGGATACCGAACTATGCCTGTCCCCAGACTCCCGTTCAGCACCACTGAGTTCATCGAGCCGAGCCTTGGCGCTCCAAGCGCGAAGTCGAGCTTTGAAGAGCGGCGAATCAAAATCCATCGTGTGCATGTAGCGGTCAAGGTAGAGTATGTCGGTTACAGTGACGATGTTCGTGTTCTTCCTCGTCCACTCGTTCATGTTGCGCAAGACGTAGATATGGAGATTAGGAGGAGGTTTCTCGATGGTCATGAAAGATAGCGTGCCATTTTCCAATATCTCAAGGTCGAAGCCGACATTAAGAGCTTCGTAGAGGTCTCTGGGACCCGAAGCTGCCGGGTAGGCTGTCAACCAACGATCTGTCCTCGTCTTCGACTTCCACGTCGATTCTGAGGACCCCTTCTTGTTTTCGGCGACCTGGAAGAATAGTGACTCGGTTACAGGGTCAGGAACACTACCGGCGTTGCCGTTAGCATGCGCGACCTTGAATGCTGCGCTGAGACTGTCAATCACGTTCCCCATGACTTCGTCCACATCCATCTGATCGGATCCCGTGGTCTCCACGTCATTGATCTGGGCAGCGAGCTCCTCGAGCGTGAAATACTTGGACTTTTTTTCAGCTTGGGTGGTCTGAGTCGCCGGGTCTGCCGTATTGCAACCAACAACCTCGTAGCCATCGTCAGGGTTGTCGACCAGTGTCAGCGAACTCCTCCGGCTAACTGCCTCCTCGGTAGTTTCACCGACACGAGGCGGGAGGGGCGGAGCACCGTTATTGGGTGCGGGTGCGGTCGTCTCTGCTTGGCTCCGTGTGGCTTCAGGCCGGTTCAGTGCTGCATTTGCAAGCCGTTGTCGGGGCCTCACTGCCTCATCACGGGACGTGGCCAGTTCCCGAAATAGGGTACCTAGCTCGCGAGCAACTGTAGCAGGTGTGTAAGTCAGGGAGTGACGAAGTGGCGGGCAAGGAATGAAGCATCGGTAGGTAGACTCACATACACACCCAACCAAGGCCCGCTGGGATGATACATTGTCAGGCGGTGGCAAGCTTAAGACAGTAACCAGATCATCGGGGTTGGCAGGAAGACTGGTAACAAAATCTCGGACGAAATTGACCGTGTAGAAATACTGAAGAATGCTGTTGAGATAGCAGGTGTTGCGGATGTTATAAAGCCCGACGGGCAGCGACATATCGACGGTCTGGAGCCCCTGAGGCTGCTGCGTGGCAGCGTCGGTGGTGGCGGGCTGCAGGGTATTGCTTTCGGCAGCACTCCCAGACCCCGACGTTCTCTGCCGGAGCGAGGCAATTTCTCTAAAAGTTTTCTCGAATTTGTGTCGAGTCGGGTCGTCTTTATGGCTTGCCACGGTCTGGAGAGCTAGAATGATCAATTCAAGGTCGGCGCTCTGGGGTCACGCTATTAGCTGGTGCGTGTCCGTGGCTTCCTAGAGGCATCGAATGTAGGATAGGAAAGCAAGACTTACCGGAGCCTCAAGAGCTAGCTGAGCCAGAACGGCCATGCCTTCCAAGTTGTAGTCGGGCTGAGCGCCTAGTAGAGCGCAGGCCTCTGGGAAGTCCATATCGTCGGCAGCATATGCCTTCTGTGTAATCATCTCACTGTTCTGGTCCCTTGCAATCAAAAGCAGTGCCTTGCGGTGCTCGGCTTTTTGGGCCGGAGACTGCTCGCGGAACGTGCTGTACACATTGATAAAATATGTCTCGGGCTCATTACCACCCCTTCGGAGGTTGAAGTGGGCGTAGGCCCTGTTGACATCGTCGAACACCGGGTCGTAGGGAACGACCGTCTCAACAGGGCCCATGACGCTTGTGTCGTCTTGCTGTGAAAAAGTGAACATTTGCAGGTCTGGCTCACGTTTCGCTGCCAGTTTGCTCAGGGCATCGACAAAGACAGCTTTGTGCTCTGGGTCAGAGTGAACCTGTCTTACATACGCATACTTGAGCGTATCGTCATCCGAATCCGGTCTCGTACCAAGAATACGACAAGGCTCAGTGTCCTCATCGTCAGAGAACCCAGCCCTGGCGTAGAAGGGAGGAATTTGGGCAACACCCAAGAGCCTTTCCAACAGTTGGCGAGGCGGTTCTGTCTCGGCGCGCTTGACCACGGGTTTGCCATAGTCTTGCTCCTCTAGCAGGCTTTGCACTTCGGATCTCACGTCCTCGAAAAAGGCGCGCTCCGACTTAAGCGGAGTTTTACCTTCGAGCGCGCGCGGGTGTGGCGGGTACCAGAAGTTGTCACCCAGCGACTCATCGAAACCCGTCCGGAAGCCAAGGTAACGGAAGACTCCCTCACAGCTCTCGCCAAACTGGACCATAAAGGTCTTGTTGCGGAAAGATATCTTCCGGTCGCCGCGGCCCTCTAGTACGTCCTTGAGATATTTGTTGAGCGTCTCGAGCGGCGTCTTTGCGTAGTGAGTTCTGTTCTCGTCGCCAAGATTTTTATATCTTTCGGGATCTTCGCTCTTTGCCGCATCGAAGGACTTTTCGATCCTCTCTTCATCCGTGATTAGCAACAGGAATTCCGATGGCAAACGCGGTGCCGATATTTCGAGCTCCAGAGGCGCCGTGCATGCTGAGCAGCGGAAAAAGGCGTGAACATGAAGAGGATTCATCTTGTAATCATGGTTGTTCATAATGTCACCCGGGGAGAAGGTGTCAAGGTTCTCGAGCACAAAGTGGTGCTGGGGGTGGTCGGCACTTTTGCCGCAGAGATTCCCAGGGTCTATCTTGAAAACAAAGTGGTGTCGACAGCGACGGCACATACACGATACTAATGAAGTGCCATCTGGGAACTCCTCTTGGGTCTGAGAAGGGACGAGGACGAGATCATGCTCCCACGAGGTGTTGCGGTATCTTGGCAAGGCCAGGTCCTGCAACTTGGAGCATGCCCATTGCGGTTCAGGAGTGGAACTAGCGAAAGGTTCATGGCTTCTATCAAGCCTGAAGGCAATCTCGCCGTAAACCAAGTCATCTATCAGGCGGCGGGCCAAGCGGCCAGGGCCCGTTGGGACCTGGCGGTGCGCCCCAGTCATCTCGGCGCGCACTGGTTGAGGTTAGCGATCAACAGCGTTCTTTTTGGAGGCCCAGCTTTGCCACGACATCCGACATTAGCAAACGGGGAGCGCGAGGGACATACTTCTAGCCTGGCGTTGATCAGCTGCGTCGTCGTTAGCGGTTGCTAGTTTCCTTTTCCTTCTTGAGGAGGCGCGGTCGAGTGATGGCGACGGTCGCGATCCCGCGGCTGCAGTTGCTGAAGACGCAATTCTGATTCTGTTACCGTCGCCGCCCAGGGCACTTTGCAAGCGCCTTGGGAGCCGGGAAATGAGACACGGCGAGTAGGCGGCCCCTGAAGCGATTGCGGTAGTGAGTTACTCTGCTTCTCCGGTTTTGTTCGAGGTATGAAGTGGAGGGGGACAATGACGGCGAAAATCACCAGGGTTCAGCCAGTGCGAAGCACCAAAAGGAAGGCAAGGTTGTTGCCCGCACCAGAATCAAAAACTCGGTCACCTGTTGTTCTGGTCCGAATGCGAAAACACCCGTGTCCACAGTTTCTGCTTTTTACTCTCGGTCACGTCTGTGGGAGGCAAGACGATGCGAGATGCGGAGGTTGCTCGTGCAGCGAAGGCTATGGAACCCACGGAGACCGTAGGAGTGGTCAGGTCCACAATGAACGCGTTTGTGTGTGTATGCGGCACGTTATCGACAATATGTGCCCGCCTTTAGCAACAAAGGCAATAAGCTTACGCAGCCTCGTTCGCCTCTTGACGTTGGGATCGAGGATGGTTGAACCGGATTTGAATGCTCAATGGCCGCCACTAGGGCACTCGCTAGAGCCTGACTGGGGCAAGCTACGGATACCTAGGTACTTCGTAACTCGGCTCTCCTGACGCACAACTGATTACCTGAGCAGCCCCGACCACCAAACGCAAAAACCCATTTGATAGAGGACGATGAGGACCCTATCTAACTCAATTCTAATGAAACACAATTGTGGCCTGTCATGTATAGCAACTCAGATGCCGGCCTCGCCGGCACGCCTCGGTCTGTTTGTGCAGGCCGCGACTCCTTGGAGAAAACAGGGTTCAACCCTCGCGAAGACCACAGTTTTCACTTCTTTCCATCGGCCCCCTTTTTCATCGTCAAAAACAGCACTCGCTGTATACTTCGTTTATTATTACATAGTAAAAGCACTGTATACACCATTTTAGAGCTTTCCAATTCTAGATAGTGGAGATGTCCTTCGGCTTGTCCCTTTCACTGGTGCGGCTTCACGTGATCCACCGATCTGCTCCACTGTGCGTCCGGTCAGCCTATCAAGGCTCTCCAATTGCAGCTGGGAAAAGGGCACCCGCTTCACTGACTCCGACAATTTAACTCCACCGCAAACATAAAGCTCCCGCGAGCTCAGTTTTCCCTCTTGTCCTCGTCTTCTCCTCGCAGCCACCTCCAAGATGGTGCCGCACGGCGACGATGATAATTATCACCCCAAAGACGCCATAGCTAACGGCGTGAAGGGCGCCGCCATTGCTGGCGGAGCCGGCCTTTTCTTCGCTGCCGTCCAGAATTCCCTGGCAAAACAGAACGTCGGCGCCTGGAGCGTCTTCACTCGCAGCGGCGGTATTATAACAACGTTTAGTGCGTCCGCGAATTATTTGACTTGTCGTCCTTTCAAAGCTAATCTATTTGTTCTCCTAGCCGCGGCTGGTGGCGCCTACGTCTTCTCCCATAACGCGGCCGCAAACCTGCGGGAAAAGGATGATTCTTGGAACGCTGCCATCGGTGGCGCCTTAGCTGGTGCAATCATCGGCATTAGGAGTAAGACAGATACCAGGCTCTCACGCGGGTGATGGTTCGGGTGAGCTGACCTAAGGACAGCGGGACGACTTCCTCGGATCTTTGGCTATGGTGCGGGCTTTTCGATCATCATGGCGGTATGCGACTATACCGGCGGCAGCCTCAGGGGACAACGGGATCCCAGTGTGGACGAATATGCACGAAAAGAAGCCCTCCGGAACAATAGAAGACGGCCGATTGAGGAGACTCTCGCCGAGGTGGGCGAGGGGCGATGTAAGAGAGATTCCCTTCACCGCTCAGCCAGTAAGCAACTGACAGTGCAACCCAACAGCAATTCGCCCTCCCGGATATGAGGAGCGGAGAAGAGAACGTCTGAAGGAGAAGTACGGAATCGAGATCAACCCAGTCTCAGCCGATCCCAATGTGGCGGCTTGAGGAGTCACTGGACATTCGTCTTACTCGAGACCTTGTACAAATACTCAGCAGACCAGGTTGCTGTCGTAGATAATGGGAAGGCTGTACCATACGGGACATTTACTCGGCAGGCTTAGCTCTTTCCGTTTGTCTGTGCTCCAGGTATGTATGAATCAATTCTCTTCGCCCTTCTCAGCCGAAACCCTGCATGTATGATGAGATTCTCACAAGAGGCTGTTTATGATCACAAATGATTATAACCATTCACCTACATTGTTCTTTTTCTGAGACTAGCAGCAGATCAAACCCATCTCTCTTGATCATCTGAAGTCACATCACGAGGCTAACTTGCTGCATAGAACTCACCCAGCGTAATCATGGCGTTGTGAAGTCGCAATGCCACTAACCGGTCCACATTTATGATTTGAAATCGCGTTAGCGACTACTGCATTCTGGCACTTGCTTCACGTCGCTGGGCGTAGGTCTCATTTCTCTAGGCTTCGGAACAAAATCCCGTGTGTTGCGGCAACACATGGATATTCACAGTTCTTCATTGTGCGTTCTAGTGCCAGTTTTACCCCAATTCCCAAGCTACGTAAACCACGCCTCAGATCATGTTTGATAATTGAGGATGCAAACCCAGTTAAAACAAAAAGGAAGCTGATGCAGTCACCGCCACCGTCCGCACGAGCCAGGGACTCAAAGGCGTGATACAAATACAAACAATAGGAGACAAATTAAAAAGCCATCAGATCACTACCAGCCCCATCCCTTTTTTTTCACCGGGCTCTTCCTCAAAGTTTCATGCCCAGCATCTTGGCGACCCTCATGCTCTGCCTTATGCTCAGGTCGAGCATGATCTCCTCGCTGCCACCAGGGATGGCATAGGCGCGCACATCGCGGTACAGGCGCTCAACCTTACCGCCCTGGCCGCCACGTGAGTACGAAAGACCGCCGAAGATCTGCGAGGCCTCGCGGGCACAGAACTCAAACGTGACGGTGGCCTGGGCTTTGAGCGAGGCAATGGGCCCACCGAGGCGTAGCATTGCCTCCGTGTCGCCCATCTTCTCGCACTGGTAGATGAGATTTTCAAGCCAGTTGTAGCTGGCCTCGATTTGGCGGGCCATGTGGGCCAGCTTGAGGCGGATGACGGGGTGCTCAATAAGTTTCTTGCCAAACGTACGGCGCTTGTTGGCGTACTTGACCGACTCCTCGAAGCAGACACGTGAGAAGCGCAGGCACTGGATGATAATGCCAATACGCTCGTGGTTGAAGTTGGTCATGATGACGCGGAATCCTTGGTTCTCCTTACCGATCAGGTTCTCAACGGGCACCTTTACGTCCTCAAAGGTAATGTAGGTTGTGCCCGACGACCATACGCCCTGGCAGTCCATGCGGCGTGTCGACACGCCGCCAAAGTCGCGCTCGATCAGCAGCAAGCTGACCCCGTTCATGCCGGGCCCGCCGGTCCTTACGGCCGTGGTGAAGTAGTCGCACCAAATGCCGTTGGTGATCCACTTCTTCTCGCCATTGACAATGTAGTGTTTGCCGTCCTCGCTAAGCTTGGCCTCACACGTCAAATTGGCCACGTCGGACCCGGCGTCGGGTTCCGTAATGGCCAAACAGATGCGTTTGTCGCCGTTGAGAATTCCTGGCAGGATGCGGTCGACCAGCGACTTTTTGCCGAATTTGACAAGGGGCGGACAGCCAATGCCGAAGCCGCCAATGACGTTCCACACAAAGCCACCCGAGCCAGTGCGCGACAGTTCGTCCGTCAGCAGCATCTCATGGAAAAGATCCCACTTCTCTGCCGGCACCGACTTGATGGGGTTGGCTACGTAGTTCTTTTGGTACGAAGTGCCGAGCAGACCAGCCAGGTATCCGCGCCGGCCCATCTCCTTGTACACCTCGGGTGGCACCATCTTCTTCTCATCCCACTCTGTGACGTGTGGCTCAATCTCCGTTTCGATCCATTCGCGCACCTCCGCGCGCAGCGCTGCGTGCGTCTCGTTGAAGTAAGGCGAGTGGTACTGGTAGGAAGACACCGAGAGTCAGCACCCACACCCTGTTTAGCAACATGGACTCGAAGAAAAACTCACGCTCTGGTACCAGCTTGGGTCAGCAAACGGAATCTGCTGACCAAAGGGCTCCAGCGCCTCCGACTGTTCCGCTGCCGCGGGGATGGCGGCACTAGGCTTCGGCTTCGACGCCTCCTTCTTGGGTACGGCAACGGGGGTGGGGTCGGTGGCGGGCTTGGGCTTGGAATCCAGCGACCCGATCTGCAGTTGCTTCTGATACTTCTTGAGGATGCTGTCGTTGTGGTACTTCCAGAACTGTTTGGATGCATCCTTTCCGGCCACGCGCTGCAGAATTTTCTTGCCGCCTGGATGGTCGTCTTGAAACTTGGTCAGGTCGTAAACATCGCCGTCCACCACAATCCACAGCGAATCGGCCTTGTTATGCGACGCAACGTCGCTCTGGCTGAATGTTTTGGACATTGCGGTCGTTTTAGGTTTTTTTTTCTCCAGGTAGGAGCCTAGCGAAAGCTCTGGGACGAAGATGACGTTCGCGGGGAAGATTTGGGATCGAGGAAACGTTATTACAACGAGGAGAGAATCGACAAGAAAACACAACCAGAAAGAGGCGACGATGAAAGCAGCGGGGAGTGGCAGTAATAAAGACTGAATGGAATGCCGCGGTTTAAAGCGGCTGGACGCCCATGAAGTACCCCGACGTAACACAAGGCTGCCCTGCATTCCAATCACATGCGAATTGGCATCACACGCAGATATCCCTTCTCCCCTCGACCATGCTACTCCGTCGCAGTTGACCCGTCCTAGCAACTGGCCTCCGGGGCGTAGTCTTCCATGGCGGGGCTGATCTGTGGAGAAAGCTTCCCCTGCAGAACCTGTTGAAACTGCTCTCGGCTAACAATCTCAAGACTCATGGCTGGTGGCTCGCTGGTTGTAACAATTTCAGTCATGTGCCCCCGCATTTTTGGTAAAGCTTGGGGCGTCGAAACCACTGCATGTGATAGCCGTTCCTCCACAGAGCCGCCCAAGCCGCCTCAATTGGGCCCAATCCCTGACTGATGTCATCGGGTTGCTAGCCAATGACCGGCAATCCGGTCTGCACCAACACCTCGCTCAAAATGAACCGAGGTACTTCATAATCCGCGTGCAGAGACCTGTGGCCGACACCCCGACCAGGAACAGGACGCGGCATGCACTACATACATTCGTTGAGCCTAGTGTAGTGTGCGTGTTGCACTGGCCGTAATGGGTGATGAGGTATAATCCGAAAGGCTGCACACTACGTACCCAACCGGACGCTTGACGAACCTACTTGCCTACCTTGATAATCACCCCTGTTGTTGCAACAATACGGTTGAGCATCATCAACCGAGAGCCGAATAGCGTAGTGTATTGTCCACTTAAGTTTCAATCAACCAAAATTGTCTTCGGGATTGATTCATCATAGAGAAAAACCCTCCCAATCAATTTTATCGTCTTATTCTCAGGATTCTCCCAGACATCTGACTACGTAGTCCCTGACCGTGACACCTAGAACGCCAAAACTCCCAAACTCTTCCCAGTCCCAGAATTACTCCAGGTGGAGGTCCAACCGATGCAAATCCACCTCCACAAAATAAAAGATTAATGCGCCAAAATGTGGGGAGATGGGTCCTGCTCTGGTGAAACATGTCGGCTTCACATCGAACGTTGCTCATGCCCATGATCACGCAGTTCCACGAGGCTTGGCCTTTGCTTTCGCCTTTTCCTTCTTTTCCTCCTTGAGCTTCTTCTTTTTGGCCTCATTCTGCTCCTCGAGTTTGCGTTTGTGAGCCTTCTTCTCCTCTTCCGTCTTCGGAACAACCTTGAAAAAGCCATCAAGCCGGGCCTGTTGTCCACCCTTCAAGTTCTTCTCGAGGCGGTTTGCGCCAGATCGCACACGGTCCTCTGAGAATCCCTTCTCATGGACAAGGAACTTGATGAGACCATCGATATCAGGCTTCTCCCACTTGAAGTCGCACAACTGGTCATCTGCTTGGTGAACAACGGGATTGAAGAAGAGATCACGCGCATCTTCGTACGGCCAGTCGTCAGGAATGGTGTATCGTTCTTTGGCCTTGGCATCAGTCTTCATCCACTGCACCACCTTCTCTAGTGAGCCGTGATCACGGATAAGCTTCAATGCCGTGCTCGGCCCAACCTTTGGAATAGGGTCCAGGTAATCACAGCCAAGAAGAATGCATAGATCAACGAACTAAGAGCCGCACATACACGCGCGCGCTGTCAGCGTTGAAGATAGTACATAGTACACATCATCGCCACATACCTGATCTCGTCCCATGTTCAAGCCTTCCAAGACCTTGTCAACATAAATTTCCTGAATGGGCTCCTTCCTCTGCTCGCTGAATGTGAGGTGTCGAAGGAGGATAGGAGTGTTGAAGCAGAGTGTGTCCATATCCTCGCTCGCTGCCGCATATACCTTGCCTGCGCGGGCCAGCACGGCACATTGAGCCTCGGCTTCAGTCGGCGCAACGATGTAGGGAATGCCCATCAGTTTGAGCAGCCGCTGGCACTCAGTATTGTGTTCCCTTGTGACACGAACTGTTCTTCGCGAGAATTTCTCGACGTCCTCGGCCGTGCCTGTTTCCTTGGCCTCCTCGAGTCCCTCGTGTGCCTCCTGCTTGCGCTGGAAACGCTTCGCCAGCTCACCAGACTTGAGCTTAGGCGGAGCACCATCAAACACGTAAAGAGGCTTGATTCCATTGTCAACGATTCGGAGGGTCCGGTAAAACATTCCCATTAGATGGGACGTGGTGTCGCCGCTCTCGTTCATCAGTTGCTGGCCGTCGGATCGAACTGCGATGAGAAAACTGTAGATGCTCATGGACCTGGGAATAGTTAGTAAACGGGTTGAATAGTAGTATGCGGCATGAATCCTCACGCATCCTAACATTGTTAGCCGGGGTAAGTCATCTCCCGAGGGATTCAGAAACTCACGATAGCGACCTTTCGCCCAAACTGGTTTTTAATATCTCCTTCTTTGATAGCATCGGGAGCCTCCTCCTTGATAATGGAGAAAAGTTGCTTGATGCCCATCTTTTCGACTCCAACAATGTTCGAGGCTGTTGGTATCTTGGACGTGTAGTTGTAGTTGAGGAGAAGGGAATGGGTTTTGCGAGATTTGGAAGTCGCAGCTTCTCGTGATGTCACGACCCCCCAAGAAAACGCGCTGCGCGACGCGCCTTCCGCGATTGCGGGGTGGGGCAATTAAGCTATAAAGCAGGGATTCTTGCGGAGTCAGCTGACTGGGGTCACACCTTCAAGCTCCAGTGTTGGTTCAGCGAACCTATTTTCGGTGTATTTTCAACCCTAACAATATCTGACATCACCACCGTCTTGGGGTCCGAAGTTGAGATATCATATACAGAGGCACATGGTCAAGGTATACCAATATCAGATAGTATAGCGAAAGTTCACGCTCTCGTCGCCCAGTTCCTCATCATCAGATGCAGAATCGAACTGACTCTGCAGCGCGTGCCGCCTGCTGTTTTCCCTGTCCATCCAGAACCACAAGAAAGCATACAAAAGCGTCGACATCCCGACGAGCGACATACTGGTGGCATTTCCTTTGATGTACCTAGGGCCTTCGATCGCTGGGCTTTCGGGTCGTCAGGACCACACATAGGGTTGAGAAAGCTGGTCAACTCACTAGATGAAAGGAGGCAATATGCCCGAGAGGTTCCCAATCGTTACCTGGATTCCGGTTGCTGTAGTTCTCTTTCCGTATCTGGGCGAATTTGTTGGGAGCTTAGCTCTGTCAGTGTCTCGTTCAGCGAGTCCGAGGTGCAGGACTGGATCAGAGGGGACCCAGGACGTACCCAAGCAATAGGCAAGCCAACGATGACGTACAGACCCATGGCGACCAGAAAGCAGCTAGGCAACGATGAGTCTCTACACGCAACAGACGGCCACATGGAGAGCACTGACCTGGTGTAGTGTGCACCTGCTGAAGCAGGCGACAGCAACACGGCGTATCCTGCCACACTGACGAGGCCAAAGATGATACACATAATGGCACGCATCTGTAGGCGGTCCGATAGATAGGCCACGCTCATATAGGTCACGATGCCGAGGAAGTAACATGGGACTGTAAGGAGTTGTACCTGCTCAGGTGTCCAAGTGCCGAGCCCTTGGATGATGGTTGGGAGAAAGGTCGAGAATCCTACGCAACCAGACGTCAGTCTTCTCTTATATTCTGCACCCAGATTTCGCCTTACCATAAAGCATGGTATCGACACCAAACTGTGCAACTGCAAAAACCCAGACTTTCCAGTCCTTGAAGGCTTTCTTCACGTCGGCCCTTTTCAGCTTCTCTGCGCTTTTGGTGTAGCCATACTCTCTTTTGCGCCGCTCCATCATCTCGACCTTCTCCTCTCGGCTGAGCCATTTTGCGCTGTCGGGGTTGTTTGGGAGATACAGAAACACTATTCCGGCCAGCAGAATGTTAGGCAAGCCCTCGAGAATGAAAATCCCTGGAGCTCAAGGTCAGTGGCTTTCCCTTTTCGGCATCCGGGGAGGAATGAACTCACATCTCCAGCTGCGATAACCGCCAACACCATCCATATGACCGATTCCATATGCCACCAAGCCGCCGAAAGCCCCAGCCACAGCCGATGACACAAACAAGTAGCCAACTCGGAGGGCCAACTCCCGCTTGTTGTAGAACAGAGTCAAGTAAATGCTAGCACACATGTCAGCCCGTTCAGTCCCATGACTTTCCGCATCATCAAGAGCAAGGAGCGAGAATACACTCACGTTAACCCCGGAAACAACCCAGCTTCAAAGGCCCCGAGCAGCAGCCTGCAGACGATGAGCCCTGCATAGTTATTTACAAAGCCTTGACAGATGGCGATGATCCCCCACATGGCAGTAATGAAGGCGATCCAGACACTGGGCGTGATTTTCTTGAGTACCAGGTTGCTCGGGATCTCAAAGGCGAGGTATGTAACAAACACTATCGACACGGCCGTCTGGAACTGCGAAAGCGAGAGTCCGAGGTCCGCCTCGAGTCCGTATAAGCGGGCGTTACCAATATTGACTCTGCCCTCTGTCAGCTCAGTTCAAGTCTAGACGCACTCACGCCACACACCTATCCAAGAAGCTGAAGAGATACAGCGTCGTCGCAATTGGGATGAGATGCAAGTCTAGCTTGCGCGTGAGGCTTTTCTCTCCCTTTGTGACCCCCGGCCTGTCCCGGCCCAGAAACTCTGTAGATGTCCCCGGCCCGAACAAGCCCTGCTCTTGATTGTTGGCCTCCACCACCGGTGGCTTGACCTCAGTTGGAGGGCCATACCCGCTGTCTGTGACGGCGGCAACGGCATCATCACTACCGAAGCGTTGCATCCTCGTGGGATTGAGCCAAATATCTATCTTGCTGGCGAGGTATGGGCAGGCGATGGGGAAGATGTGCGGTGATGTGTGGGGATCGACAGACCGATTTGCCAAGACGGTGGAGAGACACTTGGTCTACCGATATGATGTCAGTAAAATTGCTGCTTGTTTTATAGACTTCCTCATAAGCGTGATGATTACCGGTAGGACATGGCTGGGAAAGGTTGCATCGTCAGCGGTAGATATATAAACGCGCTGGTAAGTTGCTCACGCGGAGAGTAATCAGGGAACGCATGGAGTCAGTGAAGCAAGGTCGCCGTGGCCACAAGCGAGACACTCGCTTTCTCATGCCGACTTGGTCGCTCTTTTCTCAATGCTGATTAGATATGCTTAGCAGAGCACTCAGCTCTCACTCATGCCCAAGTCGGTGATAGCTCCCCGTTCGAGAGTTGAATCGCCAAAGGCCTCTCACATTGGGCCATAATGCCGACTCGAGGACTCGGAGCCCCTCGGTAAGCCAAACGAGCCCGCCCGATAATTGGCGTGTAGCACACAATGTATTCTACGGATTTGATGCTGACATGTCGTGTGATGAAAATTCCTGACGGCTCAGCTGAACCTCACAGCAAGTACAGAAGAAGGAAAAAACCTATGAGATGAGCGCCAAGTCCATGCCTTGCTCGTTCGGTGCCAAATCATTGTACGGGGTACGCTCTGCCGTGTTCGGATGGGCTCAGCGACGCTGGGCCTGGCGTTGAATGCTGTTGGAGGACTCGTTACGCATGGCATGCTGGCATGTTGAAACTTCAAGAATATGTGGTAGGAAAGTCTGGCTACTTCGTACAGGAGAGTACAAGAAGGTCTTTCTGTCAGAAAAAAAAAAGTAGCCAACGGGGGGTGCAGAGTGTCAATCCAGGCGTCGCAGTTCAATAGTGATTGTTTGGGCATTCTCATGTCTCAACAGCTAAAGAAAACCGTGGATCTTTAAATTCTAGGTATGATCGCTAGATACTATATATATACCGTGGATATAGCAGATATGTAACAAGGAGCAGCTCTGTCTGCGCTGCGCCCCAAAATGTAAAGGATGACCCCCGAAGCGGTTAGTCTAATTAGGTAGCCCATCATCCAAACACTTTGTGAAGGGGGAAAGAGGTCCCAGAGGCTGAGATGATCGGAAACTTCCGATTCAGAGCATGGCTGTCGCGGCAATAAAAGACATGCTACGCCATTAAACGCTGTCTCGTTCGCGGATGACGCCTGATCGTGCGATCTGCTCTCTTTGGAAAGCCGGGCTGAGACTTGCTCGGCCTGCCCACGACCTCCTCCGTTTCCCGTCCCATACATGGGAGCAACAAACAAGCACGCGGGAGTGGTCTGTATCTTGTTTGCATCCGCTACACAGATTAGATGGAGGAGGGCAGCCGAAGGACAATCCCCTTGCCTATGGTGCCTGCCGAAAGGAAGGATTTTAGCGAGAGGGCATGAGCAAATCTGGCCTAGAAGTTTTCTTTGCCCCATACGAAGTTGAACCTAAACATGATATTAGCACTGTCGGGGCTCAATTCTGATCAAGTAGCGCTTACCCAGGCTCGCTGTACTTGTTGCAGAAGATATGCAATTGACTGCCCAGGCCCTTGGGGCCGCAGAAAAACACGCCAGCCTCAGAGGGAGCGTGAAGCTTCCTAATACCTCTGAAGATCATATCCCAATTAGGGCGACCGAAGTTGGTGGGAGATCGAAGACCAGTGATGGTGTCCTTGTCGGCATTTGCGTCATTGATCATAATGTTCGTTGCGTCGTCCACCTTGATCTTGGCCGTTAAGTAGGTGTGTATTTCGATTCGATTGTCCACATCCTGGGCTTCGATGGCGAGTAGTAGGGAGCGGAACCACTCAAAGGAACCAAAGTCTCTGCAGATCCAGAAAAAGTAAACCTTGCTAAGCCGTGTCTTCTTCTGGGGGTAGTTCATCCGGTACCAAATAGATTTTAGGATGGAGGCAAATGGTGTGACGCCGATACCCGCACCGCACAGGACTGAGATCTCGTACTTGAACACATCCTCGGAGGCTGAGCCGAAAGGCCCGTCGATGTAAACACGCGGCAGCACACGACGGAGCGCAGGGTCCACACCGTTATCCTGCTGGTCGACGCCCACTACCTTTGATGAATCTCCTTTTTTCTTGTCGAATTCGCACCCAAGGGTCTCGGCAACTGCCCGTGTAAAGTCGCCAACCACACGCATGTGAATCGATATGTAGTCTTCTTCAGGAGCGCTGGTGAGGGTGAATGGGTGATATTGCCAGAGCGAGACGGCTGGGCAACAGAAGAAAATGTATTGGCCTGCTCTTGTCTTGGTATTCTCCTTCTTGATCTGAATTTCGCAGACGTTGCTCGGGTGTTGAATGACCTTGGAGATGTATGTCTTGTGTCGGCCGCGGACCTCACGGGCGATACGCTCGGCAAGATAGATAAAACCGCCGTACATCCACCATTGCCAAAAGACACCGATTGCTTGGGTTCCAATCGATATGCAGAATGGAGCGAAATCGGGTTGAATCATGCAGAAAGCGCCATGGATGGACCAGAAGAAAAAGAAAACGATGAACAGGTGGTGTGTGTACCAGAATCGCTCGTAGTTCGCACGTCGCGGCTTCTCAACCGAGGTAATCACCATGCCAGTCAGGGCAATCAACATGATGTACCCCGTCCAGCCCGGGCCCGAGACGAAGTTGGCAAGCAGCCATCCATATATGCCCAGGTTGTTTTTGGCAGCGACTTGGGCAAAGTTGTTCCAGTGGGCGATGGTGTGGACCCACGAGAAAAAGAAAATAGACCATGCTGTCGTGATGTGGAACGTGATGTTCTTGTCGAACTGTATGATGCCATTGAGAGGCGTCTGTCTGGCCAGGGAGATGAAGGTGCGACACACAGGAAAGAGAACCAGAGCAATGTCGACATGAAGCACTAGAGCTGCGGACCGAGCAATCATGTATGTTGGCCCGAATGTGTCGCGAGCGATCTGCAAGTTATCCTTGACGGCATAATTGACGAACCCAAATGCAAAAACAATGGCGTGGAGCAAAACGAAGACAAAGACAAAACTGTAGCGCGTCAGCCCTGGTATCTGCCCATGCCAAAGGTTGCCATCCACATTGCGATTGGCAAGGTGCTGTTCCTTACATTCGTCGGTAACCCTCGTTCACCATCCACCGGTCGTATTTCTCGCGAAAAGTCAGCTCTTTTTGCTTCTCCTGTGTCATTTCGCCCGAGAGCAACATGCGGGTGAGCGGTGTCCATCTTGCTCTCTCCGACTGTTTTAGTGAACCCGAGCTACTCCGGTTAGAGTAGTACCCGCCGCCACCTTGGTAGTAGTCGTAACTCGCCATGGTGAACCGGTGTTCGTTGTTCGATCGGTCTCAAGGTACGGTATGCGCGCGCGTCGTCCAGAGCGCTCGTGAAAGTTGGGTCCCGTGCCCCTAATCGCGAATCCTTTACTCTTCGCCCTCGCCAGGGGCCAACCTGATTCCTGCCTCTTTCTATGATGCCGAGTCTAATTATTGAACGCGCAAAAGGGGTCGGTAATATGCTAGTATTCAGAGCCTGCTGAACCGGTAACGCGACCCATCTAAGGTGAAAATTGAGAATCGTATATAGCGACACCAGGCGCAAATGCAAAAGGAGTGTAAGAATAAGTAGAGCCTGCAGATGCCACGGCGGCGAGGCGGGATATGGTCAGCAACCACGCGGCTCCAGAGGAATGGACTGCACCGGAGGGAAGAAGGGGGAAAAGAGAGGAGTGGGAGGTCGAAGGACCGGGCGTGGGCGAGGGTAGGGTTATGAGAGACGCCAAGCAGCTGGCGGGACCAGAAACATGGGCCGATTTTGTGCAGATCATACCTGCCCACAATGCCTGCATGCGGCGGTTGTGAATACCTTGCCTTAGGAGTACCAGGGGTATCTCTCCGTTCGTGGGGCACTCCCTGCTTGCGCTGAGCAACGTGTCTTGTGCTTGAAATCCCGTGGCAAATGAATCGCGAGACATGCAGCAAAGAGACCTGCGATTTGAGGAACCTGGAACCCACCAGGGGCTCGTGGAGAAGCACCAGAAATTGAGGACGAGCGAGGACTGGAAAAATCGAACGAGCGCATACTGGAAACCTGGGGCACTTCGTACCAATCTCGAAACGAAGTTGCCGAGACCGACTCTTGCCCGTCGGGGCTTTGCCGCCCGCGGTTTGGTGGGCGCCACTGCAGGGGATGGGAGTTCTTCCACCGCTTGTCGCCGCCTCCACGTTGCTTGGCTTCAAATGGAGTCTTTTTGGACCATTCAAAACGGTGTAAATCAACCATTGCCCGACGTGTCAGACCCGATAGCTCCTTTGACGTCTCGCACCTCTGTTGCCTCCATCAGCTACGTAGAGATCTATTCTTTTGCCTTTGTCTTGACAATAGTCAGTCCCGATTCCACGGAGGGACCGTCCAGCCAGCAGCTGATTTGAACCGCCATCCGAACTGGCTGAGCCGCTGGCAGAGAAACGCCGGGTTCTGGTTAGCAAAGTCAAGTCTGTGATCGGACTGATCGACGCAAATGGCAGGGGGAAAAAGTGGAGAATGGCGCCATTCTGAAGTTAAAAAGATTCCTTTTCCACTCAGCGCCTGCTTCGAAACGTGATTCTGGGGCGTCGACAACCCTCGTTGTTGATACCAGGCGTCAGTGGAGCAAGGTGAGGCTCAGGGGTCTGCCAAGGGCCAAGAACTTGCCTGGCCCAGAGAGTCCCTGTCTTTGCGACTCCCCATTGGGTGAAATCTACATTGGCCCCGCCGTCGGTTGCGCCCGTGTTGCGATTGCTGTTTCGGCCAGGGATCCTGACACAAGCGGGGGTGGTGCTGCCAAGCCAGTCGCAACGTCAGAATGCTTTCCGGCCGCAATGCCCCGCGCCTGAAAAACTACTGTTACGAATACCTACCATGCTATCAGACCGTGGGTGTGGAGCGAGAGACTCATCTTGTCAGTGTGAGGCGGGATATCAGCCTCGCAAGTCTCCCGTTCGGAGATTTCGACCAAACGATTCGCAGCGTTGGGTTTGGACGCACCTGTTGCATCTGCCGCGGCCATCTGCCGCTGGTCTCTTTTATTGAGAGTTCTTGACTGTAGATCACGGTAGCCCGCGCCTCAAGTCTTCTGGCGCTCTATGCGGATAGGATGAGAAGGCTTGCTCTTTTTCATGGAATGCCTTCTTTAGTCTCTCTCGGCGGAACTTTCGGCAGCATCACCAATGTTTCCTCGCCCAGTTGGGATCTGTTCACGGGGCGATGACCTGTCTAACCTCGAGGAGAACTTCCTTTATTTCGTAAGTCACAATCCACCGTGCCGCCAGTGTGACAAAGGGGCAACCACAAGAATCTCCCACGAAGAAAGCCCTGCATGTAGTTACGCCCACCCATCCTTTGCATTGCAGCATCCGTTCGCCTCTTGTCAATACGGCCTGTCACTGGATAAGAGATATGACTGCAGACACATATCCCACCCCGGCCCAGGCGGTTCGGCCAAGTCTCCTTAATCCATGGGTCGATCCCCTGATGACACCCGCCACCAGACCGACGGAATTCTGCAGGCGCACCTCTATACATAGCACGCCAGGCTCGACGATCAACAGTTGTTCAGACCGTGGGGCTCTAAGTTTCGCACGCACGTCGCTCCAAAACCAACACCCTTTCAACTTGTCCTCCTCAGCATGTCTTCACGAAATAGAGAATACCAGGACCCAGGTAAATTTAAGGCCATCGGTGCTTCCTTCACCAAGTTTCTCTCCATCCCACCACCACACTTATGCCAACCCACGTCCACAATAGAAGATGACGACGCAAAACATATCCCGAAACCCTTAAAACCTCGAAACAGCCAACCCCCACCCCAACACCGACCAGCCAAGCCAAACAAGAGCCCCAAAAATAACAAGGTGAAGGAATAGGCTGGCAGTGATAGAGGTGCCGCAATCCACAGCCCACACTTCTCGCCCTCTCAGAAAGAATAGCAATTGATCAGCATCCGCCGCCCCTTGCTTATTGACAAAAACAGATATCGGTGGACACCACCTTAGAATTATACACAGGTACGTAAACGTACTGAACATCGTCACGGGTGTATTCTCACAATGCACCACTGGTATCAGTGCAAACTTGCACCCCTCTTCACCGGGACCGTGGAGATTGTGCACGCGCAACTTGAAAGGACGGCACTCGCTGGCTTGACTATCTAGGGCGGCGTCAATCACATCACAGACACCGCTTCTGTCATAGCCCCAAACGCTTGGTGATATTATGTTGGCATTCTCTGACTTCGGCTTTCGGTTTGTATCAACGGACAGGAATCCAGTCTTCTTGGAAATACCCCCAGCAATGTATTCGCGTATAACGACCCACGTTCTCTCAATACCCATAGATTCTATCGCAAACTGTGGACTGTGACAACGGCTTGTTCGACAGCGAAGAGAGTACCCTCAATCGGGAGCACCATTGCAATGGACACCTGTCAGAGGCGGGGTGAAGGAAGGGAAAAAACTGTACGCTGGACACAGCTTGGTATCGTATTAAGGACGGGACGTGTGAATTCGAATGCTATTGCCCAACCTCTAGAAGAAAAAATCCATAGCTGCGCAATATGAATCTGTGATAGTGTGCTCGTCTTTGTCGTTCAACAACCGTTTAACCTCATCTCTTGATGACGAAGCAAAGAACTTCGCTTCATGCATTCTTCACCAATCTGTCCCACTCGCCAATCCCACGGCCTCTGTAGCCATCAGCCAGTTGGAAATCCCCCAAATGAGAGCAGAGAAGCAGGAAAAAGCTTTAGTGGGTACTAGTGAAGGAATCGCAAACAGCAAAACGACCTGGCCCCTGATCCTCTCCTCCCCCATTCCACTCATTACGTAGCGTACTTGCGAGTCCACTCCCGGGCGGTTGCCTCGTACCTAGCGCGGTCTGTCTTGTAGACGTGGGCGATCTCGGGAACAAGGGGGTCATCAGGGTTCGGGTCCGTCAGCATTGAGCAGATCGACAGCAAGACTAATGAGGAGAAAAATTAGCAGGTTGAATATGCACCAGCCGCATGTAAGCTATATACGTACCTTTAGAGACCGTCAACGCTGGGCTCCACTGGTCTCTAAGAATGTCTAGGCAGATACTGCCGTTGGAGTTGATGTTTGGGTGGTAGATTCGCGTTGTAAAGTTCACCTTGGGCGGCTTGAACGGGTAGTCGGTAGGGAAGTGGATAGTCAAAAAGAAAACACCGCCGGCATACGGTGATTCCGCCTTGATCGTGGTCAGCTTGAATCAGTTACTTGTCCGGTGCAAAACGATGATGTCGCATGAGCGTATCGACCCAGAACACGTGAGCAGGGAGGGGTCGTGGTGATTGCAGAATCGATACAAACCAAAACACTTACAGGCCCCATAATCGTTGCTTGCCAGTGAAACTAGAAAGCAATTCCGTTAGCCCCGACATTGCCGATGTTGTTGATGGTGTTGATAGAGTTTGAGACAAGGCTCTGCCGATGGCGCGGAGGCGGGGAGGGCTCGGCACATACCAGGTCATCTCCATGTTCGGTGGACTTGGGTCCAGCAGAACAGGACGAGGGCGGATCGCTACAGTAAGATAATAATCAGTATTCCGCATCTGCAGCATACTCAGGTTGATGCCTAGGTTTTGTTGCGCGGCGACGTATTGTCGGCGGGTCGCATCACAAACGCCAGAGGCTCAACGAGGGGTAATATTTGAAAAACATACCGGCCGAGGTCAGCGAGTTCCTTGTTAATTCGCTTCAACGCCATGTCGCTGGTTGGGTTGTCTAATAATTTGAGTCTGGTAAGACTTGAGGGGGATGACGAAAGCAGTCGGTGATCTAGGGGCGTTTTATGCAGAAAGTCAGCGATGGCGGGGAAGTGGAAGAGGAAAGAATCCAAATGAACTGGGGCTGGGGCAGTGTCGTAGATGACAAAGTGCGTAGCTGACGGAAAGAAAAAGCTGCAATGAACCGAGACAGGAAACTCACTAAGAGGAGCGCGCTGGGTTGAGACGTGCTCGGGGTGGTGTTGGTGATCGTCAGAATGGAGGACTCCAAAGTTGCCGAGGGGTCAAAGTTAGGTTTCGAGAAGGATGGAGGGGAGGGAAAGTGACGCGAGCGGGCTGGCCAACAAAGATGGATTTAGGTGCCAGGGAGCCTGAGGACGCCAAAGCACTGTCAGCAGGATTTTCAGGCGGTTTCAGCGCCTGGCGCCCAATGGGCGGTTACGGGATGGCGGATGGTTGATTAGGTAATCACACTCATGTTCTAACAAATTCACCCCTTGTCTGGGAAATTGTGTTAAGGAAAGTGGGGCCTCATCAGGTCGTCTTGATGCCACTGGCGTCCATCATTGCCCCCAGGCAGATAGGCAGGGTGGCCTGGTGTTCACACATTCTTCAAAGCGAATGTTCTTGTCACCGAGCTATAAGCTATAGCTGCCCGCTTACCAACCATCCGGTCCCGGAGTATAGTTGATACATGCTCAAGAATCTACTATCGACTTCTTCACATAGGATCGCCACCGTTTGTTCCAGGAGGTCTAACTGACAACACCAGAACTGATTCAGATGGATTTATCATTGCTGGAAGGAACATCCCGCACATATCAGGAATTGTTGCGGCGAACATATAAGTTTAGATATATTTGATGTGTATCAAAACCAAAGATAATCCCAAGATCATTTCAGTTTCAACCAGACCAACTGCAAGAGAACCACAGCCTTGAGCGGCAGCTGTTGTCGCTCGGAATGGCCACGGAGTTGAAATGACCGATGCGAGGTTCGCGGCGGCGTGGTGGGCGTGCCTAGTCTACAAAGTAACTACAGGTGTTGTTAGCGTTGGGTCTCAAGCGCCTCAAATGCCGTATGGATGCCCCCATTTCTTGGCGCGCCCCTGTAGGTTCGCCACGTGCTAGTGATTGCCATCCAACACTTCCCCAATCAGTCACAACATGATGTTTGGCGTAGTCTAGTGAAAGGCTTGTACGCCAGTAATTGCTTTGCCCAGGACAAGGCTATGGATATCGCTCTGGCCCTCATATGTCTGCGTCACGTAAAGATTGGCCACATGCCGGCCAATGCCGTACTCATCGCTTACGGCATTCCCGCCAAATATCTCTTGTAGAACACGGGCGTTGTGCAGTGCCCTGTCGCAGTTTTGGCGTTTGATCATGCTGATCATCTCGGGCGTCGCCTTTCCTTGGTCCTTCAGTCGGCCGACTTGGATAGCGGCAAGCGTCCCGTAAGCGGCATCCGTGTTCGCATCGGCCAGCTTCTTCTGGACCAACTGGTATTTGGCGAGGGGGTTACCTTTGAATTGCTTCCTCTCTAGTGCATACGTTCTCGCCCGAGTGATACAGTCCTCCAAAGCGCCCATGATGCCCAGTGCGATGCCGTACCTCGCATTATTCAGGCAGCTAAACGGACCTCTGAGGCCTTCAACATCTGGAAACATGTTTTCCTTGGGAACGGGGCAGTTGTCGAGCTGGATCATGCCGGTAATGGACGCCCGGAGACCGTTCTTGTTTTTGATCGCCGGTGTTTCTAACGTGCCGGCGGGACAATCCTGTCTGTCGACTAGGAAGCCGCGAATCTTGCCTGTCTCCTGTAGTTTCGCCCAGACCAGCAGCACGTCGGCGATTGGAGAGTTGGTAATCCATGTCTTTGCGCCACTGAGCAGGTAGAAGCCCTTCTTCTGAGGATGTGGCCTTGCCATTGTCTCCATTGAACCCGGATCACTGCCGTGGTTCGGCTCCGTCAGACCAAATGCGCCAATTAGCTTGCCCTTGGCCAAGTCTGGGAGGTAGCGGTCTTTCTGTTCTGTCGACCCGAGCTCGTAAATACCGCCCATGACGAGGGACGACTGGACTGACATCCCGCTTCTGTATCCGCTATCGACCCTTTCAACGGCGCGGGTAATCAAGCCGCTAGCAACGGTCGAGACGCCAGCGCAGCCGTAACCGTCGATGGTGGCGCCCAGCAGGCCCAGGTCACCCATTTCGCGCAGGATTCGGGGGTCATAGTACTCATCGCGGTACGCCTCTGCCCGCGTCGTCAGTTCAAAGTCCGACGCTTACCGGGGGAAGACATACGCAGCACCCTCGGCAGCAATTGCTCCTGGCAGTAACGCTCAGCAGCTTCGGAGATGGCCAACTCGTCACTCGTCAGCAGTGCCTTGGACCCGAGCGGGTCTTGCCAATCGAAACGGGGGGTTGAAGGCGCCGCTGCAAAAGCGCGAGCATGGCGCGTGCGGGTTACCCGCGGAAGGAGCAATTGAGGGCACCTTGGGGATATTGATCGTGACATGATGGTGAGAATTGGGGTTTGGTAGAGGAGCGACGCACCACGGAATGGAAGCTCGGCAGCCGTCATCTGGTGCCCCACTTCGAATGGTGGGGCTCCGGGTAGCGCCGGCAGGCGCGGACAGAGGCAGAACTCGGAACTGAGCAACCAAATTACCCACCTGGAGACCTAGTACTTGCCCAGGCGATCGAATTCTGCTGATTCCTCAACCAATCCTCGTCCACGCCGGACCACAGACTCCCAATTCTCAGCCAAAGTCAACTCTGTCACAACATGATTCGATCTCCTATGTCGCAATCCGGGATTCGCAGCAAACTCCTCGAGACCAGTTCCCGACCCTTCCCGCGTGGGGCTCGCCAGACAAGACGGAATTGCATGTCCGAAGAGCTCCATGGGAATAGAGCATACGGCTGGGCGATATCCTAGGAGGAAGATATCTCGATTTCCCGAGAAGAGACAAGCTGCTCGGTAGGCCGAGGTTACTGCCCTTTTGCATGGAATGTTCTCGCGGCAGTAACTGCCTCACCTCACCTCCAGCCACTGGACCGAAAGAGCTCGCCCGGTTTGATAGGATACGATGGGCCACTAAGCACCTGCTCCGAAGAATCATCCGCTCTCGAGTCGGAAAGAGAGCCGAGAAGATGGTCTCGTAGCCCCAAGTATACCGGGACTCGCGAAGCGCACAACTTCAAACTCCACTGGCGAAGGAAAAGTAAACCTTCAGCTAATAGCCGGGAGACAGAGCGTGTTGATGGAGCGACCAGTGGAGAGCCAGTGAGAAGGTCGCTTGACCTAGTTTCTTTTCCCGAACTGGGGAGAGCAAACCGGGAACGTGATGGACTTGTCGAAGATGGGGTCAGTCTCGCTGTCACATCGACCGCCGTCTACCACTAACACATTCCACACAGGAACAAGTTATGCTGAATCAGGAGAACAACCAAACGGCCATGACTGGGTCGACCTGAAAAAACCTCTGCAGGTTCCAACGTCGTGGTAACAAGCTATGCCGCTCCAAGTCAGTCTCGGTTGTCATGCCCACGTCAGAGGCTTTGCGTCTGAGCGGCTGAGAGCGCCGGCGCATGAATCGGTTTTCGTACGAGATATATCCAGAATCCGCTGCCGACAGTTCCTTGTACAACTCTCCAACATCTGGATGTCGGCCAGGACCGCATCTCATTGCCATCGCTGGCATGATGATTGCCATCCAGGAACTTGATCGGCTATCGTTGCTGGCCGACAGGCTATCCCCAAGACAAGAACCGGTGCCTAGAAGTGGGACTCGGCCGAAAACTGTTGTAACACCTGAAGGAATCCCAAACACTGAGGGCGGTATATCAAGCCCGTCTCCAAACATGCCAACAACCCCCTCTGTACCGCCAAACTCTCCGACGTCATTCGAAGATAATGCAACCCGTCCTACGACACCCCCAGACCAGGTGGGAACATTTGGTCGGGAATGGAGAGCCAGGAGCCGTCCGTCAGCGGCCAGTATGCCAGGTTTTCCGGAAGAACAATGTGTATTCAAATCGCTTCCAGAGTTTCAGATGGGCGCGGAATCATGTCTTGCCCAGACCCAGTCGCTGCCTATAAAATTTCTTGGAAGCCAATATCTTGGCAATGCCCGGATTCCCCCTCGGTAAGCAAGCATCGATGTCTCGTTCTAAGAGGGGAGAGGCTGCTGCGCACTTCAGGTTCTGATTCGGTGGCCTCTTTACAGCAAGATATGCTCCTGGATACCGTATGCCAGAATTAGATTGTAGCGGAAGGCTCACAGGCACTTGATTTGGGATAAAGCCGACAACAAGCCCCGGCCCTGAGCGTGTGGCATGATCCGGTTGACGACCAGTCTGGGAGTGAGATGATGAACTTGCATAAATTTGGCTAAGGCGACGGTGGATAAAGATTGTCGCAAGCGACCTATCGAACTAGGTGAGCAGAAAATGATAGAACACCCGGAGTCAGAGTGGTTAAGGCTGTAATTCCTTCACAAATCCGCAGAGTATGGTGTAAAGTATAAACTTTAGCGAGTATTATTCTTGTACCATTGTGAGCTAGTCACATTCCAAATGTCAACCTCGCCCTGTTGACCGAGTACGTATGCTGATCCTACATCCCATACGCCAAATACACCACAATGCAAACCGATAGTACAGATACAGTTCGTCCAAGAAGTCCTTTGTTTACCTATGCAGTGATCCAACGCCCGCCAAGACCCAAATTCCAGACGACGCGCTACCTCTCAGCCTCCCCGTTCATCTTGACCATCTCGTAGTCCCCAGCTCCGTCTCTCCCCCTACCCCTACCCCTGCCCCGGGAGAAACCTTGCTCCTCGTCTACATCAAGTCGCGCATCACCACCACCACTCCCTTCCCCACTACCCAGTACTCCCCTTGTGGGGACCGCCGTACCACCTCCTATTCCCCCAAAGGAAATCGGCCTTAACTCCCGATAACGACACCCCCACGTACCCAGCGCAACACCCACCGCGCTCGCCACGCCCATACTCAACCACCAGGCCGTATGCCGCGGCAGCTCGCCCGAATAAAACCACACCACCACAAGGTGAATGCCATGCAGTGATAGCGCAAAGTCTAAAACCAACTTCGACCGCCCAATGAGCACCACTATTGCTGCAGCCATGAACAGGCCCCCCGTGAGAACCCACAGGAAGCCCGAAAGCCACCCCTGTGTCGTGTCGCCTCGTACCGAATCCCATCCAAAGACCAGGTCGAGCGAGAAGGGTGTGCCGGCGACAAGGGACGTGAATATGAGGAGAGTCGTTGCCGTGAGGTAGTAGAGCGTCTGGAGGAGGGCGATTTGCGAAAGGATTTTTAGAGGGGGCAGTTCGGCGAGCGCGCCAGAGCGAGGGGGCCGGCGACGCCGCGCCATGGTTTGGAAACGGAATGCGAACAAGTGAAGCTATCGCGGCGGTGGCATGACGGGTTGTTGGAGAATATGGCTCGCGAAGGACCGTGTGAAGGTGAGCAAGCCGTGGAGAGTCTCTTGCTGGATGGGTTACTCTACGACTGCCGAGGTGTTCGACAACTTTTGCGTTTTTACTTGTGAGAAAAAAGGAAAAAAGACCGGTCGCTGTTGGACGGCACGGGAGTAATGAAACAGTCGTTCTTTCCTAGCTGGATTGAAGAGCGAACAAAGTTTCGTGTGTCGGGTAAAGCCGATTGGTGCTATCTGGCAGATAAGAGGTCAATTATTGAGTCACGTGACCAATCGATGTCTTCGCCCGAGACAACTTTCCTCCACCGAGCATCGGCAACGTATGTTGTGTAGGAGTGAGGTTCTAGACTACCACAGGATGAACATCTCTTTTAACAGCTATCCTGCTACCCTGAAATTCTGCCCTCACTTGGTCAAGAGCTTTCTAGAGGCAAGCCAAATGGTCAAGCCCGTCGACTCTGCTGGCCCTAGATCGGCCTATGTAAATTCCAGACAAGCTTGACGACCTGGACTTGCCTAGAAGCCATGCGTATCTGAGTGGATAGGGAGATGTCACGCAGTTTCCGATCTTTGGCTCTCATAATTGAGCTGTGGACTGTTGAATAACTTGACAATAGCTTTGCTGGGGAGGTTCACTAGGGTGGTTTTCACCTTTGGAACTTGTATCAAAGGGGCGATGTTCTTTCTCTGGTCAAGATATTGGCAGTGGTTCACTCGGGCAGAGATAGCTCACATATCCGTAGTGGAAGTTCATTTGGGTATGGCTCTCCCAGGCTGTCTAAAAGTAGGAAGATATAACTCCTGTTCCTTCGGGAGATATCAGGGATAATACTCAGAGATAGCTCCCGGTGCTGTGGGGGGGATGAAAGCTCACCTCTCCTTTTCGAGTGTGTGACAGACATGGTGACGAATACTCTACTGGGAAGCAGGGATTTTGCGCATACCATGATTCCCAGTGGTCAGGGCTCTCTCTCCTCGTCAGTTCCAAGCCTTAGCAGAAGTGATAAAGGGTATCTGGTGCTTAGATACTTGTACTACGATGGATTTTTTTGGCCACGATGCTTAGTTTTGTATTTAGTTCCTGAAAGATTTGCTTCCCTCCGCATGCCTTCAGCGCCGTCGGCCACTAAACTCCACTGGGCGACTCGTCAGCCGAACCCCTTGCCGACTTATCACACTAGTGATCGACCCTGGCAGAGGTGTAGATTGGGAGTCTCCAGTACGAGTGACCTCCCAGTCCTGTGTCCGCCCATTCCCAAGAGCTGTCGAACCGCTTGCCACCAAAACTACCTATGAGAGTCTCTCTCTTATTATAACCACAGTTCTGTCTACCGCCAGTGTTTTGCCAACGAATACTGTACCGACTAAGCTAAAGACAACAGACACCTGCTTGACCTCTACCACCGCCGACAAAGAATATGTTTCCAAGAAAAGAAAGAAAATCTAGCAAAAAAACTAGTCGATCCAAAGAATTGAGGAGAGGCGATGCTCGGCGGAATTTCCAGAAAAGCAAGGTGAGGAAAGCTAAGCAGGAGAGGGGAGATAAAGGGCATACAGCGAGCTGCCGCTTATGAAAAGAGATTAACAAGTCGAGAGAAAGATTTACAGGCGGCTACGATTGAAAAAGGAAAGGAAAAGGCGGAGAGCTCTGTCGCGGTACTGTAAGCCTGCCTGATATCTACGTTCCTCGTGTATATCACTAATTACACGCAGGTTCTAATAGAATGACCGCCGATGTCAACGGTGACAATGATAGTGTCGTTATCAGTGAAATGGACGAAGGGGATTCAGAGATCGAGGACAGTTCGAAAGTGGAGGAGGACCCGGCCGACGAGAGCTCCAACAATAAGCATGGACGCTTTACTGAGCAGGAGGCAAGCTTCGACGGGCAGGAGAGCTCAGAAGAAGACTGGGACGTACAACCAGCACAAAAGTAAGCACAAAAAGACGCCTGGTTCTAATACCTGAACTCACTTCAAGGTAGTCTCCTGGCTCCATCAGCTGGCGACATCGATAACTCCATAATGTTTCTGAACAGACTGATTGAAAATCGGGTTCGGGCCGTAATCCGGGCCATTCGTCGCGCAATCGACGTCAAGGAAGAGCCCCATGTTACCGATTCTTCCCTAGGGCTGCTCAAGGTATATCTCCCGACGAACGCGCAAGCCAGTCTCGACAGATTGTTCTCGAAGTCAAACGATATACTCATCGCGGCGATGGGCTGGCGCGGCCCCATCTGTCACCCTGACGACGATGGCCCGGCCCTTCGACATTACTACTTCGAGGTCCCGATTCCTTGGGATAAGTTGAATGCCGATTCGTTGCTTTTCAGCTTGCAGGGAGGGAAGGGGGGCGTGCAGCTTGTGGAGCTTGTTTGTTCCGATCACCTCCCGCCATATCGCCCGAATATCACAAACATAGAACACCTCATCGCCTATGTTATCCAGCACGTCAAAGGTGTTTGCGCCAGGGAAACATTTAACGCGATGAGCACCGCTATTGCGTGCCTGAGATGTGACAAAATCCCCGAGCCGTCGCCACCGTACAATGACGAGATCGTGGCCGCCATCAAGGACCTTCGTCTATCCAAGGGAAGGATTTCTCCCTTCCTCCCTACAATCAACCAGTGGAGTCATGAGTTATGGTCCAACGGAAGTCAATCTGCGCAACATATCATCTGCTTTGTCATCGATCGGTCGGAGATAACGAAAGCACTCGCCGACTTCGTTTTCCACCTAGCAACCCCTTCTTTTTTACTGAACTTCAAATAGCAAAATGTTGTCAGTAACTAGGTTTTCACTTGGTGTAACTCGAGGCAGAAGACTGACGGGATGGGAGACATCTACCTCTTGGTATCGTTTCTGGGCAAGAACGAACCCCGTCGTGCTATCATTGACGAGATACAAGAGTGTCTGTTCGACTACTTTCGTAAGATGTGTCCTCCCATGGATCGAATGGACCTAAAACCTAGCGAGCCGTACTATTTCAACGACCGGCTGTGGGACTCTTTTGGTTGGAGTCCCGGAGGCAAGTTGCTCCTTCGACAAATGGTCCTCGACGCGTTGCCGCCCCTCCCGGAGGATATTCTTAACCTCCTCAGAGGCATGGGGATCGTTTCAGCAAAGCATCACCCACAACCTAAGACCGCCATCGTTTTATATGCACGCTCATCAACACCAGGAGACACTGGCTTGAAGGCAGCATTTCCGCAGGTGATCAAAACAATTCAAGCTTTGTCGGGTTTGACACAAGAGAGGTCTTGGCCATGGCCATGGGGTGAGGACGTAGTTCTGCACATTGTGGTTGAAGCCATTTCCAGTTTCCTGTTCTCAATCGACGACCGTTTGGGAATGGAGGTGGTTCGGAAACTGCCTGAGCACTACCAGAAAACCATGGTCTTTTGCACATCACCCGATCGCTCAATCCGAAGGTCAGAGGAAATTGACGCGCTTTGCAGTTTGCCAGGGTGCAAATTTTTCTATCTCAGGGACAACAAATGGAGGGACGTTTCCGTGGATGCTGAAGCGGTTCGCGAAGTCCTTGACCAGGAGAGGAATATTTCGACGCATTCAATATGTCAATGGGAACGAAAAATGCTCAGCAAGATCATCACGACATGCCCCAACGATGGACAGGTTTATTGGGTGCGCCGGCACACCCACCAACTCATTCGAGATGGAGGGTACACTTCCCTTGTTCTGCTTTCAACGACAGCTAGACATAAGGCCCATAGCCGAGGTGATAGACGGAAATGGGACTACCACGAAGCCCACCAAACCTTCATGTCTGCCCTGGTTAATGGGTTAAATATCAGGCGGTATAGAGTACGTTTAGTCGACTTCTCGCCGTCAGGGGGCGACCAGGCTTTCCAAGCTCTTAACAATTCCCTCCCAGGGACAGGTAACAAGCAAGAGCTTGTTGTTCTTCTCCACCTAGACCAAGTCGCTCGTACCAAAAAAGCCCTTTGCCAGTTTATCCGAGCAATAGGGCACCGCGATGTCATGATCCTGACACATTCTGCACCATCTCAAAAACACTGGCGCAAGCTCGAAAATCTCGCCTGTACAGAGGAGAGGAATTCGAGCAGGAGAAATTGGGCCAAGGGCATTGAGCCCCAGAAAGGCTTTGGGGAACTTCACAGCATTATATGTCCCGTTGTCGTCATCCAGAACGGCAACCTCGTCGAATCGTACCAGTCTATCAAGAAAAATAGCTTCAAGATCTCAGCTGCGCACTCTAAAGCGCGAACAGCCGCTAGCAGGAGGAAGGTACCACAATCTTTCAAGCAACATCGGAACTACCCTGATTCCGGGTTCCGGAATAAATGGGCCCAAGAGATACTCGAGGCTGTAACGGGTGTGACCTTTAGACTCCACCTTCTGGACGGTCAGAAGAAGTGCCAATCCACAGTCACATGTCGACAAGACGGCGAAAATTCAACAGAGTGTTCATGTTCGCCGTTGAGCGGCTGCCGCCTGGCCCGCGGCCAAGGGCAAAAGCCTGACAGATCACTGAAGTCGCAATCGAGGTTTCAGCTCTCTAGTCTCCAACCGCCATCTTACAGCTCTTATGATCTCTCGGTTATTAGAACAAAGCTCCAAGACATTCGCCATGTGACCGAGGTGAAAGAAAGAAAACAATTGACCAATCTGGTTACGTGTAGAATCCTGCGCAAGCTGGTGCCCCTCCAAACACCACAGGACCGCGAACTCCGGGAAAGGGCCTGGCGACTGCCGGAAAAGATCAGCTGGTCTCGAGACAAGGTCAGCCGGGCGTTTGACGGTTCATTTCCCAACGGATTTAATCAAATCGAGCACCATTGCGTTCGGAAGCGCCGTGATTTCGACAAGCAGCTGCTTTGCACTTTACAAGCAATTCGAGATGCTCTTGTCTACCAGTTCTCTAACCTTGGGCTACGCGATGTACCACAAGAACTGTTCTACGAGCTAGAGGTTATCGCAAAGAACAAACAGGGAGCTGCCAACTGGCATTTCCAAAGAGCACCCTACGACCTTTGGGGCTTTAGTCTCCTTGTCCTAAACGAGTGGCTGTACCGCCGCTACATATGTCCCGTCCACCTGGGTCTATGGGGACTTGGCGGCACCATGGCTGTCCTGGATGATGGGGCCACGGATCAATACCTCGCCGAACGCAACGTGATATGGATTGTCAAGACAGGCGATGAAGAGTGTCCCTGCCGAGGCCTGTGTCCTGAGGTGGAGGAGGCATGCTGTGACTCGGAGCGAAGGACCTCTCAAACACTTGTAGCTTCTCGAACGAGGGGACCAACCATCAGTGCATATGCTGCCTGAGCGGACGGGGAGGAAGTCGGCCAAGCTATTTGGGCGCCGAGTTCGAGTGCAGGTTCAACCCAAAATCTTGTTATCGTAGGACTCGACTGGTCTCAAGCAGAGGTTCGTCCTAGATGTATCTAGTGAGGGGTATGGTAATGTTGGTGGTAAAAGGTGATGTATTGTGCAGTTACTACCAAAACCATTGTGACAAAGCCATAATAGGGTTATTAAAGTTGAGGCTCAAAGAAGAGAGCTCGAGGTAATGGAAAACCTCAAATCAGAAAATAGTATAGGAGACTCACTGTCTTGGGCTTTATTTGAGCGACCGAACGTAATTCCCTGAGTTCTTTCTTACATTTGCAATATTCTGGCTGTAACGTGAGAAATCTCGGCCCCCGTTATATGCTTATGTGCAGATGGGACTGAGGCGAAAAGCTGGGCGAAAGTTGCCCTTCAAGACGAGGATGGAGCCGTGAACAGTTTTTGGCATTCTCGCCGGGAGTCGAGGAGGGGGCATCACGTGCAGCGTCAGGTTCAGCTGCCGGAACATGCCAGGCGTCCTGATTTTTCAACACCAGACCAAGACCTTCCCCCCCAGTGACGGCAGCAACAATCTGACCCACACACCAATTCCATTACCCCCAAAAGGGGATTCCAAATTCCAAGTCGAACCTAGAATCTGTACTGTGGATCATATACAACACGGAGCCCGCCACCCAACTGTCAGCCCAGCAAGTGGTGGTTAGTGTTGCCGTGAGCCCCCGGGTGGACCTGACAAATTTCGAAGCGGTACAAGCCCGAAATCCTCCCGGGCGACCCATCATCCACGAATATAGCACTACAAGTCATGGGCTTCGGCAGCTGGTTCAGCCAAAGCCAAAGCGAGGCCGATAAGCGGGCTACTGAAGTTCGCGCCGGCACAGTTGCTCCAACACGAGCGGAACGGCTGCGCTGCTGGGAGGCTCGCGATGGGTATTTTGCGTGCCTGGACGCTAACAACATTGTCGACGCTCTCAAGGAGGATAAACGGGCGGCGAAGGTGTGCGGGAAGGAGAGCGCGCAATTTGAGAACGACTGCGCCACGCAGTGGGTGAGGCTTTCATTCAAGCACAGCGTTCCTGTATGTCGATGTGCTGACGACTTGTCTTCTTGCCCTAGGTCACATATTTCAAGAAGTGGAGGGTACAAGACGCGCAAAAGAAGGCGAGGTTAAAGGAGCTTGAGGCGCAGGGGGCGATCAAGATGGACGTCAATAGCCAGTTTGCCGACCGAAAATGAAACATTCCAGAGCAGAAGTGGCAGACTCAACACACGACACTCACATCTCAATCGCTCTGAGATACGGGCTTGTATAGAAAGCCAAGAGCAAACGTGTTAGCAGGCCAGTGTATCAATAAACCTTCATGACCGAGCAAGCAAAATGCTTTCTTCTGTCTGTCTAATGTATTCCCATTCCATCCACATGTTCAATAAACTCTATCCTGCGAAAGACCGCACGAAGAAAGGCGCCCCCGACCTCGAGTTAGCAAGCCATCCGTTCTCGGGGATCAGTCGATTACGCGCCGGCGACAAAGGAAAACAGGATTTGGTTGGCATCCAACATGAATGGCCACGGGCCAAAATATGAGACATCGAAAAGGTTGTAACAGAAGACAACGAAATGAAATAAAACATAAGATCCTTAGTTTATGCTGTCGATGCAATGGTGGTATCATGTCTTCTCAAGCAACCAACTGACGTAGACGACACCAGCCAAGGGAAAATAAAGGGAAGGTTCACCCGCTCTTATCCTCCACTTTTGCATGTTCGTGCCCTCGCAGAGAAAGAAAAGGCAAGAGCTGGGTATTTATCTGGCATCACGTCACACCCACCGATTACCTCACCCTACCGAGCGCTCAAGTCAACCTTTTAGAGAGTGTTCCCAGAAACCTGCTTCTTACCAGCTCCCACTGTTCTCCCTGCAGATCTCCCATTTCTCTCGAATCCCACACCATACTCACACCGCCGAGCGCTCTCATGACTTCGTCGTCCTACGACATGCCTTGTGTTACGTAATCGCTGGGTTTGGGAAGAGGTGGCAGCGCCTTATCGAGGCTATCGCGGCTGATCTGCGCGTTGACCCTCAGCGAACGTTGCGAACCACTGGCACTTCTCAGACCGCCATGGCTCCCTGAGATACCCGAAACACCGTAGCCGCTATCGGCACTTTCCGGCTTCATATTCGAGTTGTACCCTTGCCCAGTCTTGGGTGGTGTTGCCAGAGGCCCACGAGATCGGTGCGTGCCATGATAGATCCCAATGAGTGGATTGCTAAAGCCCGGCTCTGACTCCTGGCCATCCTTAGCTGGTGTCAGTGGGCGACCATCGCTCTCTGCCGTCATGGTGCTACTGATATGGCTATTTCGACTTCGATCCCCCGTCGTTGAGCCCTCAGCGCTTTCTTCGACGATCGGCAAGACTCCTGGCGTCGTAGCTGGCCCAAGGCTGTGCTTTGGGGATGTGACCGTGGTCCTTAGCGTCCGTTCGGGTATATCGTCTTCTGGAATCGAGGGGTCCAATTTCCGGGCTTCTTGCTCAGCTCGCCGGATTGTAGCCTCTGCTTCCGCCGAAGACCGCCCGGGCGACTTGAGAGATGGGGGCGGAGGTGGTTGATAGTTGGGAATAGGGGGAGCGACGCTTGTCGAGCGCTGAATACCGCCTGCTGCATTTACTCTCTCCTGTTCCCCTTCCTCGGCGGCGGCTGCTGCCGCCATTGCAGCATCCCTCTCCTGGGCTTCTCGGGCCGCCTCTTCCTGAGACAAGGTGACGCCCGATATGAAGTTGAGGAATCTCTGGCCGTACTCCTGCGGTGGTAGCGCTGAAATCTGTGTTCGGTCGCTGGACAGGCCTTTCCAGAAGTGCTCGATTTTTTTGATAATGCCATACTATCGACGCCGTCAGTAAATATCTCCAAGGCATGCAGCAAAGAAAACCAACATGAGTTAGACAATCGATCACGCCTAGGTAGTAAATTTCGTCACCTGGGCTGTTGTTTTCGTGCGTAGCTCGAAATCCGCCATCATCCTGATTGAACACGAAGCCGAGACGGCTCTGCCCCTCCTCCAATTCGTCCGGCATCCGGCTGCTAGTTTCTCCCATAGGAACAGGCCTCTCGGCCTGTATCATCTGGCGCAGCTCTCTTGCCTTGCGCTGACTCTCTAGCTTGGATGGCGTGCGCATCAGAAAGGAATGGGGATCGGCTTCTTCAGGGATGCTCCCACCGGGATTGAAAACACGCAGGGTCTTGTCCCGCAAGTTTTCCTCATTACCCCTTTGGAGATCGTGAATTCCGATTAGGAGGGAGTAATCCATGATCTGCAACCTCTGCAAGAGCTGGACATCCTTCCGCAGCTGCTGCAAGAAGAGCTGCTTCTTTTGAATACCCAGCTCTAGATGCCGCTTTCGCCGTAGCCAGTTCAAATCCTTTAGGGTCGCCCTCGGATTTTTCTCCAGATCCTCCTCCTTGTAGTCTCGCCCAATAGTCGAGCCCTTCAGGTCAAAAGTCTGGTGAATGTCGCGGTGTGGAGGGAACAAATTGTTCATGACGACAAAATGGATCTTCTTCCCATAGGGCATCTTGACTCGGTGAAGGCCGTAAAATTGTGACAGGAGTGTATTGGGGTTGTCGATGACATGTTGGTAGTAGTCCTTCAGAATCCTGCGTAAAAACTTGTGCTCGGCATGGTGGATAGTCTTGATGATATACTTGTAGTCCCGGGAAAAGTAAAAGAAACTGCCGCTCTTGCCCGGCGATCCAAGCTCAGAGAGGATATACTTCCCCGTCAGGGACATGAGATAGTCTGCTGGGTCCAAACGGAAGAGGGTACGCAGATGACGGAACACCCACGGCGCGTAGTCCTTAAACTTGAAGTCGTACTTGGCCGAAGGGACTAGCTCATTCCCCGCGATGTCAAAGGTTGACTTTTGCTTGGCCTCGAAGTCGGCTGTCGTCAAATCTCGGTCGAGCTTCGCATTGGTCCTCGAAACGGAAACCCGGATGCCAGTCAGCATATTGTAAGCCGTCACCCAGTTTGCATGTGTCTCGTCGACCTTGGTCCCGACCAACACTCGATCATCGTCCTCAATCTCCCTCCTCCTCCTCTTGCTGGCCCTTTTTTGTCTGTACGCTTCGGCCCATCTCAGCGCATCTTCATCTGGCACAACTTCATCCCGCGGCATTTCCGAATGCAGAGACCGCGTGTTCCTCCTAGCCAAACTGAGAGAGGCTCTACGTACTCCTGTCGCGGCTGCGGTTGGCGAAAACCTACCACTCGCAAAGCCAGTGTCTATCCCATCTCTTGATCCACGGTGGCCTGGTACCGGCTTGGGTACCTCCAGAGTGTGCCTGTGTTTGAGTCCCGCACCAGGGGGTTGTAGCGCCCCAGAAGAGCTGGGTGTGAGGGCACCACCGGTATATAACGGGGGGGAAGAGTATCGATGGGCTGTCGGGGAGCCTTTTTGCATCGCTTCTGCGCCTGGGCTTGCGGGCGACAGGGACAGGTTGCTGCTATTGGGGGCATGGGTTAAATTCATCTGCGAGCGAAGGGGTGATGGCGAGATTGATCCGTTCTCGATGGTGCGAATATCGCCTTTGCCCACAGGATGCAGGTACATTTCGACGGGTGAATTCTGAATTGAGCCGATTGAGGAGCGTGGAAACGCTTCCTTGGTGCTCATCGCTGGCGAGTCATCTTCCCTGGTCCCGACGGTCGAAGATACTGTCCGGTCAACTAGAACAGTTGTAGATATGCCATTTGGCAATGGCTTCCGGGCAGCGGGGCCAATTCCAGGTATCCCATCTGACCCATCGACAGGACTTCCGCTCGGTAGCAGGCTCATATTCGGCGGTGGGGGTGGAGGGCCATCAGGCTGCGGCGGCCGTGTGTCAGAACCTTCGGAGCTGTGTGTGGAATGGGACGAGATCTCGTCCAAGCTATCATTCGAACAGTGCGGTTGGGGCTGACGAACAATGTGTCCATTGGCCTTGCTGTCCTTTTCTACGCCGTACTGGCCTTCCGGTTCGAGATGCACCACGCCCGAAGATTGCGAGTAAAGTGCCGCGTTATCGTCCGGCAAAAACGAGGGCATCTCGTGGGCCCGATGCATCCGACAGCTTCACGTCCGGACAGCGTTCAGATACGACAAGAGGTAGCGTTGTGGGAGGTCGACAGAGATGCACATGCCCGGGGTGGTGGAGCTTGTTGTCTCGATCAAAGTCGGGGGCGGATCGGGATTGGTTCGACAAAAGTCGGAGAGTGAGGGTTGAGATAACTGAGCGGGACAAGTCGTCAAGGTTTGGCTCGGTCAATGCCGTTCAGTCGCCGCGTTAGAAGGGCGGGATGTTTGTTAGGGAGAAACAGGATGCGGTGGTTGCAGGTGCTTTGCTTGGCAGGGCCTCATTCGAATGGCACCATCCACTTTATTGGGGCGGAAACGATTTGGTGGAAGAAACCTGTAAATGGGCGATGCTATGGTAGCGTCTGCATCCTGCGAGTGATGGCAGCAACAAGTAGACCTGGCCGCGACCGTTCGCCGTGGCTACGCGGAAGTCTGGACGACGACGAGTGGCTGTTTGGTGTTCGTCCTCTCGGGGGGAAGAGAAATTGCAAAGCCCGCCGCAGCCCGCAACGCGGCGGGCGGGAAGCCAAGCCCCCAGCCAAGAGCGGGTCTAGGCCACCAGGCCGCAATCTCTACTCTGTGTTGCGTGAAGCGACACGGAACTGGTGCCGAGCGGGGCAGTCAGCGCTGCACCCGCCACGCTGGAATCGACCGCCAGATCACAGAGGTCCTGTCGTTCCAAGATCCCAGCAATCACACACTGCCGCCCTGGAGCGGAGCACAAGTGGCTACATCGCGGACGACAATAGTAGGTCATCCCGAAACCCGGGATCTTGGGTAACGTATGGTATTTGCCTAACTGTATGTACATGAGAATGTACAGAACTCTCTCCCAACGCACCAGTCGACAGCTAGGGGCTAGGTTCGTCACAGATCAATTTGGGGTAAAAGTACAGACGCAGTAGGTAATGAGGAAAATCCACCCCCCAGCCCACACCAGGGATGGACAGCGCGCTGCTCCACACGTCATTTAAAGCGACTGATGTTCCCCGTTTGGAAGGATCTTGGCTCCTCCGTCTCCTGGGGCAAGCAGCACGAGTCTGGGCTGGCGGCCTCACTTGACTGACACGCGAGAATGGGTAGGGACGCCGCAGGCTTCGTTTAGACGGGAACACCGCAGGTTACTACACCAGACGCTTGATAGGGACGATTTGATCATCCACAAAAGGTGGAAACTATTCTAGCATTCAAGTTCTTCTCCTTTTTATATGGCCCTAAGGCTCTCGTACCCCTTCAAGCTCCGCGTCACTGGATCGGATTCCCCTTTGTGCTGAGCTGAGGATTCCAGGCCAGGAAGCTGGCAACTTTCGAAAAACAACCTCATTGGACCACTGATATGATCAGCTGAGGGGCGGAAAACTACGTCACGTCATTACACAACAGTTTATTATTGTCAAAGAGGTTTCTTCATTCTTCCGGTCTTGTGGAAAAACATCTATAGTCGTTCATACTGTGGTGCAGTGCCAGCAATTTGAATTTGAATGCAAGCGCTGTGCATTCTTGTCCTGATGCCTCGTTCAGGTTTCATTGCTATGCCCCATGCGTTCTGTTCGTTTCCATCCCTGAAGTCCTGCCCAGTTCCCAAATGAAAAAGATCAGATTCTTGCATCCCCTTGCAGATGCCAAATAAAACACCTGGTAATGCTATTTAAAAAAAAATAAAAAAATAAAAACCCGAAGGTGGCGGCGGTCAGACTCAGCTAGTCCTTATGTCCACAATCGGTCTCCCAACGGGCTTTGTCCCGACGAATCCGCTATTGACACCTCCAAACTGAAAAATTTTCTGGCCACGGAGCCAGGTCTCGTGCACACGGCCACGGAAGGTATGGCCCTCCCAGGGGGAACACTTGTTCTTCCAGCGCATGGAACCGGCACGGAGCGTCCAGGCATCGGCATCGTCGAAGACGCACACGTCGGCGTCCATGCCGGCACGCAGCCCACCCTTGCGGTCTGCCAGGCCGACCTGCTTGGCCGTTTCCTGGGCACAAAGGCGCACAATATCCATGAGCCCGGGAACCTTGTTGTTGCCATGCTCGGCACGCTCCGACGCGGCTGTGTACAGAATTGGGAGCCCGAGTCCGACCGATGAGATGCCGCCCCATGCAGCGAAAAAGTCACCGGCACCTTCAACCTGCATTTTTGGCTCGCGCTCCTCTTCGGGAAGCCTGACGTCAACGCCCGAGTCAGAATGTCGCATAAACGTCTGATTCTGGTACGTGTCGTCGACCACCTCGTTCTGGTTGGTTTGGAGATGCACAGGCAGCAGCTTCAGCTCGGGCGTGCATGGTGAATGGTCCGATACAATGGTGCGGATACAGCTGTCGTCAGCACTGAGCTCCTCCCATAGCCGATCTTGGTTCGTCAATTCCCGAATCGGCGGACAGCACTTGTGGCGCGTGTCGCCGTCCTCAATGTCGTTGCTGGCCAGTGCGAGGTAGTGGAAGCACGTCTCAGCGGTGATGTTGATGCCGCATGCCCGGGCCTTGCGGAGGATGGGGATGCATTCTAAGGCCGAGAGATGGACAATGTGTAGGTGGAGTTTGGGGGCAATCTCGGCGAGAGAAAGGATCTCTTCAACCGCATACGTCTCGAAAGCTGGCGGACGGGACTCGAGGAAGGTCCTATAGCTAGCCAGCTCACCATAGGGGACCATCGGGGGCTCCGACCGTTGTACCGCATCACCGACCGAATCCGAGATCGGTGGGATCATCTCGGCGTGGAACATGAGTGTGGTTGGCGTGTCCTTGAGTGTCTCCATGGCGAGAGTGATGTCTTTGGAGGACACGGCTGGGAACTCTTCGACCTAGCCCAAGAGTCAACAACAGCTCAGCAACGCAATCGCAAAAGACGGCTTACACCAGAGTCGATGAGGAAACCCTTGAAGCCGCGGACGCCGGCCTCAACAAGGGGCAGGAGCTGATCCGCATTGCCTGGGATGACACCGCCATAAAAACCAACGTCAACCCAGCATTGACCCTGACTGGCAGCGAGTTTGGCCTTGAAGCCCTCGAGGGTAGTGGTAGGAGGGACGGCGTTAAGGGGCATGTCGACGACGGTTGTCACCCCGCCCGAGGCTGCAGCCCTCGTGCCGGTGTAGAAGCCCTCCCATTCTGTGCGCCCGGGTTCGTTGAGGTGAACGTGGGCATCGACTAGGCCCGGGAGAAGTACCCTTGGACTGTAGTCCTTGTACGTGGTTGTTGGAGGGAAGATCGACCTCGGCAACACCTGGGGGACTATCGAAACAATCTTACCCGTCAAAGGGGAGATGGAGATGGTGGCCGGTGACAGGAGAAGCGAGTCATCTGGGAGTGTAAGAACGGCTCTTTCCGAGGCTAGGACTACGACAGGCCCATCTCTGGGAATATCTGATACGGGCATGCTGGAGGCCACCGCAAAGACGAACTCTTGCAAGATCGGGGTCTTGTGGGCGACGGGGCTTATCGGAATCCTCGGACAATGGACGGCTGGTTGAGCGATAAGAAACAAAGGCTTGCAGAAGGAAGGAGGCCGAGCGGCTGGTAAGGCGATGGACGACGGCGGGCACGAGTGAAGAGTGATAAAGCGGGCGAATGAAGGGGAGGGGAGGAGCACGAGGAAGGGACTCTATACAAATGGCGACGAGTGCTCCGCGGAGAGGAATGGGACCAGTCGTCGCTGCCACCTCCCGTCTCACTCCCCTCGGTCAATCCGCCTACCCATTGTCGCATGGCTGTGGGGTCTGCCAACAGCCGTATCAGCGCGGTAGTTATCAGCGTCTTCCGTCGTTGAGGCCAAGAGAGAGAGTGTGTGTGTGAGTCCGGAAGCCAGGACCCTGAGCACAGCCGGATCTCCTTATCAGTCGACGCCTATTGGCTGCGCAATCACAATCGGATGCAGCCAGAAGCTGCTGCAGCCACGCCCTGGCGATTAGTGGTTCCAGCGTTCCAGACGCACCCCAGCGTTGTCACCAGCCGGCCAATCAGCATCCCACTGGCCAACTACCCATGCTGACCAGTGAGCCAGCGCTCCGTAGATTTCCGGGGAAGTCAAACACCGACCAGGGGGCCCAGTTTCGTGGACGCTGCCGCTTTCGGCTGCAGCGATGCTATCGTCACGTTGTCGAGTTTTTATCGAGTAAGTATCGAGTAAGACGCCGCCGTTGATTCGTTGTACTGCTGCCGAGATAAAAAAAAATAAAAAATAAAAATAAAAACTTCCAGCCGCAACGGCACGTCCGGGCCCTCGAACCCCGATGACACTCACTCCATAGCAAACGCTGCCGTAATTGTCACCTAATACCATGCTCGGATAGGCTTCCGGACATCGTCTCCGGGCGGTGTGCAATGTGTGAGTACCGCTTACCTGCTGCTGGCATGGTGTGTTTGTTCTAGATCTGCGTGACCAAAATCCGCCGAAGGGGTGGTTTCGATGCTTCTCGACCCGCGAATGGCGACAGTCCTTTTTTTAAGAGCTACATATGAAGATAGTTCACACTGGCTACTCGCCCTTGTGACCTTGCATCCCAAGCCTCTTGCAGCTTCCAGTGCAGCTAGAAGTCACTCGTCGTGGACCGTGACCAAGTCAAAAGTGGAATCCCCCTTCTTCCCCGCTAAGTGATCTTGCATTTGCATCCCGTATCCATCGACGCTCCCTCCGGTCAGACTTTCTCGAATGCCGCAGGTATCCGTCAATTTAGATATGCCCAATGACACGGGTGGAGTAAAGTCACCAGTGACTCTGTTCTTATCGCCATGTTTTCCCAGCGAGAGAGACCCCCCAACTAGCATCAGATTATTCACCCACGAAGGGGCTTGCGTGGTACTTGAACATAGCGCAGGTAGCAGAAGGGAATTCAAAAAGCATTTTTTTCATTACGGAGGTCGAGCGGGTACACCTTTACCTAGTAGAGTAGAGAATAATGGTATCTTGCCCAATCTTGAGCACTGAGCCTTGATTACGAAGTACATATGGATGTCAAAGTAAGCAAAGGTACTGTGGTCGTCCCAAGAAGAGACGTGGGCAGTTTAGAGTTTTGCCCCTTCAGGGGTTTTGACCTCAACCATGAGCTTCCCTAGAGTGCTCCTGGTTAGAGCAATGCGTGTAAAAGCCAACTCTCTCAAGAAACCTACCGATGTTCTTGCCCTTAAACAGGTAGTTGAGAGCCTCCTCAGACTCCTTTAATCCACCTTTTATTATAGTTTCTCTTCGCTGGATCATACCCTCTCCAAGCCATTGCGACAGCTGCTTGCGGGCTGCTGAATACTCACTGGCGTAGTCGAACACGATAAACCCTTGGATTCTGCCGCAGGATCAGCGAATTGAAGATCTAGATGTTCGGGGCGGTGTCATACTTGATTCTCTGGGAGACCACCGAGAGGAAGTTCTGATTCACAGTAAGCATCATCAGTGCCAATTTGTCCAGGAGAGGTTCACCTTGGGTCCTTTCTTGTCCTTTTCATTATACTGGCTTATTCCACCACAGATGACAAAGCGGGAAAATGTGTTCGCCCGAGCCAGGGCAATATCCAACTGTTCACCTCCAACTGTATCCAGTGTTAGGCTTCCCGGTCCACACACCAGAAAAGGCAGGGAAGAGACGTACCGTTATCCCAGAAGACATCAATGTACTTTGATGTTGCTTCTTTAAGCTTCTCTGCGAAGTCAGGGTCTTTGTAGTTGAGCGCCACATCCAGACCCAGCGTATCCTTGAGCCATTGGACTTTTTCGTCACTGCCTGCTGTGCCAATAACGCGGGCTCCCGCAATCTTTGCAATCTGTGCCGCAACACTGCCAGTAGCGCCAGCAGCAGCCGACACAACCACCGTCTCACCGGGTTTGGGCACGCCAATCTTGGTCATGCCGAAGTAGGCTGTCAATCCAGTGATGCCGAGAGGGCCGAGGAGATCTGTGATCTTCCCATTCGAGGGAAGAGGAACTGCTTCCTCCACCATACTTTCGGGCACGATGCGAACCTCGGCAAATCCCATGGTAGCAGTGACGAGATCGCCGGCTTTGGCCTTGGAAGACTTAGACGCCAGGACACGGGCGATGGCGATGCCACGCATTATTTCGCCGATTTGAACCGGAGGGACATAGGAGCGACGATCTTCAAGCCAGCCGCGCATGGCCGGGTCGAGAGAGAGGTAAAGGTTCTCGAGAAGCAGCTGTCCATCCTGAAGCTGAGCTTCAGTCGGGGCTGCAATCGTCCTATGGCGAAACGTCTTTCCTGGAATGACGTCGCCTGTTGGCCGTTCAGCCAATTCGATCTGGAGGGATTGTCGGGCCATGGTAACCTGAGAAGACCGCTAGGCTACCCCAAAGCTCTACGCCGGCGATGTTTTCTTCGGTTTGAGGCAGAGGAGGAAAGAGGGATCGGATGGTAGCCCCTTTCAAAGGCACCAAGGAAGTGGGGAGGAGGGGGGGGGTTCTGCCTCGGCATTCTTTTGAAGCGAATTCGACATCTTGTGTCTACTGACCCGTGATCCCCATACAAGCCGATTCGGAGAGGATTTCTCATCCAGGCAGGTGTCCCGTCCAACGCGCGGGATGTGGCAATGCGACGTGCTGCCCCACTCCCCACTTATCTGCTTGAACACTTCGGATGTCAAGGTTGTAAAATCCCATAAAAGTACACACACACACCATGAGTCGGACAGATTACTCTTCACTGGGTACGTCGAAGTTCAGTCCGACCGGACCACTGCATGGCCCACAAGTGGTGGGAAATTCCGATCCCCTTCTTCGAATGACCGGCAGCGACCGCAAACTCTCGATACTGAGTTTATCAGCCTGGCCCTGTCCAATTCACAGCACCCCAGGTCTGGTCGAGCCCATTGCAGCGCAGACAACCAACAGCGACGTCGCCAGAGACGCACGGCAAATTCAGCTGATGAAACTCCATATGGCCGCCCCAACAAGCCCGTCCCATCGTCTTCCCATCTTGGCCGTACTCACGCTTCCACATCCTATAGCACCACCAGTTTCCGTCATCCCGATGCTCGCACTGTCCCAGGCAAGCTGTCCTCAAGCCTAGGGCTGCGCACACATCGCTAGGCTTCACTTCGATGCAAGCTTCGCCTGCCCCTCCACAGGGCAATGGTAAGTCCCCAGCGTGTGTGCCCACGCCAAGGTCTGTCGGCTGCACTGGAGACACGACCCACGTCTCGCCAGACGTCCAGTCGTATGTGCTAGTGCTAGTCACTTCCTCCCCGCGAAGCATCGACGTGGTTACGTCTCGATATGTCAAGTGTGACACGACTGTCTGAACCACGGTCGCTGGGAAAGGCCCTTTGACGCCTCCCGGTTCATATGCAGTCATGGTCGCCGTCGTGTAGTGCGTCACCCGTCGTGAGTTGATCCAAACTAGCCCTCGTCAGAGACAAACTATGCGATTTGGGTAAAGAGGAACTTACAGACAACCTCCACGGCGGAGGACGTGGTAGACCATATCCGTGTTTTGGTCACTGCTTGTGCTACTGGTGTGGGCGGGGCCGGAGCCGGGGCCGCCGCCGTTCTCGCACTGGCAAGACAAGGCCAGAGTACCGACAATGTCGTCATGCAACTTGAGATGAGCATCATGATCGCATCTTGAAAGCGCCTGTCGACGGGGAGAGCCTGACGTTCGTTGTGTCAGGAAAGATAATGTTGCGAGCACGATACTTGATGAATAGTAACTTCTTTCCGCCTTCTTGTTTAGGAAGCATGGAGCTGTGTTCCCGGATGGTGGGCACACCAGGTATTTACCCGAACTGATATAAACGAATCCAGTGCCAGGTGAAGGTGCTCCCATCTCCTGGCTTGGCCAATACTCGACCCAGGTACAGCTCAAGCTCGAGGAGTGGTTTGACGAATTTGATCACTAGCATAACTCGAAAACCTCTCTATTTATCTTCATTTTGCGCCGTCTGTGCATTTCCGCCTCATGATACGCTACGATGGCAGAGTTGACCACTTTTCCCGGACATTAAAGCGAGAGAAGATACAATAACTGAGCAGTGCCGCGCGTTCCCGACCGAAAGAGTTTGATTGTACAGATAATACAGCAACGATATGCAACCTAGAAATTTTGCCCACCGGTTCTTGTCTATCCACATTCTTCCGAGTCGTAACCCATTTAGAGCACCCATAACGTATTGTTGATACACATGCCCTAGCATGATGGCTGGACAGGGCGATGCTCTAGTTCTGCCGCTTCAGAGTCTTGACGGCCATCTCGATGAGGCCGTTCTTGGCTTCGCTGTCAGGGAAGTGGCTGATGGCGACTATTGCTCGCTCGGCGTACTCTTCAGCTAATAGCCTTGTCTGCTCGATGCCGTCGCTCTGCATAACCAGATCTCGTGCCTGCGCCTATGTCAGCCCAAGGGTCGGAGGGATGCTCAGAAGCCAGGTAAGCCAGGACTCACCCTCAAGACATCCCCCTCCTGCTCAAATTTTCTCCCTACCAATGCTCCTAGCTCGGGCGTCGTCTTCCATGCAAATAACAGCGGCGCCGTCGCCAACCCCAGCTCGAGGTCTGCTCCGGCAGGCTTGCCCAGTTCCTGACCGCTGCGCGTGTAGTCCAGCATATCGTCCACCAGCTGGAATGCCAAGCCCAAGTTCTTGCCGTAGTGGTAGGCCGCCTCTACCGTCTGGGAATCTGCCCCTCCTAGCAGCGCTGCCGCACGGCAGCTCTTGCTGATGAGAGACGCTGTCTTGAGATATGTTTTTTGCAGGTAGTATGTCAAGGCATCTTCGGACCACCGTGGGTTGGCCTCGTCACGCTCAGTGTTCTTGAGCTGCATGAACTCTCCCTCAACTAGGTTCGCGATTACTGTCGCCAGCAGTTCAATGACCTCAGCATGGCGGAGGCGCGCCAGCGCAACGGATGCCCTCCCTAGCAGGAAATCGCCCGCCAGCACAGCCATTTTATTACCGAACTCGAGGTTTGCGGAAGGTGCGCCACGTCGTGACTCCGAATGGTCAATTACATCGTCGTGGAGCAGCGACGCCGTGTGGATGAGCTCGGTAATCTCGGCGAGACGGCGTTGCGAAGGTAGTATATCGATCTCGGAACTCAAGCCGGGTTCGGCTGAAGGGCTCGTCGCGGCCGGGTTGTAATCTGAAAGAATCGAGAGCGGTGAAAGAGATGTGTCAATGGCAGCGGATGCCTGTAGTGTCGCTTGATGGCGTTGGGGAGCCTTTGGGCACAGTGATGTAGCTCTCGACATCAGAAGAACGATAAGTGGTCGGACATGTTTCCCTTCAGCCTGGGTGTAGTACTTGGCGGCGCGGTCAAGCGAGGGGTGCCCGGAGCCCAATAGTTTGCGGATGTTGCCTGTCAAGAACTTCATTTCCTTGGCCATAATACGGAGGGGGTCAATGGTGGGCATGTCCCCCTTGGTCGCTCGAGTGATGGCGTTAGACACAATGTTCCCCGCCACTGAGACGGCGGCCGCCCATGCCGAGTCGCGTCTCCGAGTAGAGTGGTATAGGGCCCTCGGTATCCGTACATCGAGCGACGCTGTCCTAAGGCACTGTGAGCATATTGACGGTGATGGCCGACGACGGTAGGCTCGATTTGCGGCGCCACGGGCTCCGCGAGCCACCGAGGATCCCACTTGGAGCTGCATTTCTAGGCCGATAACCCTCGAGGGAAGCCAATTGACTGCACTGCTTCACTCTGAGGCGGCCTGCAGCATTTGGCAGAGTGGTGAGTCCGATCAGGTGTGCGGCCACGGTGCTTGCAATGTAGGATCGTAGACTCGACCAGCATTCCGGAAAGTTCCTGCGCGAATCCCGATTTTTTGAGAGCTTGGCAACGTCACAAACCGTGTCTCGCACGGACCAGGCGCTGCTGCGTGGTCAGCCTGTGGCTGTGCGCACCAGAGAGCTTGCGCGCCAGACAACCTTCAAGGAACGATCGCATTTTCAATCGACCAGAAGTTGCGCGGGTGCGTGTTCAAAATCATGGTACATCTGACAACAACACCGGCAATTACCGAAGGGTTACAGCTACTTAGAGGGTTAGGTGAAATCGAGCGAGGACTGCAGCGAAACATGGACGATCTGTTGCTCGACGACGTCCGTCTCGGCGACCCCATCTCGCATGGTCAAATCATCGACCTATGGGCAAAACTCAGGGCTGCAGGACGGAGGGACTACAGTCTCGAGAAGCTGCTGAAAGGCGCAAGAGTCTATGTATACCCGCCCGCACCAAAGCCCCAACCGGTAAATCCTGGACCTCAATGCTATCAGCTATACGCGCTAACGAACGAGGCCAGTCTGATGAGTTCAAGGCCTTGATGGCCCAGCTGCGGCGCGAAGAGGAGCAGCGAGCCTACGAACGCATGACCAACCCACTACCCCCAATGGAGACCTTCTCGGACCGTTTCTCGACATCGAACATCGCACACGCATTCGCAGAGGCAAATCGACCTTCCCGCCAAACGGATTTCGGCGATGACGATATTACATATAATGACGTGCACAGACAGGTGATGCTGATCGTCAACTTTATGGCAACGATCCTTGGAGTGGCAGCAACGCTGTGGGTTATTGCGAGATGGTGGAGCACCCCAGCGAGGCTTTTTCTTACTATGGGAGGAAGCCTTGCTGTTGGAGTCGCTGAAATAGCGCTCTACTTCGGGTACATCTGGCATTTGGGGGCTGAGAAAAAGAAAGATCAAACATTCAAAGAGGTCAAGCGCGTAGTGCAAACATGGGTCATCGATGCGGACGAGAAACAGGAACTGGTTGGATCAGAGCGGCTTCTGAGCGGTGACACAAGTTTACGGAGAAGAAAGGATGCGACATCCTGAATATAGCGCCGATTGATTTTCGGGTATTTGCAATTTCTTCGCGCCTCCTCCATCCCGGAGCACATTGCGGCAAGCTGATCCCCGCGGGAGGCGACCAGGGGTCGAGTACCCCACGCGTCATCGCTCTTGGCATTCTAAATCGCGCCGAGACGCGTCCCTCCGAGCCCCGAGTCTGAAAATCAATGCATTGTGTGGGGGTTGAACATGGCAAGGAAACACCGCTCGATTTCCCACAACGTCAAATTCAAATTCAGCATTTTGTCTATTTGTATTCTCTTGTCAGAATCTTCCTAGTCATACTAAGGGAGAACCCTCCTAACACTCGCAAGCACCCGATGTTTCCCTGTGTCAATCATAGCTTTGCAGGACTTGGACGATAAAAACAACGGCCGAAATCGCACCGACGACGTCTTTGGGGGTCTTTGGGTCCGCCATTGGCAAATGTGATGCCTCCAACGATGTCAGGAAATAATTTCAACAACCCAGATTTCTCCGGAAGGAGCGTCGTCGACGCGTCGAGCAGGCCCACTCCCCGAACACGCAAGCAACCAGTGCGAACTTACGGGAAGCGATCAGCCCAGAGTAGAGAAATCGATGCGCCACCACCAGCCAAGAAAAGGAAGCTGGAAGATGCGACGCCCGCAATCCTATCGTCACCACGACCCCCAGAGGTTTCTGATCCCGAGCCGCCAAGTCGGGGTTCGATCCTCTCGTACTTCAAACCCCTCCGCTCGAGTTCAAGTATAGCGCCAGCGCTGCCCTCAGACGCATCAGTTTCGGAGCCCTCCCCCCCTCCGCCGCCCTCATCACCTACATTGCCCTTGGGAATTAAGAAAAGAAGGCGACTGACAACGCGGCCTGAAATTCCCGGCTGCGACATTTCTGCAGCGAGCAGTCGCCAACACGATGCCGCACAAGGTGGAATGATAAACAGGGTCTTTGATGAACACAATGATGCGCTGCTGTCATGCCGCACCGAAACTGGCGAACCTTATGGCGTGTTGGAAGAAGTGACCCACAACGCTTTGGATCAGATGGCTTCCTCTTGCGGCGGAACATTTAGACAATATCTGGGGGAAAAGAAGAAAAAGAACCCAATACGCAGACGCTCGACTAAGGACATGGTTCAGACTACTTTGAGCCTGGGGATAAATCCAGGCCCAGGCTACACTGTTTGTCGGGACTGCGGGATGTTGTATAACCCCATGAATGAAAAGGACAGGGTAGATCACAGGAGGCAGCACGTCGCACATGTGAAGGAGAGATCGAAAATACAGCTGGTAGGATAAGTGGTTGTTTCGGCACTGGATAGTCTGGGTGGATCGTTAGTGAGCGGGATTCTCAGCGAGGTTGGGGAAACCCCTTGAGTGTGTGGCTGTCAAGGTAAGCCCCAAGGAATACGATATTTGTTGGCGTTCATTGGATTCTAGTCATTTATTGGAGGGGTAGGCCCCCCATCATCCTCAACAAGACCAGGGATGCTTGGTGTTACCATAAATGTATAGGAAAAATCCAGACCCCTCACTTTCAAGAATTTACCCAGCGAAATTCCAGAGCCACCAACCTACAGCAAATTGGATAACAATGAGATATAAGGGATGCGAAAGAAACCTTGAGATTGCCAGGCTCTATAAGATACGGCACCCATGATATAACGACGTATGGCACGAGGGACGCTGGTTGACAATATGACCAAAAGTCAGGTCATGCAAGGGTGACTCCGACAAAATAATTCAAGTCCCTTCATACGGTGAAGCCAAAGTACAAGAAAGTTTCAGGACAGTATCCTGTAAGAAAACGCCATGTTCGCTCTTTCACATTTTCCGTCACGCCTGTTATGTGTCTCCCTGTCCCGTTGACCTGTTCATGTGCTTTTGAAATAAGCCCCGTCCATTTCCATCCCTATCACGCCCCAAACCCTCGCCGTTATGAAACGGGGGACAAAAAAAACCCAAAAACAAACATAGAGTTGTGCTGATAACAATGCTGTAATATCCTGTAAGTTCACTCCAACGCGACCCCCGCGTGCAATAGCTATGGCTCTTCTGCCCCATCGTTTTGGGCGGTGGGGAGGAGATCGAAAAGCTGTGAGAACAAGAAAACAAGCAAACGAAAACACGCTAGTTATATGGTTGTAGAAGATGGCAATATGATAATCCACAAACGATGGTGTACAACGGCTGCGATCGTTTCCCGGTCCCCCACCCAAACGTGACAATCAAGTCAAGGATAGACAAAAGTTTGCTTTCAAGCAAGGCAGAAACCGATGGCCAGATGGGGAGTAGAAACTGGAGCAAAATGAAATCGCAAACCATGCAAGAGTGTGAGAGAACTGAGTACTTCGGTCTCGAGAACGTTAATGTTGGGGGCATGACACTTGACAAACCCCGATTTATGCAGGAATGAAGTCGAGGTTCATTCTGCGAGCAATATTCGGCCAGTCCCAGACGGCTAGCCACTTCCCGGCGCTCATAAGTCGCCAGATTTCCTCGAGAACTTCCAGGACACGATCCGCGTTGCGCATTCCAGTGTACCCTTTAAAGGTTTTGATCGCAGTGCGGACCTTGTCCTGGTTCTCAGGAGTGAAACAGGCAGTCCCGACGATGAAGCAGGGCAGCAACAGGAGGGCTTGGCTGGGGTCGCTGGGTTTAAACGTATGTAATAGCTCCAGAGAAGAATCGACCGCGTGAGTGACTCGTGGGTCATGCTCGTGCAGTGGCGGTCGGCGGATTGGCGGTGGAGAGTCTGGGCGGCTCTCTGCATCTCGGTCGCAGGATGCGTCGGCGATGTTGTTTCTCTGCGACACAATGCTTTCTTTTCCGTTCGGCTTGGCGCCTCCGGGGTTCGTAAATGTTGCCAGGGGAAAGCTGCAGAGCCGGGGAGACGATGCGCAGCTGGTTGAAGCCGAGCGTGGCGGCGTATTGTGGATGACGGATGATGTGGACCTAGGGTGGGTCGGCGAGCCCTGCAAACGGGGCAACGACACAGCGGAAGACGAGGTGGTAGCGGTCGGAGACGGCGGATACACGGTCCGAAGCAGATGGATATAAACCATCTGCTTGTACAAGTGCCCCACCCGCTCGCGGCTGTCCCCGGGAGGCCAATGGGGCAGCCACTCCCTAACTGTCACATCGATCTCGACGGCATTGTAGAGGCTCACATAGTCGACAACAGGATCCATATGCGACAGCATGTTCCTCCGAATGACGTTCCGGATTGCAGTTGTCTGGGAAAGCCAGTCCAACAAGCCGTCCGCAACGCCCAGCAGTCTTGGTGGGTGAATGTGCGGGCGTGAGTGCGTACCCTCCGCCACGGTTTGGCAATCCGATTCGAGGGCGGAGTGAATCAGCTCGTCGGCGTATATGTGGTATTCAAAGAACTCGGAAACGAAGGAGAAGAAGGCGGGGTCGTTGGGCGGCGAGGTGGTGATGAGCTTCCGGTATGCTGACAGGTGCAAGCGATGGTCGCCGCGGGAGCTGCCTTCTGCCTGCGCCTCTAGAAGGAAGCAGAGCATTTGGCCGTACCGGGCAGATATCAGCACGTTGTCCTCCGTTGCAGTTTCCTCGTTACAGAAACGGACGTCAGCGTAGAACTTCTGCCTCGCCTCGTCGTGGTGGTGGATGGAGCGTTCACGGAGCGCCTGCAGTGTTGTGCTGGGGTTATTCCTCAGGATATTGATGCCGTATGGCGTATCGAAATCGATGTGTTTGCTGGCGAGAGACAAGATAGAATGCATCAAGCCTTGATGCTTCACAGCGATTGGGATCATCATGTCTTTGAAAGCGTTCCTGTGCTCGCCTTCGACCGTGAGCACAGTGCTTAGGTGCTCATTATAATGTTTCCAGAATATCCTGTCCTCGAGAGTCTCCAGGCCGTGGAAAATGGGCTGCAGGGTAATAAGCGGCAGGGTATGAGACTTCAAGCGCTCTATATTGTTCGTCAGAGACTCGGAGCCAGAGTGACAGGTAGACGCTTGGTTACCTTCCTCGGCCCTCTCCTTGCCGCTCTTCCATATCTGTTTCTCTGGGTATCCCTCGCACACAACAGCATTCTTCTCGCAATTCATGCCTGTGCGGGTATTAGCGCACTCTTGATACAAGCGGCATCGGCGGCTGTTGCTCACATCGGGGTTTGGCCTCGTCGCATTTCTTCTTGCGCTTCCTGCAGGTCAGGCACCCTGTCTTGGACCGCCCCTTTGTGGTTTTGTTCATGGCGGCAATAGTGGGTGTGACAGGATGCTTCCTCGGCCTGCCACGGGGTCTCTTCACCCTCGGCGGGGCCGGAGCTGGGTCGTTGGACGCCGTAGGGATGGGTGTCAAGGGAGCCCCCTTGAGGTCATCCATACAGATATCATCATCATCCAGAGGCTCCAGCTTGGGAGCCACCAGGATGTCGTCCGAGCCCTGCTCCCAGGCAAAGTCATGAGGGGCATCTTTGTCGCTGTGGTCATTGGCGGCAAAGGTCATTGTCCAGGCGGGGTGAGGCAACGTTTGGTCAGGAGGGGAATCCGAGGCCGAGGAAGTGGTGGTTGAGGAGGCATCCATGCCATTGCTGATCGGGGAGAGTTGGCCCGTGTGGGTGAAGCTGGCCGAGGACGAGGCCGAGAGGTTTGAGAGAGAGACCATCCAGTGCGGCTGGTGGTGTTGCATGGCTTGGAGGTCATCCGAATCCATGCTGTGACTATCCGACCACGACAGGTCCCCGTCGTCCATCGTGGTGGTGTGAGAGCAGTCCATTGCTCGTCAGTAGCGAGACCATGCCAATGCGGTGATACGGGCTCCCGCGGAAAGAGAGGAGAGGAGGGACCGCTCTTAAACAGAGGGGAGGCAAGGGGGCTCCGTAACGATGCTGGGAGGGGGGGTTGACCATAAGCTCACTAGGTTGGCCAGCATGCGGCCGGAATGGGGGAGGGGAGATGGGGGGAGAGGGAGCGAACAAAAACAGGGCCAGGGGGGAGGTTGATCGAGCGTTAGGGAAGAAGGCAAGCTAGACTGAAGGGGTAAGAACTCAACGAACGATCTCAAAGCCAGATTCGCGAGCAAATTCACAGACGAGGATTCTAGGGCGGAAACTGGCCAGTCATGGCCAGCATGCTTATTTGCTTCTGATGTGCAGCCACGGATTGAGAACGAGTGGTGGGCATGAAAACGGCAGTAGTGTAGATCGTCCCCACAGTCTGCACCCCATGTACGTTCAGCTCTACTCCACACCGAATTGTTCTGCTCCGTGGCAGAGGAGCGGAGGTTGCGAGAGCACGGGGAACGGAAGAAAAAAAATAAAATAAGCGGCCACTCGTTTGCGATGGCAATTGTTCCTTGCGCGTCTTGAACTAATTGGTTGTAGCTCCTGTGCTGGAGCTGGACGATTGGGAGGGTGGGCAGGTGAGTTGCGATATCACTGCCCTCCGAGGACTCTACGATTCGAGCCCAATCAAGGGCCCCTAGTGTAGAAACACACACAATGGCTAAGAACGGAAAGCTTAGGGAAAGTATCAAAAATATCACGTCAATTTTCTCCTCCCGAAAGCCACATTGCTGGTGGAGCAATCGAAGGGCGGGATGAATGACAATCAGAATGCAGGACGGGGTCATTGGTGGAGCCCATTTTTTCTTGGTCTGCCCCACAGTCTCCTGCTTGAACCCCCGTTGTCTCCACAAGTCTCTAGCGTGTGCCGCCATCTTGATCTGGTGCTGCAAGTGACATGCGAGTACTTGAGACGACTGCAAGTAGTACCATCGAGTCCCTTCCTGCTGTGGCAACGTACAGTCCACCAGGGCGCAAGGATTTTTCCTTTTTCCATTGGCGTACTTTTTCCGTTGGCGCATCTTCAAAGCTCTCACCAATCGCTGGTTTGTCTGCTTCTGCAAAGCGCCCCGCTCCACCCCAAGCTTCATCAAGATCAGCGCACGGGGCAGCTGACAAGCCTGAAGCCCAGCGCTCTCGCGAACCAAACCAGGAAAGCGCAGGCCAGGTTCAACCTGGCTGATTTTGATTGTGGATTGACAACCCCGACTGGAGGAGGTGGGGTAGGATGCTCCGCGCGAGGTCTGACCTTCTACAACTAGTTCTGCGTACACCTCTATCTACAGATTCTCGATCCAGGGGTTATGGTATTGGAGTTGCCTTTATCGCAGTACGGATGCAATGCAGCAAGGAAGCGACGCATTTCCTATGACTATTCCTATAACTATCATCCCCCCCCTGCCTTACCCCGTCATGCCACCAGGACTCACAAGAAACGCAGCGCCAATAAGTGCCGACGGCTGAAGATGTTCCTCCGAGGAGTATCGCCTGAAGGCAACGCGCAGGAGAATGCAAGAGGGAGCGCCACACGATAGATAAGGTCCCCGCGCTTGTCCTAGTCTGACAAGTCCACCTGCTCCCGAGTTTAAATTCAGAAAAGTGTCCGGGTAACGTAACGGGCAGCGAGCACATGCGCTACAGGATGTGATGGGGTTGGGCGCCTGCTCGTCTCCCAACAACCGCACCCTTGCAACATAGACTCCCGACCGGTATGGTCTGGGCGGTGTAGATGTACCATGATATCATCAAGGTTGTCCAGCGCAATTCGGCGCAGAGAAAGGGCTCCCAGCCTGCCTCAAGAAACGGCTGAAGGAATCTTGTCCATCCCCGCGACTGTCTAACGTTAAATGGCAGGCAACCAGTCGTTGTCACGAAATTCAAGACCCAGATTGACAAAAGCCTGCAGCATAGTCTCCGAGCATGGATGCAGCGCAAGTCAAATAGACATGCTCTGTGTCAGTGTGGTACCTCCACTTCCTCGGTCCCCTCTTTCGGTGCCAACAATGGGTTTTTTGTGTGACTCTCCGCCGCCGTCCTTCGCTCCCCAGATGAACACTCCGCCGCTGCCCGCCGAGGGGCGCGATTGCCGTGGCTAGATGTTGGGCAGATACACATACATGTGCGGGGTTCTGCTTTTCAAGTCTCGTTTGTAGCCATTGCGACCCGATGACTGTTTTGCTCGAGCCGTGATCCGAGAGGCGGTCTGGAAGGAGGGCGAGGCTCAACAAGCTTTCGGGTCTCCCAAGACTCACTCCCTTCACGAATCACTCTAGTGTACCCCTCGTCGTCTGTCATATCTTGACAGTTTCTACAGACCAACAGGCATAATTTGTCTTCGACTCTTCGACGTGACACCCACCATCCCTCTGTGAAATCCTTTTCAGGTTCTGCATTACGGAGTACGAAGTAGCGCATGCAGGTAAAAAAGGCGGGGAAGTCCCCAGAGCTTGAGCCTGGGTCACATAGAGGCCCATGCTCCCCGATCTCTCAATGTGGGGAACGACCAGCGGAAGCAGCGCAAACACGAAGATCGGACCAAATATCAATATCAACCCAAAAGCCATATACCCCAATATCAAAACCCATCAAGACCTAAATCTACCCGTTTAAAAACTCTTTGGATATGCTGCAAGGAATTCTGCGGGATCTATTCTGTCACGAAAATATGACTGGCTACTGATCTCCCGTTGGTATTTCCACACCCCGCGTTACTTTTTCACATGGCTACCACCAAAAGGCCTAGGCCCAGACAGGCACCACATCCAACCAGATCAGTCCGATACACAGAGAACCAGCTAGACCCCGAGCTCCGTTTCTTGTTGGTGAGAGGGTAAATTTGCTTCTGCACATTCAGCTTTGCATCTGCAACTGGAGCCCAAAGGAGAACAGAATCATGGCTAGAGAAGGCCCAGCGGCCGTCATCGATAGGCCGTCCGACACGGCCACACGATCAGTTCTTCCCAATGATCGACAGCTAGGAAAGCCTCTCCCCCCACGCTGCCACTCATGAATGAAACCACAGGCGAGCAGGCTACCTGCTTGGCCAATTTTCGAATCATTGACACTCACAGGGTCCTCCGTCAACGAGGTCACTCCGCAATTTGCTGCAACGCATCATGTCCCGTCGCCGCCGACATTGACACACATCCCAATCCGTGCTCCTGCAGCTGCAACAGGGCGATCTCACATTGCTTCTTGACCCGCTACTCGATCGCAGACTCTCCCGCCCACAGCCTTCTCATTCATTGTTGCGCGGCAGATTGTCGAACGCGCACTCGCTACTTCGTACACTCTCAAACGGGGCAGTCCAGGACAGCTCAATTTCCTTCACAAGCGGCCTCCTTCATGCGAACAGTTCTAATGTGAGATGCTACGCCATGACACCACTTTTATCTCTCATATTGATTCCAAACAAGTGCTGGTTACACAGCCTGGGGTTTGGTTTTCAGGAGGGTTTCCCCGGACCATCGGATTACCCGATCGGGAGCTGCTTGGCTGTTCTCAGAGCCCAACCACAACGAAAATCCTCCAACAGAAACGCGAGTTCGGCATGCCCCATCTCAGCTCTCCCTTGCATTTTAAGACTCGCCGTCGACTCAAATCTGCACATACCATCCAGACCTTGATTCTTGGATGTGCCAGAGTCCAGAGCCAGCTGCACGTCGCAGCTCCAATCAACATCTCGCCCGCTCCGCGCTCGCCTTGGCGCGGTTGATCAGCCAAGACCGAGAAACCGCTATCGGCGATCTGGGTCTCGGTTCTTTACTGGTTCACGGTTTCTCCTACGTAAACCCTCGCGTGTCTGCCTTTTGGGGACTGCCATCACATCTCACCGAGGGGTGTGAGTCCATGCCCATGGCGAGCTCACCGCTATTCTTGTACCTGATGTCGGCGGACCACGGCATGCGCTAGGGCTCAAGATCATCAGCTGGTGACACAGCCAATTCTGACTTTGCGTCACCTGCACCATCATTCCCATGGTCTCATCCAAGTCACTCGAGCGTTTGCGGGGCCGACTAGCCACCTGAGGCTGCACGGCATCCGATGAAAGTTCCAGCGTTTTGATACAAAGCACCCGAATCGAGAGTGCAGTTGACTAGTTGACCACGTTGACGAGCGCATGAAAATGCAACGGCGCCGTTGGGCGACAGAACAACCGATGAATAGCATGGAGACTTATAATCTGCGGAAGCTGCACAAAAGCACCAAAACAGAGGGTAGGCCCGTGTCAAGACCAGATCCGATGGGACGGATAGAAACAGCTCCCCAATGCTCACGAGACTCGAGCCCCCAGAGAGATAACCAAGCGTGAATATTTGCCCTCCGCTTCCGCCCTCGCGGTTGGCGTTGCGCTCTGCTGTGTACCTATAGGTATATACGCCAATACTCTGGTTTGTTTTTTCGCGATTATGAAATCGTTGCCTTTGTTTATCACGAAAACAGTGAACCTGTTGTCGCGCCGATCGCCAAGACGGCTGGCTAAGGCCTAACTTTGATTCGTCGTCAGCCCCTTGATCCCCGAGGTTCTCGCGGACGAGGCTGGCTGGTTGTCTCAGTCTGGCTCGTTTTCTCGGGAGTGGATGGCGGTGGTGGCCGCTGGACAGCCAAGCAGCTCTTTTTCACTACACTACACCAGATTCGGAGCCCGGCCTTTATGACGGGCAAGGGTTTCTCCAATCGAGATGTTAGGCTGCAGGATGCCCTGTTGATGACCGCGCTTGTCTCAGCCCCAGAGAATGATCAGACCGGACGACTGTCCTTTCACCCTTTTCTTATGGCAATGACGAGACCTGTGCCAGCCGCCTGAGACACGCATACAGATTGCAAAGAATGTGGGCGCACGTCTTTTTCCTGTGGCATTTTCTGACAGGTCAAGAATACAGGAAGGAACTTTCGGGATCTCTTCAAGGCGGAAAGCAAGTGAACAAGTGCTTCCACGTAGGCTTGATTCCATCGTTTCGTTCATATTTTGAAGTTAATGAGCATTTACCGCGACTGCTTATTTTCAAGACTGGGAGATACAACCAATATGTACAAAGTACTTCGCGTATGTGTGGCTCCTCCTGCATCCCTGTTCCAACAATTCGTTGCAAAGACTGGCCACTACCTGTTGAAAGCATTTAGGCCTCTTCGGGCCATGTTCCAGCTGATCCTTAGCCAAAAGAAAAAGCAGGCATCAAACACCCCAGACATCGTGATCTCTTTCGTGTCGTAATGAATGTCGGTGTTTTTCTTGATCTACCTATTTGATGAAAACTAGAAAGTGACGTGCCGCAGCAAGGAGGAATCATGTATTCGTACATGGCTCGAAATTCTCTTCTCTCGTCCGTCTTGAAAGCAATTTCTCCGAGAGACTCTCGACTGTGTACGAACACCTAAAGCCAGGTAGCCTTGGCCAGTCTCTTATCGGCTGTGTGTTGTGGCTGGGCCGCATACAATGTCTCGGTCGGTCATTTTTCAGCCTTTTCACTCAGTGGTCCTCCTGTCCTTTCCATATAAACGCGATTCCCCCTCTCCCTTGCATTGTAGACGGGGATTTGTTTTCCCCCCGAGTAGAAGATCGAAGCATTCCTAGCGTACCCCAGGCTCTCCTCACCGCCATCATCCATGAGAGTAACCCCGTTAGTTGTTGCTTCTTGTCAGCATCAGAGAAGGACAGCGCACGCAACACTCGCCGATGCGGCGGCTGCCCCGCCAGCGACTGACCGTAACCCAGGGAAGGACAGCTGGGCCGAGCAGAGTGTTACATGCGTGCAAACAAACAAAATAAGTTGTACCAAAATAGGACGTCCTTAATAGTTAGCATGACAGCTGCGTCGCTTTCATTGCCCGGTTTTACCGTCCGTGGACTCGAGTGGGCAGGGCCCGGGCAGGCCCGCCCTCTGCAGTGTGATGGCGTCGTCACAATCACAATCACAGTGGCAGTCATGATCCTGATCCTGCTGCCTTGCATTCTGTGGTATGATGTACACACCCCGGCACCATGTCTTCTCCTCCACCACTTCAATTCTCTAGTGTACTTTGCCCGGTACTCGCCAGGGCGCCAGTTTGACATACTTCATGCGCTCGGCTTGACGGTGAACATTCCCGGTATTTACTTTCTTTTGCCCTTGAGGTCGGTGAAGTTGGAAGTTCAAAACCGGCCCCTGTTGGGTAATAGATTGTTATCTAAACAATCGTGGAATGGTGTACATTGAGATTGGTTATAAGACCATCCTTTCCTGCTCTCCTTGACCTTTTCCCTGGTGACACAACAGGCAGCTGTGAGTGTGAATATTTCTGTTCACCACTGGGCAGAGCAAGTTTAAGATTGGTAGGAAAGGATTGAAGTAAGCGTTGTTCATCAAGGAGGTAACTTGTCGCGGTATCAACCGATCATCCATCCATCTGGAGCTGGGACCCCCGTCGTGTACTACACCGTTGTTCATCTTCCCAGCTGGAGCGTCACCTTTCTCACGCTGTCTCATTGACAGGCCACCATCCTCCCGGACGATCCTGCTTCTGTTCCGCGGGTGCAACTGTACCAGGTGTGTGGCACTCGGTGCGCAGCACCGTAATATACACAGCGACTTGGTATCGTGTTGCAGTCACCCACAGCCAGAGTGCTCCGTATCGTATCCCGTCAAGTTTACCATGTGGCTCTGCGAGGCTTGGATGGCAGGCGCAAATATCGCCTCTCTTGGTTTTGTCCACGACTTGACTACAATATCACTGAGTACCAGGGTCCAACAAATTTTTGCTCAAGAACCATCTCACCGGTTAGCATACATTGGCACGTCGTGGGAATGCATCGCATCATTTGCTGTGCTGTGCTGTGTTTCCTACCCTGCATCTGGTTGTGCTCTGCTGTGCTTCTCTCCCTGGCGGTGCTCTCACCCTCCTGGCAAACCAGCGCTGACCTCGTTTGTCGCGGAGTTATGGGATACCAACGCGCTGCAACCATTCTTTTTTTTCTTCTTCTGGCGGATCGCTCAAATTCAGCAGTTTTCTAATGATAACGGAGAAGAGACACTGTTGGAAAACCAAACCTGGAACTAGAACCCCACACGTTCGCCCTCTGTCTACGCGTTTCTACCCTTCGCCCCCATCCCGGCGAAACAATACTGCCAACTGGCTTCTCGCCGATTCTTAGGGTCCAGACGAATGACCGTTACAAACGCCATGGTGCTTGTACTTATCTGTGGTAATTGGCGTTCAGTGTGAATTGGAGTGACAAACAGGGAGCACTCGCTGGGACGTGTTCAACAGGCCGAAAGAACCCGCAAGTGAGAGAAGAAAGATGAAGAAATAGGGGGTCCCTGAGTCCTTCAACAAGGCAGATAGATACCAACTGCTCCTGCCTCTGATGCGCCCTCGGACACTGCCAGTCCTTTGGGATAACTCGACCCCCGTCCGAATCCGTGCCCGATTCGAAGGGAGACCTCATTGCCGAACCGTCGGGCCGAGCCGGTGAGGCCTCACCGCCATTCCCCCCCCCCCCCCCCCCCTCCCCCCCCGGACTTGTGGGGGCAGTGGGGAGCATCAGATACACGAGTCAATGATAGATGGACATGAGACAGGCACAAAGCAACGCCTGAATAGCGTGTCATACGGTGTATTGGCCGCCCGAAGATTGCGTGCACCCAAGTATTCTCTAGCCTCGATGACTTTTTTTTTTGGGCCCAAACACTGGTGAATATTCATGCTGATCCTCAACCCTTCCCTCTAACGTCTCATCCTCCTCCTCCCGGTCCTCCCTGCAAAAATGGAAAGACTGAATAGTGTTGACTAAAGTGGGAAAACCTGGTTAATCACAACATCCTTTGGCCTGATCCTCCTCTAACCCCCCTTTTCCACAGCGGCAACGATGAGAGGAGTACCGAATTGCTCCTGCCGGTCTAGCCTACTACCTCCTCCGCTCTTTCGGCGACATAAAAGACGCTGAATTCAGAACTCGTGTGTCGTGCGGTTGTTTAGTTAGTAAAACGTTCCGCCATTGCAATTTACCATTTGCCCCTGCTGCTTATACAGATGATTGCCCCTTCTTGATATTTGTTGTCCTCTTTGGCCCTCGTTCCAGTTTTGTCCGTCGGTTCGACCGATTTCCTGAACCCTGCGTGGATTTTGCTGCTCTTGCTCTATTGGTTTATATATTACAATGCGCACCTCTCTCTACCATACTATGGAACGCTATGAATCTGCCCTCTCCTCTCCAAAAATATATTGTACATGTGTGATACAAGAGGTAGATGAACGACCAAAAGCAACAAGTTCTGAGAGATTGCTCGGATAGGATCGCAAAAGATTAACGAATAAAGTGGCGCCTGTTTAAAAAGCAGAATGCGGAGGTGTTGACATTGTGCTAGTTCATCATATCGTGATACCTCTACATCTCTTCATCCTCCCTGTTCTCTCGTAAACCTACTTTGATCGCTCCCTTGGCCTTCTTGATCTCGTATATCCCACCTAACACTAGATCCTTGGCCACTACCTCGCGTGTGCGGCCAAGACTCTCGATGGCAGCGATACGATCAATGGTGGCTTGAAGATGCTCCCGGAAGCCGGGCTGGGCTACCATCTCGCGGAATGCCGCCTGCATGGGGACGGAGCTCGCACGGACCAAGGCGTGCGACGTGACGCTGAAAAGATTGAGACGGTCGAGGGCCCGTACAAAATCAGCACGAGTCATGATCTGCTGGGCAATGTGGAGGGGAAATGTGGGGAGCACATGGCCGGTTTCTGGATCATATGTGCTCTCCATCTTGGCTTCTTCATCGACAAGAGCGGTTGCGAGAACAACGGCTGCGGTCTAAGCGTCCCGCAGGGGGTGGTTAGTTGACGCAGATGGGAGGATTTGGAGAGCGCGGCGAAACCTACAGCCCATTTTTGCTGATCCATGACATCATCGTCCATTTCTCCTCCGAGAATCCAGCAGCGGTTCAGAAACCACGTCTTCTCAGTGCGGATAATATCCTCGCAGGTGGCAAACATGTCTTTGCTCTTGGCGACTCGATTTAAAAATGTGAGGCGACCACCGACACGGTCATAGACCTGCTCGAGGACAGTAGGCGGTAACTCCTCCTGAAAGTATTTACGACGGTAATTCCGCAGAGCCTGGGTAGCCTGAGCCTTGGGCAGGTCGAGGACCGAGAGCACTTCCATACGCGTAGAAAGTTGCTTGAGGCGTTCGTAAACCCAATAGTCGTCGCTGTTGAAGACCATGGTGACAAGGTTTGCTGCAGCCCACTGCTCGGCACGTTGCTGCAGAAGCTCGAACAAGTCCTTGCCGTCCTCGTCGTCACGGATGAGGTGCATTTGGTTGATGATCAAAACCAGCGGCCGTCCAACATTTTTTCGTTGCTTGAGCGCTACCTTTTCGAGTTTGTTGAAGGCTCGCTCAATGTCCAACAAGGCCGTCGTGTCGCGTGGACCGCGCTCACTGAAGTAACCGCCAATGTAATCTTCGTGGAATTCATAATCCAGAGCCTTGCCTAAGCGGATACGGAAAACTTCGAGATCTGCGTGAGCCTCGAGCATAGCGATGCCCTCTCCATCAACCCTGCGGATGGCTTCCAGGATCATGCTGCTCTTGCCGGTGCCCTTGTCCCCTAGAAATAGATAGTAGTGGCCCGTCTCCTTGCCGCTGATGATTTCGTCCACTCTGTCTTGCTCGGGGCGCGGGATCCAGTAGGCGGCGGCCTCGGGGCTATCATGCGGCACCTTCCGGCCCATAGCAGCGAGTTCCAAGACCGGATCGCCAGGCTCGAAGGCATTGCACATCTTCTTGAGCACGATGTACTTGTAACCCTTGTGATAGGCATAGGCAGTGAGAGCGAACCCGGCACCCAACACAAAGATGGAGGCAAAGGAGGTGGCGGCGGCCTCGATCATCTTGGCCAAGAGCGAGGGGTTGCCATCTTGGTTGGGGGGCGGAGGAGGAGCCTCCTGACTGGGCTGCTCAACATCTGGTCCTAACCATCTGATAAGCATCAAGTAGTCCGCCAGATCCGGGCCGGCGGGTTGGGATCGGGAAAGTGGGACTTGGAGGGTAGCAGCCGGAGCCGAGTCTCAGGATGCAGGCTCAACCACGGTGGAGCAAAGGATCGGACATGATGTGGAGTATCTAGATGAACCGGAACTCTTGTTCCCGGGCGATGTATACAACAAAAATCAAGAATACAGACGGCCGAGATATCCGGGCGAGCCTCAAGTACGAGGAGCGTGAATATGAGGGTTTTGAGAAGTAAGAGCAAAGGGACATGGACGTCCGACACCTGACATCTGACAGAAAAAAAAAGTTGCGTCTACATACCAGAAGACTGCAGAGTCTGGCGAAGGGGACCTTGACAGGAAAATTTTCTCTGGGACATCCATTGGTTGGTTCGCAGGAACTGTCGCGACGATGCGTGACTCCCGTGGTCGAGTCTAAACCTGGGAGTTGACGACGACGCTGCTCGTGACGATAGCGCACGCCAAGGCGCCCTCCGCAACGCCATCTGCGACACACTCATTGCGACATTGGGAGCATAAAAAAAAAAGGAGAGAGAAAAGAAGAGAAAGGGAAACACACGTCAATGAGCGACTTAAAGTGAGCTGGAGAAACAAGAAAGAGCGGCGGCGGTCAACGAAGCTGAGGTCTAGGTCTGCCAAGGACACTAAACATCGCGCTGGCGAAGGGGCGAGTTGAATTCTGGGCGGTGACATGCGGCAGATCTGGCCGCTTGGATGTTTTGTGGTCACTGGCCCGTGCTTTTGCTTGGTCAGGCGGACAGCTCCACCAGCAGGGTCTGACAGCTGTCGACGGCCCGTGCTTTTGCTTGGTCAGGCGGACAGCTCCACCAGCAGGGTCTGACAGCTGTCGACGGCCCGTGCGTGAACATCACCTCAATGTAAGTGAACATGGACACCAACAACGCAGATATCCCACAGAACCATACAACTACGGGAAGCATTCATGGTATCTGCAACAGCTAAATTCAGCCATAGAGTGCGCCGGGGATGATGACACCCGATAAAGAGGCATCAGCTGCACAATGATTGTTGTCCTTGATCACATGCACCGTGCGTCGAAGAAGACTGGATGAAATGAGGCTCCTCTCTCGATTCTGTCGGGGAACTTGACCAGGCCCCCGAAAGCGAACAGTGCGGTTCGCATGCTCAACGCGGCCTCACACGGCTTATTCTTTGTTCCGTGTCTTCCCTCTTGCGATTTTCTTCCTCTTATCTTCAGCTTCGTCACTGGAACCCCAACCATCGCAATCAGTTTTCTTCACGAAACGGGACGTAAGTGCTGGCCTTCGGTCATTCCATCCCAAATACCAAGGCCATAACGACTGTCGCCCTTTTCATGCTCCACCATCACCTTCTCGATCACCTTGACCCCTGGCGCGACCGCGATTGCCCAGGCACAGAACCTGCCGAATCTGTCTTCCAGCCGTTCTGGCAGTTCGGAGAATTTACCCTGTCCTTTCTGTGGCTTCGCGTGGGTATCAGCTGTTACCAGAACCACCATCTCTTCAGATGCCATTCCAACTGCGATCAAGTTTCGGTAAGAGATACCACCTAACCTTATTTTACCCTCCCGCTTCTATTTTTGGTCCAGGACCACACAATGGAAGCTACCATGTGGAATCTTTCATGTTTTGATCATTGGGGGTTTCGCTGACGAGAGGCGCCAGGATATGATGCGCAAAGACGGCCATGAACCGTCCATCGTCCCGCGAGACCTCTTCAAGGTGCGCGCGCAGCTGCCTGAGTTGACGGCGGAGCAGCTTTGTGATGGCAACACACCGGTTGTCATCAACGGAGTGTCCTGGAGCCTCTGGCAGGTAGCCCACCTCTATTCTAACGACCCTGTTGGTACCGGTTTTGCCGCCACCCAGTGTCAATCGGAGACTTCGCAGGGGTCCGTGTTCCCGTCCATGTCCGAGGTTCGCGTCGAGGGCCGTACGCTGTCGCGACGGGAGCCTGGGCAGCAAGGTGTCGAGTATTCTGAAGCGATTTCTTTTGGTGGAGAGATGACCGACGAGAAAAGACTGCGTGGTAAGATTTCTTGCCTTAGTTCTCGCATGTCCCCTCACCCTCCCTCGCCCTTTCTCTATATCTTTGTTGAAGTTGGGTTGTTGGACATATTCCAGATTGCTCATACGAACTCAGTCCATGCTTTTACTATTCTGAACCTCCCCCCCAATTTCTACCTCCCGTTGTCTGGTCCATTCACATCATGTGCAAGTTTTGACGCGGGCGTTGACTGACATGTGACCAGATGATCGCCAGGCTCGACGACGAGGCGGCATGTTTTTCCATCAACCCCCTTTAGAACTCTGCAGCAAGTCCTCATGGTGCTCCAAAAACTGGGCCTCGGCAAGCCAGCCGGGCATTTCCCAGGCACCGTCCAAGTCAACACATACCCTGATTGGGCCGTCGCCACACTACCCTTTACCACCTTTGTCGACTGTAAGTCTCTCTTTTTTTACCCTTCTCCCTTTTCTTTTGCTTGGCTGGACTATCCTCCGTAGTGCAAGGGGGTACTGACAACATTAGCCACAAACTGGAGGTTGCCAGCGGGTCTCCTCGGACGCGTAGGGGACGTCTAGGGAATCCCTGCTCTCCACCACGATCACCGTCGCTTGCCCGCCGACCTGCCCCCTGCCGGCACCACCCACACCCCGGCCAGTTACACCAATTTCCAAGTCTCTGGCCCGTCCACACCAGCCGGTCACGCCCGAGCCCAGTGATCATACGTTTGAGAGCATACCCGGGCCTCGCAACTTTGTGTCGCGGTGGAGCCCGGATACGCCATCACCCCCTGGTCGTCTTCGCCAGATGGTGAGCCGGTTCCGACTCCGCGTCAAGAAATCCAAGATGGGTAATAAGCAACCGTTGGCTAGCGACCGAAGCAGCGGCACTCCCAGTAACTGCCCCTCGTTGGGACAGGGGGGTGGGCACTCGTCGTTCCAACATGAATATGAGGATGATGTATTTGCGGCTGCCCATGGACGAGCAGGAACGCTGCCGGCTTCGACATCGAACGCGGGAGGCCACAAGGCAATGAACCAGAATGAAACCCCCAAAGTCCAGCTCTATTCTCCGAGGCGACTGGTCGCCGTGCATTCGAACAGACTACCATCTTCTCCCCGGTCATTTGTTCGTCCAAGGCCAGCAGCTCACACGCAACCTCCCTCCCCCACCATGCAGTCATCGTGGCCACTTTTATCGACATCCCGGCGACTATCCTTCTCGAAAAAAGAAGGAGCTTCCCCCGACACCCAGCAGTTGTTATATGGCACATCGACATTCAACCAATTCGCGGACAATCACATTGCTTTTCATCGAGCCCCACCACGATCTGGGCTTGCCGGACAGTCGCCACAGCGAGGTATCTCGACATCTGGTTCTGGTCAGTTCCCGGATCGGACCGATCACTCCGCATTGCAGCAAGACCAGCAGGGGCGTGAACGACAAGCGGATATTACTCACCGGTTATCACGCCGAGAGCTGCCGGCATCCCCACAAGTATATTGCTATAACCCGCTCGCGGTGCAGCAAAGCCCCTTCGACGACGGACAGTCCAGCTTCATCGTCCATTCGCCGACTGACGCGGGGCAAGGTGACCAGTCACTGGCAGAGCTATCATCGGGCTATGCGAACTCGCGCTTTTTGTCTGCCACTTCGTCGCGTTGGCAAAATCCGAGGGGGTATGGCCAGCCCTCGCTCTCAGCCGCCTCGTCATGGCGGCAGGTGCCGCAGGTGTATAAAGAACGACACAATTCGACGGCATGCCCACTCAAGCAGCCGCGGCTGCTGATCCCCCCCTCGTTGCATGACGACATTCCGGTGCCGAGAACTGACCTAAACACGAATATAGCACCGGTTCAATCGCCGACCTCGGCAGCGCCACCCTTTGCTCCGTTCGCCCAACTCCCTCGGGCAACTGCAACAGACCCATCGTTGGTACCTTCCCGACAGCTTTCTGGCATAGAGCTGAGAGAGCAGCCCGAGTGCTCGAACCCGGTACAGCGGAAGGATCATCTTAATCCGACAGTGGTGGTACACTCGCAGCACAGTCCGGTGCAAGGAGAGGGAGACCGAGCCCAGTGCCGTCACCGGTCAGCATCGTCATCGTCCGTATCACAGCGGATTGATGGGCAGCTCGCACCCCATCCTGCCCCCACCATTGTTCATAGTAAGGCCCGGAGTCAGCTCGCCGGCCCCAATAACCGCCTCTACCAGGTTTCGGTTTGGCCGGCGCCGAGCCAATACTAGCCCGTCGTCACGTTTCCCGTCCGCCTCCAACGTTGCTCTAGTACGAGACCTTGTGCCTCCGCTGCCTGCCGAACCCGCGGGACGCTTGAGAAAGCAGCTTGTTGAACCTGCTAACAACCACGACTTGATTGTTCCGCGCCGCGAGAGATACAAGCCACGCAAGAAGATTTCGCTAACCTTGTTTAACAAGAAGAAGGACAAGGATTTGGGGCAAGAAACAAAGGAGAGAGATGATGAACCCTGGTGAATATTTGTGAAATGACAAGATGAATTGGGTTTCGGGGCAATGTAGCAATATTAGATAAATTGGCAGTGGGTTTGCCTGGATTTACGCATAGACCAGGCAATTTACAGACTATACCGTGGTCAGGAAATGCCCTCCCAAAAAATCGGTGCAATGCCATACCCAGCGCTGATCGGGAGTGGAATGCATATGGCAGGTGGTGGGCCCCCAGAACTCCCCGTCGGTTCTAGTGAGTTCCAGTGGGTCTAGGGGGCTGCCAAGCCCCCTGAACCACAATAACAACTCCCTGTGGTTGTGGTGACTTGTCAGGGCGCAGCACCATAGGAGAAATAGAGTTGTAACGTTGATACTGCAATTGAATTGAAATACTAAACGTGAGGAAGGAAGAGAAGAGAATTAGCGCGGGGCTAATTCCCAGAAAAAGGTAGTGGTCCTACACACAAGCTGGTCAGCAGAACCACGGAACCTGTGTCACGGTACAGTGATGCTGCCTGCCTGTGGCTGCAGCTAGATGTAGAAGGACTACGGTGCAGTGCCTTGACTGCACAACGTTCCACTTTTTGTGGTGTTTACGCATTGCGTCCTTTGGTGCCGTGACACTTGGGCTATATTGTGACCAGACTTATGTACGATATGTCGAGCATTTACAAATTATCTATATTCCTTTTACCAATTCCCCTATTTTGGCTCTGGGAGTGTCTGGGAACGTGTTGGACTTAACAAGTTTCTCTTTAAAGAAATATTATATAAA
>Ga0247765_1000003_pt1 | contig 179956 bp, 187 predicted proteins | sample UWRJL106311C6_FD_179949 | JGI IMG/M metagenome (GOLD analysis project Ga0247765, IMG submission 179949) | Plant litter microbial communities from Arlington Agricultural Research Station in Wisconsin, United States - UWRJ-L106-311C-6 | ecosystem: Environmental > Terrestrial > Plant litter >... | reverse complement strand
GGGGGGGGGGGGGGGGGGGGGGGGGGGGGGGGTGGGGGGTGTGGGGGGGGGGGGGGGTGGGGGGGGGGGGGTGGTGTTTGCCACATCACTGTGCATAGCGTTGTGTATTACCAACCAGTACAAAGCTGGGTTTTGATGTTCGAGATAGCACACTTGTTCATATCCCCCCCCCAGAAAAAAAACTTGTTTTTCCGTTCTCCCCTTCTCTCGGGTCGGAAAAGAACCTTCCCCAAAAGAGAACGGGAGCGAATGAAGTTTGTCCTTAGGTCACCACTTCTTCCCCTTTCTTTATCTATATCATACCTATAGTTTAACTTTTTTTTTTCCCTCACTTGCCTTATAGCAGTTCAATGGCTATGCCTTGACCGTGCGGCCTAACGGTCGTTAGCTCAGATACCATGTGCGGATAACCCGCATCGCCCCGCTGTAACTACCTATACGCGCATCACAGTCAATCCACACCTCCGTCCAGGTTCCATCTTGGCTCTTTTCTCCGACCGCGGAGCCTCCTTGTTACCTCCACCTCAGTTCACGATGGAATAAACCGAAGCGACACAATGCGACAGTTTTTGCGCCCGGGTTTGGGAAGTGGCAGCGGCGGCGTCCGACTCTCTCACCTCGTCTTTTACACTCACATCCGTCCTCACCTAATGAAATTCTCATCCTCACCAAGCATCATGCTTTCCCAACCCGAAATGGAGACGTACCTCCGCCGATCAGCCATCCAAAAAGCCTCTATCCCTCCCAAAATCCAATCTGACCTTTTCTCTCCAACCAACTCGCGGCTCTTAGCCCTTGCTCTCTCGGATCACATCCCTTTTCTACCCTCTTCTCATACCGATAGTGCCGTCCCTGTCCTCCCCTGGGCCCACCACCTCGTCTACTTCCCCATTCAAACCCCCAACTCGCGCCTCTCTCCAGACGGAACCGACCCTGACCATGCCCCCGGGGCGCCCTTTGTGAGACGCATGTGGGCCGGTGCAGCAGTGCGGTATTATCCAGGCTGGGAGGAGGCCTTCGTGCTAGACGGGCGGCGGGCCGTTTGTGTGGAGAGCGTGGGTGGGCCGGTGGCGAATTCCAAAGGGGATAAGGTATTCGTTGAAGTGCGGAGGCGGTATGGGCTTGTTCTCGGGGGTGAGAGGGAAGAGGATGCGGCGAAGCGGTTGGGCGGTGATGAAGGCGATGGGGTGGTAATGGAGGAGGTAAGGCGACTAGTGTTTATGGAGGAGAGGAGTCCTACTCCTATTACTACTACTGTTACTACTGTATCTGCCGCCACAAAAGAGACGAAACCGCAGCCTGGACCACTGAAGGGCAAAAATCGAGGAGAAAAAAGAATCGTCCACGTACCTGGGACTCCAGACTATACCTTCACCATGCGTCCCGATGCCGCTCTGCTATTCCAGTTCAGCGCCCTCACCTATAACGCCCATGCCATCCACCTCGATGCCGACTACGCGCGGAACGTGGAAGGGTACTCGGAAAGGCTGGTGCATGGCCCGCTGACGCAGGTGTTGATGCTCACCGCGTTGAGGCAACATTTGCAGCAGCAGCAACAAGCGGATGGCATCAAAACGATGGAGTACCGGAACTTGTCCCCTTTATTCGTCGGGAGGGAGTTGCGTGTTTGTGTCCGCGAGCTGTCACAAAGTGGCGAGGGGAATGAGGATCGGAAGTGGCTGCTTTGGGTAGAAGGGCCAGACGGAGGGTTGGCTGTTAAGGGGATGGCCACAACAGGAAATGTCGGCCAAGGAACGAGAGTGGCGAAGCTTTAAGGGGCTGTGGTAAAGTGTGATTATAAGTGCGCGATAAGCAGGTGAACCCGTGTTAAAAAGCGGAAGGGTAGATTCATCAACGGTGTAAATATTGTAACTTCATTGTACCAGACACCACATTGGTGTTCCTACGATCCCCTCACTCCTTTGACTACCTTCCTAGGTATGCATGTATGTATATTCCCAGATGACCATTGCTCATCCCAGCCGCCCGCCAGCAGATAAATTCAAGCCAATTCACAACCAGATGATAATCTCCGGTGCGTCAAGTACCATGACATACATTCTGAGTCTCCTTCTAATGTTGGGTATCTAAGAAACGAAACCAAAGCCCTAGTAAGTGGGTAAAAATAAACCACTTGCTATCAAGCGCTCATAGATCGCCTGCCCTTCATTGCCGGCGAATCAAAGCCCGAGGCCCTCAGTTCGTGGACTATCGTGTCAAACACCAATTCTTCCGGACCCGTTGGTGCCTCCATTTCAGGCGGCGTTGAGATTTCTGACGCAGGATCAAGTGTATCCGTAGGACTGTCTGCCCCATCGTCGGCATGGCTAATATTGTATGGCACAAATACAGGCATCTCAAAGCCAAGACAAGATGAGCGCACCGTGGGACGGAGCGGGCACTCAGTCAGCGTTGGCGTAATTTCGTCCGAGTCAGAGTTGATGTACTCGCCGGCTTCTCCAAGCCTACGTTCAACTGTGAAAGATCTCCACGTGGTTTCCATGTCCTCCAGAGTGCTGGCTGGTGTATCGATATCGAGAAGTATGCCCAAGGTGTTTTCAAATATGGCGCGGTTGCGTCGTAGATATGCCTTTAGCTTGTCCAGTTCGCGGTCCAGCACTTCTCGGAGCATCGTTTCCTGCATGGTTTGAAGGCGACCGACAGCCATCCCTTTGGCCACGTGCCCATTCGGTCGGAAAGATTTCTGTAACTGTAATCCCTGGAGAATGTTATTCCAGATGGAGGCTCGCTCGCCTGTTGAAAAGGGGAAATCGACAAGGATGTGGTTGCTCTTGACGCTACTCACTAGAAATTTGACTGAGCTGAGATTTAGCTGGTTATCTTGGCAGTCAAGTACACGGAGTGTATTATTCTCGCTCAGCGCTCGACCGAGAGTTCCCACATCATCATCGAGATTCTGGTTCCGAATTCTCAAGTGCGTCAACGTAGTGTTCTTGGAAAGGCCGGCAAGGGAACGAGCAAATCCTCTGGCCAGTTGGCCATCTTCAAGCTTCCCCGAAAATCCTGACATGTCCAGGTAGCGGATAGACTGGTTCCGGGCGAAGAACTCCTCGAGTGTTTTGATCGTCTCGCAACTGCATGGTTGGTAGATAGTTTCCAGGGAAGGCGTGGGCGCAGTCCCCGCGAGGCTCAGCAGCGAGATAGCTCTGGTTTCGGTCAGGGCTCGAATCAAGTGGAGGTAATTACTCTCCTCCTTGAACTCAACCACTTCCATAATTATACCCGAGGGAACCTTGCTTTCTCGAATGGCGTCAGCCAGATGCTCAATCCCGTCCTCGAGGGGATTGCCACTGATAGAAAGATGCATGCTGCCGTTATATCCTATCGCACGGCAGAGTCTTGCAGCCCGGTCTCCCGTTATACCGCAGTGGTTGAGAACTAGCTTTCGAAACTGAACTGCAGTCCCCTCTCCAACATCGATGGCTCGTTGGTAGAGAAATGCACAAAGGTCTTCAAGTGTCGCATCGTTCATCTAGGGACAAGCGTCAGTGAGAGAAAGTGGACAGCCGGGCAGGATTCTACCGACCAAGAAACCCGATATATCGAGTTTCTCCAGATTGGTGAGGCGATCAAGTATCTCGAAGGGAACAAGAGTCTCAGATACGTCTCCATCGGCTTGGAGGCTACCGTGGAGATTCAAGTGTCTAATTTGGTAGAGGTTGCAGAGGATTCCCGGCAGGAAGCTGGCGGGTAGACGACCCGGGTTTTCTGATATGTTAAGGTATAGGAGCGCGTGATAATGGTCTAGAAAGGGGGAGACAAGATGGCGTAGTTGCTTTTCACAAAGACCGCAGGAAGAAACATCCAACCCTTGTATCCTCCCGACCTCCAGCGTCTCGACTATAGGATGTTAGGTGACGGATTGACATGAATATTTGCGAGACTTACGTACCGATATCTTCGAGATCACAGTTACTGATGGGGTTACCTGTAAGCACTAAGCTGCCGCACTTGGTAATATCAGACCTCAACAGCGACAGGATTGGGGCGAGAAATTGTAGATTACGGGACGAATCGATAGTTTCGCCTTGGCTGTGTCGAAGGGGCGCTGCGCAGTTGGTGAAATCGATCTGCTGGATAGTTTCGGAACAGAAGGCCAATGCGTGGATCTCTTGGTGTAATACTGAGCTCTGCTGTAGTATCTCGACTTCGTTTGCTTCCAGGGTGAAGCCTGTTCATCCAAATATCAGTAAAACAGCTCCTGAACACCAAGGAAGGATCAAACATACATGTCCTGCTCAGATATGCTACGTGACCTCTAGATGAAGCGTGTATGTCACAGATATCTTGCAGCACTGTGAGGTCAACATCTCGAAAAGACAACGAGTTAAAATAATCGTTATACCGTAATGCGCGAAGGACAGCAAGGAGCTGGAGGGGAGAATAGCGTGCGCCATTCTTTGCCGGACGAAGGCGAAACTCGGGGGGATATTTGGTTTTCCAGTTGATCTCCCACTCCACTGGCTTGCAGCTATGTGCTGCCAAATAGGCGTCAAGCGTTCTCTTTACACTTCCAAAGTCCTCCCGGGGAACGAGATATTGCGGTTCCTTGAGGCCTGCGACGTGAAAGATCTCGGCTGTCTGCCACATCTGCGGCCAAGATGGCTTCAGAAAGCGATCAGCCACCCTTAAGACGCGAATGATACGCCTACAGAAGCGACTGGAGAGTTCCAAAACCACTCGCGGGGCAAAGGGGTATCTATTCGAGGTCAGCTGCAAGCGTTGAAATATGGAATTGAGGAAGCAGACCGAAACGACATGTTGAACCGCTCCTCATGAACCGCCCAGTCACCTTTGAATTTCTCCAAAGTGACGAGGCCAAAGGTTCGATGCTGGCAAGCAGCATCACCAGATTTACCCCGCTGGGCCACAACAAAATGGCAGAGATATGTGCCAATCACTAGGTAGAAGGATGGAGCTTCCTGAGCTTTCTTGGTGCTATCCTCAGTTTTTTTGATGTAACCTCTCCTCGTCTGAGCCCTGGGAACAACGGGGAAGACCTCGAGTTTGCGGTCTTTAAAAACAGGCTCTTCGGCTTCATTTAGGGCGCTGATGAGCCTAGAGACGTCCGGGGTTAGCTTGATGGCGTCTCCATCGTCAAGGTGACTGGCTCGCATGGTTCGAGCGATATGGTGCATCAGCTCGTCCCTTTCCCCCGGGAGGTTGAAGTAGAATGTCGCTTGTTGGAAAGAGATTCCAGACGGCGGTTTCCACCAAACCTCGAAACCAAACGATGGCCTTGTGCCCTCGGCCACAAGAACCGACACAACAGAAGCCATAGGTATCAACAAAACGGGGTCAGGATATGGAGCTGGGCTGTCTGGGGCGGGCAGGTCCGACAGCCAGGGAAACAGACAGCCAACATCGCTCCGGCACTTGACCTTGAGGAGATAGTCGGACGTAACCACCAGGTAGGGGGTTCTCGTTCTTAGAAACTGCGTGTCCGACTCGAGTGGGACGACGCCCTCGACCTTTTGCGACACCCAGTCAATACTCGGGGGAGATGCCGTCGTGCTCGTGATATCGGGGGCCAAAATGTGGCCTGAATCGCCCGAGAGGCCCGAGGCGCGATTGGGGAGGCCACCGATGGAGATAGATGAGGTAGATTGATTTCGAGATTTCGAGAGTCTTCGAGTGTGCGAGCTGAGGCTCCTCGGGCTGTTGCCCAACATGGCGGAATCCCGGCTGCTGAATGATCGCCGGGCCCTCGACTTGATGGAATGGAAGGAAAATCTGTGGTCGCCATCGGAGCTAGCCGGAGAAGCGGGTACCGTCAAGGTCGGGCTTGCCGCGACATCCGGGACACTCGATTCGGCCGTCTTCAGCGGCGAGGGTTGCCGGCCCTTCCCCTCAAGTGTCCATTCCATGACCCTTTCTTTCGTGTATTTCGGCTTTCGCTTCTCGCGGGGAATTTCGTCCCAATGTTTCGTAATGGCGAGGAGGGGGTTGAGATGAACACATTGGAAAGTGCCAAGTTAAGCGAACTGGAGCAGCAATTCGTGCGTGGCCTGATTCATCTGTCGGGCGACCGGCGATATCTTGTATCTATAACTCCCAAAGCCGCGTCTTCGTTTTCGCGCGTGTCTGATGCTGAGCGCTGCATTGGCGACAGTTAGCCCCGACCTGTCGTTGATCGGTACCGTTCAGCGGCGACGACACCCGTTGGTTGAACCCTATCGATACCCCAGAGAAGGAGTCCAATTGTCCAATATGTCAGGCCTTCGAGGCGGCCAGGGAGACGGTGCTCATGCCTTTCGTGCGGCTCGAGTACAAAAATTGACCGATGACGACACGCGTGTTGCGCCCCTCCAGGGTTCATAGGACGAAGGGGATCTTGTACGATGCAGATTGGTCCAACAAGTCATCAATGCATCGATTCGTCAAACGAGAATATCAATTGTAGTATAACCGAGAAATAGGTAAGAGCTCTGTTACTATCGAGAAAATTGGAACGCGACCTGGCAGCACCGCGGCCCCGGGGCCACCACTCCATCGAGATCGTCCTTGAGCGCCCAGCAGCAATTGGAGTGGAAAGCGATGATGTTATCATACAGGATTCCGGCATCTTCCTGACCAATGAAATCGCGCGGGGAGACTGTTGCGTTGACCTGCCCCTCCTCTTTGCCAGGTCAGCTTTGCAGCTAGAAGCTACCCACCACCACTGGCCTGATTTTGGATTTACAGTTCAACCCCTGAAAGATTGTTCAACCTCTACTGCCAAGCCTTGGCACGCTCGAACTTCATCGTTTTTTCATCACAAAGTAGAGAATTCCGCAGAGATTTTGTCATGAATAGGCTGAAGGCATTGTTCCTATTAGTAATATCAAATTTTCCGCTTCCAAATTGTATTTTTCATTGCAAAACGTTGGGTTTGGGGTTTGCACAGTGGGTCCCTTCCCAAAGACGCGAGCGAACAATCTTTCAGGGATTGGAGTGTAGAGTGTAGTTTCGCCAGCTGAGTGGTTCCTTAGCTCTTGGAGCTCAACAGACGCCAAGGGCCTGCGTGGCTCCTGCCAATATATTTGTGGGTCCAAAGAATCTGTCGTGAAGCCGCCCGGTCTTCGTTCACTTCCTCCGCAGCAGAACCACCTGCTTACAACAAAGAGAGTGCTTTCATGCCGTCGCTTCCCTGAGCTTGTAAATCCTCCACAAGATGCTATCCACCTTGGTAGTGAGGTTTTGAAGATAGGTCTAACGAGGTGGCGAGAATTCATCCAGACTCCGCAGACACCATCCTGTAGACTACACCTCTCCACGGATCCTCCAACTTGATCGACTTCGAGGGTAACAGAAGGTAATTACAGGGAATATTCACCGTCAAGACACCCGCATTAAGTGTATTACCTGGGGCCCTGGTAAGGGCCGGACAGACTACACTAGAGACTTGTGAAAGAAAAAACGTGGAGAGGAGTAATTACACGTAGTGTACACTTTGGCGCGAGCTTTGCAACCGCCGTGGTTGATGTTGCAGAGGCAGCCCGAACCGCTTTCGCTTTTCTGGCTTGGCTGATTGTCGAGTGCTTGTTTCATGTTTGCGCCCAAAAACCCTGGGTGAAAGAAAACTGGGCAAACACGTGAAATAACCAACAATAGGTCATGGCCGGAGCTCTCAGACCATCAACACATGGCTGCGGTGGGTGGGCGAACCAGGATACGGGCACGGAAGCATGAGCCGTGGAAACAGACCTCGGCGCCCAGCTTGCAGCTTGCAGCTCGCAGACCGCTTCTCGTCGTCCCAATGACTTCATGCGCCCTTTCCAGAGCCAGCGATCTGGCTACTTCGTACCCCCATGCTAATGCTGGCCGGCGGAGCTGCATAATCTGCTCTAACAAATCGACTTCACCTTCCCCTTCTAGGCATGGTGGTTGATGAAACAGCTCCCGTTTCAGTATCTGACTCCGCCGTTCCCCAGCTTTGCCAGTGTGAGTCCCAAGGCCAATCGCCGGTATGCCTTGCGAGAAGAGAAAAGGAGACTGTGGATGCGAGGCGCTGATTGCTTTCGTGAAGGATCGGGTCCATTGGGAGCGCTGATTTTGTCATTCAGCACCGCGCAGGGTCTATAGCACAACCCTTCATACCTTTCAAGGTTCCCCTGAGAAAGACTTGGAGCCTCTTTCACATGGTCGCAGAATATCAAATTGAGCTTCTCCGACTATGGAAGGGGTGCAAACCCCCAAACAACGAAGGATTGCGAGCAGCAAAGAAACTGCTGGGGTCTGAGTGATGGGCAAATTGACTGCGGCGCGGAAGGAAGTCATAGAGTTTCTTTGTTTTTCGGTTTGTTGTTCCGTGCACGAATGGGCGATGGTATTGTAGATAGGTTGCCAACGCCATCGTCCCAAACGTGAGCGATCCCTAGTGGCGATCTGCAGACAGACCTTCTCTGCAGCTGTTGGCTCGGTCGAGGGGCACTGCAAGCCCCGGTTCTCGCTGCTTTGTTGCTTTCCGCTACCGGCGCGACGGCACTCGCTCTCTCAATCACCCTCCTTCGCCGGCTTTGGATTCTGCTGGTTTCGGGTTGCTTAGCGGTGTCCCCGGTTTCCCTCGGGTTTCCGGTGTCGCAGAACCTTCGTCTTGCTGGGCAATGCAATGCTCGCCCTTTCTTTGAAATGTAGGCGTGGGCTTATGTCCCAACCCTGTTGTTAATTACGTGCGCCGCCGTCTCGGAAAGACAGCAAGAGTTCCACCGATAAAAATATCATTTGCCACAATCTGCGTGCTGTGATCATTTTGCGATACGACGTTCCGATCAAGCGCCCGCGTTGGTCCGTGCCCTCGTTTCATCTCAAGCAGGACACTCCAGCGATTGGTGAGCCCAGAGACGGTGCTGGAAGGCCTAGCCAATCCGCCGCCAATCCGCAGCTTGCGGGCCACCCCAGTTCTGCCCCCAGCGACGTCCATCAGCCTGAATCTTCGCATGCAACTCAAATTCAATCCACGGGTCCCACAACCTGGCCCCCTCCTGATCCGTCCTTTTCGCGAGCAGCGGCCTGAGCCTAGCGTGCGCCTGAGAAGAAGAGGCGTGTCAAGGTTCGGCAAGAGACTGTCTGTTTTTATTCAAACCGCCTCCCCTCCTCCCGCACTCCGCATCCCGCGATCCCGTCTTCCGACCGACAACGCTACGCTTCACGGAAGCACTTCCCCCTCGTCCCTGCCCCTTTCCGCAGTTGCGCGTGGCCGCTGTTGCACGCCCTGCAGAGCGACGCGGAGAGATTGGGTTTGACTAACAGTGTCTGGGATTGATTTGGCCTGGACGACGACGGACCAGGAAGCAAAGGTCTTCGCTCCGGCTGACCACCACGCTTTGGTGTAACGCGCACATCGCCGCCTCCGCCAATACGCAGCATATTTGATCACCGACGGCACGAGAGGGTACAATCATCTATTAGTGACTACTATTGCCACGGCCCGGAGCAGACCCGCATTTCTGCCCTTTCCCGACTCCACCGCATCCGACATCAAGTCCTATACTTCGATCGAAGTGTTGCTGCGCGCATCGCAAGAATCGGGTGACCAAGAGACGGTCATAACCGTGTTTATGTTACCGCTATAGTCTCTTGTCAGCATGGCCATGTTAGCATCAAAATCGGCCTTTCCGGCCTCGCTCAGCTCTCAGCCTGCGCTCCAAGTTACCACACCTCAGACGGCATACCCTCCCTCGAGGCGCGCACCTCCGGTCCCCGCTGCAAGCCAGAACTATGCCAGCCCTACCGAATCAGAATTTTCCGATGCCGATAGTCCCGACTCGGTTAAGAACTGGGACGAGGACCAGGTTTGCGACTATCTCCGAAGCGTAAAATGTGGCGAATATGAGCGCATTTTCCGCAAGAATCACATTAATGGCGAGAACCTACTAGAGATGGATAAGGAAGTCTTGAAAGAGATGGGAATCGAGAAGGTCGGGGATCGAGTCCGGCTTTTCTTGAGCATCAAGAAGCTCCGAACCAAGACCTACGCAAACCAGAAGAAGCGGAATAGGGTAAGTTCAATGTGCAACCTAACTCTAGGTGATACTAACTTCGTTGTCAGGACTCATTTGGCGGACTGGACATGCAATATGGACCCTCCTCCCACTCACCCCGGCCGCACAATTCCGGGAGTCGGGGTCTCACCACTTCTGCCAGTAAAAGATATTCTCGCCAATACGACCTCTCTAGCGCTATGGAGAGCCAGAACTCGTCAAGAGGCACCTCACCGCCTTCCACCGGGAGGCCCGGCCGGCGAGGCTATGCTCAGGACTACCCAAGCCAAGCTACGTCGCTGATCTCGAGGTATCCCATGTCTCCGCCGGAACAGTCACAAACCGGCCGCCTCATAAACGCCCACACCAGAAATAACTCTAGTTTCGACGGCTCTTTGATGGCCGCTCTCCCTCAGGGCCAGGATGTGATTCGTGTCATCTCCACAGGTGGCGTCACCAAGGTTGTTAAGATTGCCGACTGCAATACCTGTGAAGAAGTCATGCGGGTTACGCTTAGGAAGTTCGCCCTGCGTGAAGATCATGAGCGGAATTATTGCTTCTGGGTTCTCAACGGTGTGGAGCCTGATCCCAACCAATGCCGCCGCCTGGGTGATACTGAACTGTGGCGCGTCATCAAGGACCACACACGCCCAGAGCGAAATCGCCTCATCCTGAGGCGGGTTCCGGCAGGAGAGCCTGGTATGGCAGAGTTGGAGAGGGCTGCTGCCATCGGCCTGGAAGAGGCGCAGCAGAACCACAACCGCTCAATAGATTCTGCCAACAGGAGCCAGCTAAAGGCCCAGAAGGTCTTAGGCGAAAGCTGGGAGAATATGCAGCCTCCTCTCTCGCCTCATTCGTATCAGGACCGGGAGACCCGGGACAGAATTATTCAGAATACTACCAGAGACCTAGAAAAGGGGTCTGAAACTCAGGCAGTGCCGCGGCGGAAACTCCTCCGGCAGTTCGGCGGCCTGAGACCTCCGAGCGAGCTCATCGCCTCGGATCTCACTAGCTACTTCCCTGACCACTCCCGCGAGGCCATTGATAGAACAGCACGTATGTCCATGCGGCGATCTCAGCGTCTCAGCAGAGTGAATCCCAACCACCGACTCAGCGTTGCCAGCACCATGAGCTTTGCTTCGAGCATACAGGATGCACCACCAATCCCGACCATCGCCGACAGCTGGCTGACAGCCTCGAATCAGATTGCTCGGGTTCGTCCTCAGCAGGGCAGGACAAACCTTGCGTACCGTGATTCAATTGCCTCTTCGGTTCTCGACACTCTCCAAGAAGAGTCATCACCTATTGAGCCGAACCGCAAGTCATATGTGTCGTTTGCCGACAGCGGCTCCGACACAGCCGCCGTCAGCGTCACCGATCCTGATGGGAACATTGTTCGTCACAGCTACTACGACGGAGAGAGTACTTTGGGATCTGGCGGTTCCGGAACGTCCCTCCAGGATGCTAATCAGATTTTGAATGAAGATGGAGAGGATGCCGATGAGGAGCTGCAGAGCTTCCTCGCTGGCGAGTCTTGGGATGACAGCAAGTGGATGAAGGGAGCCCTGATTGGCCAGGGCTCCTTTGGCTGCGTGTATCTTGCTCTTCATGCTGTGACGGGTGAACTCCTTGCTGTCAAGCAGGTGGAAGCTCCCAACGCCAACTCCAACAGCCAGAGCGACTCGAGAAAGAAGAGCATGATTGAGGCGCTGAAGCGTGAGATCAGCCTCCTCCGCGATCTTCGCCATCCCAACATTGTGCAGTACTTGGGCTGCGGCTCTTCGGCTGAGTATCTCAATATTTTTCTCGAGTATGTCCCAGGCGGTTCCGTCCAGACTATGCTCAATTCGTACGGTGCGCTACCGGAGCCGCTTGTTCGCAGCTTTGTCAAGCAGATTCTCAACGGACTCTCGTATCTCCACAACCGGGACATTATCCATCGCGACATCAAGGGCGCCAACATCCTTGTGGACAACAAGGGCACTATTAAGATCTCTGATTTCGGTATTTCCAAGAAGCTTGAGGCTACCAATATTCTCAATGGCGCCAATAACAACAAGCACCGACCCTCCCTGCAGGGATCCGTCTTCTGGATGGCGCCCGAGGTCGTCAAGCAGACGTCGTATACCCGCAAGGCCGATATTTGGTCGCTCGGGTGCTTGGTCGTAGAGATGATGACAGGCACACATCCCTTCCCTGACTGCACACAACTCCAAGCTATCTTCAAGATTGGCGGTGCCAAGGCGACACCCACGATCCCCGACCATGCGAGCGACGAGGCCAAACATTTCCTCAATCAAACCTTTGAGATTGATCACAACAAACGTCCCAGTGCGGATGACCTAATGCTCAGTCCGTTCTTGACACCTGCTCAGGGCAACTGAGCGGTCTTGGTGTGGGTTGAATTCCGTCGATGTTCGATATGGAGCGAATTCGGGTTTGATGGACGCCAAGGTTGGATGGATATTGTCGGGATTGGGTTTAAGGTTGGACTTGGCATTGGAGCTGGTGTGTTGCCACTGTTGGAACCTGGTCATTCCAAAGCTGAGTCGGATGCGTGGACTCAGCTTCTGAGCGGCCACACTCCAACAATAGCGCGACACAACATCCGATACCAAGTCCAACACCTTCATTTCACTGGTGGCTCTCTTCACAGGGTGATGGTGAGATTATACCATTTTTTATCTTCTCTTCTGCCTCAAACAGCTTTTTACCCACCTACTTTTTCCTTCGTCAAATGGTTAGCAAACGGATGAATGAATGGCATCGACTCAAACATGGGGCATTTGCACGCAGTACAACCACAGTACACAGCAACAAAACACAGAGTATGCACAGAGTATACGAAATGTGGAATGAATGATGGAGAGACAAATATGGAAGAAGGGGAGACTGTACAGCTAGATTGGATTGTGTATATCATGAATATGACGGCATAGCAAGATATGGTCTTGTAGGACATGAACATGAGATGGTTCTACACTACTTGGGAGTAAAGCGATGTGAACAGGGATTCGAGGTTGATAATACTGCTGGCTTGGCTGCTGTTGTTTACTTTACGTTGGAATCCAGGCGACCACCCAGAGATGAGGATTGCATACCTGTTGGGCTCATAGAAGGCACGATGGAAGAGTAATGACGCAATCACTAGCCCACACCCAGTATTTAGGCCACCAGAACAGCCACCCAGCACACTACCCAATTCATCACCTCTTACCATCACTTTTATACCTCTACATACCTACGGGAGAAGACACCCCAATGGGTAAGTGGCTCAACAACTAGTGCTGAGAGCACTTATGTTGATTTGTTCCACTAGTAACAATCGGCGCTTCAACTCAATCTCCAAACCAAATTGCCCACGGTCACGACAAAGTCGACCACGCAGCCAGTAACACAGAAACAAAGTTAATTCAACCCTCCCAGTGGGGTGTATGCTTGCCTTATCCCATGCTATCCTAGCTTCAGAGCCTATTCTCCCCAGCCCAGGGTAATGATCGTGACCAACACAATCCCGATACCATGCGATCCCATCCCTACAGAGACATGACACCAAAAACGCCTACCCTATGCAGAGTAAACAATGCAATATAGTAATGTTGAGCGACACCGCCTCCTTTCCATATCCGGGGATAATGCAGAAACCCATGCAGACAATGTCTGTGATGGTGTGTTTACAAAGCAACCAATAAGGTGGCCACGCCTGCCACCAAAACTCCTAGGATGCCGGCACCACTCCCTGAACCAAGACCCAGACCGGGCGCTGCGTTCCTACCAATACCGTTGACCACGCCAGGCGCGGATATGCCCTGGGTCGCAGTGACGGGGTTCGTCACCTTTGTGGCGCCAGGGACCGAGCCAGAACCGGAGCCAATCTCGAGGATATTCGAGGCTGTGGTATTGAAGCGAGTCTGCGCCATAGAAATTTCGTTGTTGGCCAAATCATAGACGACGTAGGCGGACCGTAAAAAGGTATCTCCCATGACGTTAGTGCCCTGTCCCGCGGGTGCGATGCCAAAGAGACAGGCAGCTTGGCCATTTTGAAAGGTGGGACGGCGGCCGCTGGAGGTGAACATGTCCAGGACCATCTCGTTCATTTCCACCTCGATGACTGCGCCGGAAAAGGCGAAGCGAAGATTAGTTTTCTCATTGGCAAGTGAGCACGGCACGTAAGCGGCTTGGTTGCTCGGGTCGTACTGGGCGCTGACCGCGCTGAAGATGGTCTGCACTATGTCGTCCGGGAGATAGGTGAGCGAGGAGCCCGTGTCGAGAAGCACGGCAAGGGCGAGGTCGTAACCCGAGACTACTGACGAGCCGCCGAGCTCGATGTTAGTAAGAGTGATGAGAAACTCGGCGAAGAAACCACGCTCAGGCTGGATCGGGAGAGTTTGCAGAGGGGGGATGAATTTCTGGTCGTCAATACCGCCGAAGAGTATGTTCCCCGTGTTGGCGTCAAGGTCGTTCAGCCAGAGGCTGTAAGCGTTGGATTGGATCAACCCATCCGCCACCATCTGAGCGGGGAGGTTCGGGTAGGGCTGAAGTCCGGCACGACCGACCTGGACTTCGTTGATAGGGTAGCCAATGCCTAAAATACCCTGGGCATTGCTGCTCGTATATCCGATGCCAAACTGTAATCTCTTGAGAGTAGCAGGCCCAAATGCGACGGTGTCCGATACATAGTCACCACTCGCACCTGAGCCATCGACATATGAGATGTTGAACCAGCTGCCGATATATCGATATGTCGATGATGCATTTGCCGAGTACGTCCCCGCAAACTGACACGGCCGAGACTGCTCTGAGCACAGAGATGAGGTGGGTGTGTTGACCCACAAGTCACTGCTGCCCGTGTCGATGTGTAACCTCACATTGCGCGGGGGTGTGCCAATAGTGCCATTGATGAAGTATAAAGTTTCCTGAGATCATTGTTAGCTGCTTCGCTCTGCAATACCATGTGCCAATCTTACCTCGTTGTCTAGGCCAACCTCGACGTTCCCTCTCCTCCGGAGCTTGTCCCTGTGTATCGGGCTCAGGACGGGTCGCCTCGCAGTGTTGAGTGATACTACTCTTGGCTCATTTATTCTTGGTGCCATAGCCAATCCTTCTGTGAGCGAGAATAGGGGGGCCCCTACGGCCAACATCGTCGAGGTCCTCATTATTTCCCCCCCTTACTGATACGAAAACGAGCGGAAGCCTTTCACAGCCTAGCGGTTCAGGGAGAGCGAGAGACTGAAAAAGAAAGAAACTGAGTGAGTCCGCTGCTATAACATGAGGGACAAGAGTTGTGAAAGCGATGACGCCAAACAACTGTGGTATAAGAACGAGGAAGGATGCTCGTTTCCAGTGGCAGACTAAGACGGGGGCGATGTGATGTTGGTGATTCGTCATGCCCCAGCGGTCCGAAGTCAAGTGAGTGCAAGTCGCTGTTGCTTCCGGATCTGGTTCGGGGAAGCGCAGCAGGAGCCTTTGCGTCGGCGCCTCCCTAGGGAACGAGGGGAATCCTCGGGGTGGCAAGTTCCAAACAAGCGACCAAAACCAAAACGGGCTGGGAAGAGGAGACTCGGCAGGGAGGAGGAGTGAGGAAAGTGCGGGCCGACTTAACAAAGAGGTGGGAAAAACAAGAAGAAAAAGGGACGAGACACTCTGAGAAATAGACCCAGTCTCTGCATCGGGGGGAAAGGGTTCAAGCACCCAAGCATCACCTAACCAATGCTCCAATGCGGAGCTGGATATGTGCGAGCCGAAAGGCCCAAGTTTACCAAGGCTCCAAGAATCCAAACAGATCCACGGACAGGGGAGCTATGTGCTGGGCAAAGAGCCGCTTTACCGAGCACATCGACGGTGTCGGATGGCTCCGAACTGTGGCAATGCCAAGACCGTTTCAGCGTCTCAGGCTAGCTTTCTTACAACTACCCTCGAGAGGCATTGATGATTATCGATAATCGCACCCTTGGCGCTACGCAACACTGCCACTGCACTCTGGGGGTTCACCGGGCCTTGTTTTTATTTTTATTTTTCAAAGAAAGGGCTGTACGGATATTGATGCGCTGGAAACCATCTGCGAGCAGCGCGGTGTCGGCCTACGTAGCTGGAAACGGCCAACAACGGCCAACAACGGCCGTGGATGACGCGCGGCCTCTTTGGTGGGGTGCAGCTGGAGACCACAAACAACTTTTACCCATCGTAGTGTTGGAGAGACACCCCCCACTTGGCTAAACGCAGCGGGACCCAACGGATTTTCACCGCGCGCCTGTTGGCATTGCGCGTTTTGTCTTTCTTCGCAAGACGGGAAGTGAGAATGGGATGAAATTGAAGCCTGGTTGAGGCAAACCCCCAACTTGAAACCCATATGGGCGCCAAGCCACACGTTCCAGGACAAAAGCCGACCCCTGATCCACCGAGGATCTGATACACGTGTGACAGTTTCGGCAGCGATTTGCCCATTCTCTGCATCGAATTCCATGCCAGCCGACTTGACGCTACTTGGTCGCTTTCGAGGGACCCTTTTTCTGGGTGACTGGCTTCATTAGTGCCAAAGTCTAGATACTGAGCTAAACATGTTTCCTCTTTGATTGACTTTTGATGAAAAAAGAGCCCATATAGTCGATTGCAACTCTCATGGCGTCCGAGACGCTGGTCAACGAATTAAACTCCGCTAGAGAGGGTCTTCCAGCCTCCATACGTAGGTACCAAAGCCACTCGGGACTGTAGCGTAAAATCATCACGTCATCGCCCTGAACGACCCAATTTCTCCCCCTCCACTCGGCCGGTCGCCCGGCTTCTTCTGCAAGCGGACCTTGGCGACCCTAGCCCCCGGATCTGAACAATGGCGTGAAAGTCACCGGGGGAGGGACCCACATGTCTCCGAGAATGTCGGGTGCTTAACCTTGATAAAGATGATCTACGCCTATGTACTTCGTACACTAGATCAATGCCCAGCACCTCAGCCGTCGGTCATTTTTATCAAAGAATCATAATTGCGACAGCGGCACCTTGTCCAGCCAAGTAATGGTTCGGGACGTGCCCAATCACACACAGTGCGCTCAGCCCCTCCATGGTATGGGATTCAGAGTCGGGACTCGTCAGCTGCTCCTGGCTGTCCGCGTATTAATGTACGTACGCGTGCCTTGAAGAGACGCTTCGCTCTCCTTGAGGTCCCAGTTGTCAAGACAGGTGGGCCAGATTGAGCAGGCTGCCCGGTGGGATCATTTACCCGTCGCTACTTATTTGTCTGGGCCGTTCGCTGCCAGTGCATGTGGTCAACATTTCAGCTGAGCTGTCACGGAATGACAGATTGGTTTTGATGTTGTCTATGCCTCCGTGTGTCTCTCTTTTTGCACTCCATTCATTCTCTGCTGCGTTCATTGCGGCTGAGACTCTTCTCTCAACCGGTGCTGTCTTTCCGGACATCGTAACCTCACCGTTCCTCGTCCGGGCTACTCATCGAGCTCACCTCCCACCAACGCCCCACCTTTGCAAGCCAAAATGGACTCCATCAACCTCGACAGATGGTATATCCCCTTTCCTCCCATCTCATCCCATCTTAACCTCACTCACTAACCCTCTAACCTATCACAGTCCCGTCTATGCCGTTCGTCACGCCCCTCCCCCCCGCCTTGTGTGCCACCCTTCCCGCTCCCTAATCAATCCCCTTCCGATCTAGTCCTTCTTTGGCGCCATGGGCTGCACCTTCTCCATAGTCTTCACCGTAATGGGCGCCTCCTACGGCACTGCCAAATCCGCCGGCGCGATATTTTCCTCCGGCGTAATCCGCCCGGACCGGCTAATGCAGAACACGCTGTGCGCTATCATGGCGCAAATTCTGAGTATCTACGGGCTCGTGGCGAGCGTGATCATCTCGGGGAGTTTGGTTGAGAAGATGGCGTTGCATACGGGGTTTCTGCAGCTGGGGGCGGGCCTGGCGGTTGGGTTATGTGGGTTAGCGGCAGGGTTTGCGATTGGGATTGTGGGTGATGCTGGTGGTGGGTTTGATTCCGTTTCTTTTATGTCTGTCATGTTTACTTGCTGTAGATGTGTGCTAACATCTTAGTCCCAAGTCCGCGCCAGCACACAGCAGCCCCGTCTCTACGTCGGGATGGTTCTCATCCTCATCTTCGCCGAGGTATTAGGTTTATACGGAGTTATCGTCTCTATCCTCATGCTGACGAGGTCCACGCTGGGCGTTACGGAATGTACCTTTTAATGTATCATGTCCTTAATTAACCGGACACGAAATTAGCATCTTAGTTGCGGCGAAGAACATCATGGGTATTGGGGTCGGTCTATTCCTTCGCTGTTGCCACCATGTTATATACAACACATCATGGTTCCCCCCAATCCAGTCTGGCCTTACAAGGCCCAGTCTGTAAGGTCCTCCTCCGTTTTGACAAAAGGCTCGTCTATCCTCCGAATTGCATAATCGCTGCACAGTATACTGCATCGTTGTTAGCACTTTCTCATCTTCAACAACTCGAACAAAAGACTAACCAGGCCGAAGCAACCAAAAGATCCAACTCGGCAACCATGGCTTCCCTCTTTGCCCCGCTCACCAACCCCTTGCTGACCTGGATCTGGCATTCACGTATCCTCTTCGCCTTGGCCGGCCCGGCCTGCTCCAGCACTCTCCGGCCCAGACAGTCTGAATGAAAGGCGTGCTGGCAGGGAAACACAAAGAATTGGCGACTCAGAAGCGGCAGGCCACACGCGTAGCACTTCTCCCCCGGCTCCACAATGGCATATCTATGCTCGAGCGCTGCAATATCCACTTTGATATTCGCCGACGTCTGACTCGACTCGTCCATCTCTCTCCGTAGCCCGTCAATATTCCTGCTATAATCCTCAAGAGCTGCGCAAATCTCATCCTTGAAGTCGTCAATGACGACAAAGTCGGGGAAAAAGGGGATCAGATCCTCAATCTTGAGAAGTTCGCACCGCTTCAGAAACTCAATGGCCACTTTGATGCCGTTGCTCTGCGAGATAACCTTTTTCGCCACGGCAAGCCACAGTTTCTTACGCAGCGGAGGATTCGCCATGGGGCGGTTGGCAATGATGGATGCGAGCTCAATCTCGTTGTGAGTCAACGCTAAATCTACAGCCTGGACGTACTGGCCCATGCTGGTGTAGATGTGAGCGCACGACAAGACCCTGTGGTGCTGGATGCAGAGACGCAAGGCAAAATCGGGATCAAACCGCGGCTCGTCGCCTTGTGACTCAAGATATGCCAGCAAGGCAGACTCGTCCCTCGACGGGTGAGAGGCGTAAATCGAGACAAGCGTGTTGTGCACTGCCGAATCTGTTGATGCCAGTTGGTTGACGACATACTGGAGGTACCGTACCGCTTGGTTTTGCGACTGTGGTCCCTTAAAGTTACGATCATACTCAAACAGTGCTGGGATGAGATTTCGAGGCTCGAGGTTGGACTGCCTCATGAGAATATCCACCAACTCCGTCGATGCATGCGTCATAAGCACACTGCTATAGCGATAGAAGACTTCGGCGTCTGTTTGCCTCTTGAGAACCTTGAGCGCATCGGACCACCGCTCCCGCTGGACCCAGTACGACAGAACGTAGTTGAAGTCGTTGACTGCGTCTGCGTAGTAAAGCAACTCTTCCTCCCGACCGTGACTGCTAATCACATCGTAGACCGTCTTTCGATCGAGGTCGCTTTTATGTCGGTTGATAAACTCGTAAAACTCGTTCCGAACAGCGCCCAGCTGGTCCTTTGTCTGGGCAGTGTTGAGCGTCTCGGACAGCTCCGCCCCAGTAATGATGGTGTCGTCCAGCGAGTTCAGTTTGGCCATAAATACTTCTATCAGCCAAGTTGCGATCATGACACGCTGCATGACTGATGTCTTCTTAAAAGTCCCAAGTTTCGTGAGGAGATATTTGCGCAGCGCGTCCGGTTGGTTATTGTCGATGAAGCAAAGCGCCACCTCTTCAAAAGCTTTGCTACTCTTCCCATAGATACCGGCGGCTTCGAGATACTGCCCATTAGTGACGAGATGATTGCCTGATGCAATGGCAACCTCATCCTTTTGGGCAGGGGTGTGTGCGTGTTGTTGCGCAGCATCAAATTGCTGCAAGTTCAGCATAATCTTCCAGATGTCCCTGTCCTCATCTGTGGGGACAATCTCGAAGATGTCGTTTGGTGTAAAGAGCCAAAATGTGTTCTTTTGCACATCAACACAGAGCCCGATCGCTTTTTGGCCTGGGTTCAGAGTGACTAAATCATAGACCGTCTTCCCAGTCAGTTGGTTCACACCAACAATCCTGCGTCCTACCAGCGCAATGATGTGCCATTGTGTGAGTGCAATCGCATCAATGGTGTCCACAGAAGATGATTGCCTCCGTCCTGTCTCCTCTCGGGCAAGCTTTGCTTTAGGGATAAGCTTGGCTTCGTTGAAGACCTTTATCCCGAGCCCCGACGTGCTAGGATTGACAAGAAGCTTCCCGTGGAATACTCCATGCGAAGATAGCCAAGCAAAAGATCGCTCTGGTGGCAGTTGGTCGTGAAATCTGGATACATCGGGGAGATCTGGGGACACTACGAGCGCCGAGGCTGTTGGAACAGAGGAAGAGGGTCTCGGCAGCTCATGAAGCACGGGTTGCTCCGACTCAAAGAGCTTCGTGAAGATGGAAGCACTCCCATCGTGGCTCTTGCCCACCTTCCCGACCCAGTGAAGCAGCCTGCCTAGCGTGCTCACCAGCACACGGCGCATATCCGCATGGCCAAGTAAATTGTCGACCCACAGCCCCATGATGGGACCATCGGGTAATGTATGTAGCAACTTGATATATTTTTCCTTGGTCGTTTCAACGCATGCTTCGTAGATGTGCCCATCGGATGCGCCGATCAGGATCTCTCGGGTTGACGCCGTTGGCAACGCGGGATTCCAGGCAACGGTTTCGATGGGGACGCCTTTGAGTCGGTGCAGCACGCGGGGTTTTTGCGACTGCGAGTGCAGGTAGAAATTCTCGCCAAGGGCAGTACATATAATGAGATGGGATGCCGTAGGGTCCAGGAACATGCGGCGGATGACGCCAACCTCGCTCGTCTTCTTAGGGAGGTGGATGTCGTCGACATCTTGGGGCCGGTTCAGATCGATGCGCAGGATGAGCCCGTTGGCAAGGGCAAGCATAAGGACATTGTTGGCAACCTGGGCGGCGACGAAGTCCGCGGCGACGGGGAACTGGAGGTCTACGCGCTGGACGTCGAAGATGGGGAGAGCTCCGTCGTCGAGCTCGGCCGCGTTGACGGCGAAGCCGTTCGTTGGCTCGAGTGCCATTCCGTCGATCCGTCAGAGAGCCTCACTCCGCCTTCATTTTCGTTTTGTTTGTCGGGTTAAAGTCGCCGCCAGTTCTCTCAAACTTCGAGTTGTATTCGATGCCCGTCGCCCGGTGTTGAGGGGTTTTGTTTGGCCCGTGTTTGGGTCTGTTGAGCTTTGCGGAGTTGAAGCTGCAACAGTGCTCAAAACAGGCAGCTTCCAGGGTGCGGCGTGTCTTACCTTACAGAGTTAACTTTACCCCACCATTCCCCACACAAGCCCCCAAGTAAACGTCGTCACATCACTTTGTTTGCAGCTCCCAGCCCGAAGAACTTTAGAGCTAGAGTACCCACATATGCCGTAAACTGTCATGGTGTACTACGCAGTAAGCTTCCTCTACTACGTGCAGACTAGTTGGACTTTAGTGAGCTCGTGGTGTGTGCATCTGGTCTGAGGCGTCGAGACAAAATGATGCACTTGTTTCATTGGCATTGAGATTTCTTCCCACCACACTGGCAGCAAGCCCTGCACTGATAAGCATCCAGGAGCTTGACTGGACCTTCGGGTATCTATATGGATAGGAAAGTAAGAGGATAAATCTCCCGCAACCCAACTGCCTCTGCAACAAAGAAAATCGCTATGCATGAATCCTAGGATGCCGTTCCTTTTCCGCCTCCATCCAGCTCCCCAATCTGAATAGTAAACCTGTGTCCCGTTGCCCATCTTTCCCGCGAGTCCTCCTTGTTAATAGGGGCATATCAGCCTATATATGAGTGGTGTGGTTGGTAAGTATATTCAAAAGAAAAAGACAACATCCTTTGGTAGCTTTAGACTGCCTCGTCAGATCGCAGCGTCCTCCCTGACTGACTCCCGATGGTGCTATCGTCACCACCACTGTAGTCGTTGATCTCGCCGTTCTCGTTCAACGACTTGGCCGTGTTCCACTGCCGAGGCATTGTTCGTTTCGGGGTTAGCGGCTTGCGGGCCGTCAATACGCGTAGCTTGACAGCAAATCCATCTTTTGTCGGGTTCTCAGACAACTCCCTCGTCTCCTGGGCAGCTTTGGTGCAAAGGTCTCTCACATAGTCTGCTTCCCAGCCCAGCACCGAGGTCAGTAGGCGCAGGCAAAAGGTCTCGATGCCCGTAACGTAACAGAACAGCCAGAAGTTGCCGTAACTGCTACTCTCACGCGACCCAATGCCCAAGTCATGGACGGCCTCATTGATGTCAACAAACCCCGCCTCTGAAAGCAAGTCGGGATTCATATGCTGGATGCCGAAGGGGCGTCCAGCCTTTTGTCCTGCTTCCTGGATCCCACGCTCTAGTGTATGCATAGGGGAGCCGGGAGGATAGAAGGACATGAAGTTATTGTCGGCATGGTAGTCGTCAAAGTCGAGAACTTCCAACCAGCCGCCAGGCCGGATGCAGTTATAGGCTTGCTGGTAGACAAAGCGCCAATCAGAGATGGCACCTGCCATGTTGCGTATATGTACTAGGTCAACTGTGTCGGCCGGTCGTATCCACTCGTCCTCAGCATTTTCAATATGAAACTCGACATTGAAGGGGACCTGGTGCGTAGGCTGGATGGGCGCAATGTCGGTGCCAAATACCTCGCAGTCGGGGTATTTCTCGGCAATACCAATCGCCCACTCACCCACACCCGTTCCGATGTCTAATATGTATGTCGGACCGTCTAACGGCACCGTTGTGAGGCTGAGGTCAAAGAGCTTCAAGTATACCTGATGCATGACGTATTGGCGAGTTTGCTCCGTCTGATCCACAGGTTGGAAGTAATCGCCGACGTATTCCCTCCCATTCTCCGTGACAAATTCGACTTCCTCAGCGTACAATGTGCGTGACGAGTCTCTGTACCACATATGTGTTAGCACTCGGGGCACCAGTTTCCCATTTCAAGGCCAGGAACCTACATTGTGCCATCATCCACCTCTCCATTATGATACGGCCGCTCCACTCTATGTGCGGGGTTTGCCCTTGGATATGTGCTTTTGGCGTAGCCCACGATGCTATGGGCTTGCCCGTCATCGTCTTCATCGTCAACATCGACATCGTCAATATCGACATCGCCATCATCGTCCACCTCGAGCCCTGTGTCAAAGGAACAGGGAACACCTTCTGAATCCGATTCAGCATCAGGGCTGGGCTCAATAGCCGGGCCCCAGTCCTCAAAGCCGCTGACTGGCCGCCTGCCCATCTGCTGGCTGCTCTCGTCGTTTTGCGCAGGCAGCGCCCCGTTGGGCCTAGTACTCCCCATCTCCATCTCGGCGTCCCTATTTCGACGGGCGTCCCACAGCTCTTAGTGTACTTCTTTGTCGTTGCCTTTCCTCCATGTGACGCTGTTGGGGAGGTGGCCTGTGTTCGAAGAGCAACCTGGAAAAAGGCTCCTAGGTGTTGCGACGCATTTAACGGAAATGTCTCGTGGGGCACCTAACCGACTCGGGTTTTCGAGAGCTATGTTCCTAGCTTGCTCCTATATTCCAGCACAGAGGGCGGAAAGGTGCTCCTGTCTCGACAGTAGCACCACAGAGCAATTGCGCAATTTGGAAGCTCGGGAGGTCAGTAGCTCCAGGACGCGGTGACGGCTGCCAGTGTCGGTGTTGAACAGGCGCACGCTCGGTGCGGCAGGCCTATCGCGCGTACACCGTCGCCGTAAACTTTTTTCTGTTTCGTTTTGTTTCGCGTCTCCTCTGGACAACTGGACGTTGAGAGTGGGGAGGTAGTTACGAACAGGCGACGGGGAAAGCTGGGATGGGATGAGTGTGAGATGGGGTCCTCTCGCGACGCAGAGGGCAAGCAATCGGGCTAGGCTGGTTTCATTAATTCTGGTATGGCCTGCCCGCCATGCCGGGATAGACAGCCCAGACTAGCCATGTCGTCCGTGCTCTCTTCCACTTTTTCCCCCCGCTGCGACAACCCACCCCGGGAGCTTGACTGTTGACAGCGGCCCTGATGCGCCAGGCGGTTAACTAACCTGGCATTCGTGCTGTCAAGAGTATCCCGGTTCCGAGAATATCCCAGTGCACGGCCCGGCGAGTCCAAGCTCTCTCTTTTTTACTCCACACAAGCAGCAACAAATGTCAAAGACGACGGCCCCTCCTCCTCCGCTTTGCTGCGGGGAAAGGGGTGATCCCCTCGCGGTTCACGTTCCTCGGGCTATTTCACGAGCACCAGTGTGCCCGCGACTTGATGCATGCTTATGCATGGGGCGTAACCTCGGGGACAGATAGCATCCACTACACACTACATAGTGGAGCCTCTGCAGTGCACACTGGCACCATGCAGGCAGTCTTGCTGTGGTTGCGCACCAGTTGCCTTGGGTATCGGCTTGTGGGTGCAGACCTCTGGGCCTGCCAAAACACTGTCTGGGAGGGGGCAAGAGCGGCTCAGCGGTGCGGGTGCGGGGCAGGGATGGCTTGGGCCACTTTGATGGGGTGAGCACGAAATGGCGAGAGACGGAACTCGGAAGGGGGGGGAATTGCAACGGGAACTTTTGAACATCCCTGAGGTTGAGCATTCAATAACTACTACCGCCGTCAAGATACACGGCCACTGCGAAGGCTGGGATACCAACGCCACAACGGGACGACGCCAGCTACGAACTGTGCCGCGGAGATGCGGCGGGGTTCGATTTGTGTTTCCGACGATGGACAGACAGTCCCGGGGCTTTCTTTGTTGCTGCCGCAGCGCCGCGGCCTGAGGGCGAAGAGGTGCGGGCATTCAGCACAACTTACTCCGTACATAATTGAAGTATACGTAGGAACACAAAACTGGAATCGAAGCGGGGCCTCCCGCGGCCGCACGTCAAGCATCCGCCCGGAACCAGGGGCCTTAGAGCTCCACAGCGATCCTGCAAAGAGCCCGCAGGTGCTCCGTATGGAACCTCGTAGACTGGATCACAACTTGCCAATTGGCAGAATGACATGTGCCTTTTGGCCGTGACCGTCCCGCCGTGTCGGTGTCCGTCTGGAATTGACTCCTCGCGCTGCTGCACGCTCAGTACCCAACTGGAAACGGCCACGATCTACTTTGTAACAGGCTAAAAACGAAGAACGCGCTGCGACCCAGGGCGTTGGGGCCAGCAGCCATGATCATCAGGCGAACCAGCTCATATTTCGTGTGCTGCCAACCACATATCGTGACGGCGGAATTTAGATCGCCATTACAATGGAAAGTATCATCCGTCCGAGTAAACAGCATTTCGACAGCTGTCTTGATAACGCCGACCAGACTATAAGCTTCGGTCCCGGGAACTCTTTCACTCCACTTTCAGGCCTCAACCTGAGTCCCAAGGGACAAAGCCCAGCACACTAGGCGCTTTGATGACGCGCCAACCCAGGTAGCAAAACAGATGGATGCTGCCGTGGCAGAATGATATCGAGCCATTGTTCCAAAAACCCATAGCCCCGTCATTTTTGTGGGTTTCGCAAACCATCCATCCATTTATGCCGTCATCCCGTCCCCCTTGCTCCATGCGGAACGTCGGGATGGACTTTGATTCAGAACAACGGATAGCAGAAGGCTAAACGCCTAGGTACGAAGTAACCGACATCGGTGTATGTCGAGGACCCTTTCATGACGAAATAGACATCTCCTCACACTCCCGCACCAGAAAAGAAGAAAAGAAAAAATGTAGAATGGTGCATGTTGGAGGCCCTACCCTGAATTCCTGGAAATGAGTCTTTGAACCTTTGCGTCCAGGTTCCACCGTAGTGAAGGGATATATGGCTTACATCTTTCACTTTCGCCGAGGCTCGAAAACAAAATTGCTCTCTTATTTGGACGGGCGGCTGTGGTGGGTTCTGATGCTGGGTTGTGAGATACCATGCAAACAATACTGCAAGGGTCAAGCCGTAGAGAGGTTGAGGTCCGCATGTGACCAAGTCAATGGCAGCGACATAATATATCGTGGCGGAGTCAATACGTCGGCACCTAGGTGGAAAAAAAGACTACAAGGGCTTATGATAGTTCCAGTTGGCGGTTTGTGTATGAATCTCGCGATGCTCGTAGTGCAGCTTCACAATTAAAAATGGAACGGTTCCGCATGGCTAGGTAGCTGGCCTCTCTTTTCTGTGCAACATTCCCAAAGAGATCTCGCTAGGGTATTCTATGATGCCAGCCTACCATGGATAGGTTCAGATGTAACCGGGGGCAGTTTGACTACATGTCGAACCCAATGTATGCCGGCCTCTAAACACCAAGGGCTGCAACCCTCAACGCCAAGTGACACTCTCAGATGTCTGTCCTACCGTGGCTTCTTGACCGAGATCGGGATTTTACCATTACGATTGGTAACGGCATTCTCGCCACCATCTAGTTTTCTCTTCTTCCTGGCCACCTCATCCGCCGCTGCAGATGGTTGCGGCGTGTCCGTGACCGGTTCGCTGTCTGAGTGGATCTCGTCCCCATCCACCACGGGGAACGGGCAAAGGACTTTGGTGATGTCTCCCCACCATCGCTCCCCAAACTGGCGATACCACTCCACTGTGATCTTCAGCCCGTCCTCGAAACTTGTCCGCTGCTCCCAGCCCAGCTGTCGCAGCTTGGTGGCATCGACAGCATAGCGATGGTCATTAAAGGGCCGATCATGCGTGTACTTAACCCAACGAGTGAAATCGGCGCTCTGCATGCCCATTTCTGCGAGGAGCTTGGAACATAGCGCGAGGTTGCTAATCTCGTCGAATGAGCCAACGTTGTAGATCTGCCCGAGCTGTCCCTTGTGGAGAATGGTGTCGAAAGCGTCAGCTGCATCGCCGGCGTACAGGTAGCGCCGTGTGGGCGACCCATCACCGTGTAGTACCATAGGTTGCCGTCGGCTGAGGAGGCAGGTGAACTTGGGTATGATTTCTGTCTATGTCACTGACTTGTCCACCCGCGGGAAAGTAAACTGACTTACTCTCTGGATATTGGTGTGGCCCATAGACGTTGTTACTGCGCACAATGATGGCCGGCAGCTTGAAACTCTTCTGGTATGAGTGCACGAGCATCTCGGCAGCGGCCTTGCTTGCTGCATAGGGGTTGGTGGGCGCAAGGATGCTCGTCTCGAGCAGGTCATCGTCGTCATCCATAACTTCGCCGTAGACCTCGTCCGTAGAGACATGAATGAAGCGTTTAACGCGCACCTTCTTCGCGGTCTCCAATAACACGTGTGTGCCATAGACATTGGTGTGAGTGAAGCCATATGAGTTGCCAAAGCTGAGGTCAACATGTGACTGAGCAGCAAAGTGGAACACCGTGTCGACATTATACCTCTCCATGCAGTCGATGACTTCCGAGGGATTGGTGATGTCACCTTGATAGAAGGTAAAATTGCGCTTGTCATTGAGCGCTCTAGTGTTATTGAGCGAAGAGCAATAGTCCAGCTTGTCGAAGGACACAACGTTGTACGCATGTGGGTAGGTCAAGACCAGGTGCCGAACAAGCCAGCATGCACTTGTTGGTCAGGGGTAAGCAAGCCACAATTGACCATGCAGGAGCACTTACATAAATCCAGCACCTCCTGTTACCATGATATTCTTCACGTCGGAAAGTGGTGTGAACTTGGTGGTCCCGATGAGGACCGCAGCTTCCTTCCAAATCCCATAGTCCTCAAAAAAGGTCTGTCGTCGGCCGAGGCCTGTCTTGTGTCAGTTCTGGGGCCTCGGAGAGGACCGGGCGGCGTAAGAGTCGACACCTACTATTGGCGACACCATTAGTGTTTCCGTTTCCTGGAGCCATGATGCAATACCATGAAGTGGAGTAATGTTGAGTACAGACATGGAGAAGGGGGTAACTAATACTCAGAAAAGAAGGTCAAGAAGGCAGCCAGAGGCAGCGAGTGAATCGGGTGATATCCGATGAGGGCCTTTTAAGAGCCAACTCGAAGTGTTATTGGTATGAATGGACATGGCTGATGCTTAGCTGGGCGGTCGAAGTAACATCGCCAAGTCATTCAATTCCGAAGAGAAGTGAATACTCCGCAAGTAGAAACGATCATGACAGATTTCAGTTCACCGACTACTGATCGCTTCGCCTTCCCTTGCTCAGGATATCATTCATATATTCACTGGTGCCGTGGCTCGGATAATCACATTGATGCAAGTGAAAGCGGCAGCCCAACACCGATTGACGTCGTCGGTGTTGTTGTAGTGTCGTTTCGCTGCGTTGGGTTTATTGACCTCTTGTCTTGGCAGGAACTGCGCTGCAATGCAAGTTCGCCCCGCTGCGGGGGGTTATTCTACACTAAAACACAGACAAGCGCAGACTTTGGCGTCAAGACGTTCAAGCGTTGGCTCGAGCAGAATTCTCTTCAAAATACGTCAGGCACACCTACCGTTTGAAATTGCACCTTTACTTTACAGAACTGCACCTAAAGTCAGGGGCAGACGATGAGTTGAGCCGCGCTCGATTGCCGAACTCAGCGCTCGCCCGCCAGCCGCGTGCGGCTTCAACTAAGTATGGACGTGCACGACACCATATGGGAGATTGCGACCTGCGACAGCCTAGGGGCCGACGGCTAAGCTTTGGGTTGTTTCTGGACAATAATTGCCCGTGCCGTGCCGACGAGCTTCGTTCAACCTCTGGTTCGAGCAGATGGTGGAATCGTAACCTACACGTGTTCACCAACAAAAGCCCAAGCGCATTCCAGAGTGCCATTGGCTGAGATCTTTCCTGTGTTGAACAATGGTTGTGCCGCTGCGACGGATTCGGGAAAGCCAACCGCAGTAACGTCGTCCTATTTCGAGCTCGGAATCAATAGTTTCATGCCTGTGGCAATGCAGGGGCAGGTTGGACCCTGACTACCACATTGTACCGATCAGGGCGCCGACGTTGGCAATTCTGCGTAGCAGGTTGGCAGGCACTTTTTCACTCACATGTCCAGAGCTTCGAGGCATTGCTAGGGATCACAATGATTTCAACGTCTTGTGGCCATGACGGTCCAGGATACTAGAACTAGGAAGCTCAGACAGCCCGAAACGATGACCAGGCTCTGGATAGCGGCTCAGCCAAGCACATCTGCCGAGCCATTGATATGCTGGTGCAACCCTTGCCGTCAGACCATCGTCTACTGTAACCGTACATCGGATCGCGAACACGATTTGCCTGCGCCTACTCGGCGGCTGAGTCTCTTTGTTCGGGAATCCTGCTGTGGAAATATCTCTCTTCAGTTTTTCCCCGTCTTCTACATGTTGATGTTCATTCGCTCCGTTTTATCTCATTGCCGCAATCGACGGCCACAAGCTCATTTTCACCATGTCGAGCGCAGAGTATCGGGACTCCCCCCCTTCGCCATTGGCGGGTTCGCAAACGCTCTACGACCCAGAGAAGTTTCCCGACTTTGAGCGCCTGGACAATGATGACAATCTCGGCCTGCGAAGTGACGGTTTCGAGAGGAGGGAGGAACACGACAGGCTACTCGATGGACATGACGAGAAGCGACCGGAAACCGTCGAGCGTCCCAAAACGTCTTCCAGAATGGCCCTCGCTTGGATGGCCATCAACACCCTCGCCACGATAGGCATCGTCTTCACCAACAAAGCCATTTTCTCGGACCCCTCAGTCAAGCTTGTCCAGCTTTCGTTCGCTGCCTTCCATTTCACAATCACGTGGCTCACTCTCTGGACCATCTCGCGGCCGCCACTCTCCCTTTTCACCCCGCGTCGTGCTTCCCTCTCCGACATCTTGCCCCTCTCCATCGCCATGGCCCTGAACGTCATACTTCCCAACCTCTCGCTGGCCTTCAGCTCAGTTACGTTTTACCAGGTTGCCCGCATCCTCCTCACTCCTACTGTCGCCGCCCTCAACTACTGCCTCTACGGCGCTACCCTCCCCCAGGCCGCTATCTTCGCCCTCATCCCCACCTGCCTCGGCGTCGCACTCACCTCTTACTACGACTCGCTCCCTGCCGCCTCCGCCTCAGTCACCACCACCTCCCCGCTCGGCGTCTTCTTCGCTTTTGCCGGCATTGCCGCCTCTTCTCTCTACACCGTCTGGATCGGCAGTTATCATCGCAAGCTCAACATGTCGTCCATGCAGCTGCTCGCCAACCAGGCCCCTGTCGCCGCCTTCCTCCTCCTTTACGTCATCCCGTTCGTCGACGTCTTCCCTGACTGGGCTGCGGTGTCTGGCCCCCGCTGGTTCATGATGCTGTTGAGTGGTATGTTTGCCTCGATCATCAACATTAGCCAGTTCTTCATCATCTCCCAGACGGGGGCGGTGACCAGCACCGTTGTCGGACATGTCAAGACGTGTGCGATCGTGTCACTGGGTTGGACTATGTCCGGTAGGGTGATCATGGATAAGGCAATAGTGGGGGTTATTATTGCCTTGGGTGGAATCATCACGTAAGTGCTTGGAAACTTACCGGCCTCTGCCCGGCTGGCTGGATTGAAAGTGAGATGGAAGTGCTAACCCCACATCTCTAGATATTCGATAGTGATGTTGAGAGAAAATAAGAAATGCGCCGGTCGGAGTTGAAGTGGTAGATTGAGATGACTTGTTCGGCGTAAAGGTGCTGGGCGTTACGGTTTCACTGTTTTCCTTTGGATATCATGGAGATTTACATTGTAGATATCTCCATTTCGTGAACAAAATTCTGCGCTGGCACCACCCTTGATACCAAAACATAGTAACTCCATGAGTGTCGGGTATCGATGGGACATACGGAGGATACTACGTCCCGCTAGAGATTGAATCGTGTTCTCTTCTTCTCCATCTTAGCCTTCCATTCCCACTTCAGAGCATCTTCGCCCTCACTGCCCGCCCTTCCTACTCCCTTGTCCACTCTGCGCAGTTTAAGAGTCATTCCTATTCTCGTTAGTTAAGTGAACCGGGAGTCTCAAGTCAGTATTAGGGATTTACTCGGTCCAATTTCTTGCAAACCAGCACGAATGCCCTTTACGCCAGCCATTTCTTTGCCCTCGGCATCCGCAACATTCTTCTCAGTCGGCCGGGCTTCCCGGAAGACATATCGATGCCGGCGGACGAAGATGTAATCTAGACTTGCATTAGGTGGGCAATCAATAAAGCAGTTGATGGGGAGTCTTCGCATACCACGCTGGTTGTGCAACGTGACGACTTGTCTGCCCGCTAGCTCTGGCTGCGCTGGGAAAAGTGTATGCATCGACTTGGCAGCTAGAAGACCAAGGGGGGTCTTGAACCCGTTGAGAAGAAGTTCAGGCTACATGATGTTAGCAAACAGAAATACCGCCAGCGAAGACGAACCATACATAGTGGTTCGTGGCGTTTCCGTGCCCCACGATGGACTTCCCAGGTTGATATCCCCTGATGGAATAAGTCAGGGTGGGACCTGGCGCGGCATCTTCCGAGTTAAGATGTACAATGGTGAGTTGGTGTGGACGTTTCAGGTCTTCGTGGACTACAACAAGAGTAGTATATTCTCGGTCTGGGAAGTGCGTCAGCAGTGTGCTTGATATCTCTGTTTGGGGGCAACGAAAGCTCACTCTTGGCGAATTTCGCAATTTCCCTGACACTGTACTTGTGGGAATACCTGTGTGCGCTTCGCCGAATATATGTGCCTGCAGTGGTCAGCGGAAGCCCGCGCACAGCATCTCTCGACGGGCCACGAGACTCACTGTTGGGGAAAAGAGCAGCAATATCCTGTGCCTCCTTGTGGATAGTCGCATTGAGCGATGTGGTCACCAAAATCTTGGGATATGGCGGGAACTCATCGGAAAACAGGTGTCTGAACTGTGATGTGAGGGAGTCGGGCGTCAGGTCAAGATTGGTGGATGTCGTAGACGGGGCGATGCTTGGAGTTCTATGCGCTCGCTTTCTTCGCAATTTGTCTGTCGTGTCTTCATCCTCTTCAATTCCTCCCTCTTCTTCAGAGTCAAGCATGCTGTCCGCATCATCTTCGTCTTCCCCTTCCTCATCCTCGCTTATTCTATCAGCTTCTTTCGCCGCTGCCGCCTCTGCCTCTTCAAGACGTCGTCGCTTCAATTGAGCAACGTCGACGGCCGTGCCAAGGCTATCGTCGTCGACATCGTCCCATATTCTCTTCTTGTCGATGCTAGCTGGACGGTTCTGCTCGAGTCGTTGCTTCCGGAGCTCGGGGTGGTTTGCCTCTTCCTTCCGTCGCCGATGTCTGTCCTCGTGCTTCGCTTTACCAACCGCTTTTTTCTGGGAAACATAGAGCGCTTGTCGCCTGATCTTGTTGGAGGTCCTGAGGGAGAGGGAGCTCCCTGTCGCTATCCTGCCCATGGCTGCTGGTTGTCGGACTTCACGCCACTCTGTCGTAATGGCTGATGGATGTTGAAGGTTGCCCCTCTAAATTTTCAATCCAGAAGCGCAGGCCTCATCCATAAAAAGCGTGCATGGGTACCCTAGCACTCACGCGGCTGCACCAGTGAACTGTTTTGCATACGTTAGCCCCTCACTGACTGGGGTACAAGTGGATACAGTACGAAGTCATTGGCAGTTAACGTTACTGCAGAACTTTTATTGTGATGGTAGTGTGGGCTTTTTGAGGGAAGCCCAGGTGATTATGATCAGTCCCACGCTAACAAACTCTCAGGTAGCGGACTTGCACGAAAGTTGAGGCACTGCCTGATGAGGGGCAGCTCTTGGCGGCTGATGGAATTCTGGCAACAAGTCGAGTGGAGTCGCTGTGTCCAGTTCCCCTCATCGCGCTGTTGCAAAGCTGTAGTCTTCCCAGCGCCCGCTCATGACTCCAAAAAAAAAAATTGTAGCCCTCTGCCGACCGTGACTCATCTTGGTTGGTTAGGCCAGGCTAGTCTGCATGCCATTGATGAAGCCCTTGTCGAACCTCCAATCCCTACTTTCACCACTGGCTGGTAAGGCATTCAATCTTCGACACGTCACGACCCCGAGGGTTTTTTCAAATCGCCCTTTCTCAATTTGCCCCCCCCGATACCGATTCGTTGTTCAGCGGACCAGTAAATCGCCCAAGATGTCTTCGACAGCCACGACTCTGAAGGGGCAGCCCCTTGACAAGGCCGTCCTTGACGCCATGCTAAAGCGTCGCATGTTCTATACACCTTCCTTCGAAATATACGGTGGGGTTTCCGGTCTTTATGACTACGGCCCGCCTGGTTGCGCTCTGCAGGCGAACATTATCGATACCTGGCGGAAACACTTCATTCTTGAGGAAGATATGCTTGAAGTGGACTGCACTGTCTTGACCCCTCACGAGGTGCTTAAGACCAGCGGCCACGTCGACAAGTTTGCGGATTGGATGTGTAAGTGACGCTGGGGGCATTGGTATCTATGGAGAACGTTAACACCTTTACTAGGCAAGGATCCCAAGAATGGTGACATCCTTCGTGCCGATCACTTCGTCGAGGACATTCTTGAGTCACGGTTGAGAGGCGACAAAGAAGCCCGTGGCCAGAAGATTGAGGAAAAGGAAGAGGATCCCAAGAAGAAAAAGAAGAAGACTAAGGGTCAGGAGGCCATTAAGCTGGATGATGCCATCGTCGCCGAGTACGAAAGTGTTCTTGCGCAGATCGACAACTATAATGGCGAACAACTTGGGGAGCTGATCAAGAAGTACGACCTGAAGAACCCTGCTACGGGTGTTCAACCTACTCCTCCAGTAGCGTTCAACCTCATGTTTGGCACGTCAATTGGCCCCAGCAGCAACCTTCCGGGTTACCTACGCCCCGAGACGGCCCAGGGCCAGTTCCTCAACTTTGCCAAGCTTCTGGAGTTTAACACAGGCAACATGCCTTTTGCCTCAGCATCTATTGGCAAATCATACCGAAACGAGATCTCCCCCAGGGCCGGCCTACTTCGTGTCCGAGAATTCCTCATGGCAGAGATTGAGCACTTTGTCGATCCCGAAGGTCACAAGAAGCACCACCGATTCCACGAGGTAGAGAATGTTGAGCTCCCTTTGCTGGATCGCCATACTCAGCTGTCGGGCAAAACCACCATCACGAAGATGACCATTGGACAGGCTACCAAGGAAGGTATTGTTGACAACGAGACTCTCGGGTATTTTCTTGTCCGCATTTACCTGTTCCTCCAGAAAATCGGTGTAGATCTGTCAAAGGTCCGCTTCCGGCAGCACATGGCGAACGAGATGGCTCACTACGCCTGCGACTGCTGGGACGCCGAGCTTCTGACATCCACCGGCTGGGTAGAATGCGTTGGTTGTGCCGACCGAAGTGCTTACGACTTGTCAGTCCATGCGAAGAAGACTGGTGCCCCCCTTATTGTGCGTGAGCGCCTCGAAGTTCCCAAAGTTATTGAGGAATGGGAGGTGGATATTGAGAAGAAGAAATTTGGTCCTTTCTATAAGAAGGATGGCAAGACAGTCGAGGCCGCTATTCTGGCCACCACACAAGAGCAACGCGAAAAGTTTGCTAAGGAGTTGGAGGAGACTGGCAAGATCACCGTTGACGTCCCCAGTATCGGGAATGGCAAAGTGGAAGTCAGCAAGGATCTGCTCAAGATTGAGTTCAGGAAACGGACTGAGAATGTCAGGGAGTACACCCCCAACGTTATCGAACCCTCGTTTGGCATTGGCCGGATATTGTACTCTCTGATCGAGCACAGCTACTGGACTCGGGCAAGTGATGGGGGCGACGAGGCGCGTGGTGTGAGTAGTCTTTGCCCTGGGCGAACTATGACGCAACAGCTGACTCTTTTCAGGTGCTCTCTTTCCCTCCGGCTGTTGCGCCAACAAAGGTTCTTATCGTTCCTCTGTCGTCGAACAAGGATTTTACTCCGTTTATCCGCAAGCTGTCCCACAAGCTCAGGACTAACGGCATTTCGAGCCGCATCGACGACTCGTCAGCCACGATTGGCAAGCGTTACAGTAGAAACGATGAGCTCGGTACCCCATTCGGCATCACCATCGACTTCCAGACAGTGAATGATGGTTCCATTACCCTCAGAGAACGAGACAGTATGCGGCAAGTCCGTGCGGATGAGGATGAGATTATTTCCGCGATCCAGTCGCTTGTTGATGGCACCAAGACATGGGGCGATATCGAGTCAGAGCTCCCACTATTTGAAGCACAAGAGCTTGAGGTGCGCACGGCGTAATGATGACGCCGAGAGTGTTTGTTGCTGTCAGCAACTTCTGATTCTTCCCTTGGGCCATGATAAACCTCGTGAAGCAAGGTGCATGGGCAAGCCGTCAGTTTTAGAAACAGATACAATAGACTCTTTTGACTTGTTTACTTTGACACATCCTCACGCCATTGTCAATCTCAGAAACGCAGATCATATTCCTCGATTTTACCGGTTCCGCCCACCTTTCCGTCAAGTACTAATACACTTCGGTGCGTGTTCACGTCTCCGAGGCACAGCATTTCAAGTTAGGGCGGTCAAGCCTCCTGTAGCCTTGACCCACCAAGCTTTCAGCTTTGGGTCCATCCTCCTACCTGTGTTTCTTGTTTCTGGCGTAGTTTGCGCATGACAGCGCCTGCGGGCGCACGAAGCTGGTATCTAAACAAAGCAACGTGTCCGGTGTCTCAGGTACATGATTTTTCTCCGTGCAACAACCATAGCAGTTAGTGCAAGGAACGAAGATCAAAAGTTCCACCCGCGGATAAAAAGGGGTTCTGGACAAAGACTCTTCTATCCAGTGCATCTAGCCTCCATCGTGACGCAGTGCGATGGCCCCTCCAAATAAACCACGATTCTATACATATAGGTGCTACTTGCCACATGCGGTACTACTCCATATCCACATACAACTAGATGGCTTCTGATTCTGAGGAGGAGGGTGTTCTTCTCTTTACGAAACGTTGGAGCCGCTGGAAAACGGAAGGGGGTTGCGGGAATGGTGGGGCACAGGGGCCACTCAATTTGTTTCGACTTGTTTTAGTTGGAGTGAGCAAGCATACTGTCAATCTATACGTTGACAACTGCGACTTGGTCGGCAGGTTCGTCTGATTGGGGTAGATTTGCTGCAGGTCTTGGGCGGATTGGAGAGGATTTTGAGAATGCTGTGCACGCCATGGACGAGGAAGGAGGGACAGGAGAAGTTGGCGCCGGAATGGGCTCGCGTCGCGCAGTGTCGATCCCAGGTGAGCGGCTAATATGGAGAAGTCCCCAGCTCAACGCCTCATTTTCCTATGTCCCTCCTTGACCTGTATGTTTTTGTCTCCGCTAATGCGGCTTATAGGTGCTGACTGGCGGCCAGGAACCGTTCTTCACACCATCTCCCCAGATTCTTTTGCTTAGCCGTGACAATGCATCATCCTCCGTATTCATGGACGTTGGCGTTGGGACTAGACAGGGGATAGCCGAACCCACAACGGTTCATGTCCAGCGTAATTGACGCCAACAAAGTGTGACTTTTTTTTTTTTTTTTTTGGAAGCCGCCCCGGGAGGTGCCGGTCCTCAAATATGCACAAGGCATAGAACTAGGTGAAGCAAGAGTGGCTGCTCAGGCTGCCGGCACGGTGACACCTTTGCCAAGCCGGGCCCGCTCAAGGGAGAAATGGCAGGTGCAAAGCGGGCGTGAGGTCGGCGGGAGCTTGGTGTTTGCATGGAGCTCGCCAGCACAGCCTCCGGGATCGTGTCTGCGCCAGACACCGGTGCGCCAAGTGTTGCGGCTTTGAGACTCGGCGCATTCTATATATCCGGCTTCGTGAAGGGCGGCGAGAGTTTGTCAGGGACATTTCTTTGTCGTGGCTTGTGAGAATGGCCAAGGGGGTTTGAAGGCCTGATTCAGCGACCCGGCGGGCCGAAGACCCAGCTCATCTGACTATGTTCACTCACAAAGTAATGGAATGTTCGTAGAAGTCGGGTTAAACAATGAACCGGCATCACCGAGACAAGATGCCATGAGGGGTCATAGTATTGGGAAAGAAGAAATATCGGCAGCGAACAAACGAGGCGGCTGCATCAATTGTGTGAAGAATCTCAAACTTGATGAGAGGGGCTCACCGGGCGTCGCGCTTGAGGTGGCCAATCTCATCAGCGGACGCTCCTCGGCTTGGCATGGATCCTGAGCCAGGGCTCGAAGACCCCTCCTTTCACAGATAGCAAAGTACTTGACAGCAACGCCCATACCGTCTAGAAATGTTGTAACCTGCTATGCTGCTGCAAGAGGCTCAAATTCCCGAGTGCCTCCAGCCCAGGCCTCAAAGCCTGAGAGTGGTCGGGCGGCGCACTTACCCCCACTCTTTGTACCCCGTCACTACATGCCCCGTCTCCACCCATTCAGTGGCCCGTACTGTGCAGTGCGGCCGTCCCTTCTGAGCGAAGAGATCCACACACGCCCGCCCCTAAGCTTCAAGCACCACACCACCACTGGGCCGCACCCTTTTTGTCATTCCCCTAAATCCCTGGTGCCTTATCACCGGCGGCCTTCCTGTCTTCACAAGATCACAAGAGGGCCAAGGATCCCAATCTGCCCCCTCTTGGACAGTTCGCTCTTGGGCGCGACCGTCTGCCATTCTGCAGACTCCGACCTCGCTTCGCGCTCACCAACGGGCAGCAGCGCATCAAGACCGCACAAACCCACAGGCAAACGAAGAGTGACTCGACCACCCTCGATAAACCGCTGCGAATCGCCGTCCCAGCCTCGCATTGTGCAACAGGTCATCCCACAAACTGGGCTGGTATATTGTGTCACCGAGACCCTATGTTTCCTTCACCCCCTCGCGCATCGTTCAACTGCATTTGAATCGACCGCTGGTTGTCTCTCCTCTTGCCGTTCTTAGGCTCGGCCGCGACCAATTGAAGGGCACCTTCTGTAACCCCTCTCGAGCTGCCGACGACGGCCTAAGCATTAGAAGCAAGGGTTTGACTTTTGGTCTTATTCAGTGCACTGGTTTGGAACATCTTCTTTCAAGTAGGTTATCTCTTAGTTTCTTACTGTTAATGAATGGTATTAACTTACTGATTGCTTGTTGTACAGTACCTGCTCGTCGACAATTTGTCGCTGTACCTGTCCCGATTTACCAAGAACTTGAGGTTATTTTTGGTGACGCAGTTAAGATGGCGACGCATAATAGGTACGCACTACCGCTTAAAGACTCTGCTCCCTGACCACCCGACATGTCGGCGCCGAGGGGTTGGTTGTAGTCGCTCGCGGAGACAGCTGGACCCGGCGACTCTTCCCTGACCACCCCGCGGTAATGCCTGTACAAGAGAGCTCGGCGCCGACCCCACCCTAAGGCTTAGTCCTATCTACAGTATGGAAATGAACTAGTTGTCATATTGACGTTTGTGATTCTCTAGTATGCCTTCAAATGAATATTTCATGAACCCCGGCCCTGCGCCGCGGCCTCCCACGGAGAAGCCTCGCCTTGGTCTCACACCTGCCCCGAACCTCCCAGGTAGCATGTCGAATCTCAGCCTCCGCTCTCCTGCTAGCAGCACGTACAGCGGGTCGACTATCGCTCTCCCAATTTCACGCTCCGCATCTGCCACCGATGGTTCAGGTGGTCTCGCAGTCATCAAGCAGGGCTGGGCCAATGTCAAGGAGAGCAAGAATTTTATTAATCCATGGAAAAACAAGTATCTTATCCTGCGCAAGGAGTCGCTTGACTTTCACAAGGGCGAGAACACGAAGGTGTCCTATACCTTGTACCTCAAGGATGTCATCAGTGTCGGCCGCGTTGAGGCTGCAGGCACCATTTTTGAAATCAAGAGGCAGCAAAACGGTGCTTCGACAAGTCCCGGCGAAGATGATAACGGGGTCAAGGTACTTCAGATCCGCGTTAAGTCGGATGACGACCTTTACGAATGGATTGACTTTATCTACGCCCGGTGTCCCGGGATGGGGGGCGTCAGCAACCCGACCAATTTTGCACACGCCGTGCATGTTGGGTTTGATCCGCAATCTGGAGGGTTCACGGGGCTGCCCCCAGAGTGGGCAAAGCTACTGTCATCATCAGCCATTACAAAAGAGGATTACGAGAGGAATCCCCAGGCCGTGTTTGAAGCTCTCGACTTCTACCACGATCTGACCAAGCGCGCCGAGAACCCGGCGGCATACCCAAGCCTTACGCCGACACCTAATCCAAGCAACAGCCAAAACAAGCAGCTCGGGTATACTGGCGGCGCCTCTGTTGCACCGCCGCGTCCTGTGCAGCCGATTCAACGCAATCCGAGCTATTACACAAATTCCTCCTCCCAGAGCAACACACCTCGCCAACCATCACCCGAGAATCAGCTCCAGCGCTCGCAGACACAAGACACGGCTGTGAGCTATAGCTCCAACTCGTCTCAGAACTACAGCTCTAGCGACCGCATGAGAGATGAGCAGCGTATGAGGGATCTGGAGCGCCAGGAGATCGAAGAACAGAACCGACGGGATTTGGAGGCCTACAATGCCGCCATTCCCAAGCAAAAGACCCCGTTGGCTCAGCAAGAGCTTGGTGGTGGTTATGGTGGAAGTTCTTCCACAGCCCCTGACAGGTTTAACCCGTCTCGAGCCGCTCCCAAGGCGCCACAGCCAGCCCCAAGCCTCAGAGCCCAACGGCCCGCGCCCGCTCCTCCCTCCTCCAATGCATCACGCCCGCCCCTTGGTCAGCAATCCGGCTCGATGCGTGATCCCAACGGATCACAGACTCAGAGAATACCTCGGCCCGACCAGAACAGCTCATCCCCTGCCCGGTATCCCAACGGGCCGTCCTCGCGACCCCCTAATAGTCAGCCTCAACCCCAGCAGCCGTCGCGACTCCCAGCGCCCGTGAAGCCTCTCAATGTCGCGAAACCCCCTGCACAAGATCCCGTGAAGGTTGCGGAGGCCGCCCTCACCTCCAAGCCCCCCCCGGAGCGAAAACAAGATGTTCGCATGTCGACCATGTCAGAAAGTGAAGTCATGGCGAAGCTCAAAGAAGTCGTGTCTAAGAAAGATCCCACTGCCTTGTATGCGAAGCAAAAGAAGATCGGCCAGGGTGCATCCGGGTCTGTCTACGTTGCCAAGGTCAACCCGAGAATGAATCCCCAGGGGTCTTTGTCCAAGGGTAACGATCTGGTCGCCATCAAGCAGATGGACCTGGCGCACCAGCCTCGCAAGGAGCTCATTGTCAACGAAATAATGGTTATGAAGGACAACAAGCACCCCAACATTGTCAACTTTCTTGACGCTTTCCTCCGAAACAACAATGCCGAACTCTGGGTCGTCATGGAGTACATGGAGGGCGGCGCGCTCACAGATGTTATTGACAACAACCCCGTCATCACGGAAGAACAGATTTCTACCATCTGCCTTGAGGTAAGCTTGCTGTACTACTCCGCGGTGGAGAATATTGTTAACCCCCTCAGACCTGTCAAGGATTGGAGCATCTGCATTCACAGAATATCATCCACCGCGACATCAAGAGCGACAATGTCCTCTTGGATGCTCGTGGAAACGTCAAGATCAGTACGTTCCTCCTGTGCCAGCCCCCTTGCTAAGAGACTACTTCTAACCTATGTCATAGCCGATTTCGGGTTCTGTGCCAAGCTCACAGAAACCAAGTCTAAACGTGCGACCATGGTCGGCACGCCCTACTGGATGGCTCCTGAGGTTGTCAAACAAAAGGAATACGGCCCCAAGGTTGATATCTGGTCGCTCGGTATCATGGCCATCGAAATGATCGAGTCCGAGCCTCCCTACCTCAACGAGGAACCGCTCAAGGCTCTGTATCTGATTGCTACCAACGGGACGCCTCGTCTCAAAAAACCCGAGAAGCTCAGCAAGGAATTGAAGGCTTTCCTGTCGGTGTGCCTCTGTGTCGACGTCAAGAGTCGAGCTTCTGCCCGCGAACTGCTACAACATGATTTCCTCAAGCACGGCTGCCCGTTGGCCAGCTTGGCTGAGCTATTGGCCTTCAAGAGGTCGGCAAAATAGATGCGAAGTCTTACAATCTGGGTTAATGTGTGAATGGCAAAACGGTGGTCCGGTAGTCACGCAAGGATACGAAAAGGGAGGGCGTGATAAAATGGCAAATTTGGATGTCATTGGGGCATTTTGTTCGGCGGAGAACTGTCAAGTCAAGTCAATCTGGGCATGGGAAGGAGGGACAGCAAATGCAGCATATTACCTTCTTTTCTCTTTTTGCTCGCTTTTTTTTCTCTTGCAGTCATGCGTTGGGAAGGGAGAAAGGGAGAGATCGGCTGGCGTTTTAGGTGTAGGTATGGTTTGTACAGGTTCTTTTCGCACTGCTTTCTTTGGTTGCGTCTTCTTTCTTCTTCTCTCTTGACAGATGTGGTATTTCCATGCCTGGAATGCGCAAGTTTACCTAGTGATATAGCATTGATGAAGAACCAAATAGGAGCTATTTTGCTCTTGCGTTATGGTGATGATTGACCTGTGCTGGTATGTAGGTTAAGAAACTGACGATTGGGTGGCGGATCACTTATACTTCATGAAGCAACATGAATTCGCTCGTTGACTTAAGAGGCTTGGAACATAGCTTGTCAACCTTGTCTATCAATATACAAACAAAATACAAGCGGTTCCCAGCCCCTGCGGTGTTTATATTCCTTCTGTCAATTTGCGTCGGGTAACAATATCGAATCCTACATCAACTGTTGGGCCGAGATATGAAAGTCTGGCGGTGTCGAAGCCACCGGGCCTCTCCGTAAAATCACGCCAAACGCACAACAAAAACAAAGTCACCTCGGTCCTGCCTGTGTTTCACGAAACCAGCGAATCCTACGCTCTTCCAACAATGTCTTTGCCTCTGAATTCCTGATTCTGCCAGGACACGAAGGCTGGCATGCATGCATTCACACAACATGAAGTCTTGCTGCCAAGAATTGGCTCAGTTCCACTGCTTCATTGTGTACAAAGTGATATCGGACATGTAAGTTGTCCTCCCTCACCAGCACACTCTCCCCACAACAAAAGGCAATTGACAAACGTCATGCCCCTGTTGCCCTGCAGAAGCCAAATATGTAGACTCGAGAACTTACGTTTTTCTGTCACCAACACCCAATACTTCACCGCCACATGACCCTCTCCCGGCCCCAACCAACAGGCCCTCCAACCCACCTTCCAATCCTCACCACTTCAAGTACATACAATCATACCCACTAGGAAACTCGGGATCCCGTCCTCTCTTCCATAGGTACGCCAGCGAGGGCCAGGCTAGTAGTTGAGTTGGCGATGATTAACAAATCCCTGGTGTCGTATATGTTTTTATTGCCCCATGACATTCTTTGCCCCCACCCCATTATCCTCAGGTCACAAACACGCTGGTATCTTTTCGAGTCTCTTTGCTCTTGCGAGGACAATGTCTCACAGGCAAAAACTACAGTAGATTAACTGCACCATAACGGTATATTTGTTGTGAAGTCCTGAGAATATTTGCGTCTTTCTTCAATGTTGGCTTATGTCTTTGATGCTACACAATTCTTTATCTCCCCACATTCTTACCTGCCTATACTACTACAGCTCCCGTTAGCTCGAGGGATGCACAGATGGAGTTCAGGGGTGCTGCGGCTGAGAGCGGGATTGACTTCACTAATTAAATGCAGGCAGTTACTATTGGCAGAAAGGGAATGCCAGCAGGAAGGGAATAGTAACACGGCAGAAGCTGAGTCTGATTGCAACCTGCCACAGGGGGATGGTTCTTTTCTGGCAACCTGGCCATGCCTTGGACAGAGTTTTCAAGTGCGGGGTAATAAATACCAGCGATGAACCGGGTAGATGCAACTGGCGTCGTCATCTGGCCATGTCCTCCATAACATCTTTCTGGGTGTTGGCCTTTACTTCCTGGGCAATACAATGTTATACCGTGTATGCTGTGTGGGTCTGTGTTGCATCCTTGTGCGTTTCTATTTTCCCAGCTTGTCTCCTAGGATTGGTAGGCAGTCAGTGATACAAGCAGCCAAAGCCACGGGGCACGCCCTTGGGGGTTCTGAATTGCGGGTGGCTTAGAAAGTCTTCGAAGAAACAGCTGTCATCAACAACACCACTTCCTGCCGGGATGGTCTGAACAAGCATAAACGCCCCTGCAGGAGGCGCAAGTATTCCGCGCAAAGGCGAGAAGCGAAGTAGAGTGCACCCTTTCGTAAGAGCTGCTCAAAGAGGTTCATGCAATCGTCGGCCGAAGAGCCTTGAGTTTCTCGTTGCATCGTCGCCGAGACTGGCGTCAGCCGAACTTGGGCCCCAGGAAAGCTCAGAACCGCCTCAGCTGACGAGCTGAATTGTCGCTCCACAGTTATGGGCCCAATAACGGACGAGTTGTGGTGCGGGCGGTGGGAAGCCATCATCATGGCGTGCGGCGTTGGCTGATCCCCTTTCCCCTGCTCGGCAGCGCAAGGTTTAAACTGCTTGGACATGGTTCCGGCTTGAGAATGCGGGGAAGGAACAGAGACGGCAAGTTGCAACGCAACGAACGCTGCACACAGTGTGACCGCCAAGGCTAAGCTGTGCAATGCTAATTGGTGACAAATAACACTGAATTTCAATATTGATGAACAGGATCAGGACAGGTATGGAGACCCAACATTGAAAAGGGCTGCCTGCCCCTGGGCGTGGTGGTGGTTATCTATCGGGATCGGTGCTTGGCTGGCCGATCCGTCCAGCCGTCCCTTCCATCACAGGGGCATAGGACTCACTCGGGCCGTGATTGGACGGCTGCTGTGGGCCCGCTCTCAGGGAAAGTCGACGCGCAGGGGTGGCACATCTTGGGGGACGTTTCAGGTTCTGAGCAGATCAGCTGCATGCTGTAGCCCCAGGTAAATGTGATTGGTGATTGGTGCAGCACCCTAGTCGGCCAACTCGGCGAGCGCCTTCACAGGCATGCTTCTGTTAGCACACATCTTAAACACGTCTGCGCCGGGTTATGCGCGGGCTTCTGGAAAAGGGGATCGAGGAATCGGGAGCGGCTAGGAAAAGAAGCCTACTGGGCCAGCGTTTGCCTTGGCTGGCCCTGTCTTCGCCGCTCGCCGCCTCTCCACCAGCGCTGGATCTCCAGCTGTTTGCTGGGTAAGCCAGTGAGACTCTGGTGTCAGATATCCGAGAAGACGAGGCGAGGCGAGAGCGCGCATTGACCCTAGCCTCGTCGTTGCAGCCAAGGCATCTCGGTATCTGACGTTGGTTAAGGGAGATACGCCAGGAACTAGGTCCTCTCGAATCCACGAACGAAACCACAAAATCCGCGGTTCGCTGCCCCCGAAGTCAGGTTGATTCGTTGGATGGGAGCAGGAGCCAGCAGCCTGCAAGCCGCAATATATCCTCGACACAGTGTCAGACGACGGGAGGTACGCGTATACCGTGGGTCAAACGAACAGACGTCCAAAGTAATGGGTGGGAGGCTTCCAGAAGCCTTTCCTGCCGTGGCTCATCCCGAAGTGCCGGGTGATCGTTAGAATCGTCAAATCAGCACCATTGATCTGCAAGAAGCGGGCAGTTTCCCCGAATGAAGCTCTTGATGTGGGCAGCTAGTTCTTGGGATGATTCTCCACGTACAATACCGCCGACCTGTGATGCTTAATATTTGTACCTTGCCTCTTCCTGCCCCCCCCTCTCTCGATAGTCGCTGCTTGGCTATTTGCATTGGTGTCTTTCTGCCCGCCACCACCATTGCAGAAGTCCAATATCTGCGGATGGCCTGCCTGGGTCATCTCGCACGCTGCGAGTGCAGTTTTAGCCGAGAGAAACGGAGCAGAAAGAACGACAGGCACGGCGAATGGGGCTGACTACGAGCAAAGCACATGTCCCAAAGCGGTAGTCAAGATAATGCAGTTGTATGGATTGTTTGTCTATCTGCGAGAGGACACGACTTCCTTTGGGATGGATGGTTGGATGGACGGACGCACCCCAAAGGATGCCAGAGTGAGATGTGGATGGAACCGCCCTGACAGCTTGCGCCATCCGTCAGTCAGTGCCCGTTTGAAAGACGGGTGAGGGGTGAGGGCGACGGGGGTGAGCGGCGACTCCACCAAGCACACACAGCCAGCCCGGCGCAGCTAGTGGCCAGGGCACCAGCCAGTCGCAGGCCGGGCAGCGAAGAGCGTGCAGCTCTCGCAGAAAATCCTGAAAACCCTACGTAGCTCTCACCCCTAAACGGACGTTTCATCTTGGGCCCGTCCACCTTCCAATTCCCTTTACTCGTCAATCAACCCCGAATCCGTGGCCTTTCTTGGTTGACACCCTACAACGGCTTCCCCTCCTCCTTTTGAGTTGCCATCTTCTTCTCCAGGCTCAATTCCTACCTAATGACGCCTGTATATTATTGAAGTGCCTTACATTCTCCCTTCTCCTCGGGTTTCCAGGGTTCCAGTGTGCAGAGGCTAGCCGAGACAGGAACACACGGCGAGCAAGCACCACCGCTTCGAACTAACGCACCGCGGCACCCATTACCACCAAACGTCGTCTTCGACCTCGTGCTTCAACCGCCGCCTCGACCTGTCCTCTCCATCACCCTGACATTACTTTCTGAGTAGAAGGGCCTTCTCGGATGACCGGGGTTTCAATTCACCATCCCACCGTCTGACGACGTCTTCCCAGCTCTTTGATAGAACAAGCCTTGGGCAACTTCGTCGCCTCCCTTGTAATTGCACCTTGCAACGTTGCGCAACACCATTCTCCTCGTTTCCTCGCTCGACCACGGCCCTTCCGACCACACTCCTTCGATCCGGTCTCGCTTAATTGCAAGTTCCGTCGCCGAACGGTCCACCATTTACTGCCTTTACCTAAAGAGTACCGTCCCTCGTATCGTCTTTCCTCCCCGTCGCACACGGTTGCCGCCGTCGCAGAGATTTTGAGCTTCGTCGACGAGGCACACTCTCGCCCCCAAAACCCTATCCGAGCCTTCCTGGCCCGATAGATAACCCTTCCTTACTGGGGACGAGCAATAGATTATGAGGGTCGGATAAAATAATCAATAATGTCCAGTTCTTCAAGACCAAGCGAGCATCTGACAATCGGCTACCCCTCGCAGGCTCAGAACCGCTCTGGGTCTCCTACGAGCACATCGCCCAACGAGCCCCAGTCTGCTGGTGCCGTCCGGTCTCCTTTCGGCCTTTCTCCGGGTCTCGCGCCCTCGAGCAAAATGTCGGGCGCTCCGCGGTCAGGTGCCGGCTCGCCGTCCCACGACATGGCCGCAGCCAGCCGGCTGTTCTCCAAACGGTAAGTTATGCCCCTAACCCGCTGTAATGCAATGACCGCTGACCGAGTGTCGTGGGAACAGGGCTCGAGAGATCCAAGCTCAAGAGGGCCTCTCGGGATTACCAGTAAACCCTTGGGGCGGACCTCCCACAAGCGGCAACTCGACGCCGCTCCGTGAAAATATTCCCGAATCGCCAACAGATGGGTTCCCTGACTTCACTCAACTGCCAACCCCGGAGAGTCTGCCACAAACCCGCCGTGCCCGTGCAGGCACGGTTCCGTCCAGATTCTCGCCTGGCGGCGTCGGCAACGGACTACTTAGTGTTCCCGCTCTAGCTTCTAAGACATCGCGGCCTAGTCCAACGCAAACGCCATTTAAATCACCATCACCCGGTCTCGACCCCGCTGAGAACCTCACCAACGCATCTACTCTGCTGTCTAGACTGCGAGCTGGCTCCATGCCTCAGCGCAGTCCGTTTGCCCACATTCCCGGCACCAGCTCGCCCTTTGGACCCTCCATCTTCAGTAGCTGGAACCCCACCGCAGGCCGGGACAGGGGAAACACACTGGCAAGCATAGCCAGCATTGGTTCTAATGGTCCAAGCTCGCCTGCCCAGTCTCATTTCTCCCGGGAAGGGACCGCGGAGAATGATGTTCATATGAGAACGCTGGACTATCTGGGCTTGGCCGAAACACCACAACCCCCGCGCGCCCAGCTTGCTACTCCGTACATTCCCAACTTTGCCGATTTCACTAAGGCTGCGAATCGGTTCCGTTCTTACTCGGTCAACAACAAGGACAAGTATGCTGATGAGGAGGATGATTTCGATGCTGAGATTTCTCTGGAGACCCAGTACGCTCAGATCCAGGATCAACTGGCTGCTACCAATGCCGCGATACATAACCACAACCTCGCCGTCCAAGCCTTCGCATCGCAGGCAGCCCGCCCGCGTGCAAGAACTGCCGGAGTTCTGGATACGCCAGCGTCTCGGATCTTACGGAACTACTATCCCCAACCTTCGAGGTTGGATAGCTCCATGACGGCTGCCGAAATCCGCTTGCCTGACGAGAAGGAGTTTGACGATCTCCCGCAGGCCGTCGCTGCCATGTCGCTCGGTAGGTCCAACAGCCGCAACAACGGCCTGCTGAGCGCGGACGAGCAGGGTTTGGAGGGGCCGACGAGTGCCCTCTGGCTGGGTAGTATCCCAACCTCGACCACGACGTCGACCCTGACGGAAATGTTTAAATCATACGGTCCCATTCTGTCTGCCAGAGTTCTCACCCACAAGAACTGCGGGTTTGTCAATTTCGAGCGCGTCGATAGCGCCATCTCCGCCAAGGCAAGCATGAACGGCAAGGAAATCTTCCCTGGCGCTGGCCCCATTCGCATCAACTTCGCCAAGCCGCCATCGGCGTCCAATACTCCTGGACATGACGGCGCCTACCCTTCGCCGAGTCCTGATCCGTTCGCCAAGGGACAGGAAAACGGACACAGTGGCACTACAGCTGCCGGCGCGCCGGGCGATGCCATTCCAGCGCCCATCGCCAGCAATGTGACACCCACGGTCCCGCCTCTTCATGAGATGACCAACGACATTCTAGATATAGTCCGTCAATTTGGTGCGTCTGAGGAGGATATATATCGCATCTCGGGAAGTCTTGAACAAGCAATCCAGTACAATGCGTTCATTGATGAGATCCCTCCCATCAAGGAGCCTGCTCACACTCGGGTTCACGATGCTCCCAAACTGCGGGACATTCGCAAGAGGATTGACAACCAGACGCTCTCCCAGCAAGAGATCGAGAACATTGCCGTTGATATGTTGCCCGAGATCGCCGAGCTGTCGTCGGACTACCTGGGTAACACCGTTGTCCAGAAGCTCTTCGAGCACTGCTCGGATAGTCTTCGCGATTCCATGCTCGCTGAGATCGCCCCTCATATGGCCGAGATTGGTGTTCACAAGAACGGTACATGGGCAGCGCAGAAGATTATCGACGTCTGCAAGACACCGCATCAAATGAGCCTGATTGTTGAGCATTTGCGACCTTACATACTCCCTCTGTTCCTCGACCAGTACGGCAACTATGTCCTCCAGGGCTGCTTGAAGTTCGGATCACCTTTCAACGATTTTATTTTCGAGACTATGCTGAGCCGGATGTGGGAGGTTGCTCAGGGGCGTTACGGCGCCCGCGCTATGCGGGCGTGTTTGGAGAGTCACCATGCTACTAAAGATCAACAGAGGATGTTGGCCGCGGCCATCGCACTCCACAGTGTCCAACTTGCCACCAATGCTAACGGAGCCCTCCTTCTCACATGGTTTCTGGACACATGCACGTTCCCCCAGCGGCGTACAGTGCTGTCACCTCAGCTTGTCCCTTACTTGGTCCATCTATGCACGCACAAGGTCGCATACTTGACAGTTTTGAAGGTTATCAATCAGAAGGCGGAGGGAGGTGCCAGAGACACTATCCTTCAGGCGCTCTTCTTCACTCAGAATGACCAAGTTTTGGAAGCCATCTTGAGCGACCACGCTTGCGGTGCGACTCTGATTTTCAAGGTCCTGACTACGCCCTTTTTCGATGAAACAATTCGGAGCCAGGTTGTTGATAATGTGAAGTCAGTCTTGATTCGAATCAAGGCACAGCCCGGACAGGGCTATAAACGGCTCATGGATGAGGTGGGACTTTCGACACGAAGCACCAGTGGCGGCGGAGGAGTAAGTGGTGCTAGTAACGGCAACGGTGGAGGACCCCGAGACCATGTTAACACTGCCAACGACCGTCAGCGCCCAACATCTCGGCAGGCAAGTGTCAATGCTCAACACCAAGGCCATCCAGGACCTCAGCAGCAGCAGCAGCCTCCGCAGCAGCCAGGCCAGTTCAACAGCAACAACGGAGGGAACGGCGGCGGCCAATTCTACAACCCGATCAGCGCCGCAGCTGCGAATCAAGCGAGCTACGATATGAATTACGGCATTCCCCGGAGCGAGAGCGCGGAGTCGAGTGGACTTCAACAATTCCCAGCCTTTGCCCCACCTGGTTTCTTCGGTCCGGGCGGGGCGCCCTTGACCCCAGCTCAGCTTCAACAGTTGCAAATTCAGCAGAGCATGTTGGCAAGGGGCCCGCCGCCCATGGGTAACTACTTCCCCGCCATGCAGGCAGGTTTTGGAAGCTACCAAAGCACCAGCCCATCGATTGATCAATACCGTAGCCAGGGCGGGTCCAACGGAAGTCCTGTTCAGGGCCCTGGTGCGCAGATGCCATCTGCCCAAGCTCAGTTCGCCCCTCCTGGCTTCGGCATAAATATGGGCATGGCTGGATATGGCTATAGCGGGGGAGTCGGGGGTGTACAGAGCATGGGTTATATGCAAGAACCGGCCAATCCCAGGCGTGGACGTGTAGGTCGCAGCCCGCAGCCCGATGGGCGACGCCGCCAGTGAACATCTGGGCAGCTGCTTACCTTTGCCTTCGCAGAGATAAACCCGACCGGCGCCTCGATGGCGGGTTTCCAGCTGGTGGATGCTCGGGCAAGTCTTTTGCACCGCCCTGGGGCTTGATATGGGCTTGCCGATTTAGAGGTTGGTTGCTTGAGGGATGGGTAGATGTTCCTGCCCTCTTAGAAATGCATGTTTCTCCTTTCTCCCGGAACCCGGCTGTGGGCAGCTGTCTGTTGGCTGCCGATGGTGGGATAGATATACCAGCCTACCCCCGACAATCGTTTAGAGAGTGTGTTGTGGAGGATACAAGACTCCTTAGCGTTGATTTACTTTTATCGGGATGGAAACCTTCTCTGTGTGCTACTACTTTTCGGCAATTGGGGTCAAGGCTGGCTTTGTTTTTGGGCGAACTTTCCCTCTTGTTTCGGGGTTTTAAGACATGACGGAAAAGTGAGGGATGGAGGAAAGAAAGAGAAGCCGTGGCGGCCACGTGTGAGCGAGTTGGGCTCGGTTCTGTGTCTCAGGGCCATAGGGACCAAAAAAGGAGACAACCGAATCTCTGGGAGGCCGACGGCCTGTCAAACAGAACGAAAGGACCGTGCGCGCACAACAGACTACACACAAGCAATTCTTCAATTCTTGTAGAGAGAAGTTCTCTCTTTTCTCCCCACCCGGTTCATAGAACGTTGAGATGAAAGAGAAAACATCATAGCTGTGTTCACCTCGTCTGGCTTGGTCCGTCGGTTTCGGGAAAGGAGGAAAGGTTTGTTTTGGTTTGTCTGTTTTGCGGAGAACAAGGGAGTAAACAGCGGATAGGACGCGGTGTTGCGGTTCCCTTTTTACCGCTGTTGCGGCCACTCCTTCGAGAGAATTCATCCAAGTGTTGCTTTCGGTGCTTTAGGTGTCCTTTTCATAGCTGTTTTTATTGAAGTAGATTCCCTTGTGAGATATCTCGGTTTCTTTGAGAGTTGTGTGCGACTGCAGCGGGCGGAAGACTATGCCGGGGTTTGTACTTCTATAAGGGTACCCGCCAGTCTCGCCAGTCTCAATGACACCGGAGCACAGCACATAGGCTTGCGGCGAATTCCATGGCCAATGATACCAAGATATACCCACATGTACACTGGACTTGGCTCGCCGTGTATCTAAGTGATATCCCCATTTCCATAAGCTCTCATCTGCCAGTTGGTAGACGGCCTGCTCGTTCACCTAGCAGTTGTCCTGCCTGCGGTTTCGTACCTTCCATGTTGGTGGATCCTAACCTGCCTCGCCACACTCTCCTCGCTGTACCGCCTTTGTGTTGTCTCATCGTGGTTGGAAACAAGATGGGCGTCGAAAAAAAAAGCGCAATGCTGTTCAGCCATTCCCACCCCCCCAGAGGAGTCCGAGAAAAATCAGAACCCAAAATCCAAACATGCCCGCGCTATACTTCTCGGGAAATCAGAACCGATGACTTACACGGATTAATCTGCCCACCAAGAAAAGAAACCGCCAAGTAGAGAAGCAGAGGAGGGAGATTGGGTTAACTATATAGACAAGGAAAAGCAAGGACGAGACAGAAAAGAGAAGAACCCAAACCCCACTCTCCATTCCGATTCCCGATTCCCTCGCGTGGCTGCTTCATCGATTTACGGAGAAAAGCGAAGCACCGTATATTCCACCCGGTCGCTTACTAGGAACTCCCCTAATTGACCCAGAAGTGAAACCTGATATCATGTTCCCATGCACCAAACGAAGAGGGATCAAAAAGCATGTAATGCTGAATTTGTCTAGTTGGTTATTAGAGGCTATGGTTGTGGCGGTGGGGGGACGGGGGAGAAGAAAGAGAAAAAAACGCCTGAATCATCCCATGCCGGACCGACCTAGCGACTATCCGAGAAGTTTCCTGACAGGACGACAGAAGACAAGAATAGCGGGTACGGAATGAAAACCCAACCCAGCCTCGAGGGCCTATCTAGTAACTTTTTCTGTTTCCCTAGGATTCCCGTTTCCCGCCATTCCTGCCCCCCCCTACCAGGAAAAAAAAAAAAAAGCCAGGGCTCCCAGTCAGCGTCTTTCGTCCTTCCCTGCCGCGCCAACTATAAGGCTCCCATTCACCCCCAACTTTCTATGTGTGTATGGCACAAAGTAAAGTGCCCGGGGTTTCGTCAGCGGCAGCCGTCCCAGAAGAGCCACTCATAAGAAACTGGCAGGAAGATGTATGATCCCGGTCCAGTGATGCAGTAAAATGTGTCGAAAATGCGCAGCAGGCGCTTGCAGTGAATTTACTCTGTTCATAATGCTGAATATCTTAGCGACGACGAAGATTTCGTGTCTATTGAGGCACAGACCGCTGCTTCCAACCTCGATGACCAGGTCGGCCTCACAAAATCTAAACAGGAGAAGGAAAAGGAGAAAGTTTCCGAGACCCGTACCCACTTCGTACCGAGGGCTAGAGTGTATTTTGCGGGCGATGCATCTAACTCGTGACGAGCTTTGGGATCGCTCAGTAAATTTGTTGTATCTTGGGAACATGCTCTCGAAGGGCATCTGTCAGTCTCTGTCGGAGCACCTATCGTCCTTCAACTCCCGGCTTCCATGTCGGGCTTGGATTTTAGGCAGACAAACTCTGGCTCCCCTTGTCGCAACATAGGATCCTACCTCAGTCGAGATCCATATCGTCGTCCTCAATCTTGACGGCGGTCTTGTCGGCTTGCGGATCTTTGACGATGACAGCATCATTATCGGCAATCATGCGACTATCGGTGGGAGTGACAGGCATGTCATCCCGGTCACCCGTCGACTTTTCATCGGCTGGTGAGGAAGCCGCGAGCTGATCATCGGCATCCCTGATAGGGGTAAGGGCTTTGCTACCCAAACGACCGGTCGAGACCGCGTCATCTGATGCTGCCGGAGACGGGGGTATCTTCGCCTTGGCACCCGCGTGCTGCGTCTCGAGCTCCACATCCGTCTGCGAGAGGGTCAAGCTGGGCACTCGGCCAGCCTGTTCCTGAGATGTCCCAGATGAGCCCAAAATGGGCAAAGGCGTTGGGTTGTCGGGCGTACTGGGGTTTAGAAGCTGCCGAATTTGCGAGGATGTTTGTTCTAACTGGGCTAGCATGGCGCGCAGGCTCTGCTGATCCATGGTCCTGAGTGGTTCGTCCCCTGCCAGCCGAGCGGGGTCCCCTTGAGCCATGACGCTGATGATGGAGGGGCTGGCCTCCAAGAGCAAGGCGTTAACTAGATTGTCGACGCCTGACGTTTCTCGACCACTGAGCAGGACCAGATTGCGGGCCGCTTGTTGATGCTCCAGGGAAGCAATGTTCAACGGTGGAGATGGCGATACGAGCGCGACAGGCGCAGCATTGGGGGCGGCCAGTGGCCCGGGGTGCAAAAGAGGCGGGATACTTTTACCCTTGCGGTTGGTTCGTGCGCGAGCCAGGAAGTCCAATTTGATGCCAGTTTCTGGGAGGCGCACAGTCCGGCCATATGTCTCGACATCCTTCCAGCCGCTCTCGTCTTCGCTTTCGGCCAACTCGACTTCGATGTAGCCATTGTTGACATAGCCACGACTAAACGCTGGTTTGATAATGGGCGCATTCTTGAGCTTGCGGTGACGGTGCGCGGGACCGAGCGTTCCAGGAACCTTGGCGAGGACATCTTCAATGTGGCACGGGCATTTCCAGTTGCGCAGTGGCGGCGGGTTAGCCAGAGGAGGGTCTAGACAATCGAGATGCCACCAGAGACCGCACAAACTGCACGGGATGATGGCTCTGTTAGATGAGCTTGACTTCTGACAGGCATGGCAAATAACTGCACTGCCGTCGGTGTCGCGCAGACGGAAGAAGTCAGGTACTGCCTCCTCATCGTTCTTCTTTTTGCGTGTCGGCTTGACTGCCGTGACTATGTCCTCGTACTCGCCATCCGGGCCAGTCTTGACGCCCTCGAACAGGTCGCGGACATCAGTTGGCAGACGGAAGGCGCTCGAATTCTTGCCGTCTAGGTTGTCTAGCAGGAGGGCAAAGGGGCCGCTGGGGATCACGGGACCGGCAGGGTCGCGAGAGGAGCGGCACACGTTGCAGAACCACTCGACGGGCATGGATTCCTGGACCAGGGGCGGATCCACGCAATTGAAGTGGAAGGACCGCGTGCAGCCGTCGCAGCAGATCAGCTCTCCGTTACCGCCACACGATGCGCAGTAGTCATCATTGTCGTCCTGTTGTGCGCCAAGTCAGCCGTGGGCGTCATCAATCAGCAATCATAAGAGAGGACGTGTTTTTGTGCGGCATATTTCGGCAAAAAAGGCAAAAAGGCCAGTCGCAGCACTCGCCGCTAGCCACGAACCCCCACCTGCGCCCCTGATGCCGCCGCTCCCCCAAATCCCACCTCCAGCACCCCGGCGAGAACCAAAACAGGACAGATGCATCCGCCAAAGGGTCACTTCTCGGCGCACCAGTGTGTAAGACGAACATGACCAGGCTGGGCCAGAGAAGGACAGCAAGGGGGGTGGGGGGTCAAGACAAGGAGAGAATGACAATATAGATGAATACCACCAGAAAAAATTAACATCTGCCTACCTCCTTCTGGACAAAGCCCGGGCTGTTTCGCTCTCCACTGGGACGCGGGATACCGGCCGAGGTGCCACCCTTCTTCTTCATGGGCCTAGAAAAACAGCAGATTGTTAGCCGACGGTTCCAGGTGCAAAGTTGTGCATTTCCGCGTGGGAGGTGTCGCGTGCACGTACGAGTTCTTAACCCGAAGGCCCGTTCGGGGCTTTTTGGCAGCCTTCAGGGCCGGTGTACCAGCACGCGAATTTGCTGCTGTTGACGGTGCAGCCTCCGAAATGACGAAATTGACAACTGTGGGTGATGGCTGTTCCTCCAGTTCGTCATGCGATCTCTTGCGGGACGAACGCGTGCTTCTGGTGTTTGAAGACCCGGATGTGGGACGAGCAGCGGGGGCCGAGTTGCGTGCCTTGTAGACAGGTGTTGGAACAGTAACTTCCGTGGTCTTTGCCGACACTACAGCCTCTGAGGGCTCTGGTGCTGTTGCTTCCTCCTGGGGCGCTTCTCGTGCGAAGCTCTCGTCCTCCATTATCTTGTGGCTATCGGTTACTGCGCGCGCGCTCTGGCGAAGACGAAGCTTAGGGTCGTTTTCGTCAATCTTCCCAACCTTGCTGGGGAAAACAATACCGTTGGCGCCAGACCGAGCACCCTTCTTTGTGGGAAATGTCGGCGCGTCAACGACAGCGGGCATACTGTAAGGCTGTTCCGCCGTAACGGGCTCCTCGATAGCAGTTTGCTGTGGCGTCTTGGGCGATTGCTCTGAATCGCCCAGGTCCAGCAATGTAGCAGCTGAAGAGGGCTTGGGGCTTTCTCGATCAGCGACCACGGTGGCCCTGGCGGCTTTGCGTGTTGCAATTGACCTGCGGCCCTTCCTGGTTGTTGCTGCTGGGAATGTGAATGCAGATTTTCGCTGTTTGGGAGAGGTGGGGCTTTTTCGTGAGGCCGGGGGCTCGTAGGCGTCCCCATCGTCTTCGTCGTCCTGAATTCCATCCGGAGGTGTAACAGACCGCGCAGGCGACAGAGTTGATGTACTGGATTGCGAGTTAGCCCTGGTGCTTCGTTTCGTAGGCGTGCTGATCTTCGCTTTTCCGTTGACGGCGTTCTGGGCCATTTTGGCCGCCGATGCAGCCTGACGATTCGATCTCCGCTTCTTCCGGACGTGGCTGTCCTGGCCAGTTTCGGCTCCTGCTAGTGCCTCGTCGCGGGACAACTCGCGCTTGCCGGGTCGCTCAGTCACAGGCTCGACCACTGGCTCCGGCTTCACCTCGGCCTGCACCATCTCGTGTATAGGGGGAACTTCTAGGCCAGGCTGTTCCTCGTGCTCAGGTTGCTCTTCAGACACGTGCTCGAGCTCAGGCTCAGGCTCAGCTTCTGGCTCAGGCTCGGCTTCTGGTTCAGGCCCAGCTCCTGCTTCGGGCTCAGGTTTGGGTGCGGCAGGTTCGGCCTCAGTTTCAGTCTCAGTCTCAGGCTCGATCTGTTCTGATTGAGAATTGGGTTTGGTTGGAGAATTGCGGTCGGTCTCCTGCTCAGATTCAAGTTCAGGCTCTTGAACAGGGTCTTGATGCAATATCGAAAGGTCGTAATTGAGAAGGTGGCCGTAGGGTGCAGGTTTGGGTGCATGTGGAGAAAAAAGACTATTTGTAGAAGGAGGGACGAAGTAGTAGCAGCCCTTGTTATCCTTCCTCGCCTCCTTCTTTTTCACAGTCATCATTTGCTTGAAATCCTGGAGGTCTTCGGGGTCAGCCTGTCCGCGAGAAATTCTGATAATGAGCCCCAGAAACTCGGGGTCGTCGCTCTTTTCATCGTAGAGGGTCCGCAGCGCCCAGGCTGTAGGGTATCTGTACAGGGAAAGAGCCTCGTTCACTGCCTTCTCGACAACCTGGTCGGCTGTATCTTTGAGGTCAGCAAACCGCGATGCTGGCGTTTGTTGGTACGATGAAGACGAAATGGAACCTAGTCGACCGCCGCTCGCCCGCGACGCGCTTCGTCGGTAAAAACCACGGCCCTTGCCTAGGGCCCAGCCATCGTCTACATCGTCCCTCGACTGCAGAGATTGGCGCGTCAGCCCAGAGCGCCTTACACCGTCATCGTAATAGTGCTGTCTTGCAGCCGTATCTTCTTCCTCGTCCTCTCCTTCCTCTTCTTCTTCTGTCTCGTCCGGTTCCGGCGCTGCCGGCATGGCTTCGGGGACAGCTGCGGGAGGGGTCGCCGGCGCGGGGCGCTTGAGGACAATTCTTCGGATGGGAGTCGTCGCCTTCTCGGGGGGTGGCAGAACCGGGCCCGACGTCTTCTTGAAGAGGCCAACTTTGGGCATGGTGCCCAGGGGAGCCATGCCCTCTACCACTCCATGCCGCACGAGACCTGCATCCTGATAGCTCGCCTTGGAGTTAAGCGGAGGTTCAAGCCAGCTCCTCATAAACTTCTGTTGCGGCCCGTCCGTTCCTGCGACAGGCGTCGTCCCGCTTGTGTTCCCCTTTCCCGACTCGGTCGAGGTGCCGTTGAGTGACTGGTGTGGACTCGAGTAGCGTGAGCGCGTCGTTCGTGTGTTCGCAGGCCCCATGTTGGCGGGCAGGGTGGTGTGCCGTCGCCTGGTCGCCTGGTGGGCGACAGATCTGGGGAAATGCGCCGCCTCGCCCCCTAGACTTCTTTGATTGTGAGCCACGGCTCGCCCCTTTCGCTTCGCTGCCTGCGCACCTGGTTAGCCTGGCTGCAAAAAGTCAAAAAGCCACGGGAAATACCTGTCAAGCGCTCTGCGGCATCAAAAGCACCAGGCGAAAGTCGCGTTTTCGACGTGGTTACGCGTGCCTTGTTGGTGGTGTCGAGGAGAAAAAGGGTGTGAGAGTTCGCTGGACGAGGGATCAGTACTGAGCTTTCGGAGGTGACGGGCGACAGGGGGTCAGCCGCTGTTCACTCCCCAGCTCGCCAGCAAAACTGCAACTCCAAAGACAGGGGAAAAAACTCGCGAGCGCACTGCCTCGCTCAAAATATGTCGAATATGATTTTGAGAAATCAGGGTGCGAATATTTGGAACAGAATTGAAGCTCGCGTGCAGAACATCAAGTTTCCTTGACGCGATTCTGCTCTTATTTTTTTTTCTAGGGGAGGGGTGTTGTGTGGAGAGGAAAAAAAGGAGGGAAGAGGGTGGGAGGTAAACTTTGGGCAGGGGATTGAATTTCGGTTTGAGGTGGTCTGCACCTACTTCCTGGATTGTCGAAAAACCTGGCGAGTAAAATAAAACAAATACCGAGCACAATAAGAAATACGCCCCAAGAGTACAATAGGACGCCGTCGGCCTATCTCCTATTCACACGGTTCTGAATAACGCACCCTTGCCTGCCAATCGGGTGGCCACCTCCTCTACTCGCCATCCGGACAACATGGAATCTTGAAATCCAGCTCATGATCCCTCGCCAGCATTACGTCGAAGCCCTTCCTTTTTGCGATCCCCTCTCTGGCTTCGCAGACTCTTGCAACAGACATTCGCTGATGGACGGAAAGATCCCAGTCCCTGGTGGGCATTTAATCTTGCTCACAAACGCGGCTTCAAGGGATCAAGACCAAGACACAGTGATGAGCCAAGACAGCCCAAAGCTGTCCGTATCTCTCACAGTGCCGTTCTCGTCAGCCACCAATGTCCTGGTTTTACAGTTCGATCAATAGCACGGCGCTTTATCATCGTTGTTTTTTAGTTGCTAACCGCTACCGAAAACAACGCAAGCCCGAGACCACTTCGAGCAAGCCGTGAGAGTGGATAGCCAGGGGTCAAGTGTGAGGGGCGGATTGAGGCGCCGGACTTCACAAACCCCCGCATGCACCCAGCCTTGCTACAGGTCAGGTGAATGCCGCCCGTTTTCTCCTCACTCGTCGTCGCTCTCTTCCTCCGAATCGCTCTCGTCCTTGGCCGCCTTCTTGGTTGCCTTCTTCTTCTTCTTATTCTTGGACTTGCCGGCATTTCTCGACAATGGCTGCTCCAGAATCTTGAGAATCTCCTCATCCTTGATCTTCTTGTCCGACTTGACCTTGCTCAAGTCAAGCGGTGGAGGACCACCCAGTTTGGTGATGCCATTCTTCGTGATGGCTGCACATAGGTTAGCGAAATACCAAAGAAATGACTAGTATGGCAGGATGATTACCAATTGTGGTCAGAAGCCTGGCAACAGGGGCATTGTCCTTGTCACCCACAACTTCATATTGACGGAACACGTTTGTGCGTACGCACTCGATGACACCGGACTTTGCGTCCCGCTCGTCCTCGAGCTGCCTCAAGCTGAAGGGAAAGTTGCCGAACTTCTTCTGTGCCTCCGACAAGATCTTTCGCGACGAGGGTCGCTTCAGAGAGTAAGTCTGGGTAGTTCTGCGGTGAAGCGTGGTCCGCTGCTCGAACTGCTTGACCTTTCCAGACCCCAAGCTAACACCCATCTCGACGCCCCAGACCTCGCCTACTTCCGGGACACCCTCTCCTTTGGTGCCTTCGCCTGGAGCGATGACAATCTTCTTCTTACCCTCGATCTCGTTGCGGTCGAAAAGCCATGACGTGGTGCTCTCGACGAGATTGCAGTCGTAGGCCTTTGCAACCTTCTCCAGCAAACTGGTGATCTTGGACTGGGTAGGAGCCTTGGCGGCGGCAGCCTTCGCCTTCTCCTCATCCGTGCCGGTCGCCAGGAGACCAGGAGGGATCATGAGACGCAGAAGAAGCTCGTTGGCGTAGTAGGTGGCGAGCAGCAGGTCAGCAGGCCTGCCGGTGATAGCATCCTGGGCCTTGTCCTTGGTAGGAGCAAGGATGGTGTCGCAAACAATAGAGCCAAAGCCATCGATCTGGGCACCAAGCTGGATCTTGACGGGCTCGCCGGGCTGCAACTCCGTCGCTGCTTCCTTTTCGTCGCCGGTGAGTGGTGTGTAGGGAGTAACAAAGGCGGCAGGCGACACAGTAGTGGGGTGGGAAAATCCTGCAGCAAAGACAACTCAGTTAGCTAATGGCGGCAACGACAAGCAGGACAACAATGCTCCTAGTTCTCGATGTCACATACCCTTGTTGATCTTCTTGCCGCGGTAGACCTTGGTAATCTCCTCCTCAATGAGTTTGTCTCCCTTCTCGCAGATGGTGATGATCTTCTCTCCTGCAACGCAAAGCTTGGATACCTCGGCCAGTACCTTCTCTGAGATTTGGGCGGCAGTCTTGTACTTGGTGAGGGTGTCAGGGTTATTGAGGGTATAGTCTGCATCTGCGTCAGCACTCTGAGTTGTAGGCGTCTCGTGCCTGCGAAGAGGCCTGACGGAGTAGGCGGGGCAGGCGGGGTTCGTGGCGAGCTCTGGACGTACCGATTTCCTTCTCCTCGGTCGCCATTTTGAGCAGGTTTGCAGGGAGCAGAAAGGGAGATTGGAACTGTATATGGTGAAAAAAAAGCACCTAGACCAAGGCAATGAGCGATCCGGGGCGTGTGAGTGATGGAGGAAAGCGGGCAGCCGGTTGCGTGTGATTTTGCGCTGCTCCCCTCGAATTTGTGAAGGCGGGGGAGGGGCTTCTGTGTGCACTCTGACGCTCCACCTATTCAGCCATTCGCTGCATGCGATCCAGAGCCACTATGGGGAGCATCATCCAGCCGACGCGCGACAAAGACAAGCGGATGGTGGGGCAGTCGCGCTTGTCGCTTGTACCTCCGACGTCGCGTAATCCTGCCGCACGAGGAAGTACCGCTTACAAAGCGCGAAACCTCTGTGGTTCTCCGTGTCTGATTGGCCAAACAGGTCACGCCGTTTCCTTCGCTCCTTAGCAGCCCTCTGGCAGGCCTGTTCCGCGGTTCGCACAGCGCAACAGCCTCACCTTAAGCTGGCCAGCCTCGAGACTGCAATCCACGCCAGCCGCAAATTTCACTGGGAACGGGTTGCCCCCATCGCTCGAAGCGCCGTTTTACATCGCAGACGTCTTCTGCTGTAGCATTTTGGCCGAAGCGCGTCCCCTGCCATGGCCGCGTCGCAGCCAACAGCAGTCGTCGCCAGCAACGGTGGAAGTGGAAGTGCAAATGCAAATGCAAATGCTACAGCCGCTGCCGCCGCCAATGCAAACAATGCCTCGCCCCCCGACGTCGACGCTGGAGCCTCAACCGCGCCTACCCCTTCCGCATCGGCCTCGAAGCCTGGAACGCCGAAACAGAAGCCCGGCGCATCCGCCAGTGCGCTGATGCGAGACAAGGACACTCTCAATAAAGTCCTCGTTGACCGCTACGTGACGCGCGACTGGATCCATTCAGCCGCGCTCAAGGATGCCCAGGATCGGATGGTCAGGGACACGCGCGACATACGCAATCGCGCCATTGAGTACAAGTCGATCGGCGAACCTGGTCAACGATATCCCGGGAGGGTCTTCGGTGAAGGCTACAATGGCTACGGCAATGGCTACACAGAGGCAGGCGGTCCGACCAGGATTCTCTATCCTACACAGAAACGACCCGGTCGCCGGACAACCCCCTCGCTCAAGTTCAGTCGGAAGGACATGAGACAGCAGGCCGAGGAGCACGAGGAGCTGGTTCCCATCCGAGTCGACGTCGACTGGGAAAAAGTCAAGCTCCGTGACACGTTCACATTTAATCTCCACGACCGGCTCGTCCAGGTTGAGGCCTTCGCCGCCCAGCTGATTGAGGACATGGGCCTCAAGCACCCGCTCAGTCAGCCCGTCTTCGAACAAGTAGTGCACCAGATGCACGAGCAACTTCAAGAATACCACCCCCACGTCTTCTCCGAGGAAGACGCGCTCGACCCTGAGCTTCCCTATATCGCATACAAGAACGATGAGATGCGCATCCTGGTCAAGTTGAACATCACAATTGGTGCACACACGCTGGTCGATCAGTTCGAGTGGGAGATCAACAACCCCCTGAATTCGCCGGAAGAGTTTGCCGCCTGCATGGCGAGAGACTTGGCTCTATCGGGCGAGTTCACCACAGCAATTGCCCACTGCATACGAGAACAGGCGCAATTATTTACACGCAGCCTCTACAGCGTAGGTCATCCATTTGATGGGCGTCCGATTGAGGACTCGGACCTCACAGCTGCCTTCCTCCCGTCCCCGATTCCCACCGTATTCCGACCGCAGCAACAGGCAAAGGACTACGCTCCTTATCTCTACGAAAATACTGAGGCTGAGCTGGAGAGGACTGAAACCATGTTCTCCCGAGAACAGCGGAGGCAGAAGCGGTCGGTCAACAGACGCGGTGGCCCCGTTCTTCCAGATCTTAAAGAGAGACAGCGAACTATCCGAACGTCGATTGTTTCGTCTGTGCTTCCGGGAGCTGCCAAGGACATTGAAGAGACGAGGTTATTCAAGCGTGCCACAGGAGTTGGTATGGCTGGGAGAGGCAAGAGGACCCTCCGCGACGGTGAGCTCTCTGATTCCGACGAGAGCGAGGACTCGGTACCAGACTCTCCGGCTATGTCTCAACTGCAAGGTACAGCACGGACACGAGGTATGCGCGGAGCAGCTAGTGCTGCACAACAGCGTATGGCGAACTTGGGCAGATCAGAAACACCAGAAGCTACGATCCACCATCACGAGACTAGGACGAATCGTCGGTTTGGTCGCGAAGCCACGCGGGAAGAAACTGAGGAGCCTAGTCAATTCATCATCACACTCAAGGTCTCGCCTGCGAACCTTCAGAAACTGTTCATGGACATGAAGGCAAGGCAGGCAGGCCAGATCTCGTCAAGTTCAGCGACGCCATCTGGTCCTGGTCACGTAAAACCTCTTATCCCCCCAACCGTCATGGGGCCGCCAACCACGCCCTCGACAGGAAACCAAGCTCTCCCTCCCAAATCCGGGACGCCTTCAGCAAGTCTGCAAGCTCAGGCCGGCGGCACACCCAACCCACCCGTCTCAGCGCCCTCATCAGCGAATCCTCAAATGCTTGGCCGTATGCCCGCCCCGCCGCCACCACCTCCTGGGCAGCCACTCCATCCACTGGTAAGTGTGGTTCTCTCGCGCGACAAGCACTGTTAGCTGATAGCAGATAGCCGCCTCCTCCTGAGTGGTTGAACGCGGCGTTGCGGGAGCTGCAGCAGAGACAACCCGATGACTTATTCGAGGGCGTGATGCGCTACTGCGCCATTGACCCAAAGACAGAATCTCCCACTCCCGTTACGCAAAATAACAGAGACTTTCCCACTGACACACAGTTTGTCTACCTAGCCCGGATCCGCTGCTTCGACTGCTCCGGGAAACTGTACACACCAGGACCTGACACCACGGTGGGGAACTTTGAGGTACACATTAAGAACCGCCTGCATAGGGAACGTGTTGCTGCGCGTGTCGACGCAGCAGGCAAGCAATCAGGGAACACGCCGGCGCCAGCGCCTAATGCGAGTGCCGGAGGACAGAACTCGTAGAGAGGTTGGCTGCGGGGGGCGGGGTCAGGCGATGACCGAAAAGAAGATGAATGAGGAAAAGGGAACGTGCAATGGCGAGCTGTTCTATACCATCATCGTCTTGTGTATCGTATGTGTTTTTTCTTCTTAAGCCCGGTGTTGCGTACTGTACATATGGCGTCGGGGTCAGATCCGGTTAGGTTAGGTTATGTCACGCTTGGTCAGGAGACTGGAATTCATGTCCATCCTCCACACTATGACGTTGAGCGGCTTGGTTGGTTTGGTCTGGTTCGGGGTCTGGGAAATGAAATGGTCGGAGCGAAATCAAAGAGTGGCGTCTTTCGTTTACACACCTGTGTTGAACGTGATAGGAGTGAAGTGCTTGGGTGGGAATCTCTGTAATCCTGGATTCAGACCTGTAACCATATATTCTAGCTAGGTAGTCGGAGCTGATAGGTGTGTCGACTGCATTCCCCGCTTAATTTCTGAGTGGCTCGCAGGACCCCCTAGAAGTTTTTGTTTTTTAAAAAAATAAAAAAAGAATTGGCAGTAGAAAGGGAAAGAAAAAAAAAAAAGGTGAGGCGGACGGTGCGCTTTGTTCGGAGCAATCGTCCCTCCCCCTGTCAGAGCATCCCTCGGGGTAGAGGTTGTAGTGCAAAAAGTTGCACAGCTAACTGGACCCTTCCTGCGAGAGAAGATGTACTTCGTGTACCCATCCCCCCTATGTATATACATGCCAACGTTCCCGATCTCGGTGGAGCTAGTACGCAAAATTCGATATAGTACCTAGCCAGCTGGAGTACCTGACTGGCTGCCCTAACTATCACCCCAAGCATCAAAACCACCCGGCAACCCTTCCATCCAGCATGATCACCAAACAAGCATCCCAAGCGGGTCCGAGAATACCGACGCTATTCCTGTGTTCTATGACTAGTCATTACATATATACTGACGTCCTTGCAAATCCAAACCGACATAAGACGAGACGGGGCCCTGCGCCATTTTTCCACTTGCCAGGTCGTCCCAATCTCTGGCGGACCCGCTTGCAAATACAGTTTACTTGGCTCCTTTTCCAGAGCGGACGAAGAAAATACAACAAGAATAAGGACAAAAAACAAAATGAACCTCCACATCTGGCAAGAGGAAAAAGAGAGCGGGTATAATAACATTCGTTCGTTCCGTCCGTAGTGTACTAAAAAAAAGGAAAACCCATCACGCTGAATGAGAGCAAACATACCATGGAGACAAAGAAAACATGTGACGCAATGAAACCCCGAGTCGCAGTATCTTGTCATCACCGTGATTGCGCTGTGCTGTGTAGTGTAGGGTTGAATGTTTGTCCGCCCGCTCCGTTTAGTCCCCAAATTCCAATCCCAACAATTACGGAATCTGAGAAAACCCATACACAGATAGAGCCGCCCACCCACGTCCTTTCTTTTCCAGCCGTCCATGTCGAACCCGGTTCATCAGTCCTCATCCTCGTCCATCTCGTCATCGTCAGAGGCAGCCCTTCTCCTCGCGCTGCCCCTAGTGGCCCTTGCTGTTGCTCTGGCAGGGGCTGCGGATTTGGCCTTCTCAGCCGTGCCCTTGGTCGTGGTAGCAGCCACCTTGCCTTTCGGCTTTGCGGCCGCAGTTGCCCTCTTTTTGCCATTGAAGGCCTTTGCCCCCCGAGTTGATCGGGTTTGCTCCGCTTCTTTCTCTTCCTCCTCCTCTTGTTCATCATCTTCCGCGGCAGCCTTCTCTTCAGGTTCATTCTCGCTGGGGGCGGGATCCGAGAGTTCACTCTCATCGTGAGTGGCTAGGGCAGCCTTCTTGATGGCGGCAGGGCCCTTCTTCTTCGGACTAGACTTCGGCTCTTCAGCTTCCGCTTCCACGTCCTCCTCTGAGTTATTGCTGGCGGTGTCGCTAGCACCCTCTTCGCCACCAGAGCCACTGGCGGCTTCGTAGTCCCACTCAGCGACACCATCTAGCATCTCTTCGTCGTCTTCGGACGAGTCCCGCTCAATATACGACGTGTTGCCTCTTGAGCGTCCGCTGCGACGCCGCTCTGCATCCGTCACCGACGATCCGGCAGCTGTCTTTTTTTGCTTCCTTTTTGATGCCTTCTTTGGCTTGGGGGACTTGTTCGCTGGGCTGGATTTTGCCACTTTTGGCTCCTTCGGCTCCTTTGGTCTTGAGGGTATCTTGGTTTTCTTCGCCGGTGGTTGCGCTGCCATGCTGCGCTCGTCCATCGATTTACGCTTCTATTTGGTCCTATCAGTTTCATGACTTCCTTGTCAACCACGTGGGCATCCATACCTTCTTGCGGTCCATAGCCCTCAAAAGCTCGTCGAGCTTGGCGTCTACGCCGTCAGGAATGAACTGCTTCTCAGCAATTTGCTGCGCCTCACTGTGAGACTTTAGCGCATTGTACAGGCCCATTGGCAACCCAATCTTGCCGGGATAGGCACTGAATGCCCAGTTCTTCTTCTCTTGCCACTTTCTCGCGACGGTCAGTGCCAAATCACACAGGACCTGGTGCTTGTTGCTCGCTGGATCTATGGCGTCTTCCGTTTGCTTGACACGCTCTGCATATCTATAGATCATGCCCAAGTTCGACTCGGTCGCTACAAGATCGATGTAGAAGAGTATGTATCTAGCATGGTCAACCAACAGGTCCAGTTCTGAACCGTAATCAGGGTGGTGGGCCAGCAGGGACAACAGTCGGGCCATAACCGCCTCCAGCACAGGCTGCTTGGCTTGTTCGAAGAGACGCGCTCGGGATCGGATCCACGTCTCGGTACGCTGCTTGAAGTCGGTGTTGGGCTCAAACGCCAGCAGGAAGACAATGGTGTAATATCTCGACCGAAGGCGGCTATTGGCCAAATACTTCTGTAACTTACGGACAAAGGTATGTCGTACTTCTTGGACGCCGTCCTGTGCCATCAAGGCAAGTAGATTGAAGTCAGCAGGCAAGAGGATTTCATCAAAGTGTTTTTGCGTGCAGAGTTTCAACAAGAGCAGCGCCGCTTGCAGCCTCAGCCGCGCCTTGTGGTGTTTGGGCGTATCCTTAGTCTTGCAAATTTCGCCTTCCTCCTTGAGCAGCTTTGTGAGCATTTTCCATACGGGCTTCGCCTTCTCTTTCGCTTCTTCGGGCTTCTCGATACTGCGAAGTCTATTGACCAGAATCTTCAGGGCGATGCACTTCGCCTGGCACTCCTCGTCCATGTCCGAGTCATCAACCCACTCAGGATCGCGAGCGGCGGCATCTGTGCGGACCTCGAGCAGAACTTGCTGGACAGTCATGTTTAGGATATCCTCGTCAACTTCTTCGGTCACCTTTGGAGCCAGGAGCTCAAGTTGGCTTACTGCGGTGAGCTGGTTGAGGAAGCGAGGTGACCCATAGGCCCAATCTTGCATTGCTCGCTGTAGGAGATCGGTTGCGTAGACCATACTCTTATTGTCCTTCTTGGACATTAAGATATTAACAGCGTACTTTGCAGCCCTCGGTGGATTTCCGTAGAGTGCGTAGTTGTTCATAGTCTGAACGAATTCCTTGTCCAATTGTACATCCTTGGGATATTTCCGGGCGTAAGTTGAGCAAGCCTTCAGCATCTCCACAACAATCGGGTCATTCTCCGTCTTCGCAGACGGGGCCTGCCCGACAAGGTCTTTGCAGAGCTGCCCAATGTGGGTCTTGAACAGGTCAGGGTTGCGTTGCGAAATCTCGTTCAGAAGTTCGTGCGCAACAGCCCCCATGCCATCCTTGTCCGACCGAGAGTAGTCCATAATAGTGGCCAGGTGGCTTCGGTTGAACATGAGGCAAGCTGAGCGGTAGAGTAATGGTAGCAGCGTTTCCATGATGCTGGGATCCTTGCTGGCGTAGATGCGCTTGTTGAGTTCCTTGAGGGCATTGTGGACCGTCTTGAAATCACTCTCTTGCGTGATGATATACTTGATTAGGTTGTAACTCCGACGGTCGTTCATCTTGGCAAACTTCATAAGATCTGCCTTAGCCTTGACAAGGTCCGGGAGGAACTGGCCCATATACTGCGTCGTCTTGTTCAGGTTGGCAGTCTTCTTCTCTGCCGCTTCGTCCATGACGCCGCCGTTGTATTGGTCGCACTGTTTGATATATGTTTCCACAACATGGGCGAACTGAGGGCGACGGGCTTGCATGGCGAAAAATGCCTTCTTGGCTCCGGCGTCCAGGGACCGGACTAAAAGAAGAATCCTCTCGGCCCTGATGGCATCGGCGTCGATGTTTGTGCCCGCGGTGGATTGGGACTGGGCGTTTCCGTTAGAAGTGGCGCTCTTGGATGCTTTCTTCAGCGGCGGATAATTCAGGGGTATGAGGCACTCGTAGATGACACGGTCCAGCAACACGTTGAGTTCAAGGTCATTAGCATAAAAGGCATTGAAAATGCGAGTTGGTACGCCCGCTAGAGCCGCCGTCACAGCCGGGTGTCCGGTGAGCAACTCTCCAGATCCAACGGCCCAGAGTCTGGCGAGAAGCGCCATGGCGGCCACTCGCACGGATGGTTTCCTGTCACGGCAGCGATCTGCCAGTGTTGCAAGCAGTGAACCCTCTTTGAAGACGCCACCATCGACGGCTAGAATGGAGATAACCTCCTGGAACCGAAACGACTCAATGGCTTTGACGGCTGCCAGTCTAACCTTGTCATCATTGTCGGAGAGCTTCTCGGTGAGTCCCTGCACAAGAACCGTCTGGTCCTCGCGGCTGAGGCCGATGCCGCCAGCAGAGGTGGACAGGATATACCCCGTGGCCGTTGTCCACGCAGCCCGGATAGCGGAAACTTTATCATTTTTTCGACACAGAAAACTCTGGAATGTGAGGTGGTGTGTCTGTGGAAAAGAGATGGCAGATAGGGGCGTGGTTAGGATGTTTTTAACAGGCATATCAATCCTGTCATCATCGTCCAGTCTCAGGGGAGGGTAGGCCGAGGGGTCGAGAACAGGTCGTGGAGGGGGACCAGCAGCGCCGATGCCCGAAATCATGTCTCCGAGAGTCTCGGTCGCAAGTTGGCGCAGGTGGGCATTGTCCGCCGACAATTCTGCGTCTACTTGAGGAACCACATTCTGCAGAATCATTGGGGCCGCTTTCCATATCTCCCTTATGAGCGTGTGTGACTTCCTCAGCTCTCTTAAATCCGATTCTGAAGGGCCGGAGGGCGCATCCTCGTCCTCTGAGTCTTCTGGATCCCGCTGGTGACTAGGTTTTCCGGCGAAGCTTGTTCCTTCCAGAATGACATCACTAAAATACTGGCTGACGAAGCGGGCCATTTTTTCGGGGTATTGCTGGCAGAGATTCTTGGCCATCTGGTACGCCTCGGGCTCCTCCTTGAGCAACAACGTCGCCTGATTGTCGTCGAGCGGCACGTGATCGCCCCGGTCTTTACCGACCCCAGGCGCAGCGGCCCTGAGGAATTGGGCGATTATGGTGTCTACTACCGGCCCTGGAAGACTGCTGGCGTCGTCAATAAGAACGCCCAGCAGCTCCTGCATGGTAAATTCGACATCCTTGGCGAGATTCTCGCGCGATATAGACTTGGCGCCCGAAACGCCGTCAAAAATTGACGTGAAGAGTCTAAGTAGGAGAGCTTCACTGCCCTCCACATCGAGCAGCAAAACAACACTCTTGTACTCTGCGAGGGATCGTAGAACATATTTATGCTGGTTGTTGTACGGGTTTGAGGGGTCGAAAAGGGCGGGAATGATCCCGGTGACGCATAAATTGAAGATATCCTTGACAGAGAGCAAACAGGTCAGCAGATCATATTCACCATACGAGGCCGCTTGTCGCGCCTACCTTCAGCTGAGACGGCGTAAACGGCGCATCGGGGGCGCATAGCTTGAGAAAATCGACGACGCAGCAGGCAGTGAAGGCCCTCACGCCCTTGTCTTTATGGCTGAGCAGCTGGTGGGATGCTACGTCCTTGGCGACTTTGGTCAAGGACTCGGTGTCAACCGTCTCCTGGTCCAGTTCGCTAAGCTCCTTGGAAAGGCGGTCGAGCCTCTTAAGTAGTTGGTCGAGGGGAATCGGTTTTCCGGGACGCCACGTCAGCGGTTCTTTAAATTTGAGCGATACAGTCCCCGTCTCGGACTCCTGCTCATCCACCTCCTCGGCCGCGCTCCTGCGAGGCGCCATCGCGCGCGACGTATTCCCAGAGACCAGCGGGGCGAGCAAGGTTCTCGGCGAGTGAATTGGTTGTTTACTGTCCGTGAGGATGGGTGGCGAGGATGCAAGAAGCGCGTGTACGACGTAGGGAATTGGGGATGGCGTCGCCCGTAAATCAGGTTACCGCTGTATTGTGAATCGAATGCGCAGCTATGCAGCCAATCGTTTATTTATGTCAGACAGGCCGCAAGCTGGCTGCGCGACGAGTGTTTGGGGGGGGAGAAATACGTTTCTCTTGGGCGGGGTTGAGGAGGCGCCGCTGAGGAAAGAATGATTCTGGAGATGAGTAGGTACGGGATCGTGAAGCATTTGTGGGAGGACCAATCCCGTCTTCGACCGTGGTCTGTGTGTATACGCGCTTCGGTTCTCGCGTTGCGCTTACACTAGTTAACGTTATTGGAACAGTGGTCGCCGATCAGCTCGCCGAGAAAAATTGCCGCTTGGCCCCAGTTAGTTTATTTGTGGGTCATGGGATACCTGGGCTCAAGCTGGGTACAGAGGTACCCTGAAGATGAACTCGATGTTTTTCATTTAATTCTTAAAGGGCCTCTAGCCTAACTTTGGGGAAACTCCCTAGGAAATAAACAAACTAGCGGATATCACAAACAGCGTGAACAATCTTTCACAGGTTTTCAGACGTTGTGCCAATTTGTAGCTTTTAGATCATTTATTTGTTCATATGTTGAAGCACTAGAATGATAAGGGGGTTTTACCCCCATTTCATAACGTATTAACAACACTTCACACTCCTTGCTTGTAACATGTCAAAATGCCATTGCGCACTCAGTCCCAACACAGGTTCTTGATTAAACAAAGTAGAGCTTCTCAAAGCCCCCAGATACCGTAAGACTTGGTAGAATTGGGTGTGCAGGTTAAACGTACCAACTTTCTCGATGATTACAGTACGTACCGCCTGTGACCAATCTCGTAAACAATGTACGGCTTTCCCGCTTAAGTTTTTCCCTAGATAATCTTCCACTGGGCTGACTTATAATAAAGAGAGCGCGTTCCCCAGCCCCCCACGCAGGTTACAGGCCAGCCACGCTCCCTTCTCCAGCCCCTTTCCTGCTTAGAGCAAAGATACTTCTCTTCAGTGTGCTGGTCAGGGTGCTACTCAACCCCTGAGTTGGCGTGATGACTGTACTCAGAACGTCCCAGTCCTGATTGTTCAACTCGTCAGGCCACCTTACCTGCTGGGCGGATATATGTGTATAGTGACTACAGGGTGTGACGGTCCTCATTTTTCAACGTACATATTAACATGAGAGACTAGTCTCATTCGCGACCATGGCACGGGCACATACCAGTTGAAGTTGACGTCGCCGAGCCCTGCGAGGGCTGTCCGACTTGGCGTTGAAAATTGATCAGAGTGGACTAGAGGCACAGATCTCCAGGTTCCGTGGCTCCTGTTTCCACTAAGAAAGGAAGGCACGATGTGCTGCGTTGCCAGGCGGGTCTCCAGGCCTGTCTATCTCCAATCCCAACCTGGCCGTCGTGGAGCAACGATCAAGCAAGAGGTAAACTGGGACTTGGAAAACTACGGGATGGGCAATAGCATCAATATTCAGAACACCAGAGATCTAGATAGAGCAGATGCGACAAATGAACGCGGCGCAAAGGGATGTATCTTGATCTGCTATCCACTGTGTCTTCGAGAGCATCATGAGCAGATCAACCTAATATCACGACTTCGCTGATCCACCACTCCGCATGTGGTCCTTGGGATGGCGGAAGGGAAGATGCGCTTTGAGATTCCGGTCAACACAAGATCATGGTTGTCATAGACCAGATCCTCCTCCTCCCTACCTCGAGACGTGATCAGAGCGGAGCAATTTCTGTCTGTCCCTACTAGAAGTGGTTCAAAGGTGCAAGGGCATACTACGGATTTCCGTTCCTGCCTGTCATGGTCACCCGGTGAACCATGGTCCAAATTTGGTCCGAAGAGTGCCGTCTGATTCCTGGGTACCTGGAGGGTGTGAGTGATTTGCGTGACCGCCAGCTGCCTCCTCCTGTCCATGAAAACCCCCTAATACTCAGCACGCCCACTTCTCCCTCTCTCAACTGCAATTTGCTCGGCGCTTTCTCTCTTCCGCTTCTTCACCGCACTCCCTGTTTGAGCGTCAGCTTCCAGCAGCCAACAACACAGTAACTACTCGAATACCTGGTAAGTTCTATTCCAAGCACAAGAATATAGTCACTCACGAGATTCCTCGTGAATCGACTTGCGCGCGTGCGTGAGAGCCCTCTCGATCTCGGCCAATTCTGCCCCTCTTCAAATTGCAAAAGCCCCAAGCACACTTGCGCCCTATCCTGCAATTCCCTCGCCGGCCTTTCCCATCTCCGATCCTTTCCCACCCTACGCCCTCGATCCACAACAATACTCCCGTTCCGTTTTCCTCACACACGCTTTGGCTGGCTCACTAACAATGCCTCACTTTGCCCTCCCTAAACCCGCTTGTCGGACTGCGGCTAACCCTACCTGAGAAAAGGAACTCTCCAAACATTATCCTAGTGCCAGAATGAACGCTGGATTCTACTTCCCAAAGAATTTCAATCAGATGGCCGAGATGAATGCTTCTGGCAAACAGCCCGAGGAGTCTGACTTCTTTTGGAACTTGGGCAATCCCGAGGAACTCAAAGCCTCCAAGTGCCGCTCCTCGGCCAAGGTGTGCCGCAAGATGGGTGTCAAGAAAGACATCAAGAAGCTGTATATGGGCATTTTTGCTTTGGTGCTTGTTGCCATTGGCATATTCTTCCTGCTGACGGGCGGTGTCCCGATGGTCAATGGTAAGTCTTCTTCAATGTTCCATGCCAACAGGTGCCAGGCTGACGGGAAATCCAGTGAACATTACCATCATCTCGTCTGGCACCGCGGGCGCTGGCAATGCCTCTACTTCAGTCTCTCCTCTTGTTGCCCGCTCGTACATGGACAACTACAAGTTGGGCCGTGTGGATGTCTCGAATCTGCCTGCGCCGTCTGCTGCTTCGGCTGACACAGACGATGGATCGTCCAACACGACTTTAACTGCGTCAGTACAATCTGTCAGACCGATCGTATGTGCTGCGTGCTGACTTGTATCCCAGCACCGTGACTTCGACTGACACCACCACCTTGATTGCCTCCGAAAGCACCTCCACTGTCTCGGTCACGTCTGCGTGTGGTGCTGTTTCGGTCATCACCATCACAATTGTGTCAACTGCCGATGCTATATCTGAGACTGACACTGGTACCCCGCTCACTGCTACCTCAGGTTCGGCCACTTCGAGTTCACTCACTTCTGATTCTGCCACTTCAAGCTCGACAACTTCGACAACCTCAGACTCTACTACCTCCCTGTCGACATCCACCAGGCCCTCCATCGTCCCCATCTTCTCCAATACGACTACCACGACAACCGTCATCGTCGGCACGGAGTCCCCCTCTGGCTTCTCCTCAGGCACTGGCATCATCCTGCCGAGTCTCAACAACACCTGGGTCCAACCTATACCTAGTGCGCATATCACGGCGATCAGCTCCAGCACCGAGGCCGCAGGCATGACTAAGGCAACTGGAGACAAGAAGGCGCGCACCGGCACTACCGTGTCGTACTGCCTCGTCATGGCCGTCATGTATACGGTGCTCGGCATCTTCTAAACCTATTTGGCGCCGCACTTTGCCCCACTTAATATCACCGTACTGGTATGAGACACAAAGAAGCGGGAATGGAGCATGGAGTTTCGGGAAGAAAAATTGCACGGAGAAAAGGCCGAGTAAGGACAAGGGAGAGAAATGTGAAAGAGGAAATCTGGGAGGTATGATCCTGGGTTCTCTACATGAGAGCTTGTCTACCTCCTGGGCTGCCTTCTCTGGTTGGGCATAACATTCGTTCTAGTTCTGATAGAGACCATACCTTGTCGGTAGCTTGCTATCCTACACGGCTTATGTCATCTGATCCGACTTGGCCAAACCTAGCGTTTGTTTTGCTCGCTTGCTGGTGATATGGTGTGACTTGGAATCTGGTTAGAATGTGCTTCAGCCCGCCTCCTTCGGCGAGCATCTAGCTACTACCCCCTAGAAATTTCCCTAGCCCCCTTTTTTTCCTATAAAATATTTCATCTCTGCTCGGCCATTTTTGTCTTCTTTCCTCCCCGAGCCTGACCGTCTGTTCTCCACAGTCGACTGCGAGAGGCATTGCATAGAGCGAAGATCCAATGGGACGAAGCGGTCTGCGGTATCCGGGCAGGTGACGAAGTCACAAAATATGCAGTCAATGTGGGCTCCGAGCTATTTCAAACCTCCGAAGCGAAGCCGCCTTCTTATCGCCTTCTTATCGCCTTCTTGCCCCCCCCGACCCCCCTACCGGGGCAGCCTCTGGACTGCCCATCGACTTGAACTATGTGCTACGTTAGATGAAAAGACATCAGACGGCCGATGTGCGCCCACCTGGAGAGCCAACCGGGCCTACTAGTTCTTACAGCAAACATTAAAAGTTCAGTCCCTGTTGGGCTGGTGACATGGAGGCTGGCTGCCAAAAATGGTGGTCGGTTTTCTTGATCTTCTTTTTTTCTTCAAAAATCTTATGGTTTGTCACTTAGCGCCGGCTATACTTGACTAATGTGATGGTGAGAAACATCGGTTTAATAAATACTATATAATAGAGACGTATTGCTTGCCTCACTCCTTCACCTCGTAGAACACTCGGTTTACGAGCGTTATCAAAACCTCGGATGATATTTAGGGGTAGATCTGGCTGACACTCTAGCTACAGATTGCCGATACAGACCTTCCACGCATGAGAAGGTCAAAACGCTTTGCTCAGACGGGAAATTAAGGTTGCTTGAATATAATACAACCCTCACAGGAGCTTGCCCTACTGGATTAACAACCACAAACCGTACCATTGTCCATGTCCAACCTTCCAACCCACCATAGAAACCTGCCTGGGGACACTACCATAAACGCCGATAGACGACACCTTCCTTCCCGTGCCATACGCTCTAGGGATCCGAAAACCAACGCACCCATGCTGGACTCCTCAAGCCATCCTCTGCTTCCACTGCTCTTTGATTGACGGTGCTGCGCTGAGCAAGTCCTCTTGACTAACACCATCTCGAATGCTTTCAAGAACGCTATCCACCGTGCTAAAGTGGTTCGCCTCATTCTTGTCGTCCCGGAACCGGTACAGCCGCCACCGCCTCTGATCGTCTAGACAACACTCGATCACCCGCTCCTGCAAAGGGTCACCCAAGCCCTTCAGCTCCTCCCATTCGTCATCTGTCAGGTGCAGCTGCTCGCGGAAAACATCATACTGAGGCAAGCCGCGCTCGGTCCTGGTATAGACAAGAAGCCTTGCTCTTGGGACACTGTCATAGTCGACAAACGGCTCCGTAATCCCATCGGCACGCTCCAGCTCGTTGGGTTCGACAAGCGGGAATTCCAGTTGCAGCCGAAAGTCAATGGTATTATCGTGCGGCGCCTTCCACTTGAGAATATGCGGATCGGTGCCAAACGTATATGGTGTATTGCGGCATGTGAAGATGAGACCGTCATTCTTATGCTTCAGCGAAGGGATCACCTGCCGAAACATCATCTCGGTGCCATACGAGAACTGCATGTCCTTCATCTCCACCTTGAACGCCTGGAACTGCAGCTCCTCGGGGAACTGATGGAACAGGCTCTTGTATGGCTTCATGACGTGTTCTCCAAAGTATCCTAGGCGCTTGTCCAGCTTCTTAGACAGTATGTCGGCCTTTCCGTCTAGCGCGAGTAGGTCAAATACCAAAAATTTGGGTTCTTGCGTCCCATCCTCCAGCGTGTCTATCACCAGCTCTCCATCTATGAGTGTGCCTGTGTGGAAGGCTGTTGGGTCGCCCTGCAAGGGGAAGTGCAGGTTTCGCTGGTGGATCCACCAGTAATCGTTCTTGCGGTCGATGAGGTACTGCGACTCACGCCCTTCATCGTCGTCGGTTAGGTAGAGGAGGTAGCGGATGCCATCTGACTTTTCGCAGACGTAGTAACTGCACACCAACGCATAAGTGCTCAGTCAAAGATATATCGAGAACGATTTGCGAAAAGAATGTCGCAAACAGGGTGTCGCAAAGTGGCAAAAAGATGTTGCAAAAAATGTGGGGGGTACGCACTCTTCTTTGCGGAGGTCATCAAGGTGTCGGCGCGAAAAACTCACGGGTTGCGCTCCCGGGAATCGGTCCGTGTTGCGATTGAGAAGCTTCATAACCTCCTGGCGAAGATGTTTCAAAAGCGGATACTCCGCTTTGATTCCAGGGCATGCTATATCAGAAATAGGCCTTGCGTTGGGATCCATTATGGGTTGAACAACTTTGATGAACACGTTCGGGTTGGTGGTGAAGGGATGAGGTGATTGTAGCAAAGGCCCCAGGTGTGAGTTCAAGGAGCCGCTTATCGATTGTAATCAGAGCCATGGGGCGGGGATGAACATGGCACCTTGGCGCCCCAGACTGCTGCAGGGGGTGGGGGCTTATCGATAACCTTATTGCTACGAACAACGCCTCTCTGATCGAAATCTTTGTCATGATTGATTCCCGATTTCCCAGTATCTATGCAAACTCCTCTGAATCTCATAGAGTGGCGTATAGACCCTGTAGGCTATGCAGTCGGTTATCGCTCGCCCATGAAGCAGAGAGGTATTATTCATTTCCACCCAACGTGCCAAGACATCAATGTGTCACGATTCATCGATCTTATCTACTTCAGCCTTTGCTTCCTCCCACGTTTCTTTGTTCTTCTTTGCCCACTCAATTTGACTCTTTGCATAAGCAAGCTGGCAAGAAATGTTAGCAGCTAGCATTGTGACTGGGAAGAGGGACTTACCATGTACCGCTTGAGATCATCTTCCTTCTCTTTCTGGAACCGCTTGAGGTCTTTCAAGACGCTAGCACTGGCATCTTTCACGTCCTGTGCTGATGCAACCTGCGCCTGCTCCAGCTGGACGATCGACTCCCTTGTCTTACTAATTGTATCGCGACGGGTTCGCTCTGGATCCACATCAACCACACCTTGGACGGCGTGACGAATTGGGCCAAAAATCTTGTTGGTAATCGAGTTACTGCTCGCAGCCTTCTTGTGAGTAGGGCTACTCCCGCTGACACGTTCTGGCGCACCAATCTTGGCTGAGGGTGCCGAGGATAAGTCGCCGTGTGTTGGTGGGAAGTCCGAGTCAATCGATGCAGTGTCCTCGCCACTACCGTCCCTACGATGCTGGGTCGGCGACTCTCTCGCACTCGCCGACCTCCTTGGTGGCTGAATCTGCTGACTCCCGCTGAGATACTGATCCAATCTCCTGGTCTCAGCCTCGCTGCGCTCCAGATCTTCCAGGAGAAGCCGCTTCTTGTACAGCTCATCCGATGTCATATCCTGCTGCACCCGCTTTAAGACACGGTAACGCAAAACGCCGCGCACTACGCCAGCAAACTGAGCGTTTTCTCGCATAGGTTCGGCGAAACTAGCACCTAAGGAGCTTGAGAGCTCCTCGGTGGCAATATAAGAGGAATCAGCTGCTTGGCCAATTCTTTCGATGGCTGGAGCGAGTGAGGAATCTGGTTCTGAAAGGGCAAAAGCGTTATAGCGAGCCCCAAGCTCAGAGAGATCAGATGCGAGGGATGACAGATGGCTCAGTGTTCTACGATTAACCTTCTCCATAGGACCCATGAGGAGCGATTCGAGCTCCCTGATAGAAGCCTCGAAAGCGAGAAAGTACGGATCTAGTTCCTGCTCGCTGAGGTTGCTAGAGTCAGGAGGGAAACGAGCGAATGGGCCGATGCTATCGTTTCTTTGCACTGTCCCAGGCTGTGTCCTGAGGCGTGCAGATGCGGCCGGGACCGGGAGGTAAGCGTGTCCGGGTGTCGGATTTGCGGGATCCAAGGGTGGCGCTTTCATGATGGACTTGGGTATTGAAGCAACCGGGTGAGAGTGAACGACCTCATTCTATGTAGAATTAGCAAACATGCCATATTTGGGCCACGTATGACATACCCAGCTCGAGTTGGGATCCAAAAACCTCCACCAAACTCCATCTGTGCGCACTTGCTCCATGCGCCGGCAGCGATTCAGGAAGACAGCAAGCATACGCTTTCGGAGGTCAATGATCTGCTGGTCCTGCTTTGCGTTGGTAGGGTTGGCTGCGTAGTCGGCCATGGTATGCTTTTCCGGAATAGGAGGAATTACGAGAGTGGGATGGAGTCTGGTAAGGGTGTCGCGAAGCGACGCAAATTCCGAATATCTCCTCCGAACAACGAGGTCCTGGGTAAAGGAGAGATGTTAGCCAAGCGATGATTGCGATGATGTGCGGTCAAAGACCTCACCCCTGTCTTGATGGTGTAGACGATATACCTCCCACCGCTTTCCGAGCTCTTGCCGGCGTCTATAATCAAAATAGGTAGTTCGGGGTTCTCATAGAGCATTTGCTCCACACGGCTGTCGTAGCCGCCCGGTTTGCGCCGGGGTATGAGCTCGCTGTGGGTGAGCGAACCTGCGTCATCATCGCTGCCGCCATCGCTGAGATCTCGAGTGCCGGGCCGCGCAGGTGTCTCGTCACTCGCAGTGGATGGCGTGCGAGGGGGTGCTTCGTAATGAGGGTCTAGCAATTCCCAATCGTCGTCAGTGCCAGAAAGAGGGCTGAGTAGAACATCATCCATGCCCAGGACGTCAAAGCCAGAGCAAAGACTGGAATTCCTGGTGGGTATAGAAAAAGAAATGAGGGAAGGCAAGACTCACAGTCGCGAGTGATGGGGGACGAGGGGTTGGCCGAGGAAGAAGTGAAGGAATCGCGGCGTTCAAAGCTTCCGCCATATGGGTTGTTGTCCTCGTCGTTCCACATGGTTTCTGTTTTCTCGGCGCCGACAGGCTGGATAGTAGAATCACAAGGATGGAAGCACGTCGGCGCGTTAGCTGAGGCTGGTTTGTCTACGCTCGGTCAGGCAGCGCGGGGGTGGGGTTCGCAAGGCGGAGCTTGGAGATGCAGGGCTGGTGTCTCGCAACTGCAATCGGCGGATTTACAGCCTTGCAAGGGAAGCACCGAGCTCTTTGTATCTGGTTGTACACCCTGCCGGTTTTTTCTATGCAAAGCAACAGGAGCTATAAGCGTAAAATGGATTTGCTGTTGTCAGAATGAATTTACCAGGTGGGACCAAGCTTGCTTGTCAGCGACCCATGTGCCCCCAGAGAATGACGACGCGGTGGCGCACTGGCCAATGCTGGGGCTTATGTAAGGGATCAACCACATTCCGAATGAACGTTTGCACAGTACCATACGAGGTACGCAAGACCACTAAATCACGCGCGGCTTAAGCCACACAAGCGGCGGAAGAGATGAAATAAAACGACTCAACTATAACACAAATGGTATTTTACAGCAGACGATAATGAACGCAACAGTACTTCCGGTGACATGTAACCTCAGCCCGGCCATCCTATCTGATCTCATCAGGTTCTCGGCTAACATCAATCCAGCATCCATGGGAGCTCCGATGCCCAGTTCATCAGGGGCCAAGCTGCTGGTGGGGTGCAGCTGCAAGGAACCTGAGATTCTTGTAGCCCCTCAATGTGGAGCGATATTCAGGTTTTGCTGACGTCTTTTGGACTGACATACTATTCGTACCTAATCGCCATCAATTGATGTGCCATTGCCTCGGCATACAAGATGATAAAGACCGGATATTCGGCCACGCACAACACGGATGTGGCCATCGATCCCTGCTTGTCTGGATGAGTGAATCGTCAATCCTCCACCACACAGGCACTGTGTTGGAAGAAGCTCTTTTTACCGCCATCCATTTTCAAGGGGGTTTTTTTTTTTAAAGGGATGAGACATGTACTATTTTTATATCCCTGGCCTTTATCAGATCTCGTGTGGGATTTTGAACCATTTACAGGCTAACTACCTAGCTAATGATCTCTTTTGTTTCCGAAATTGGGAGTTGGAAACGTCTGGTGGTTACCAATCTAGACACCACGACACGAGCAGAACTCGTGATTGTTATTACATTGAGTCTCGGCCCAAGATATACAGCCTCCTTGTGTGCATCGAGAAAGAGATTACCGGTGCACGGAGAAGGAGATGTTCTCTTTTGCCACGTTTACCTACGCTCAGTGGGATGTGATGCTCGTATATAAATCAACTCTCAGCTGCCAATTCTCTCAATGACCACCGCACCGGTTTGATCCAAAATGATAAGATACATCTTAAACCTGGCCTACGTCTCGGCTGCTCTCGCATCTGACAGGCCGAGGGTCGCTGTTCCAGATCATTTAAATTCATATAACTCGTCAGACGATGAACTGTTCAAGCATGGTCACAATCGCAACCAATCCAAAATCAAGATAAGTTACCATACTGCATTTTATGGGCTTGGGCTGATATGTTGGCTTCCCCAGCAGCATCACACTTTTGGCCTCACTGTTGTCCGGCATTTGTATCATAACTGCATTCGCAACCCCTGGGATATCAGCAGCCACTTCGTCAACACAGTCAGCCCAGTGGACACCCCCAACACCCTGTCATCCGTGCTAGAGCGACTGATGTGGCAGCTACACACACCACTACTGCGAGTCTAGCCGTATGGAACAATGCGCCTGTAGCGAAGAGGTAGAGGGCAACAGCGTCTATTTCCCAGATAACCACTGTTCTACCAGGGACGGTCGCACTACGAGCGCCGATTGTCGAGCTAGGTGTAGGCGCTTGGTAGGCAGCTGTTGAGATGAAGGCAAGTGTCATTGAAGACATGAAATACGGTCTCGATCCTAATGAGAAGAGGGGTTTTCACCAGCGTAGAGATGGATGCTAGGGCAAGAAGATACCCCTGCTCGATTATCAATCTTGCTGACTGTTGAAATCCAGAGGCCTGAATTTATTTCGGTGTTTCATAGTCCACCTGCCGGCTCCCGATGTACCCCAAGGCCTTGTGATTGACTCCGGAGGCGTCATTGCAGGCTACGGGGCTTTCCCATCTTCCGACCCTCCCGGCTGATTTGTATCTGAGAGAGGTGTAGATCTGCTAGACTGACCTGGATGCGAAGACGGAAAAAGGTGCATGAATATTGAACCTCAGTAAAAAGAGTGACAATAACTAAGCACACCAAGCCCAGCCTGATGAGTGAGTGTATGCATGCGTGTTTCAATCACGCTAGATGCCAGAACCTTTGCCAAAAAGGTCGTATAAAAACTTGAGGGCAGCGGGCGCAGCCTGGGCTTACTGACTCCAGCGATGGATGCGTGATATTCGTAACTTGTATGTTTGAGATGATGTGGACTGGCCCCCTGGGAAAACGTTAGGAAACGTTGTCGCACTCAGCTCCACTGTGGGGCCATGGGGCCCCCAAGCCAATCACGTATGAGACAGGGATGCATGCCGGCAGCAAAGTTGTGCAGGGATCTCCATCAAGCTCTCAGCCTCACCCGCTTCCCGCTCCCGCCAACCTTGTCAAAATTCAGAGCCTCGCCCAGACCAGCGACGCGACTTGAACATTCTCTCCGCGCCTTCCTTGCGCGTTCCTCCGCACAATCTCGCAACCACAATGTCCCGCTAGCAATTAGAAAAGTTTGCACCACAGGTTTAGCAAGGCAAATGCGAGAGCGGTAATTTTCCTTGGATCCGTCGTCATTCGGCCATCTCTTTGTTTCAACCTCGAATCGATTGACTCCATCTTGCGACAACACTATATCAAAGTGCGCGTCAGTACACCGTTCGTCGCGCAATCCTCCGACTCGAGAGAGTATGAGCTCCCAAACAAATGGCGCCGCCAACGGCGCCTGGCCCATGAGCAAACGATTCTCAGATATTCCCTCGACCATCGACATCCCCGTTCAAGGATACGATGAAGCCGTCGAAATCGACCTCGAGCTGCTCGCCGATGACCCGACCGAGCTGTGTACCATGTTCGAGCAGGAACATGCCGCCAGAACGTACTGGATGACGGTCGCACTCGCCTATGCAAAGCAGCGCAACCTCGATTTCGCCATCGAGGTCCTAATCCGCGGCGCAAACGCCATGCAGGCTAACAACCCGCGTGAGAAACTGAGCCTCGTGAGCTGTCTCTGCTGGATGTATTTGTGGAAGAGCAGGGAGGCCCCGAGAGTCGCCCCCGAGGGTTCGCTCGTATCCGAAGCCAAGACCAAAGAGTACTACCTTCAGCTGGCAACCCAAAGCTTGAACGAGGCACTACGAATCAACCCGGCATTCCCTCCCTTATACCTCGCTCGTGGTGTGCTCTATCTTCTTCGAGCATCGCTCCAAGCGCCCTCCAAGGCCCCAGGGGTAAACGACTCAGACAAGGCGGAGCTTCTTCGTTCCGCTCTCAAGTGCTTTGAGCAGGCGAATGAGGTCTCACACGGCAAGAACATGCTGGCAGTCATGGGAAAGGCTCGCACGCTGTTCTCGCTTGGAAAATACGCAGAGTCACTGGCTGGGTACCAAGAGGCACTGTCAAAGATGCCTGATATGGTGGACCCTGACCCCAGGATAGGTATCGGTTGCTGTTTCTGGCAATTGGGCTTCAAGGATGATGCCAAGATTGCCTGGGAGCGCTGTCTTGAAATCAGCCCCGACTCCAGGATTGCCAGCATCCTACTCAGCCTATACTATCTTGACGCGAGCGGCCATGTCCCGACGAACAGCCCCGAATTTATCCGGTTGTATAAGAAGGCCATGACCGAATATGCTCAGAAGTCGTTCAAACTTGACAAGAATCTCCCCCTCACGTGCGCGACCTTTGCCAACTATTTCCTCTCTCGTAAGCAGTTTCAAAACGTCGACTCCCTGGCACACAAAGCCATCCAGTACACCGACGTGAATGCTATCGCTAGCGATGGCTGGTACCTTCTTGCTAGAAAGGAGCACTACGCCGGTGATACCGAGCGTGCCAGTGATTACTATCGTCGCGCAGACGATGCCAGAGGCGGTGTCGAGCGCGGGTACCTGCCTGCCAAATTCGGCGTTGCACAGCTTTCTGTCATGAAGAACGACTTGGGCGAGGCCAAGCTGCGGCTGGAGAAGATGATCCAGCAATCTAAGAGTCAAGAGGCCATGATCTTGCTCGGCACACTGTATGCTGAGGAAGTATTCGCCAATCAGTACGCAGCCGTCAAAGAAGACAAGAGTGCCGAGGTTAAGAAAGCGATAAGCCTCTTGGAAAGCGTCCGCTCGGCTTGGAAAGATTCCAAGAAGAATCTAGCCCCAGACGCCGCAGTACTTCTAAACTTAGCTCGTCTCTACGAATCCGAGAATCCCGACAAAGCCCTTCAGTGTCTAAAACAGGTTGAACAGCTAGAGTTGGATCAGGTTCCGCCAGAAAACCGCCCTGCCGACACCGAGGATGAGGCTGCCGTTCGTAAGGCGCTCCGGCAGTACCTTCCCCCCCAGTTGCTCAATAACATGGGCTGCTTCTACTCGCAAGATGAACAACACGAGCTTGCTAGCGAAATGTTCGAGGCTGCTCTTAGCGCCTGCATGCGCATCGGAGACACAGATACCGACTTGGACACGGATGCCCTTGTAACAACCATCAGCTATAACCTAGGACGAAGCTACGAGTCCAGAGGCATGACGGATCAAGCAGTTGAGGTTTATGAGGGTCTCTTGAAGCGGCACGATGACTATACTGATGCCCATACGAGGTTGGCATACATCAAGTTGCGCATGTTCCCTCACAAGGAAGGTCCTGACGCTGTAGCCAAGCTCTATCAAGAGAATTCTTCTGATCTGGAGGTTCGCGCCCTGTACGGGTGGTTCCTCGGGAGGGTGACAGCGAAGAAGAGGCCCGCCAATGTGGCGGAGGACCCGGAGTTGCGACAATACAAGCACACTTTACAGAACTATGAGAAGCATGACCGATATGCGCTCGTTGGCATGGGCAACTTGTATTTGCAGTCCGCTCGCGAGATGCGACGTGAGACGGAACAAGAGAAGCAGAAACGCAGTGCCACGTATAGCCGTGCTGTCGAATTCTTTGACAAGGCACTCCAACTCGACCCGAAGAACGCGTATGCGGCTCAAGGCATCGCCATTGCGCTTGTTGAGGACAAGAAGGACCTGAAGAACGCTTTGCAGATCTTCATCAAGGTCCGCGAAACCGTCAAGGACGCACATGTCTTTGTCAACCTCGGTCACATTTACGCCGAGCTGAGACAATTCTCAAAAGCGATTGAGAGCTACGAAATCGCTCTCAGCAAGGAGGGCAAGGCAAATGACGCCGGAATTCTCTCTTGTCTAGGCCGGACTTGGTTGAATAAGGGACGGGCGGAGCGCAATTTGGACGCCTACAAGACTGCCCTGTCCTATGCTCAAAGAGTAAGATACTCGTTATTATTGTCCGAGAGCTTGGCTAACCCTTTCACAGGCCCTCGCTGTTGCCCCGGAGCAGGTCCACTTCAAGTTCAACGTAGCCTTCGTTCAGATCCAGCTGGCCATGACGGTCAACTCACTTGCCGAAACTCTTCGTACATCTGCGCAACTTCAGGAAGCTGCCGACGGTCTCGAATCAGCCATCAAGGCACTTGATGAAATTGCAGCACTCCCGCAGCCTCCCTATCCTAAACATGACATTGAGCAGCGTGCCAACATGGCCCGCAACACGCAGCGCAAGCAGCTGGAGCGTGCCGTTGCCGCACAGAAGGAATACGAAGAGAGGAACAAAGAGAAGCTTGCGGCAGCCCTCGAGGCGCGCAATGCCGAGCTTCGCCGTCGTCAGCAGGAACGCGAGAAGGCAGAAGAGCTCGCCCGCCAACGCCAGGAGCAGCTTCGCAAGGAGCGTGAGGAGATTGCCGCTCGCGATCGTGCACTCGCAGAGCAGCGCGCGACTGAGGAGCGTGCCCGGGCAGAGGCCGAAATGACAACGGATTCCGAGACAGGTGAGAAGACGAAACGAACAAAGAAGCGGGGCAAGCGTGCTACTAGTGGCGAGCCGGGTGCTAAGCCAAAGCGGGGATCTCGCAAGAAGAAGTCGCGCCGTGATTCGGAAGGAGAGGAGGAGTCGGGCGATGATGACGGAGAGAGAGCGGAGCGCCGGCCAAAGAAGAAACAGCGTCTTACCAGCCGCAAGGAGGCGACCAAGTACAAGTCAGCCGAGATTGTGGTGGACAGCGACGAAAGTGACGTTGACGAGCTGGAGCGAGCCGAGCGCGCGCTAGAGAAGCAGAGGCATGACACGCCCGGCGGAGCATCCACGGATGGCGGAAGGGGTGACGACGACGCCGCGTCGGATCGCATGGACGTGGACGATGGCAGAAGAGACGATGATGAGGAGGAAGGTGAGACGGCAAACACTCGTCGCGCTGCTAGAGGCAGACGGCCTGGACGGGGCAGGATCGTGGAAGAGAGCGATGAGGAAGAGGGTGTGAGTCCCGCTGGTGGCGGCGAGGGAAGGGATGCCGGCGCCAAGGATACCAGCATGGCGGATCTAGCCGAGGATGAATAAAGGTCCGGTCGACTGTATTGTAAATAGGCCTTGATGTTGAGCTAGACAAGTTATGCCGCCGTCTATGGAAAAATGACAACTCGTGTCCGAAGGTTTTAACTCTTGATACCTGAACATCAAAGGCCACAAACGGTCCCATCATTAGTTACTCTTCTTAAAAACCATCAACCTACGATCCCATGTCTCTGCGAGTCTCTTTGTAAACCCTGCGAGGGAGGCACGTAGTCTTGTCGGATTTGACTTGGGCAAGAGGGATCCTTCAAGAGCAACTCGGCGGCGACCGCCCCACCCTTCTAGGTACTCTACCATGGGTACATCCGGTAGAGGCAGGCAGCTCGCTTTCATGCTGGCGGTGAACCTGAATGGTGCCGAGAAATATTCAATTGAAAACCAGACACCCAAGGCAGCAGCCCCGAAAGCAATAACTAAAGCGCCAGTGACGGATGTCTCTGTCATATGAATTGGCCGCGGTGGTCTTCCATCCAAGCTGGAAGGGTGGTCTGTGGGAGGTAAGAAGACCAATAATGGAATGCCACTTCGACGTCTACGTTTATGTCTGTATACCGGGTAACTCTCACAGCCAGGACGAAGAGCGAAGAGCCCCCCGCCCCCAAAGGTTTCAAGTTGCCTGCCTAGAACTCCTCCATCAACAACGCCCTCACTGTTACCCTACCATCCCACCCTTCGCCTCGTATATCCCTCAGATCAAAAAGCTGCAGCGACAATAGGTCCTCCTCGTCAATCAATTCCTCTTCCACTCCGATTCCCAACCCAAAACCCTGCTCTGCGCCGTCTGACTTGCTGTAGTGTAGCACCTCGCGCAGACAGGACTGGAAGATGCCTCGCGGATAGCGTTCGGCAGGGGTGTAGCGTGCTTCGTTTTCGTCGCCGATGAGGGAGAGGAGGTCCCCTGTGAGAGGCAAAGAAACCAGGCTGGTGTCTCTAGACCAGGGGCTGTATTTGGTATAGGCCCTGTCTCGGTCGCGGCGTAGGTGGGGGTCGATGAACCCGTCGTCGAACGCCACACCAGTCTCTATAGGTGTTCTATTACTCCTCCTTTCCGCGCGCATGGCCTTGAGGATTGCTTTCAAGTGGTTCCGCAGTAGGCTGAGGAGGACGGCATAGCCACCCAGATTCCGAGGCCAGTCCGGGAGGAGCTCTTTAAGGTAGAGCAGGGCGGCGATCCGGTCGGAACAATGGGGACGTCGTTACGCAGGCGATGGTTGGCGAGATAGCGGTCGATGGAGCAATCGTCCTTGCTGTCAGGGCCATTGCCCACGAAGGGGATAGAGGTCCCCTCGCGTAGAGGGCCTGGCCAAGTCACCAACGCAAAGGATACACCAAGCCATTCATCATTGAAGGCGTAAGGATCGAATAATACGGCACCGGACGAGCAGCAAGCGAGACGCAGGGCCGAGGCGAAGACGGAGAGAGCCGAGAGGGAGGCAATGACAGTAGATGATACACGGAGGGGGTTCAGTAGGTAGAGGAGCGAGGCCGAGGTCGAGTTCCGTATTTCGATGGGCACCATAGCCGACACATCGGGAAAGCGGCGGGAAAAGGGGAGGTAGGGGGTGCCGTCGAGGGTGATGGCACCTTTAATATCAGCCTTGTGCATCTTGGCGGCGAGCCACGATTGCGAAATGTCACATTCTTCCTGCATGTCAAGACCCTTTTGCAGCCCGCGCATGTGCATATGCCAGTGGTCGAGTCGGCCAACATAGCACTGTCAAAATATCGTCAGCTCAACTACCTGATGAAGCACTACACATCGTGACTTACTCCGTTAGCAGCGAGAGTCGCAATACAACACAGGGTCACGGCGTCGACGGCTTTACCGTTGTCGAGCTTGCGGTTGAGAATGGAGCAGATCTTGGATATGTGGTAGGCATATCCCTTCTTGGTGTCCGAGTAGTCGAGAATGGCTTCAGCAATGGAGCCGCTCATCAGAACGCAATGGAAGGACGTCGTATGCCTGACGGCCATGCAGTAAAACCCAGTGGTCCTCCCCGGGTTGTGGGTGAGCAGGTCCTCGTATGGGTATATTCGGAGCGGGACGTCTTGAAAATAGTGATGGAAGAGGTTCCAGTCCTTTTCAGAGACCGAGCTCGGGCGCATCTGTGGCATTGACGTTGGGAAGGCAAGCCCAGGGTTACCTCTCACTGGGTCAACCTGATAGTTGCTGTCTTGGGAGACGAAGAACTGGGGGAAATGCCCCTCAAGGGATGGAGCTTGCGACGAGGCCCGCGAGGAATGATGTGATGAGATGTCAGACGGCTTCCTCAACGGTTTGCCCTTCGGCGCCAGTCGTTTTTGTCCCTTCTCCTGAGGCGTCTCAATGATAAACTTGCTGTCAAAACACGGCACATTCAGCGTCGTCTTTCTTTCTGCATCGACTGGTTTACATTGGCGCTGTTGTTGTTTCTGAGGTGTTGACGGGCCAGATATGGAAAATTGCGAGATTCCAGCGTTATTTATCTCCTGAGGACACGAGTTCACAAAATAAATGCCGTTGAACTTGTGCTTAGAGACTTGGAGGCCACGTCGAGTGCTGATCACTTTGCCATCCTTGATTGTTGTGTTGAAACAATCCATGGTGGGCGAGCGCCGCTCCGCCAACTGTGTATCAAGTGGAAGGGAGCCGGAACCGAGAACTGAACAACAACCACATTTGGCAATAATCTGTGGAGGAAGGCTCGCATTGCCGCCTACGAGGGGAGACTTCATATCTGTATCGTGAATCAGCTGAGCCATATGTTGGCCCACAGCGAGGTCTATCTTTGTATCGGCCTGCATGATGTAGCTATAATCAACCTGGCCGTGATATCGTCTGTGCAAGGAGCTCCATTGCTATCCGCCATCTCGGCAAGGCTATGGTTGCTAAAGGTTGTGTCTCGTTGCTGTCGGCTAGTCCGGTTTTGGAAAGACTTCTGTTTGTGGGATGATTCTTGGCGGTTACCGGTGCTGCAAAGAAGAGAATGGCGGGACAGCTTCGGCCAATGATGACAAGTACGCCGCTGGATGTTGCTGGGCACGATGCTAGTATTCTTGCCTTGAGACGAAATGTTGACTGCGATTCGCCTTGGCCTACAGATGGCTACGGTTCCCAGGTGGTCTACCAAGACCATTCTCACACTCCAGGGCGTCCGCCGTGGCGGTTCCTCCCTGCGGCAGCTCCAGCACCGCGAAGCTTGGGATGGGTGCAACATAGATCTCGAAGCCTCTGCTGCAATGTGACCTTGGTGCATCTGGACGCAGGTCGATCTTACATCAGCCACATGGCGGAATATTTGCTCCTCGTGGCAAATTATGCGCACCAATACCCCCGACTACCAGTAGTTACTCGGGGTGTGGGAACCGGTGCCCTTGACAACCCGCGCGGCAGCCACTCGTGACATCCGAGCGGGTGGCCGTATACCGTATCAGGGTTGACAGTACCGTAACTAAGGTCTCTCGCCGTAGTAGAATACACCGCCTTTCATCAACACTCGAGCTGTCCTGTAGAGGTCAACGGATCTAATCGTGCCGTCGCTCATCTTGATGCCGACTTCGAGTCGGCCGCTGGGGTGGCCAATAACAATGTCCTGGGCTTCATCGCAGTGCTCGGCGAGCTCGTTAGGTATGGTTCCTGGTATGCGCACCGCCGAGCCAAGGCAAAGGGCTAGAGTCAGCGGTACAGCCTTGTGGGCCTGCCCCATAGATAGGGCTAAGCATCTGATATTCATGCCGGAGCTTAGTTCTCCTTTGGAGGGCGAAAATACCAAGACGATCTTGGGAACACTCTGCGTGCTGGGGTCCAGGTCCATCATGGCTGCGCCGGCTCGCCGAATGTGCTCGAGGCGCTCTTTCAGTATCGGATCCGACTCAATGCCCGCCGGATCAAGCACTGGATTTGCAAGACGGAGATCTGATACCCGAATAAAGACCCCTGGGTTAGACACATCAACAAGCGAGGCTTGGATGCTACTGCCGTCCGGTAAGGTTAACATATCGACCGGGTTACTGGTTGGGAGTGCCCTTCCGGTCTTGGCGCCCGCGGGGTTGATGAAGCTCATGACAATTTTGGACTGCGTACCCGGCACGCCATCCATGGCGTAGTCGCCGGCAGGGTCGTACCTCGGCGGGTCGCCCGTCACTTTGAAGCGGGACTGTATCACCTTGTTAGTGTTAGTGTTGAAGATGCTCACGAGGGCGGTCTGAAAGTTCCCGCTAGGATCCGCCTCGACCGTTAGGGGCTGAGCGAGCAATCCCTCGTCCAGACTGATGGGACCAAGGGCAGCAGACATATTCCCACAGTTACCAGCCATATCCAAGCTGCCATCCCTAACGCCTATCTGCACAAAAGTGAAATCGACATCGGCTTCAGGGCGCGTCGAGCGGGATATGACGCAGATTTTGGATGTTGATGACACTCCTGAGCCCATGCCGTTGAGCTGACGACCGTAGGGATCGGGCGAGCCCATGACCGAAGCGAGAACAGCTGGCCATTCAGACTCCGGGGGCAAGTGATGACGAAGGATCACAAGGCCGTTCGATGTCCCGCCTCGAGCAAAAATGGCCGGGAAGCTGCGAGTCTGCATCCTCTGAGTATGGATAAGGCGAGCCCAAGGCGCCAAGTGCTTTGCTTACTTCCACGTTTATAATCGGTTCCTGCCGTTCGGAGTGGATTTTGAGTTGTCTGGGGCTGCTGTGCTTTCTTGGCGGATTATGGCTCCAGAAAAAGGAGGTGCGCCTGCTGACTGTGCAGACTGCTTGACAAAGAGAATTTCAGTTCATCTTTTACAATCCAACCCCTGGAAGACTGTCAGCGGGGGGACTTTTTACAAGGTATTTAACAGAGGTCTGAACAATCTTTCAAACAGCTGGAAAACTACCTGCAAGGGGTTTGATTAGAATACTGAGAGGGCGCCCTGACTCTAATAACTGAGCCTTGGACCTTGTTGTCAATATCTTAAATTCTTTATTGAAGCCTCAAGTTCTACTGTCAAACCTTTAAGGAAAAAATAAAGGAACGCGTGGGCAAGTTGATCTATAAGTTCTCTGGAACTGTCGTGAATACCTCTTCGCATTGATGATTGATGCATGCTTTCACGTCATCAAAGTTGACTTAGCATTATATAGTGCGATCTTCAAGGTGCTCTCATTCGTCGAGGGACAGATCTTAAGCTGAAAAGACGTCATGGTTAGATTATCACAAACGTCCGAGGCTCTGAGGTGAGTTTTACCGAAAGCTCCAGTAATGCCCCTCAAGCAAGAACTATCAGTGCAGGTTCTCGCTCCCCGCGGCAGATCATGATACACATGGATGTTCAAGTTAAGTAGTCACGTAGCCAAGCAGTCAAAATATATGGGGCATGGTCTCAACGGCCGCTTGACAGTTGGCCAAGCAGAACTGGTGTGAGCAGAGAACAATGACGTAATTTGCGCCTGATGGAAAGCTGAAAAGAGAGGCACCTGATTGGTCCTGAATCTTAAATCTACCTAGGCACGCTACGCCACCGATGGCGCCCGACTCCACTTTTCCGCCCCTCAGTCAAACCGTGGGGCGGGGCATCTGCCTGACCTGACGTACAAGCTTCGAGTGACTTCTAGATCGACCAGGGCCATCACAGCACCTTCTCGTCATGCGAAGACCCGAACAAACATTCAGATTAAAACTCGACTCGCCTTCGACAAACCCACGATTCTGTCTCCGAAACAACACAAAAAAAGACAACGCTGGTTTTGAACCACCACAGCCAAAATGGCGTCATCCAAAATGGAGTTTACCGACAGAGCAAAGAAGGCGTTGGAAGATGCCATGACGCTCGCCGAACAATACGCACATTCGCAGCTCCTTCCAGTCCACCTGGCAGTCGCCCTCCTCGACCCCCTCCCCGACCAGAGCAAAGACCAACAAAATGCACCGCCGGGAACCATGAGCAGCCTGTTGCGACAAGTCATCGAGCGCGCGCATGGCGATCCTCAGCTTTTCGATCGCGCCCTAAAGAAGACACTCGTCCGTTTACCGAGCCAAGAACCACCGCCGGATCAGGTGTCTATGGCTCCTTCATTCAACAATGTCCTCCGCAAGGCTATGGATTTGCAGAAGGTACAGAAAGATACCTACATTGCCGTCGACCACCTTATCACTGCACTTTCAGAGGACAATTCGATCCAGACTGCCCTCAAAGAGGCCAATGTGCCCAAGCCGAAACTCATCCAAGATGCCGTTCAGGCCATCCGCGGAACCAAGCGGGTCGATTCCAAGACGGCCGACACGGAACAAGAAAACGAGAACCTTGCCAAATTCACAATCGACATGACAGCCATGGCCAGAGAGGGCAAGATTGATCCCGTCATTGGCCGTGAAGAGGAAATTCGCCGAGTTATCCGAATCCTTTCGCGCCGGACCAAGAATAACCCTGTACTAATTGGAGAGCCTGGTGTGGGTAAGACCACAGTGGTTGAAGGCCTAGCCCAGCGAATCGTCAACGCCGATGTCCCGGATAACCTCGCAGCCTGTAGGTTGCTGTCACTCGACGTCGGCGCACTTGTAGCTGGCAGCAAGTATAGAGGAGAGTTTGAGGAGAGAATGAAGGGCGTCCTGAAGGAGATACAAGAGTCAAAGGACATGATTGTCCTGTTTGTGGACGAGATCCATTTGCTTATGGGTGCTGGTTCGTCCGGGGAGGGAGGCATGGACGCTGCCAACCTGTTGAAGCCTATGCTTGCAAGAGGGCAACTTCACTGTATCGGCGCCACCACTTTGGCCGAATACCGCAAGTATATCGAGAAGGACGCCGCCTTTGAGCGTCGTTTCCAGCAGGTCATTGTCAAGGAGCCGACTATCCCCGAGACTGTCTCTATTCTCCGCGGCTTGAAGGAGAAGTACGAAGTCCACCATGGTGTCACAATCGCCGACAGTGCCATTGTGGCCGCCGCTACACTGGCCGCCCGCTACCTGACGTCTCGGAGACTGCCCGACTCGGCAGTTGATTTGATCGACGAGGCTGCTGCCGCTGTGCGCGTCGCACGCGAGTCCCAGCCTGAAGTCATCGATTCTCTCGAGCGAAGGCTCCGGCAACTAAAGATAGAAATCCACGCCCTGTCACGTGAGAAGGACGATGCATCCAAGGCACGGCTCGCTCAGGCGAAGCAGGATGCACAGAATGTTGAGGAAGAGTTGAGACCCCTCCGGGAGAAGTACGAAAGAGAGAGACAGCGGGGCAAGGACATCCAAGAAGCCAAGCTGAAGCTTGAGAACCTCCGCGTCAAAGCCGAAGACGCCAGCAGAATGGGAGATCACAGCCGGGCTGCCGACCTACAGTACTACGCCATCCCCGAGCAACAGGAGGTGATCAAGAAGCTTGAGAAGGAGAAGGCCGCGGCCGACGCCGCCTTGGGTGCCCATGGCGCAGACACCGGCGGCTCGATGATTACCGATGTCGTTGGACCCGATCAGATCAACGAGATCGTGGCCCGGTGGACCGGTATCCCCGTCACTCGACTGAAAACATCCGAGAAGGAGAAGTTGCTGCACATGGAGCAAGCCCTTGGAAAGATCGTGGTTGGACAGAAGGAGGCTGTTCAATCCGTCTCCAACGCCATCCGACTGCAGCGCTCCGGTCTCGCCAACCCCAACCAGCCGCCTAGCTTTCTCTTCTGCGGCCCCTCTGGCACCGGCAAGACACTGCTCACCAAGGCTCTCGCTGAGTTTCTCTTCGATGACCCCAAGGCCATGATTCGATTCGACATGTCAGAATACCAAGAAAGACACTCGCTGAGCCGCATGATTGGTGCTCCGCCTGGCTACGTTGGACACGATGCTGGTGGACAGCTAACTGAGGCGTTGCGTCGTAAGCCGTTCTCAATCCTTCTCTTCGATGAGGTTGAGAAGGCAGCCAAAGAAGTTTTGACGGTCCTGCTTCAGCTCATGGATGACGGCCGCATCACCGATGGCCAGGGCCGCATCGTGGACGCCAAGAATTGCATCGTCGTCATGACTTCGAACCTGGGGGCCGATTTCCTTGCGCGGCCCACTGGCAAGGACGGCAGGATCGACCCGACCACTCGGGAACTGGTGATGGGCGCGCTTCGGAATTATTTCTTACCTGAATTTTTGAACCGTATTAACTCGATCGTGATCTTCAACCGTCTCACTAGGCGCGAGATTCGCAAGATTGTCGACTTGCGGATTAGCGAGATTCAGAAGCGGCTCAACGACAATGACCGCAATGTCATTATCAAGGTGTCGGAGGAGGCCAAAGACAAGCTAGGTGCTGCAGGCTACTCGCCAGCCTACGGTGCGAGACCTCTTCAACGCCTACTGGAAAAGGAGGTGTTGAACCGTATGGCGATCCTCATCCTCCGTGGTAACATTCGCGATGGTGAGATGGCTCGTGTCGAAGTGGTGAATGGCAAAGTCACAGTCATTCCCAACCATAATGACGAGGTATCGGACGAGGAGGAGATGATGATTGACGACGACGATGCCATTGAGGATATTGCGCCGGACTCGATGGATGAAGATATCTACAATTCGTAAGCACGAGGCGCATGCGATGCATACGTGTAATTATGTCGTCGCGACGGAGACGTGTCTAACAGCATAAAGAATTCAGTAGCGAGCTGCTTCATGGGACGTGGTAGCTATATGACAAGGGGTCATGAGATTATGGGTTACGGTTATGGAAAAGGTGCATGGGTTAATGGTATTGCTTGTTCCTGTCATAACGGAGTATTGGTTTGGTCGTTACCTAGATGAGCCCAGAACCATAATGACAGTATTTATTCGTAAAATGTGAGAAAGCCGTGACGCTCCAGACCCCTGCGACCTGGTGGGCCCACTTTTGTGACGAATCAACGGCGCGAATTGCTAGTGATCGAAAAATGTTCAGCTTGGATCCATCCAACCTCCCTCCTCCAGAACTGAAAACTCCGCTCCACGAATCGCGGTGCGACAAAACCGGCAACGAGGACGAGCGACACGGCGCGGCTTCGGCAGCCCCAGCCATGAACACCCACGCGTCTTCAACATGTCGGCTTGTATTGGGGGCCTCGCCCATCGGCCTGTTCCACGGCCAAATCCAAATCCGCTGTATTCAGAGCAAGAGCATAGTAGCGACGTACCATCCAGAAACTGATAGCCGGGCGAAAAAGCGGTTGTACATTAACGCGGCGAAAAAGGCCGCTGCAAGGGCAAAAGTGCAAGGTAAAAAAGTCGAGAAAGAAAAGCAGAAAGAATGGCTTGATAGGCAACCGCCGGGGCATGGCGAGACACTGTGGATTCATGGACATCAGTATGATGGGCAGATTATCTATTCCTTCTATGACAAGATTGATGTGCGTACGCCGTCGTCCCCCCTCTTGTTTCTATTTCTTCAGTTCGATTTGTGGATGTATGGGCTTGCTGACTTTAATGGGGTAACAAAACAGACCAACAAGGGTTACCGCCAACTCCCCTACACCGGCAAGAAACTTATCCCTGCCAAGCTCCGTCCCGACTACTGGCGACCACTGGCTATGGTGAAATTCCTCCCTGGCTTTGGTCACGTCGGCCGCTCTGTGTACCAGAAGCTCCGCGAATTCAAGAAGCGCCACGAGCTCGAGTGGACCGACAACCCTGCTGAGGCCGAACGGATCCGCCGTCTGACGCGCCACGAGCGCGGTAAGGAGCTAAATAATCAGCGTGCGAATGCTGTTGCTGATCTGGCGGCGGTGCTGGGCGGGGCGGGAAAGGGTTCCAAAATGTGGAAGTTGTATATTGAGGACCTGAAGAACAAGCATACTGTGGTGAAGGACAAGGGGAAGCCTACGTCAAAGGGCAAGACGTTAGTCTCGATCGAGGATTGGCAAGAAAAAGTGGAACCCAAGGGTGTGAAGATTCAGAAGGATATGAAGGGCTTGTGGGTGGACTGGCAGACGCTGAAGGATAAGCTTGGCTTCAACGTCACGAAGTCGAATCGAACAGAGGTGGAGGTGGAGGTGGAGGTGGAGGCCGAGGAAGGGGGTGAGAAGAGGATTGAAAAGAAGAAGCAGGTGACCAAGGAGGTCAAAGACATTGATGAGGAGGAGTTTCTGTCGCTGCAACAGGCGACAGTGTACTGGGCTAACGAGCAGGATCGCTTCTTTGCCAGCAGCTGGTCCGAAAACGTCCGGCACATCCTGGGTCTGCCGGTTGATTGGGCGAAGGCAAAACCGCTTATGAAGTCTCAACTCAGGCATGCGAAGAAACGTCGCCAACGCGAGAAGTCCCCAGAGGGAAAGAAGCAACTCGAGGCGGACATGGCAGCGAAGAAGGCGGTTAAGAGAGCCGCTAAACCTGAGGCGCCAGTTCCAGCATGAGCGAAGTGCATGATCCGGGTTGACGGGATGTATTGATGGGGCAGGAGATTGTCCCCATGTCAGATTACAATATAAACATACAATGTATTTCTACTGTATCATCTACACACAATGTACAAGACTACATTTGGGCAGATTTGTCGGGCATGATACGATACTACATCCAAATACAACTTTTGGGGGCGAGGGTGGTGTGAGAAGATTATAATTTGAGGGCGAACGACTTGAGGTATTCGTAATCGGAGATGTTTGCATCGACACAGGCTCGGATGACCTTTTGGGCGTCGTCGCCAAATTTTTGGCGCCACTGTTCGTTTTCCTCTTCGACTGTGGGTGTTTTCTGCTTCTTGTTTAGTTATTATTTGCTTTTGTAGCTCGTTGTGGGGGTTTTCTTTCATTCATTCGAATGTTCATGGTAGAATACCAGGGTTTTATGGAGTGGAGGATTTGAACACAAACGGAGGAGGTACTGGGAAACATACCACCCCATTCGCTCTGGGCCTCAGAGACGTACTCCCAATAGCATCGTTGTGGAAGCCATTCCACTTCTCAAACGCCGCTGCCGCTTGTTCCCTGTGCGCGGCGTCTTCCCACGCGAGCATTTCGGGTCTGTAGTCGATGCCGACGGCCTCGCAATAGGCGCGAATCACCTCGGCAGGGCGGTCCAGCAGGTCGTCGGCGTCAATGACGGTGATTTTTACACTTTCACTGACAGGCCAACAATGGGTTCTTCCGTACACTCCATTAGCTCCACTTCCAGCGTGGTTTCCATTCGTTTCATTGACTCCATTCACCCCATCCCTCTCACTCTCACCCTCACCAACCACTCCCTTTCTCCTCAAAAAGTCAAATATTCTCCTCAACTCGTCATACCCAGCCTCGCTGGGCATAAAATCATAAAACCCCGTCACTTCATCCAGCGGTGGCACCGTACACCGATAATACGAGGGAATCGCCCTTCTTGGATGGCGGATCAAAAACGTAAAGTGGAATTTCCTAAGCACCGAGAGCGGGACCACGGTTGGGTTTCCCTCATCTTCCGCCCCCTTTGAGAGAGAGGCTAGCGAGGGGGCTAGCACTGCCTGTTTTCCGTTAGGGGGAAATAGATAGTGGATGATGTCTTTTATGAAGACGCGTTTGTATTTGGACGCGGAGGAGGCGATTTGGGAGGTGATGGAGTCGAGAACGGAGGCGTAAGTTGTGTTGGAGAAGCCGGATTTAAGCCGGGCCGGTTTGTCGGCATCAAAGCGGGAGGAAAGGCGTTCAGGCCCGTAGTAAAAGGCGTCACCGAAGGGCTCGTGGATACAGGTGAGAAGGTCGGTGCGGGTCATAAATACCTAGAGGGGTCAATGTGAGATGAGAGTGGAGGGTGTGACGTCATGGTTGGTGGTGGTGGTGATGTGGAGTTTTGCAGGGCAAAGATGGAGATGTGATTGAAAGGAAAACATACTCGTTCAAAAGCCGTAGAACATGCCCTAGGATGGGTCGCTACGAAAATTGGTTTAGTCGACATGATCACAAATACTCAGTGGTGGAACAAATAGCAAATGTGGTGTAAGTGGCCGCCCCTCCCGTTCCTTCCACCACCCCGCAAAGGCGACCAAACCAACAGCTATATAAGGAGGGAGGGAGGGCCAGGTGGAATCAACTACGCAATGCACCGTGTCATTGGGAACGACAACGGCAAAGAAATGCCGCCACCGAGCCAACAAAAACGTGTAGGAAACCCCGGTCCGAACCAAGTCCGGGTCAAAAGTCTGTTTCTTGCGAGGTGAGCTTGTCATTGAGGACTTGTTCCCCACCCTCCCCCCCACGGCACATGCCACACGTTCCTTTCGACCATGCGCCGCCGAGTATAACTATGCAACACCGCTTTGGTTTCCCCTCCTCTCGGCTATCTTTCCAACGCCGAAACCAACCAATGATCCAGCGCAAACCGCCCACGACCCGGTTATGACGGCTGAGAGTGAACTTCGACACACTAGTAATGTTCAAGGGAAAAAAATGTCAGGCCCGCATCAAGTCGTTCGGTTCGGCGTTCACGCGGCCTGTGTGTGGATGGAGCGGTTGCGTCACGGAATAGAGAAAGTTAGACCAAAGCATTTGGGGAGGCCGTGGTGTGGGGTTGGAACTGGAACACATCCGGTAAAAGCTCAAAGGCCATAGAATATGCCCTGGGATGCGTCGCTGTGAAAATTGGGCTGATACTAACTTACCTAGGTAAACTTGCGTCAGGCTATGTGCTTGACTCCCGTCTTCCGACATGACTCTGGTAAATACCTGGGTTGAAAACCAACGTCGGGGCCTTGGATTTCCCTCATCAGTCGAGGAAATGCCGTTCCTAGCGGGTTGGCCTTGGGCTGCCAAGCCGTAGACTAAAGTATCACGCGCATAATCTTTCACGGGTTGGATTGTACCTGGCTAGAAACCACCGTCGACCCCATCTCAAGCTCAACCCCCCTCTCTTTTTCCTTCAATGGATATTGTCAGTTTTCAACGCACCTCCCTCCCCACTTCCAATCAAAGCACCAGATTTTGGACACACCCAAACAATGCTCTGGTCATGCCAAGACTTTTACGCTTGCTGAGGTGTGAATCCTCACCCCCGTGAAAGGGAGTGGGTGAGCTCGCCATTGACAGTCCGGACCAAGAGGAGAACGAGTAGAAATCAAGGAGATACCTGAAGACCGAGCTGGCGATATTAGCCTACATCTGTATTCTCTGCCATCCCCTCGTGGAGCAGGGTCCAAATATTCCATGCCGTCTCACCGGGCCATTATTACATATATTGCCATGTTACTCTTGCCAGGGACAGTGAAATACAGAAAGAGAAACATCAGTTTCGCTTCTTTTTCTTTTTCGCTGTTTCCTCACTAGCGGTCTCAGCGCCATACCCCGACATAAAAAAAACCGACAGCAACTTCCACGCCACCCACCCAAAACCAGCCAACACAGCTGCCGCCGTACCAACGTTAACCCAGTCTGCCTTATCAAGGTCCAGCACTGGCACTGTAATTGCGCTTGTGATCCTACTACTCCCCGGCGGTGGCCGCGGTTCCAAGTGCCAAAAAACAGTCCGCGGGCCAAACAGCCCGTCGTAACCCAGGTTAACACGCTCAAACGGGTTGTTGGGGAACTTTGTGCCCTCCTCGGCCGGACAAGCCCAGAACACAGCCGGATACGGCACCTGGATCTTTTTGTAGCCGCCATAGCGAGGTGCCAAGTATCGTAGATGCATGGGTATCTCTGCCGTCCACGACTTGCCCGTTCCGCCCGCTGGTGGGGTGAGCTCGACAAGCACTGAGGACCCCCACAGCTTCATGACGTATTCCGGCGCCTCCAGATCCACTGGTTGCGAGGTATACCGCAGCGCGGTTAGGTTCTTCGATGCCAGGAACAGATCGTCCGACAGCTGGTACTTGTCTACAAAGATATTCCTAGGCAGCGTAAAGTAGGCATGCGGCGAGCAATATGCGTCCTCGACAGGCGGTTTGTCCGACGTCAGCCGCAGCCGCAACGTCGGATGCAAGCCGGTCGGGGAGACAAACTCGGCTTCGAACCCGGACTTGGCATCCCGGTGACGCGAGGGAAACGAAAACATGGTTACCGATGGCTTCAAGTCCTGGCCCAGCACGGTGAGTAGTCCAGAAATACCGAGCTCGTGCGCCTCCATTGTAGGCGTCCTCTCGTCCGACAAGACGCCCACTTCGGTGCGCAAGCCCTGGCGGTAGGCGGCATGGATCGGCTGTTGCTGGTAAGACCACACCGCCGTGATCTTAAGCGCGTGGGAGATTGTGTCGTACGAGACATCAAGGGAGCTTGCCTCAGCGAGGCGCTCTGCCCTCTCGATACATGACGAGTCTGAAGATGAGCAAATCTTGCCCTTGGCGTAGTTGACAAATGATGACAACTCCTCCAGCGGCTGGAAGTACTGAAACGCTGTCGAATGTGAGAACCGGTCCGACGGGAGTGACGTAAATGACTCGGCCGGCGTTGAACATGCAATGTCCCCAAACACATTCTGCAGCGCTAAGCACAACTTGGTTCTGTTTGTTCAGCGTTAGGCACCATTTTCACGAGAGGTGAACGGGGAGGAAGAAAAAAAAAGAAAATCCTCACGATTGGCCGTTATCACCCCTCCCCGGTGTCCAAAACAAATGAAACCCCGGCGGCAGCCTCGCCAATAACGGGCTGACCGTCTCATACGGCCTTGTGCTAACCCATCGAATGTGTAGCTCATGCGACAGCCTCAGCAGTGAGTGGAGCTCAGCTGGCAGCTCATCGAGTGCAAACGTCAGCCTGTCCTCGCGCACCGCCTTGACGTCTGGCCCCTTAATATCGCCGCTAGAGATAACAAGGGACGAGGATTCGAGGGTGTCACCTAGTTTTTGGATAAATGTGATTCGTTCACGCATTTTGGAAGACGTCTAGTGTTTTTCGCGGATGAGTTCAAGTTGAATGCGAAAACTCCCGTGTTTACTGACTAGGTACTTGTCAACTTGGCTGGCTTGTGCTGTTCAGGGGTTAGGGTTACGTGCTTTGGGCATCACTACAATCCACATCCCAGAACGGCAGGTAATTCAAAGGGACAAAATGGGTAGCTGGATACGACACCTTCGTATCTGTAATTCTGTGCTAAATATGCAGTGAGACTCGTGTAAAGTCACCGGTATTGCCCGATTCCAGCGCCCAAAAAGGCGTTCTGCAAGTCCTCCTTGGCAATGGATGTTCGGTACACCCCTGGCACCTTAGGGCCATCTGAGCAAAAGAACGTGAACCAAAAGACTTCCGTACATCGACGTGGGCCTGATTTGAATAGACGTTCCCGAAGGAACAAGATTTCTAGTCTTGCGCATCAGACCACTCTGCCACCACGCCCTCCCTCTCTTATGGATTGTGGACGGAGTCGGCCTCGCTCATGTCTTCTTCACGACCCACATACGAACATCCACTTTGAAGACTTCTCTCATTTCCATGTATATACAAGGGGAAAGAAATGTAACAATATGAACAAAAGAAGATAATCCTATTTCCTCACCACCACCTTACAGACACTGGTGATACCAGTCGTTCTGCGGCTGGCAGGCATACGGCGCCGCACATGACTGCGACCCTTGCCAACCAAAGCCTCCACACTGGCCCCACCGCGGAACCGCTCTGGGAACTTGGAGAGCAAGAATCTTCTGCGCCGCATGCTCCGCCGCCGTGACAATGTAGCTGGATGGGTTCGTTGTCGGCACACCGGGAAAGATGGACGCATCTACGACAAAGAGGTTATCCGTGCCATACACCTTGGTGTTGAGGTCCACCACCGAAGATCCGCCAAGACGGCCGTCATCGGTTCCCAGTTTGTTGGTGCCCATCCAATGGTTCGAGCGACGCACGCCGTACGAAACGGGCATCTGTGCAAAATATCAGCAAACTACTTCGATGGCACCCACTCCACAGATTGCAACTTACAGCGTCAACATATTGCTGGGCGGTCATACCCGCAGGGGGGAAGTTCCATGTAAGCCCTTCAACGTTTTGAAGGGCCTTCTGCAGGTTGACAATGCCCTGGATGACAGCCGCCTTGTCATGTTCGTCCTTGAGGTAGGGAACATCCGACACAATGGTACCAAGGTTAGGTGTGATCGTCATGCGCCCCCGTGACTTGGCGCCACGACCCAAATACTGGCTCATGGTCATGGCAACTAGGGAAATCAGCAATTGGGGAGCATGGCATACGCGTGAGAACACCTACATCCGTTGGGAACGTTGAAGCTGCCTTCCACTCTGGCAGTCCACTGGAGCTGACGAACGATGCCGTCCGCCCCCTTAATCTCCTCCCAGAACCTTATCGCAAGTTAGCCACAGCATCCGGGCCGTAGGCTAGGAACTCACATGGGTCCAATATTCGGGGCAGCCTGGGCGAGAATTCCCTTGCGACCGCCTGCCAAGCTGTTAGCTCCCCTTATGAAAGAATCTCAGGACATGACATACTCAGGTAGTTGCTCGCATCGGTGGTGTTAGGGTTCGTCCAGGCCTCATAGAAGTCGTAGAAGTGGACGCCGGGGTGAGAGATGACAGTATCAGTCTAAATTTAGTTAGTCTATGGCCGGGAAGAGGGGTGAACCGAACTGACGTTCAAGTGGTCGTCCAAGTTGTAACCGACGGGCAAGTTGATCCACTTCTCGCTGCCAATCATAGTCGGGCCATCAAGCGCGGAGTTCTTGACGATATCCAGCTGGTCCTTGGGGCCAATCCCACTTCGGAGAAGAATCTTGGCGCTGCCGAAAGTGCCAGCTGAGAGGATAACACGGCCAGAGATAGCAGTCAGGGGAACCACACCCTTGTAACCGCCATCCCGGAAAGCCTCGACCTCAACACCGGTGACATGACCACCCTCACGCACTAGACGACGGACACTGGTGTTGAGCCACAACTTGAAGTTGGAGCGCTTGCTGGCGCTGACAAGGTAAGTTGCAAGGGGTCCGCCACGCTCTCCACCGGAATACATGTAGGGGGTGTGGGCGAAGGTATGGTTTTTTCGGTTAGGCGCCTCGTTGGCGGTAACCTGAGACCAGCCCGCCCTCTTCAAGCCGTCGGCGAGAACATTGAAGCCGTTTTGCAGGTAACGTTGGCCATCCATCGAGGGCGTATCCGTTCCCGGAATGCGCGAAAAGACGCGGTCAATGGCCCCCCGAATGTCGGCAAACTTCCAGCCCGAAGGGAAAAGGTAGTCCCAGTCCAGGTTGTAGGGCTGATGTGCGCAGTCAGCTTCCGCGTCGATTGTGACCTATGTTGTTTGTCTTACCTTGAACCAGAGGCCAGCGTTTACAGCTGTGCCACCTCCAAGGACACAGCCTGCCATCTGGTCAGTATCTGTGCAGGCGATGCCAACCGAGTCGACCCAGATCTGGTTGCAAAGACCAGGGACGTCGAAGCGAGTGAGGTTAGTGCCCTGAAGCCAATCTGGCTTCAGTGTGCCGCCCCAGCGGCCCGATGAAGCGAAGCCCTTCTCAATGAGAAGCACACTCTTGCCGGACTCGCTCAGCTTGTCCGCCAAGGGGATGCCTCCGGCACCGGCACCAACAATGATGTAATCGAATTGGGCGTCGGCCGGAACAGGCTGCGAGGCGATACCGGTCTCAACCGGGACGGAGCAGATTGGGGTAACAGTCTTGGTCGCCTGGGCAGCCCAGGAGGCATATGACGGATTGGCAGCCTTCTCGTCGAGAACAGCGCCGAAAATGCCCATACCGTTGTCATGCTGGTCAATAGTAATCTGGTCCGGGCAGGTCGGATTGCCAGGGGCGGTAAAAGCCTGGACCCAGCCGAGCAGGAGGAAGCCGGAGCTCGTCATAGCACCGCCGGTTTGGCCATTGTGGTCCCATTGTAAGCAATTCTGGCACCTGAACACGAGCGTGTAGTGGGTTGAGTTGATGGTCGACGAGATCTGAGTCAGCTGAGCATTTCCGCTGTAGACATCCGGTAGGGCATAGCCAGAAGCATAGCGGAACGACGTGTAAATCTCATCACCGCTGGGCCAGGCAGTGAGAAGAAGCGAGTTAGTCATGGGTCCTCCTAGGGAGATACCGCACCAGCCCGTGTCCGTCGCATCCTTGGAAGAGCATTGCTAGCCACATGTTAGCTGGTGTTTCTTTTGGCTATCGCTGGGCAGACACCGTACCAGGTAGCCAATGAACTCGTTGGCATCAGAGGAGAGACCATCCGAAGGGAGAGCCACGCCAAACGCCAGGCCACCCTGAGTCTGCGGGCTTCCATTGGGGATGCCCCAGCTGTTGAAGACGATACCGGTCGTGGGATCAGTGAACGTCTCTGGGAGGGGACCCTGGGCAAAAGCAGACGGCAGATCTAGGATTTGTCAGTATCAGCCGCATCAAAGCAGAACAGTGCGGCGTACAGGAAGCTGCTGCCGCAAGGGCACTGATGAAGCTTGAGGTAGACCTCATCTTGCTAGACAGTCACAACGGCGCCTCAACCTTGTCCGTGTGTGAGAAGAAGGAATCCCGACAGGCAGTCCAGCATCCGCGGAGCCATGTGCCAAAATATTAAATAGCACGCCTACGAGTGTCACTGATATCCATATTTTTCGGCGGAGAACGGCGCATTGGATAAAATGCCCTCTATCGAGATGAAAACATCGGCAACCCTGTCCGTGGTTGCGGAATCCATGCAACCGTAGAGCACCATTCCGGTTACAAACCGGCGCGTCCCACCTGGGAGCCGGCACGAAAGCAAAGAGCGTTGCAGTTGCTCATCCCGACTAGCTTTCGATCTCAACGGCCGCGCCTATCACATGAGGAGGAGAGATTGGTATCCCGGGGTACCGCTGCGCTAGAAACAATGCGAAAACATCGTCTAACTGGCCCTGCCGGTCGCAATGCCGAGGAAGTGCTTGGCGGACTGCAGGTGTAGGCGGCTCTGTGTGCAAAGTGCGGTTGAGATGCGGCCGAGAAGAATTGAGAAGGGGGGTCGGCCCCCGCATTGCATCAATAAACGGGACCGGAATCCAGGAACGCGAATGATCAAGGAGGGGAGCCGTCCAGGTTCCTGGGTAGAGCCTCCCGCGTTGCCGTGAACCATTCCCTAAACGGCGCAGGAGATGCCATCCGAGATCACGGATGCGCGCGAATCACCATTTCCCCGTCCGTGCCTCAGAGTGGAAAGTCGCAATTCGACCCCGTCGGAGGGGCGAGATCGAGAAGCGGCTGGCCAAATATTATTGCTCATTTGGTCATCAATCGCTTTTGTCACAAAAGATTGCTGCGAGCCGCCTGATCCCCAATCTTGAACTGGGGTCTTGTAGACACAGGGTGTCACTTCTCATATTAGATGCACCATCCATTTTACCAACTGAAGTGTCCACGCGCCGAAAAAGCGTCCACTTCTGTATGCATATAAGTATAAGACCCGCGTGGGTCAACGGGTAGAAGGTCTGGCCGCGCTCGAATCGATCACCCATTCTCGACAAGCTATCAGCTGGCACTTACCCATATACCTACGACTGACGGGAGCGAGGTACGTGGTGGAAGGTGTCGGATCAACTGTTTTCAGTGCAGATCACAGCAAAACGGTCGGACTGATGCCTTCCACGACGACGTGCCGAGGGAAGTCGATGGCGTGGATGGCTGCAAGAATACTGGCCAATCGGCCCCCACCCTTGATGGACCGGGGCTGGTAAGTGGGGCATCCACTCTCTTTCTGGCCATGTCATGCCGGATCACTTGGGGACCTGGTTCAACCGGGCTAAGATCGACATCATAACATGTGAATCAAAAGATGCTTTCGTACATCGTTGGCTTCATTGCCTTTTTGTTGTTTCTTTACAATCCTCTGGTGGAGCTGCTTGCTCCAGTCCACCCAAAGATTCAGCGGACACCGCGACCTCAGATCAACGAGGACCTTTTGGCAATACAGAACCCGAACGAAACCCGCGCAGCATGTCCGCCAGATTCATACTTGGTTCGCGTTTACTCGAGAGAGCCACTGGTGCTCTATGTTGAGAATTTTTTGAGTTCAAGCGAGAGAGAACATTTGCTCCAGATCAGGTTGGAACCACCCTGCCCAACATTGGAGTGCCGCTCACGCGTTGGTAGTAATCCCATCTTCGAGCCATCCACCATCACTCATGATGGCGGGGACTCGGCGCACCGTGATGCAGCTGTGAGGGACTCGGAGGTGGCCGTGGTTCCGCGTACTGACACCGTTCGCTGTATCGAAGCCCGGGCGCGAGCCTTGCAGGGTTGGCGTAATGAAGTTTGGATTGAGCGGCTCCGAGTCCAACGATACAAACCACAAGGGCACTACGATCACCACTTCGATTGGAGTTCGAATCGTGGGGGGTGGGGACGCGTCAGCAGCTTCATGGCATGGGTTGACGACGGCGACGGCCAATTACGCGGAGGAGGGACCGAGTTTCCCCTATTGCGATTCAACGAGGACCCCGAATGGTGCGCCTATATCGACTGTGCCACATCCAGCCTGACGATGCAAGGTGAAGTCGAGTCCGAGAAACCCAAACCTGTTGTGTTCAAACCATTGCCAGGGAATGCCGTGTATTGGGAGAACTTCCGCTCGGACGGATCTGGGAGAGGATACAGGAAAACTTGGCATGCAGGGCTTCCGGTCCAGAGCGGTCTGAAGATTGGGCTGAACATTTGGAGTTGGGGTTGGATCGAGTGACGAGGTCCTCACGACGTGGCTTCAACGCGTTCACATGTCGACTCAATTGGGACCCATAGGGTATGACGTAGCACACAAAAGAACCACCGTAACTCCGTCGTTCTCCGAAATAGCAAAAGTTCCAAAATTTTATCCCGTTTGACTCACAACGAGCCGTTCAAGCCGTTTTAAGAAACGGGTATGAAGCAAAGAGGGATAGTGTGTGTAGTCATCTCATGTTCAGGCCTTAACCCCAAATTCAGGTGAGTCATCCAGCGAGGTGCAGTTGAGGCTGCAGCTGCTCTTTTGTCAGCCATCTGGTAAGGATATTCAAAAAGATCACCCCACAAACTCAAACCGCACCTTCCACACAACGAGCGGCACGTCATTTGAAATGCCGTCAGGCCATGAGGCCAGACCGTTCTTACCCTAGGCAGAAATTTGGGCAAAATCAGACACCATTTTCTCTCTCATTTTTGACTGGCAACATTTCGATGATTGCGTACTTCCTTAACCGTGAGATGCTCGGGGGTCGGATCAAAGACTATCCGGCTAAGTTTTCCGAGCTATTGGTCCCCTGTCGATGCCTTGTCCCGAATCCACGCGGCTTCATGTCGACCTGGGGATGCGTTTTTGGTCCCAAATGGATGAGGTCCTCGGATGGGAGACCGAGGACGTGATATACGAAGGGAGAGCCCGGTGCTCGCACTTCAACTAAGCCCGTTCCTTCCGCTTAGTTTTGTCGTTTCTTTTCGGTTTGGTCGTTTGCTGTGGCAACCCGTAACCAACTGACAGCGCCAACGAGCGGAATGTCGTCGTCTTCGGAGGAGGGCCCCGCCGAGCCGGGGCTAACGTCAGTGGGGGATTCGGGTGGGTTTGAGCCGCTGGCCTGCACCATCTGCCGAAGCCGGAAGCTCAAGGTAAGCATACAACCTAACTTCGTATTGACTCCAGCTCGCCCCCTCCAGCGAGCTTCCCGAGTCAGACATTATTGCAAGCCGGCCTGTGAACCCACCGTGCTGACTCTTGCCTCCAAGTGTGACCGGACCAAGCCGGCATGCACCCGGTGCACCAAGGCCGGTGTTGATTGTTTATATCCTGAATCCCGCCGGAAGCCCGCCTTTAAGCGGAGGAATGTCAAGGAGCTTGAAGAGCGGCTCGGTATGTTTCGGCTTGCCCTACCAGCACAACTGCCGACCACCATTGACCCTCACTTCTCTAGCGCTGGTAGAAGGGTTCCTCCAGAATGCCAACAAACGACCGGGAATCAAACCCGGATCCTCTCGGAGCCAGGTTAGCCCCAGTGGTACCACAGTTCCAAATGTCTTCATCCCCGACTCGCGAGGCGCATCTAGAGGCCCTGCCATCCTCCCACCACGTCGGCCATCAGTCTCCGACTCCTCAGATGCAAGTTTTGTGGAAGTTGGAAGCGGGCCGGCCGGTGAGCTGATCGGGCTGGGTCGGTTCGAGGGCCTGCCGCCAGCTGGTGTGATCGAGGCACTGTATGTTAATAGAACACCTCATGACTATCCAGTAACCATTGACAGCATTCCTAGCCACCGTATCTTCTTCTCCGAGCAGCAGAATTATATCCCCATCCTCAACAAAACTCGCTACCTGCGAGCATTCTACGCCGCGCCACATATGCGTCCCCCTATGTGTCTTCAGTATGCTATCTGGGCCATGGCGGCCAACGGCCATCCTACTTATGGTATCTACCACGATATCTTCTACCAACGGGCACGCCAGTACCTTGAAGCCGATGAGATGAAGGTAGGAGAGCACTGATATCAACTAGAGACAGCGCATGTGCTGACAATGTGCTAACATGTATAGGGTGCTGGCGAACACTTTCTGTCGGTTTTTCACGCTCAGGCTTGGGCACTCACGGCAACGGATGAGGCTCGCAGTATGAGATTCACGAGGGCGGCAATGAGTTCTGCAAGGTGCGTGCGGTTGGTGGAGATGATGGGATTCCATCGACTTGACGACCCTTACGAGAGTGAACACCCTATCACACCTACCATCGTTTCTCCTGCCGATTGGGTAGAGCTTGAAGAACGCAGAAGGATATTCTGGGCTGCCTTTTGCATGGACAGTCACGCTAGTATCAATACAGGATGGCCAACTCTGGTTGACCTCTCACAGGTAGGGAAGCTCAAGATCAGAACATGAATGTAAAGAGAAAGCTCACTGGCGACATCCTAAGGTCACGACACGGTTGCCATCATCCGAAGATGCTTTCGAGAACGGCACGGAGGAGGAGACTGTCACATTGTCGTCAGTGTTTAGTGGCAGTTCTTACTCAACCTTCGCTGGTGTAGTCGTCACCTGCCATCTTTTCATCCGGCTACTGAAGCATATCCATCGGTCAACGCCAGATGATCATCCGGAGGACGCAGATCACGGGAGGTTTTGGAACAGACACCGCGAATTAGATAACGCTCTGTCTAGCACCTTCATGTTCCTCCCCGAGCGTTTTAGGCTCCCACAGCACATCCGCGACCCCCCGGCTGTACACCAGAACCTTAATTTGCACGCAGCTGTCATATGTCTCCACAACGCCGCCTGTGACACCGTGGATAGATATGCTCTGCCTGGCCACGTCAAGGATATTAGCAGGACAAGATGTTTGACCGCAGCCCATGAAATTGTCAACATCATGAAGTTGACTAGCCATATCAATGTCAAATATGTAAGGTTCCGACACCATCAAAAATTCGCACCAGGTAGAGAGGCTTACTATTGAAACAGAAAACACCATTGGTAGCGCTATCGCTGTACTGCGCCGCTTCTGTCTTTATATCAGTGGCGAAGGAGAAAACCAGGCAGCGCGATTCTGAAATCAACAGTCTTGAGTTTCTCATCAGATGTATGGAGTTGATCGGGCGTCAGCATATCATCACCCGAGCATACCTCGATAAACTTGTGTCCGACATTGCAGAGAGTGGGCTTCCCGTGCCCTTTGACGCAACTCTGTCCAAAGGGAACATAATTTGCGGCCACAGGATTCCTTTGATTGCTCGGAGATCCATCTTGTCCCCGGTCACTATGCCTGGGCCTCTCCCCCTTGGCACTATCCCTGGCGGCGGCCTGAACAGCTCGGCCACATGTTCTGGTACCAAGTGTGGGACCGCCGGACTCAGCGTCCCGCTGGCGACCTGCGGAACACATGTAAGCATTTCCGAAGCTTCGGACACTACCGGCAACAAACGGAAAAGGTCGAACCCCGGCCAGCTGGCTAATAGTACGCCAAATACTGCTCCGGCCGGGTCCGGAATGTACTTCAGCCCTACCGCCGTCCGGCTAGACCAGGCCGTCCCTATCCTCGCTGCTAGAAGTGAGCCAAACCCTTGGAGCAACTGGTCATGGGACGAAGCGCCAGTTCAACATGCAAACTTGCCCCACCGAGGTACTACACCATCAGGGAACACCCCGTCGCCTCCAGCTAGCAATAGCGGGCCGACGGCGTCCACACCAGCCACCCAATCAAGCAATCTACGGTTTTCGGTGACGAGCTCGTCGGAATTCTTATTCGAAACAGCCATGACACAGGACCCAACAACTGGCTCCGAGGCCGTTCCAGAACCAGATCCAACGGCGCTTCAGGGCATGGACCAGTGGGATGGCTTGGATGTTCATTCGGAACTCTTTGCACAGGTGGCAGCCGCCATGATGATGCAGGACAGCGGGAACAACAGGACGGATCCATGGACACAGTTTATCGGGGATGACAACTCTGGACAGGATGGTTGGAATCCTCCACCTGCTAATGGATGAAGATACGATGGTACCGATCTCGTCCTGGTAACGGGGAGATGGATGTATAATGTACGAAGACGTGCTAGGGGATGATCACGCGACACGCGGAGCTGGTATATGCATGGATGGACCGATGGGTGGATAGAGAAAGGTCTGGTGTTCGTCATGATTCCGAAACGTGTAAGACTAGGTAGCTTTGGAGACCCATCTCACTCGCATTACAAACAACTCTCTAATCAGTAGGATAACTCTCCCATCTAGAGCCGCCGTGTCCAAAACCGGTCATCTTTTCACCATTGGCCACGTATCTTTGTGCTCGCCCTTCTGTGGTACCTAGCACTGGCTCGAGTTTGCTCTTCTCGGCTTGGTGCTCGTTGTAAGGACTGACGGCCTTAGAAGGCCGAGATTACGCCTAACCCCCCTCACAAGTAGACTCGCATGCTATGTGTGCTATGTTTCACCATGCTTTGCTTCTTCTCGGCGGCTTGGCTGGCTTTCCGACTGACGGGGTACCTGATTGAGTTTGGTGGGGTTCCTCATCACGTCTTCACTCTCATACACGGTTAGATGAACGGTGCTTAGAAAGCAAACACCTGGTCCTCTAGCTTGCTGACAGGGCGCGCCTTCTTGAAACCCAGGGTCTCGGTGGCCTTCTTCAGCCCGCTGATCATGGGCGGGGGGCCACAGAGAAGGATCTTGACATCATCGGCGGGTTTAGGGAGGTATTTCTACGAAGTGTTAGTCTTCAGTGTCCTTTGAGGCTTCTTTCTAGTGAGGGGAACGGGGTACAGGGGTGCTTACGGTGATCATGTCGGCCGTAACGTATCCAACACCGCCAGTCCAGCCTGTAGGGGGCTTGTCCAAAACATAGTGCACCCTAAAGCCCTTGTCCTCAGCGGCAAGGGTGTCGAGGTCCTCCTTGAGAAGAATGTCCTGGGGGGTTACGTTGGCGAAGATGAGGTCGACCTCGGTAGTGTCGCCTGCAGCGCGTCCGCGGATGATGGCCCGGATGACCTGCAGCATGGGGGTAATGCCGGTTCCGCCGGCAATCATGCCAAAGTGACGCACCATATTGGGAGTATAGACGAAAGCACCCTTGGGACCACGCACCCGGATTGTCTGACCGACGGTGAGAGAGGCCATGTGCTTGCTGATGTTGCCGGTGGGGTACGACTTGATGAGGAGGTCGAAGTAGCCGGGCTGGTGGTCGCCTGAGATGGGCGTGTAGGACCGCACAATCTCTTTAGTAGTGCCGTCGGACTGGGGGAGGACGGCACCGATAGAGATGTGCTGGCCGATGGGGAGGCCGAGGATGGAGGTCGGGTAAGGGAGGGCAAAGCGGTAACTGAAGGGGGAACGTGTGAATGTTACGAGTTTCCTATGTGGAAAAAGGGCTCAACTCACATGGCGACATTGTGGGAGATGACAGTCTTCTCCTTCAGCTCAAATTCCTGGAACGCATCGGGCTTGAGTACTTTTTTGGGGCCTGGCACGAAGAAAAGAGGCGGTTAGACGTGAATGGCAAGGGTCGGAGGGCTGCATACGAGTGTTAAAGAACTTCAAGCCTCCCAAGGCGATTGCCGCTAGCACCGCGTACAGCGTCCATTCGATCTTGACGATAGCGGTTCCGACAACCAAGAGGCCGGCAGGGATGTATATCCCGTCAAAGTATTTCCGCGATAGCAGCGACTCTCCCATTTTGTCTGGTTTCAAAGTCGCTGTGGCGGCGTCCTTCTAACAGCTTCGGTACTTTCGGAGAAGTATGTTTCAGCGTTGAGTTGTGGTAGGTGCTACCTGTGCATGAGCCGTACGTCGAGCCTGGCAGACCGAGGAGTGGAACACCAATTGAGTCACGTTGAATCTCGAAGGGGGCGGTCAAAGTTAAAATATTGTCAGCCTTCGGTTGAAGGGGGGGTTCACTTTCGGCCCACGGGTAGGTGAGTGTGGTTCGATTTTTTGCGGGTTAGACCGATTTCTGCCAGGCCCCAGTTTGCCAAATTTGGGCCCGAGCTTCTGATTTTTTTGCCCTGCCGAGTGTGTAGCTGTCAAGGCTCCCACTGTCCCCGAACATGGAATTCCACCCGATCCCACAGTCTGCAATCCGGGCAAGACCGGGTTGGCTTTTGAACTTTGGGGGCCAAAAAACCTCCGCATTGAGCAGCTACCGGCGAGATGTGCAATATATGATTCGGTCTCCAAACCGCCTTGTCCTACCACTTACTTGCAATTATTTCGACTTGTTGACTGGTCAATGATTGTCACTTGTTAGTGACCTCTGCCAGGGTTGCATCCGGACGGGAATTCTAGCGGCTTAACTTTAACACGACCCACTGGACCCCCACCCCGCTGTTTACATCAGTAGTTCGGCAAACGACATCCATCATGGGTGACAACATCGCTCCAGCAGCAAAAGAACACCCTTTCCCCCTGACAGACGTCGATAAGTGGGTTCTCTCGCAGACCGACGAGGAATATCAATATCATACCTGGGAGGATCTATGTAGAATTATTCGTGAGCCTAACCTCGCTTTCGTGGTGATATTATTCTAATAAGCAGCTAGGAAACAATGAGCTATCCGTCCTCAAGCGAAAGCCTTCCGATCTTCGGAGGTACATAAAATGGACTACAGAGATCAAGGAAGCGAACGGCAGTATTACCAATTACCTCTTGGCCCATCGATTGCCCAAAGCCTGGGGGGCACCGCCTTTTACCCCTGTTTCCAAAACCCCGTTTGACCACCCGTCCGATTACCGCGTGCTTGTCAATGACTGGCCGTATGGGTTCGTAGATGGAATCACACATTTGGTCGTCTGGAGCAGAACTCCCATCGAGACCAAATCAGACAGGGGCGACATGACACTGGAAAGCAGAGCGAGAATTGCGGCGTTTGTCAAGCGCTACTTTGTGGACAGGCTAGGACCAGGTGGCGAGGACCAGGTTGTATGGTTCAAGAACTGGACAGCGCTGCAAAGCGTGCGGTCGCTGGAGCATATTCATGTCCTTGTCCGGGACATTGATCCTGCCACCATTGCTGAGTGGTCGAAGGAGCACAAATGGCACCAGGCGGGAGAGCCAGTTGTAGAACTCTCGTAGGAGTACGAGGCGCAAGCCAATGAATTCAACACCAGATGCTGGAATTTAAGCCGCAGCTCGGCGCTGCTTCCGGTTGCCCACGGGAGTATCTGCGGGACCGCCCGCACCGCCCATGCCGGCCATCTGCTTTGCGGCTGAAAACATTCCAAAGCCCTTGTAGATACCATAGGCGGGGACGACGACCCAGAGAATCCAAGCCCAGTTACCGAACAAGGCTACAAGAATGGCAGCTGCCCACGTAACCCAGATGACATCGAACATGTACTCCGTAAGACCGGGTGCCGACAGATCCTCGCCAGACTTCTTGAGAGAGTTTGTCGCGCCATCATAGCTGGGACGGCCTGAGTACTCGAGAACGCCCTGGCAAATGAAACTCGGGAGCGAGAGGATGAACCAAAGGGACAATGAACGTGACCGGAAGAGAAAATTCAGGGTAAGGAACGCGCCATTGACGACAAGGGAGATGATATGCAGATTATTGAGAGTCGCCGAGTTGGATTTGGCGCGGTCCTTGCGAGCTTTTTGAGCCATGTTGACCGTTGCGAGCAAGATTGGAGCTTCGGATGCAAAAGCTGAATTGAGGTTGGGTTTCGGACAATGTTCATCGAGATGCACGGTCGGCAAAAACGTTGGTGGGGCTACTATGGGGTAATGATGTTCAAGAAACCACAGCCTCTGAAGTACTCAACATGACACTGTGAAAAATGGATATGAAATTTTGTTTGTAGGGCAACTATCCGGGATAACCCTCCGTAAAATGGCTTCGTCAACCGTCAGAAGCCAACAACAGGGTACTCCACAGAGGCTGGCAAAACAAGCAGCGTGGAAGTGGAAGAGGAGGCTGAAGCGCCGTGGCTGAAATGCGTGGCTGAATCTGGGTTGCTCGGCAGGCCAAACCCACCTGGCGTTCAACCATGCGTAACCAATCAATCGTCCCGTTGCCGCGCCCACCACAACATCACAAGACAGCAGGCAGGAAAGGGCCGGAGCCGTTGACGCCCACCAATTCCAACGTGCCGCCGTTCTCGTTGGCCTCAACTTCGGACCTAGGACAAACCGACCGTCGTTTCCCCATTTCTCGACTTGGGACGTCATGCAGCCAATTTCTGGGTGCATTTGAGGCCAGCTCCTTCCAGCGAACCGCTTGTTTTTTTTTCACTGGATGACCGGGCAGGTGAATCACGTCAACCTCCTGCCTGGCTTTCCACAATTCACCACGTCGCGACTTGGTCGATGGGGACCCGATTCTGTGGTCTTTTTTCCTTGGTCCATTTCGATAACGGCCTCCACGTGCCATTTTGCGTCGATAATATTTAATTCAGCAGTTGCATCGGCATCTCTTTGCTTGCGCCTCGCATAAGCACACCGAGCAGTCGAGGGCCCCGCGATTCGTTCACCCTGCGACGAGATTCGCCTCCCGCCACCGAGCAACACCACCGCCTCCTGCCATCCTGATAGCAATTCTGTTGCTGTCATACGGCCTTCCAAAGGGATTCAGAATACATTAGGCCTTTTCATTCCCGGGCCCCGCACTGTCTCATGGACCGTCGTCGGTAGCATCACGAATCACCACCAGTCTCACAGCCTGGCCGACCTTGCTGGCTTCAGCATGGCGCCTACCGGCCCCACGATAGCGGGATTGTTGAGGCAAACAATCTACTACCATCTTGACAACCTCAGCTTCGAGAACGCCCTCTTCTTCGCCGAGCGACTCCTCGCTCAAGATCGCGCCCCAGAGTCTGCATATCTGCTTGCCCTTTGCCATTTCCGCCGCGGAGACTCGCGGTCAGCCTACGAAGCAAGCAAGCCATATGGGTGCCGCGGCTCCCACATTGGTTGCGCCTTCATATTCGCACAATCATGCTTGGACTTAGAGCGTTATAAGGAGGGAATAACCGCTTTGGAAAAGGCTCGGACACTTTGGACATCTAAGAATGGTGCTGGCAAGCACTCAGCTACAACCCGGACGCCTCACCCTGATGCTGCGACGGTGAGCTGCTTGCTGGGAAAGTTATATCGAGCATACGACGACAAGAAAAAGGCGATCCCTTGCTTTGAAGATGCACTGCGTGCGAATCCTTTCATGTGGGACGCCTTCACAATTCTTTGCGACATGGGAGTCGACATTAGAGTACCAAATGTGTTCAGAGCCACTGAGGGTTTCATGCGGAGCTTCGACCAAATACAAAGTACAGCAACACTTGAATCGACATTGTCGTCGCTGCCTACTGGGCCTGAACCACTACAAAAAAGGTCCGTCGCCCACTCAGTGAACCAAGAAAGCGAACTGTACGACCTGCACTGCGCTACCGCATTTCAAGGTGTTGCAAATAACAACGTTTTATTCGCCGAGGTAGAGAACGATCTCATGGCCAAGATTGTGGCTGCACAGTCCCGGTATCCCTCAAACCATGCCAGCAGGAATGGACCGGATGGGATGGCGACACCGCCTGGGCCCGCCCCTTCAGCACCAGAAGTACAAGTCCCCCGTGCTGGTTATCCCTCAGAGCCACCGCAAGCACCTGCCCGTAGAACTCGGACCGCACAAGCTGCGGAGTCTGGGATTCTGGATGCACCTCCAAGGATGACCTACCGTTTAGGCACAAGAAGAAGAGAGAAAACCCAGGATCAAGGAGGCGACTTGTCCGACTCGATCATCAAGGGATCGACGCTGTCTCTTGGGGCTACCGAGCGGAAGCGTACAGCATCGGGCCACCCTGTGCAGCCAAGGCCAGCAAATGGCGAAGAACCGAGGAGGAGCGCCAGATTGAATGTGTTCCCGAGAACAGCCACAACAAAACCCCCCTCAACTGCTACGGCCGTTGGGACAACAGCAACCCGCGAGCTGAAGAAGGCCCGCCCCCCTGTGTCAAAGATAATGCGTCCAGGCTCAAGCGGACCCAACGTCGGGAGGGTGGTGAGCGGAAATCGAAAGCCACTTGAAGACGGAAGCATGGACATTGACCAACTTGATGCTCCACGTGTTAGGGAATCAGCCGCGGTTCAAGTGCCACCACCAAGACCGGTGGAACTGGAGTCTGTCAAGGTTGATGAAGCGATAAGATGGATTCTGGAACTCTTGAGAAAGATGGCATCCGGATATCTATCGGCATCGCAGTTCAAGTGCCAAGAGGCGCTGAACACATATATCGCACTGCCCCGGGCCCACCAGGATACACCATGGATCCTAGCACAGATGGGCAGAGCGCACTATGAGCAAGCCAATTATGCCGAAGCTGAAAAGTTCTTCCGACGTCTCCGCATACAGGCACCAACTCGGCATGAGGATATGGAAGTGTACTCCACCGTTCTCTGGCTCTTGAGAAAAGAGACAGACCTCTCTTTCTTGGCTCACGAACTGGTTGACGAAGCGTGGGATTCGCCCCAAGCTTGGTGTGCGTTAGGGAATGCATGGTCGCTGGCATGCGATCACGAGCAGGCCCTCCGATGCTTCAAGCGAGCCATTCAACTGCATCCCAACTTTGCCTACGCATACACGCTACAGGGGCACGAGCATTTCGAAAACGAAGAGTATGATAAAGCCCTCACGTCATACCGGCATGCAATATCAGCTGATAGGCGTCATTACAACGCCTATTACGGCATTGGGAAAGTGTACGAAAAACTAGGGAATTTTGACAAGGCTCTCAGCCACTACACTTCTGCGTTGTCAATCCATCCTAAGCATGCGGTTCTCAATTGCTGCATAGGGACCGTGTTACAGCGACAGAAACATGTTGTACAGGCCCTTGGTTACTTCAACAAAGCAGCCGAGCTTGCTCCGAGAGCGCCCGATGTCCGCCTTCGTAAGGCGCGCGCTCTTCTCGCCACTGGGCAGCTCAAACTAGCCCAACAAGAACTAATTGTATTGCGAGATCTCGCGCCAGACAAGGCCCAAGTACACTATCTCTTGGGGAGAATGGCGAAGGCTATGCACGACAAGAAGTCTGCGGTTCGGCACTTTACCATTGCCTTGAGCTTAGATCCCAAGGTGAGACACCTGAAACTCCGGCATATTCACACCGATGCTAACCTAGCGCAGGCGAGCCCAGAAATCAAGTGCGAGATCGAAGGCCTCGAAGACGATGAGGGGTTGGATGACTCGATGATGCACTGATGCCATGATTGACGACAATGGACAGAGAATCCAGGCTTTTGAATTTGTTGCTCGTTTTGAGTCTATCTTGCTGCATGCGCTGCCTTCGCAGATCAAACTTCCACTTGCTGCGTCTGTATCTCGTTCCTTGATGGAGTCTGGAGTGCTCGTGGTCGGGCCACGTTGGGATACGAAGGGAGGCGGAAGTGGTGGGGTTTCTCTGCTGGAACAGTGGGTACTGTTTACACACTGCATTTCTCACGGCGTGGCATGGCATGGTATGGGCGTTCTTGCTTCCTGGACAGTGCAGGGCAGACGGTCAGGGAGAAACTGGGTACCTCAAGGCATGCATATCTGAATTAAGGGGCATTCCCTTAGTGAACATGAAGTCCTTTGAGATGAATGAATGAAGCGGCTTTTGTATTAGTACTTTGGCATCGGTTGGCATGTATAGTGAGAGAATACGTCCAATGGGGATGGACAACAGGTTGAGGAAGTGGCGCCCAAAAATTCCATAGGGAGCAAGATAACAGCCTCAGAGTTGGCAGGTGAGCGAGCTCTAAATCAAAGTACGTACGTAGCCAAACGCAGAACCGGGTTTGATAAACCCTTCCAAGTTACAACTTGATTAACAGAAGCTAGCTATGTGATAGAAGTATCAAGGAGTTGAAGAACCAGGATTCTCGAAGTCACTTCACGCGCATCCTTCCAATGGGGGGTTTTCTTATCCCTGCAAGATTCCCGTGTAGGAAAGCGCGTGAATAATCAGGACCAACTGGCCCGTGCCCCGCATCCCTCTTCCCAGAATTCGGGTCGTGCACGAGCCAGAATAAGGCACGGGCTGTCTTTCGCCAATAACGCGCCGCAAGGCTAAGAAGAAAACAAATGATCAAAGCACCACGCTTTTGGCCGCGCTTCGGAAATCTTTCGCAGGCCCAAAATCCAGCATTCAAACCAGGGGATTTATGACAGGAATTAAAAATCCACAGCAGCGGCACACCCAAAATTGGACTAGCGTATTCTGCCGCCCGCCGCCCCCTCGCCCAAATCAGCCAGCACTGCACCCACCCAGTCGCTGATTTGCGCTGCAAAGCAAAACACTTATTTAATAATTCTCCCCCGAATTCTTTTCCCCAAACTCTTGCTTTCTTCTCTTCTCACCTGCCAATTACAGTGCGTGACAACACATTTTCCATCAACGCCATCCACCACAAGAAGGGTTCTCCATTAAAGCAAGCACTCTCACATACTCTTTTTACCTTCATCAAGATGACTGGACGTAAGTTTTTATTTTCTCATTGTCGTCGTGTCGCAGTTGCAAGTTTCTCAGGCCATCGTGAGATTATGCATGCGGTGTGGGGTTGGTGGTGACTAGGGCCCTCTGGGTGGCGCGCCTCGACGCGTCCCATCCGACTAGCAACTAGGTTCACTGCGTTGCCTCTGCCCTATCACCTCATGCATATGATCAAGACGTCGCTGCGATGCACCTTCATATGACACGCCGCTGATATTTTTTAATCATAGGTGGCAAGGGAGGCAAGGGTCTTGGCAAGGGTGGCGCCAAGCGTCATCGCAAGATTCTTCGTGACAACATTCAGGGTATTACCAAGCCTGCTATTCGTCGTCTGGCTCGCCGTGGCGGTGTCAAGCGTATCTCTGCCAGTAAGTCTCGGGCTTGATCAAGGTGCAGAAAGCCAGGTTTTTGCTAACTTGCCTTGCAGTGATTTACGAGGAGACCCGTGGCGTTCTCAAGTCCTTCCTCGAGGGTGTCATCCGTGATGCCGTCACCTACACTGAGCACGCGAAGCGCAAGACCGTCACATCGCTCGACGTTGTCTATGCTCTCAAGCGCCAGGGCCGCACCCTCTATGGTTTCGGTGGCTAAACTACTCGCCTTATCCGGTGGAAGATGCGAACATGATGTCTTTTGTGGGGAGGCTATTCCGGGGAAGCGCTGCTCTTTGTGGATTTGTTTCGTCGCTCGACGACGACCGGAGTTTATCCAGCGGGTGACTTCTGCCTGGTTGTGGAGATGAGGTAGTTGCGGTCCCTGGGAGAGCGCGCATGATATTTCTGGCATGACTGTTTGCAGTTTGGTCTTTGTACCACGGCGTTGGGGCATGGGGAATGAATCACAAACGGAGGTCGAGGATTTAAGACCTAGGATGTCTATGGGAATGGGTATTGCACCTGATGAGTAAATCATAAACTGCATCAAACAATACTGTTGTCGCGACTCGAATGTGATGTGTGCTTGGATAACTGTAATCTCACGCCATTGTATTTTTGTGATTTGGGTATTCTTGCTCACAGGTATTTTCTGCCGGCTGCTGCAACACGCGCCCTGAAAACAGGACTCTTGATTTCCATGTTCACCTTGTAAAACGGGCTCATGATCGCCTTGACATAGTTCTCGTAAACCTCGGTGAAGAAGCTTCTGACCGCCTCCTCCGCTGCCTGACTCGTCGGGTTCGCCGCGATCGACGTTGAGTTGCGCGAACTCCCGCTAGCCCCTCCGGCCGAGCCGGGTGGTTGGTGGAGCAAGAGGAACTTGACGTTCCCACCGGTAATGAAGCAGGATATGTAGTTGTTGAAGAACTTGTCGATGGCTTTGAGATATCTACGAGGCCCGTTAATAAATTGGGGCGCTCAACTATCCACCAGACAAGTACAGAGTGGCGGGAAGTAACAGGGAAAGATGGGGAGGGAGATGGTCGTACAATTCCTTGCTCGTCCACTGCACCTCCTCTACAATATCTAAACTGCTGTGCAAGATAAACTGGTTTAGGTGCCGCGTCTGTTCCGTGAAGCGCGACTGGCCATCGCCACCCTGCTTGCTCGTCCCGAACTCGTACTCGAAAAGCGGGTTGTCTTGCGTGCCGATGATGGCGAAGTAATAGCTCATGGCTCAGTGGTTCGTCTCTTATCCGTTGGGGTTAAAAAATAAATAAAAAAGGATGTAAACCGATGGTCTATAACTGGCGAGTGTCCAGTTGTGAGCAGAACGTGGACAGGGATATTCGCATCGCTGTTCTGGTTTCGTTACGCAATGTCTCTCTGAACGATTGACCTCTCGGCTCGCTGGCGGGCGCCGCGACGCTAATGCTGCAGCCCACTGTCGTGGTGAAGAGGGGTCTTCCGTCCGCCCCACTATGGAAGGCTACTATGCTGTGATTGGCCTGAGTACCGAATAGGACCAAGCTCTGGGCCCTGGCGATTTTTTGAGAGCGCGAACCTCTGGTCGTTCCTTTCGCGACACTTGAAAGCCAACGAATCGCCTCACCACGCAAATCATGTTCGGGGCATTCCGGCTCACTAACCCTCTAAGCGGGGGTCTTCTATGGTAGGTCTATGCTACTGACGGAGCGAGAACGGCGTGGGATCGTAGCAACTGACAGGAGAATGGGCGGCAAATAGGAAAATCCCCTGGAGACTCTCGCGATTTCAAAAGTACCGACAGCGGAAGCGGTTAAAGGCCGTTGACAATGTAGTCGCAGTGGTAGATGCGGCGCTGGCAAAGAAGGGAGAGACCCTGAAGCAATTGGAGCGGTGGAAAGCAGAGATGCCGACTGAAGCAGAGATGCTGCCCAAAGACAAATACACCATGTTTGACCGCAAGGCAAAGCGATACCGCAAGGGCATTCATAGTACGTTGGGCTCAGCGTGGCCTTCCGAGTTGATTCAGCTGACATCGATATTCTAGAATTACCAAAGTGGACTCGTGTGTCCCAGAGACTCAACCCGCCTGGATACTAAAACGACACGATGGACGGATATCATGGAACTTGCGTGTAAGATAGTAAGGGCGTGGTTCGGTGTTTTGGACAGGATCATATGTACACAACAAGCAAGGCAAATTTGGCAATCTTGCCTTTGCCGACACTGTCGTGGTGCCTAGAAGTGTAGACATGGTCGAGACTTAAGACAATAACTGGGCATGCTGCCTTTGTCGACAAAGAATCAACAGAACTGAAATTCCTAGGGTTTTTTTCTTGTGCGGGCGGGGGTCTCATCATAGCGAGCGCCAGTACCCAGCCCTCGTTTCCGCCATCCTACCTCAGCCGTCCATACTCGGTGTCATCATTGTCTCGCCTCTCTGCTTCTCGCAGTCTCTCTGTTTGTATCGCCCGACCAAGGCCACCACGGCCTTCATCGTAGTCCTCTCGGTATTCGTCACGTACTTGGCCACCAGACTTTCCGCGACCGTATTGCCGACCCTCTTCGAACCCAGGGTCTAGATCAGTCCTGATGATTCGCTCATCAAGCTTGGTGCCGCCGATGTATTTCATGCAATCCAGTGCGTCCTGGTGTGTATAGTATTCGACAAAGCAGAACCCACAAGGTGTCTTGTTGAAACGGTCCAGGCCCATGATCAGACGCTTGATTTCTCCGCACTTGGAGAACAACTCGTATACCTGCTCCTCTGTCGTGTAGAAAGACCTATAGACACCAGGGGATGAGACAAGTCACTGTCACAAAGAAAAGCAGTAACATACAGATTGCCGACATAAAGGGTGGTCGCATCCTTGAGTGGGTCATCCTCGGGTTGGTCCTGTTGCATATTCGTATCTTCATCGCCATCGCGGCGGTCTCTGGGCCGACGCTTCTACGGGATTCGAGACATGTTAGTGTCTTGCATTGCGCAAAGAATATTCTGTCGTTTTCTTACGCGGCTGTTAAAGTAGGCGCTAGGCCTATCTAGGCGCTCGACTGTCGACCGTGGCCCTCCCATTGTTGGTGTGTAAGATGCTCTTCTGAACGTGCAGAATTGAGAGTTTGACACCTCGAAGGTCGCATCGATTGTTGCATCGATAGGAAAGTGGGTCGCGGCTCGCTCACGGCGCCAGGTCAGGGCAACGCGCCAAGATGGCTTGCCGTGCCAGGCAACGGAGGGCCTGAACTACTGTTAGCATAAGACCTTAATTGGTGACCTCTTTGCCGCTGTTTAATGGAGTGGGTATTTCTCCCTGTGTTTAAAATTCAAGCGGTTGAAAGACTTCTTTGTAGGGTTTAAAGAAAAAAGTAAACTTCTTGGTTGAATTGCAAGGCTATGAAAGAAGCATGGCTATAACAAAGGTCCTACACTATCAATCCTTGCAGCCTTGGACTGTGTGAAGCGACGCGCTCAAGCGAGAGTCGCTAAAATTTCCCCAACGTGAGCTCTCCGAATGCAATTCCCAACCACCAACCTAGTGCAATCCACCTCGTCGTCCCTCAAATGCCTCGCTAATCCCAACTTCGCCGTTCTGTATACCTAGTTTACGCATCTGGGGTTTCCATACGATGCCTAAGATCAAAAGCTTTGCGCCTGCTTGGCTAAACCTACCAGCCCCGGGTCATAAGCTGTTCGAGTCGACCGACGATTCCAGACTTCCCGCCGCTCTCGCATACTCCAAGAAATTGAAGTCGTCGGGCCCCCGACGAACGATAGCACGCCGGGGAACCGAAATTTTTGTGGCAGTTGGAAAACAGATCCGCTGGGGCGATCTTGCACGCCTCAAGGAAACATGGGAATCTCGCGCCGGAGCCAGAGTTCGTGGTCAAAGGCCCGACTCGGATGGATATTTTGAGGTGTACGATGAGGAGGCGGCGGCTGGGAATGCTGCAGGAGAAGGCTATCGGGTGAGTGGTAATGGAAGTGCAACTCTCTCCAGGAGCTAATCAGGGGTTGCTGTAGACCATCAAAACCCCCGTTGCCGAAGAGATTCGGCAACTCGTCATGTCGCCGCAGCAAGACTTCATGGCAGTCTTGACCTCCCATACGGTGCACATTTGTATCCTGCCCGATGCATCACATCTTCATGCAAACGACACGTCGACATTCAAGCCAAAGTTCTGGACACTGGGACCCACAACCCACGTCACATCAAAGTCACCCATCGCATCAGCTTTATGGCACCCTATGGGCGTTAACGGGGCAGCTTTGGTGACCGTAACCCAGGACGCCGTGGTGCGAGTGTGGGAACTGTCAATTGGGGACCGCTGGTCCTTTGACTCTCCTACTCTAGCCGTCGATCTTAAGAAACTGGCCGACGGTACTTTTTTGGATCAGGATTTTGGTGTGTCGACATCAGCAACGAATAAAGTGTTCTCGCCCGATGCGTTCGACATGGAAGTGGCGGCCGCTTGCTTCCCTACGCGAGGCTCAGGAGGCTGGTCTTCTATGACTTTATGGATAGCAATGGTTGGAGGGGATGTGTACGCCCTCTGTCCGCTTTTACCCCGGCGTTGGGCCCCTCCCCCGACGTTGATTCCGTCGTTGTCTGTCTCTATCGTTTCTAAAGTCAAGGCTCACTCGGATGACCCTGACGTTTCGGCTGAGTCTAGGGTTCTCGCCCAGCAACAACTCGAATGGATGTCGGATCTCGATAATCAAGAGCCAAAACTGGTGGAAGTACCTTTCTCCGATTACCCCGCTGAGGTGTTTACACGGCCCTCTCGCCCAGGAATGATTCCCAGGCTTCAGGGACCCTTCCAGTTTGATGTCAACGCAGATGATGAACAAGACGACGAGGTCGAGCTCAAGGATATTTATGTGATTGGCGAGAAGATGGACACGTCGGATTTGATGTTTGGCGAGGAAGAAGACGTGGATGTGGGCGAGGCCGACCGGGATGGATTATCTCTCACCGTCGTCTGTCTTCTTTCTACTAGCGGTCAAGTCAAGATTTTACTCGACCTTGACGGCGTTGAAGCCAAGTGGTTACCACCACGTGCACGGGGAAAGCCCGCGCCGCGCCTCGGGTCATCCGAGACACAATCACTTTTAACGTTTCAGACTTTCGATACAGTCAAGCCGGCAGAGCTCACGCTCGACAGTTGGCCGATGTTCAGCGAGGATGTGACATCTCGGTATTCATTTTACGTCACGCACCCAGCCGGAATCACTTATATTTCACTCGCGCCGTGGGTATTCAGACTCGAGGGAGAACTTCAAAACGAGTCGGAAGCAGGCGCTCACTTTCGTCTTGACCTGCTGGTGAAAGGACAGGGCTCAGAGAGAGAGCGGATTTACACGCAACCTCATGGGCAGCAGGCGCTGGCGGCCGTCACGGCTATCCGCGACCCAGACCTTGGCTATTTTGTCCTCTCAGCCACACATCACGACCCGGTTGCTCTGTTCTTTGACGCACCAGACCGCGACGTTCCTGCATCTCGTCAAGAAACACCACAGCTGGACGAGCTAACTGAACTCAGTCAGCCACCCCTGACAGTGTGGGAACCCCGCCCACTCTTCCGCCCGTCTGAGGCATTGGATAACCTTACGGCGCTTCCAAAGTGGCTTGACCACATCAAAACGAGCAGGCGACGAGCCATGCTACAGCAGGAGGTTCGCCTCTCAGCAGCCACATTGGAGATGTTTACCGAGGGTCATAGAATTGTCAGCAATGAGGTGTTTGAACTCAACAATGCAGTGGCGGAGCTCTTTAGAAAGTGTGAGGCACTGCGGGTGGAGTTACAGGATCAGATTACGAAAGCCAACGAGGTGAAGCAGCGAATCGATACGATCAGTGGCAACGAATCGGGCGATGATGAGCCAGTATCGGAAGACATGCTCATCAAGAATCGGTTGCAGAATGCCAAGGGAAGACAGCAAGAGCTAACCAAGAGAATGGAAAACCTGCGGCGAAAGCTGACAAGAGCGACAACACGGGAGCTAAGTGACAAGGAGAAGGCATGGGCTGAGGAGGTGCGGGGGCTGGAAGAGACCGTACTGGAGCTGGAGGGTCAGGAAGACGGCTCGGCAGACAACAAGGCGAAGCAGGGCTGGAAACGATTCCAGGAGATCCAGACTCTCCGCAACGCCCTGTTTTCACAAGTGGAGCAGCTGCAGAAGGCAAGTGGAGAGGGTGGCGAGCCGGATAGCGGATCATCACCGGCGCGGAACCTCAAGATTCCAGCCGATATCCGGAAGGCAAAGGTCGCTCAGATCATGAGCCTGCTGGACCGGGAAACAGCGCTGGTTGATGCAGTAAAGTCACGGCTTGAGAGACTTAGCGTTGGATAAGAATAGATCAGCAGTTGAGTAACGAGCCACGTTGAGGAACTAGATAGCCGTGGTAACGAAATGCAGCGAACTTGTGGAAGATCTCCAATTTACGAAGTGCAAAGCAAAGCAGTCCGGACCCACTACGTCAGTGCTCTAGGGAAGAGCGCCTCGTCCGAACCATTGGCTGAAAATGCTGTATTCTCTTCCACATCACCACCGAAAGCCCCGCCGCGGGCGGAAGCATGCAGGTGAGTTCAAAACAACGCTATATAGAGCAAGATAGGTGATTCTCAAGTCCCACAGATTTGCAGCGTCACCTTGCTTCCTGCACGGCAACGATATGGATGGGTGGTCAAAGCTACGGCCACGGGTCCATGGTTTTGTTGACGGTGAGTGATACTCTACTTCTAGCGGGGAATATGCTATGCAGCAAGCTGGCTGCTGCGTATGGTGTATGGTGAGAATTTTCTTTTGTTTTTCGTGCACAATGCGGAACACAACATATCTGGAGTGTGCGGGCTCGGGGGGGGGGTTCGGGCAGGTTCGGGAGAGGCAACGATAGGAAGACGGACACGACTCTGGTGTTTGTGTTTCTCAACTGCTTGTTGTGTTCCCCCGTTGCAGTTGCAGTTGTCGTTTCGTTGTTGTGGACTTGTGTTACGGTGTACGGTTTATTACTGTGGGTTGTGGTGAGTTGCGGTGGGGCAAACCCGCGGCAAGGTGCACCCCACCGGTGCACTGCAGACAGACCACTTGCTCTCGCTGCTTCCTCATCTATCTTCCTCTGCTACATTCATCCTGCCTAAAAGTGCTGGCTGTGACCCCAAATGTCTTGTTACGCCCATTGTCTCTCGGATCGAGCTTTGTGTGGCTGGCCTCCCGAATGGTCGCCCTGGTTTCTCAATTGGAAATGAGTGAACCCCCGCCACAACCTTGGACAGAACTCGTCTTCCGACGTCGGCAGCAAGTTGGTTTTCTCTCCATGAGCTTGAGCATGGGGCGCAGTATCACACGAGAGCAAATGAGTCTGTTTGAGTTTACTATAAGTATGGCATTCTCGGGGGAAGAGGCGTTCCCATTGTCCCTTCCCGCCCTTTTAATCATCATCAGTTCAATTTTCGCTTCGCTTTTCTCTCCCTACACACTTGGATTCAGATGATAGTGACCCTAGATTGCTTGAAGCATAGACTCTTAGCTAGTCAGAAAACAGCAGTCATGGCGCCAGTGGTTGCCCCCATCACCCACTATTTGCGAGACCAGATCATTGGTGAGATCTCTTCTCCCCTCCTCACCGCCATTCGATCCCTCCCTCGCCGCTGCACTGCCTCACATGACCCACGGTGTTGCTGACTTGTGGCCGAACAGAAAACTACGGATTCCTAAGTGTGCCTCATGCCCGGATCTATTCGATCATTGCCAAGGAGCCACTCGGAGGCTTCAAGGCCATTGCTGTAAAGGCAGAGGACGGCCACCGTTCTCCCCTTTTCTCAGAGGCAGGACCGACCCTCCACGAAGCTCTCCAGCGCTTGTTCGTTCGGAGTGCCGAGGCTGTCGAGCACCACATCAACACGACTGGGTTTGACTTTGTCCTGGCCAAGGATGAGGATGGCGATGACTCCGATTTTGAAGCCCATCCGAGGAACGACGATTTATCGTCAGATGGCTCCGTTTCTGATGATGAGACCATTTCCATCGCCTCGCAGGCTAGAAATGGGAGTGGTGTCCCTCCTGCCCGGCCGAGGCCCAGCAAACATGGCAAATCTGAGGCTTCTGGGGCCAACAAGGCGAACGTGCGCCGCCCCCGGTCTTGCTCGCCCTCATCCACCCGGTCGCGGTCTCGCTCGCGGTCGTCCTCTTTAAGCTCGTGCGCTTCTTCCCGCGGCCACTCTCGCCGCCGCCCTATCCCTGGCTCTGGCTCTGAGCCTGAGCCACCCCATGTTCGCTGGCGGTCCCAAACTCACGGTCATGTCCACCCTGGCTACAGTTTGCCGATCCGTCCGCCTCACATGCACATTGCCCCCTGGAGGAGCGACCCGAACCTCCCTCGCCCACCTTTTGCAGCCCACCCACCAGTATTCGCTCCCTCTGTGCCGCCCGTGAGCCTAGGCATGACCGTGAGTGGGAATGCCGATGTTACACCTCCTCCCTTTCCACCTCCTGCTCCGGCGGCGGCACCTCAGAATCTCACTCCGCCGTCGAGCTCCTCGTCCCCCTTCTCTCTCTTCCCTCCGCCACCACCTCCTCTTGCCTCTACCACCGGAGCTGGCCCTGGACAGAGATTCAAGGCACCTGATCAGGCCCAGGTCCCCCGCTGGGGCCAGGACATCCGCCTGCTCATCCGTTGGTGTGGCCGCGGTGATCAGCGCGAGCAGCATGTCCTCGAGCACTGCCCGCTGACAATGCGGGCATTGCAGAATGCTGCAGTGACATATGTTCGGTGTAACCCGGATATGTTCTCTTGTGTGTCCCCATCGTCCCATGAGAGTTCTAGACATGAGAGTCGAAGCGGAAACCGACTCCACATCCCGGGCATGCTCCGCGCCACAATCCGCCGCATCGTCATCGGTACTGGCGACGAGCGTGTGGAATATGATGTGACCAGCTACCCCGGAGAGGATCTTCAGGGGCTAGTTGATTGCGTGGAAACGGGGACGGAGAAGAAGATGGGGATTCCGCAAGTGGAAGTCGACGTTTCCGAGAGAGCTGTGAGCACACTGGGGGGTCTGAACCTGCATCTCTATGCCCTAGAGAATGGAGTTTCCATGAAGGATGTGTGCAAGGATTCTCCCACAAGCGGGAATAAGAACGGAAATGGCAATGTCAGCGGACTTGCTGCTGAGCTTGCTGCTCTTCAGAGGAAGACCCAACGGCCGAATCCGGCGGACATGAGGGCTCAAGCGGCTCGGGCTCGGGTTCGGGCTCAAATTCAGGCTCAACGAGACGGTCCAGGTATAGCGGGAAGTGGGATTCCCCCTGACGTCCTTGCTCATATTCCACCCGATGTTGCCACTGCGGCGAGAAGCGTGGTTCCGCCCCATCTCCTGGCGCAGGCCAAATCGCCTGGCCATGTCGCTGTCATGACTGCGACTTTTAGTCAGGCCGCGACGCGGAGGTCGCTGTCTCCGCCACGCTTGCCCATGGTCAAGAAGGATGGGATTACGTGCGTGCCAACACCAGCCTCGGGGTTTGGTCAACGGGTATGACGCCTCCTCTACAAAGATGAGATCTGCACACTTAGGACGTATTTGTTTACGTAGTAGAAATTCGCCATTGCCACGAGTTGGTATCGGATCATATTACCTCCATAGCAGGTTGCTACTGGTCATGGCCTACATGGATAGGTGGGTGCTTTAGATAGCTCTTAAGAATCAAAGTTGACCGTTTTTGGGGGTTATTTTCTCATCAATTTAGCGCTTGAGGGGTAAAATGTACTACTCCAACGGTGAAGGCAATCTCCAGGCGAAGGTGAAAACCTTTTGAGTCTGATGTGGTCCTCGGCCAGTTTTCCCCTTCTGTACAGACGAGCAGTTTCTGCCTTTCGCCCGTTCTTCTCCATCCTCCCTCACAAGACACAACAGGCCACGTTCAATACGTCCCCCCTTGTTCTTGGTGTTCTATCACGCAACCGCGGGTGCTTCACATGTTATCGGGCGACTGGATGATCTACAACGGTAACATCACATCTGTCACACCCCGTCACCCCATATCAAGATCAATAGCACCTTGACTGTCCCTTACTTGGTTTAGATGTAGTCTGACACGCGCACCGGCGGCACACCGGGGAGAGCATTCTTAGACTGGGCGTCATGTTTACAGCAATGCAGATGACCAAAACAGAGTGTAAGAAAAGCTGAGCACAAAACCAGTGCGAGACAAGAAAGCCAAGGCACAAAAGCAGGAAGAAGTGAGGTAGAGACATATCGGGAAAAGGCAAGTCAAGCCAAGACAACAAAACAGACCGATGAGGATGGGGATCGGCGTATTTCTTCGGGGCATTTCCTGGGCTTATGCACTCAGCGGTTTAGTTCGGGGAGGAGGGTGGGGGCGGAGGGAAAAAGAGAAGGCGAAATGAGACAGCACTAGATAAGGACGAGTTCGGGCGCTCACGTTTGCCTATGGGCATTGTTGTGGTTGTGGTTCTTGTGTTGGTGACACGACATTCTGACCCGACGTTCCGAGTGTGTTTGTAAGCGGATAGGATGACAGCATGGGGTGATTCTCTGATTTGTTGCCCTGCTTCCGAGAGCAACATTAATGATGAAAGGGGTGGGTTGGTGAGTTGGCGGGGATTATGTGGTTTTTCTATTAGTCAAGAAAATATTCTGGTTCTTAGAATTATATCCTTCTTTGTCTATTCTTCTGGCCGAGCATGTATTGTCCATTCCAACACATCACATAACGAGGCCCCCAATTTCTCAAGTCAACTTACTGGCCTCACTCATCGTTCATCCATCAGAAAAGCCTGTGTTAAGTGGAGTGACTGGTAGTGCCATAGCTTCCTACAGTTTTCCGCTGCAAGCGAGGCTCGCCCAAGTGAAGCTCAACTGACACCCTACATCTATTCTGACAACTCACTGTCTCGCCCCAAAGGCCAACAACTAGAACCAGGAGGCATTTATCCTGTTTCATCGGTTGCCTCTATGTTTTGCATGTCCGCACTCTCAAATTCTCTAGATCGCAAAATGTATCTGCCGTTGCCTATATGCCCACCTGGGTAGGTACTCAGGGCAGTCACACAAAGAAAGCTTAATGTCTCGCTTTGGCATTCCTGGAGTTGCTTGCGTCCTGTATGAGCCTGCTCACCACGGGGGGCAATCATGATACTGCAGTGGCGGGTGTTGCTTTGAGCCTCGGAAAATATTCGGCCTGGGAAGGTGTCGAGACCAAGCTTGCTTTGAGCGGGTCGTCAGAACGGGAGGCTGAACTCCCAAAGGGCGAGCTTAGTGACGAAGGAAGACTTGATGTACCGAGTGCCACGGGAGTAGGCCCTGGTACCCTAATTCCTGCATATTTCTTCAAATACACTCTCTGTGTTTCTTCTCAGGGCCTCAAATTCTACCCAGCCGGAGGGGACGGGGTTGAGCCATCGCGGTTGTCTGGGTGCTCAAAGAAGAGAGTGACTCTCCACTATCAAGCCAACTAACTGCCTCGTTTGCGGTAGGGAGATTCTGCTGTAGGGATTCGGGTTCCTCTTTGACGACAAGCAGGGCCATGATTGCGTCCTCTCCTTTCCGGAGCAAGATATTTGCCTGTGCAATGGCGAGAATCGGGACCGAGTTGCTACCTATCGGGTCACACTACGTACTTAGGTAGTCACCAAACTGTCGTCGTAGTCACCAAATATTTACCATAGACGTCAACCGCTGTCATAGCACCAAACAGCCTGGTTGCCCATGGTTTCGTCAGCTTGCTTAGGCACCTAGTTTTGCCCAGTCATGAAATCTGCGACATGTCTTCACTGTCGCCAGCATCATGCAGGACCCAGCCGACGGTATCACATATCATTCAACTACTAACCGCAGCCTCAAGCCGGCTACCCAATATCACTTATCTATGCATCATATCGTCCTAGACGGTCATCAAAACGCCATTGAGATGCCCGGTCCATCATATGCGTCGCCCTCGTCTCGTCACCACTGATGGTCATCAACCCCCTATATCAAACCACCCTTGCGCCCAAACACAAGACACATCAGTATATACCCTGCGTTCGGTATTGGAACGTGTCATATCTGCGCTTGTCAGCGTGACTACCTGCCCACCAGACAAACAGGAACTTACAATCGTGTGTAATAACTTCCCAATGACTTCCCAATCAGGTCTGTCTCAACAAAGTTCTCGGCCTCGTCAGCACTCAGATGCAGTTGGAACCGCTGCCTCAGCGCCGCCGAGACCTGGGCCACTCCAGCTCCATAACATGGCATCTTGGACTCCCGCCCCATCATGCTGACCAGGTCTATGATGTTGTCCGCTGATCTCCTCAGAGCTGCAAACTTCATCAGCGTTATCCTGCCATGCTACACTGATGACTTACCCTGAAATGCTTGCTTGCAAAGCTTCTTGAAGTCTTCGTAATCTGGCGATGTCACACCCCCCAAGACATCCACATACTCTTGCGTCAGCTTGAAGGGGGCGGCCTCAAATCCCACCGAGCCAGGCGAGTTGGATAGCATGAATCCAAAGTCGATATGGATGATGTGGCCCTCATTGTCGATCAAAACGTTTCCGTTGTGTCGGTCCTTCAACTGTAACACGTATGAGACAACGCTGTACGCAGCTAGGGACCGCTTGAACGCATCCACGCCCGCTCGATGAGCCTCGTTATCCGTGGGCCCAAATGCCTTCACAAAATGATCCTTCAGCGTTGCTATTCTCCTTCGCGGATTCTGACCTGACTCGATAGACGCCAAAGTCAAACTGCGCTTTATTGAGTGAAGTGACACACCGTTGGCGATCGTCTCAATGAGACCAGAAGACTCCCCCGTCACCAAAATCCTCATCAACTTAACCCATACGGGGACGCCGGCATCGACCCAGATCTTGTGGCACACCCTGATGAGCTGGCAGGCAAACGCCTCCTGCCGCAGATCGGCGCCCGTCTTGACAATGACGCTCACAAGGTCCCAGTTCTTCATCCAGCCATACGGCGACGACTTGCGGATCCGCTCCTTCTTTACTTCCCATGCTTCGCCAAAAACAGCAGCGCTAGGGTCATCGCGGTCTCCTTTCCTTTGGAGGCCACCCGTCTTAATGTCGTTTTCCATCCTAGCCAAACCAGCACTGGCGTTAACACCGGTGTCAATACCTGGATCTTCCTCGGCTGCGGTGCCGCTAGATGTCGGCTGTGCCGTGGCTTTGGCGATGATCATGTCGAAAGTGGGGCCTTGGCCGTCGTCCAGCTCAAAGCTCTGCTCCTCCAGGCTCTGCATGCTGGCGATGATCTTGGCCCGGATCGCTGCCACTTCTGACTTGGGCCGCTTTCCGCTAGTCGCGTCCAACTGGGTCAACATCTGCGAAGCAGTCCGCATGTGTGTTGCCAAGGCAGAGAAATCTGGCTGGTCAACCGACGTGTTTCGAGCATTTGCGAGCGTTTTCCTAACTGGCGGGCTTGAAGATCTAGAAGTTGAAGTCCCCGAGCTGCGCGGTGTAGTCAAATCTGAGACCGACACCGTAGAGCCTATTGTGTTAGCGCTCGACACACGAGGAGGTTGCTGCGACTGCGTCCCCGTTTTAGAGGAAGAGCTGTCTTCGAATGTGGGTAACATAGGTGAGCCACCAAGATCTCCTGATGTAGGTTCAAAGACACTGTCAACCGCCGGTTCTGAGTTTCGCGCCGCCGTCTGTATCCTCGGTGCTTCCGACAAATCAAAAATCCTCTTCCTCGTCCCTTGCTCCGCGAGCAGTGTTGTAAGCAGCCTTGAGTTGTCCTGCGAGTCAGGGTCAAATGTGAAGTCATCTCGTAGTACCTCTACCATGAGGAGATAAGGTACTTTCTCGGCGCTGTTCAATACTGTGGCCTCTGCTGGGTTGAGTCGGACTATTCTATGGTGCCGGCTCTTCGCAGGAGACCCCTCGACCAGATTGGGTGGGCAGATTACTGGAATATCAACCTCAGCTGGCAGGTCTTGTGCGATGAGCGCGAGTTCGGCGCGTAAGGCGCTTAGCCGCGCGGCCTTTGGTACTACTACTAGGCGGTTTGATATATCCTCTAGCGCCGTGAGGAAGGCTGTCTCGCAGCGGAAGTAGTTCTGGCGCAGAAGGCGCATCTTTTGCGTGCGTGTCATCTCCGACTGAGTTAACAACGTCTTGACATTATGCGAATGTCGTCTTGCCAGCCCTTCCGAGGGTCGAATACCAGCGGAAATGGGCGTAGTAGGCCGTGTGACCGCCAAGTTTGGTGACCTGGAATCAGGGAGGGGTAAAGACGCCGAGCTGAGGCGTGCGTCGGGTACGATATTTTCAAGTGGTGATGGCCTTTTTACCTCGATCCTAGGAGCGCTAGAGCTCGGACCTGGCCGAGAAGGTCTGGACCCTACTGATCGGGGAGTCTTCGGGGTTCTGGCTGGCGGCTTCGCTGGGGATTTGACTTGGGGACCACCAGTCGCCTGTGCCTTCGGCTCCGGGGCACTGGTGACGCGCCCATCTTTCGCCCTCCTCGACCTTGTGCTTGCCGGACCGACCGTATGTGCCCGGGTTGGCGCGATGTTCTTTACTGGCGTCGGGGCCGGAGCAGCCTCCGATATAGTCTCGATTGGACGGGGTTTCCTGGCCTGCGCTACGGCCAAGGGGCCAGCCCAATGGGGGAGGATTGGACAAGCGATGCTTGCCAGTACGAAGCTGCCAAGTACGGTCACGGGGAGGATATTCTCGGTAATTTTCTCGTTCCTGGCATTGTCGGACTGTCCAAAGACGATGTGTTGGACCTTATTATAGACGCGGCGGCAAGTTTTGAAGGCATCGGCTTGTGGATTAGATGAGAGATCATGCAGGTAAGTTTGGAATAGCCAGAAAGTCTGGAGATGGTCACATTAGTCAGAAGTCGCCGTCTCAAGGGATGGTTGAGACAAACCAGCAGGGCGGCCGTGACCGACTCCTCGCACAAGTCGAGGAGAAACTCCTCCAACGCCATGGACTCATTGTCGACGCTTATGACAAGATGGCATAACTGGGGCAGGAAAAATTCGATATCTTCGTAGGGGAACTGGCGCAGCTTGCTGCACAGCACGTAGTGGATGCCTATGTGGTCCGCATAGCGTCTGAGGAAATGGTCAGTCACCAGGAAACATTCCCCCCACCAAAAAAAAATAATTCAAGAGCGACGCACGAGAGGTAGGACACGGAGAGGAAAGGGTTCTGGTTGAAGACATCGCTCTCGAGGAACCGCTTCAGCAAGTCCCACGACATTTGGTGGTTACGGCGCGAGGCGGCTGCGGCTGGACTCGGACTGGAGAGGGGACAAGCGGTGGGGAGACAGCATGCTCAATGCTCATGCCTCTCTCATCGGATGCGGGTGGCGTGGATACTGGCACAAGATGTTGCTGCTGTCGGCAAACACAGCATGGCTGGCGGCGACGAACGACGGTGTCTTCGTTTTGCGGCTCCAGAGGTGTCGGCAGTGCGAAATCGTGTCCAGTGTTAGGTCAATTCCATCGAGGAAGCTCCAGCTTTTAGCGGCCAGGGCGCTGTATTGGCTTGCTTCGCCCGCCCGAGATGCCACCCGTCCAATCCCAGCGAGCCCATCCACCGCTTGCGCCCCACCTGCCGACTCTCCGGCTCGGCGCCCCAAGTCTCCGAGCCTGGATTCCAACTCGATGCCCCCTGTGGAGCATGCTGATCACCGCTGAAATGCGCTGAACAGATTTGCCCAGCTATGCGACCGGATTCCTGGGCGTTAGGCCGATGATCCTTGACCAGCCAGATCGCGGAGTACTCCATATATAGTGTCTCAAATCATTTTGTACCTCAAATACCTCATGTTAAGCGACAAAAAAACCATCCCCGAGAGTTCACTGGAAGGTCTTTTTTTTTTTTCTGATGATCCAACAAGGAAGTGTTGCTTTTCTTTTGAACAGTTACAATCCAACCCCTGAAAGATTGTTAGCGTGCGACTTGGTGAATATCGAGGATGGGTATGTGCAGCACATGAACAGTTGGGAAGCTGTTCTGCAGCGGGTTAAGGTAGAATATTTAGGCCTTAGTTCCAATATTCAAGACCTTAGATATATTCGCTAAGGTCTTGAACCTCTTCACTGAGGCCTCAAGTTTCCATCATCAACACCTCAAAAATAGAAAAGTTTTGATCCACAGGCTGCAGCCAAGCAGTAAAAGTACCGCGGGAACAATCTTTCAGGGGTTGGACTGTAGTTACACGTTGACGTGTCTTTTTCACCACACGATTATCCCCAGCGAAAGCGATATATATTAGGTAAATAGAGAGGATATATACCCCCAACCCTTTCTTACCACACAGATGCACTCCGGGGCTTCTGTCGCCTCTTCTTCCTCTTGGGCTTGACGCGCTTATATTTCACTCGTTCGCTGCCATCAGGCATCTGCACAATCTCGTGTTGAATATCGAAGCCCATGAGCGGCAGCACCTTGGCCCAAACAAGCCAGTAGACGGCTCCAATCGCAAGCATACTTGTGCCCAGTGCCGGGACAACCGCTGATGGGATACCGGGAATAAGATTATTGGGAATGAACGGCGCTGCAACCACGAAGAGCAGTGACAAGAGCCAGAATATTGTGAGCAGCGGGGAGCCGTGGAACGTGGTGCGTTGCGCCGCCCATCCCTCGGAGGGGGTAAAGTTGAGGTATAGTAGACCAATAGCAAGAAAAACTGTGTGGAAATGGATTAGTACCCCATGCCAACCAAGATGATGTGGAGCGGTAACATACTCTTGATCCAGTTGCCAGTGTAGATAAACACGTTGATCACAAACGTGTAGACGGTTGATATCTGTGACCCGACCTGGGAGCCGAGAATGAAGGCCATAGTGACAAGCCAGTGCAAAAAGATAGCACCTGAGGGTGTATTGCACGGCCAATCACTCGCCCAGAACCTCGAAAACGGCACAATTCCCTCTTTGGCCAGCTCTTGCTTAACACGAGGCATTGCAAAAGACTGGGCAAACACATTGCCCAACGCTGACAAGCCTATAAAGACAGGCAAAACCCTCTGCACAAACGGTGTCGGCCCCATGACATTCTCAAAGAATTTGGCTGCAAATACAACACCTCCATGAACCATTTCATCCTTGGTCATGGCCGCAAACTGTCATGACTTGAGTCAGCCTCGATCCCTGCAGTTATTTGTACTCTGTTTCACTCACATAAGCAATATTTGCCAGTACGTAGAGCACCGTAACAGCCGAGACCGCGATCGGTGCTGCTCTCTTGAGCGTCGTCGGTGCGTTCCGAACCTCGGTTAAGACGTAGTTTGCGTTCTCCCAACCGCTGTACGCGTACAAGACCTGAAGGATAGCCAGCGAATACGCAGCCGCTTGGCCAGCGCCGGCTTCTCGGGTCGTCGTCATTTCAGGGCCTTCGAAGCTCGAAAAATTTCGTGGCGGTGGTACCTCGAGACGCCCAGCGAGGGCAGCAAAACCAGTGAATACCACGAGACTGAGAAGGACCAGCTTAAAAGCACCGAGGAAGTTGCTTAGCCAGATGCCCAGCCGCGGAGTGAACGTGTGGATGAGGCAGACGCCCGTGATGGCAGCCATGGCGATGCCCCGGGCCGTCCAGGGATCAGGTGTACTGCCGGGGTTGGCTGCGAGCAGCATGTAGCTAGTGAAGCTGATGGAACCTGCCGTCGAGACGGCGAAGAGGATAAATTGGACAGCAAAGATGCATGTTGCCAGGTACCGCGGTCTTCGGTATACTCTCTCTAACTGATCGAGACAGTCAATATTGGAGTGTCACAACCGATTGGCCGATTGCACAGGGTGCCTACATAAACCTTCTCGCCACCAGAACGTGGCAACGCCGTGCCGTACTCAAGGTAGACAAAGAGTCTTGAACAAGTGTCAGTTACAAGGGAATTTGCAAGTACGTGCCAGTGACAACATACCCGCTGAGGAAAAGTCAGCAACTACAACCTCGACCAAACCCGATAGAGATGGAGGGGAGAACTCACCAAAAAGTCATAAACCCGCCCAACACCCAGAACAGTAATGTCGCCCCGACATTGTTGGTAAGACGGATGATCTCGGCGGGCGTGCTAAAGATAGCCGAGCCGACGACTCGATTGATGATCAGAAACGCCGTCGACCACGTCCCGAGCTTTCTGTCCTCGGGATAGATAAAGTCATGGTAGTCATCGAGGGACGAGTCTTCGGCCGTATTTCCATTGTAGGTGCTGTTGTAGCCCGTTGTATAGGTGCGATTGTCCTCAATGCCTGGGCTGCCGACGCCAGCCTCGACGTCCTTGTTGGCCACGGGCTGCTCAAATATCTCGGGCTCCTGCATCCTTGCCGTCGCCGTTTTGTCCGCTGCGGCTCTTGCTGCTGCTGGCGCGGCAGGTAGATTTCATGTCATTCAACCAAACCCCCGGAACACGGTTGCGCGCCCATGAGAACAAAACCAACCCCAACAAAAACTGAAGGAGAAGGAAGAGTGAGGAAAGAGAAAATAACAACACGCAGAAGCAAGCGTCTGACGGATACGACAAGGCTCGAGGAATGCGACAGCAATTGCACCATGCAGAGCAGAAAATGGTAAAATTTGTGAACAGGCTCTCAGAGCCTCAGCACGCAGCTGAGGACCAGGACGACGAATTGATCTGATGGGTTGGGGAAAGGCTTGGCCGTCGCCACTAGTTTAGTCTTGGTGGCTTCGTTATCCGAACCCTTGTCAGCGTAGTGCACCGTGTACAGCAGCCTCACAGAGCGAGCGAGAGCCGGGACTTGTGCCGTCAACGTCCGATGATTAGCTGCGGTGATGGTGAAAAGACGTGTAGCCTTAGTTCACTTCTTCTAGTCTGGTGCGCCCTGCGGCAAGTCTGAAAAGATTACGAGAAAGGTAACCTGGGAAAGACAAGAGAGAAGAAAAGACTGGATGGAAACCCGGGCTGTCGAGGCTTGGAGATTCGGGGACCTGGCCTGGCGGCCGGGCTAGGTACGTAGTAGGAAAAACGCCTACGGAGTACTGCGTACATGGGAAGTTACTCTCTGCCTGGGCTACGCCGCCATCAGGCCGCAGCATTAGCTGGTAATGACGGGACAAGGGGGAGTGTTATCGCGTTGCAGTCTGCAGCATGCAGCAGTCGGTGGTAGCATGTGTCTCTATCCGCGATATGAGGGAGGGACGGGCTCCAATGCGTGAAATGCGAACTTTCTTCCGTCAATCCCACCCCGGGCTAACCAACCGGTCGCACGCAGCCCTTTCCATGCGGCGAGCGGGAAAAAAACGGTCGAGGTAAGACATTTCCGTCCCACCCCATCGATCACAAAAGGGGAAGACCGGGTCATCTCCAACCCCGGAAGCCCAAATCGAAAGGGAGGGAAAACTTTGGAAATGGATGTGGATGGCAGCCGCGATGCAACGTCGATTAAGGATCGTGTTCCCGCCGTTTGGGGAAGCGACTCCTTCGAAACCATGATTGGTTTCCAAACGGTGAGCGAACGGCCAACGGACCAGCGCCTTTATTACCTGAAGCCAAGGTTCCCCGCTTGCGACGGTGACGATCAGATGTCAAAGTACCTACACTAGCTCTCGAGTACTGGGTAAATATAAATGCGTAGTAATAAAAAAAACGCAGCAGCTTGGGACAAACCAACTGAACGATAGTATCTGGCCAATGTTTCGCCTGCTGTGCCGTTATCCGAGTATCGCGAGAGGACACCTGCAGCCAGGGCCTGGGCAGTGAAATCCAAGCACGAGCTGACACAGCCTCACTTCTGATCTCTATCTCCTGGCTGGCTGTCGTCATGCACGCATTCAATAAACTCGGCAATGCCCCAGCAAGCAAGCAGCCACCATGCAGCTTGCCCGGCATCTAGGCCCACCCGTCGGTCTACCATTTGAACCAAGCGCAGAGTGAAGAGTGTAAACTTCAGACTCCATTGATCATGTCGTGATCGTGCTTCATGTTCCATGCTCTAGTGGCCAAATCTGTCCAATCCAAAACGCCCTTGGTATCTCTAACTCCCATATTTACCTCATAAAAATACTCAAGGCCTCACAATTAGACCTCGACTCGCCCGCCCGCCCGACTGTGCGCCAGCTCCGTCAATACAATGAGATTACCAGATTTCTCGCGCAATTTGTCCCGTGTACACGTTCTGTCCCATCTCTTCCTTGATTTCCTTCAGCCTTACGCGCTGCAATCTCCGCTCCTTCATCACTTCGTCCCATTTTCGGATAAAATTGTCCTGACCTGCAGACCGTCAGCACACCAATCCCCGTTAAGACATTTGTTGCACGTACTCGGCGAATTTTCAAAGTCAAGCTCAAATGTCTTGTATAGATCATACGTCGAATCCATGTCGGGGTTCATGGCCTGGCCATGGATTTCTAACCCTGCCATCTCGAAGTTTCCCTTCCTCTCAATGTGTGCTTTGATGCCTTGCCAGCGGGATCCCTTTTTGGAAAAGCTGGATGCTTTCCGAGGCTTCAGCTTGATCATTGTCGGCCCTTCAACTTTCAGTTCGATATCATCGGTTACTAGTCTTTGTCAGTATCGACTCTTGCAAGTCCACCGGGCGATGCCTACTGAATAATGTGATGTATTCTCCCAATCGCCCCAGATATATGATCAGCCTCGATGCATTCGGCACCAGACGCTCTCTCAGAGGACCGGACAGCGTCGTGCCGGCAGTGACAAATGACGCCACGTCGGATTGTGCTGACCTCCGCAGTTCAGCTTCGTGCCAAATCTGCAATCGAACTGTGTAAAACGTGTCGCTTGATTTGCTGTCCTTGCTCAGCTTCACCAACTTCACGCTTGTGATGTCGAGTACAACTTTCTCCAATGTAAGCTTCGCTTGGAAGTCGCACAAATCTAGGAATGAGACCAGTCAGAATGGTACTTCAACGTGACTCGCGCCGTTTAGACCTACCCTTCAGTCGATCAAATTGATAGATCCCGTTTGGTCGTCCGTTTCCAGGCCCAATCTGCATGTAAAGGTTGCCCCTTTCACTCTCGTTATCGCGGATATACACAACGTTGGGAAAGCGCGCGTCATAGGCGTACACAGGAACAAGATGGGCATTCGTTGCTTTGACTGCTCGCATATCAGCTCACGCTATTGATACGAGGGGACAGAAAGGACCTACTCCAATACGATTCAGACTCGAGACCCACTCGACAATAGAATCTAAGATCGTTCGAAAGCGTGTTACGGAAAACCTTCAGCTGGGCATCCTGGAACACCGGGGAGTTAAGAGTCTGCGCGCTTTTGACTGGTCTGCCACAATGGGGTCAGTAACTTGTGATCCAAACCACTGCGGACCTGCAGAACTTACCCATCATATAGGATGATTTCGCCCGGAAGCACGTTATCCCTAGTTGTGCTAGCGCCGTCACTGGAATAAGATGAAGTGTGAGGTACAGATGGCTGATCAACCACCACAACAGGTGTCAAGGTGTCATATAGTTCCCCAGAGCTGTAGCTTCTACCAATAGCAACATAGTTTCCGTGAGGTCCTGCCTGACTTGACATCGGACCTTGGCTCGAAATTAAGGGCACATAGTTGCTATACGGTGGTGTCTCGACGCATTCCTTCTGTGTCTCAAGATATTCCTTCTCGGAATCGTAGATAGGTCCGTCTAACGGCGAGTACGGCTCCGAGCCACGCCGTGGTGAATCGACTGGGCTCGCATGATCCAAGAGCGATGGGAGACGAGTAGTGATCGGCCCGGGTGGCTGTTGGGGCTGCTGCGCGTTGTAGTTCGACTGCGCTGTGTAGTGGGCATAGTCAAAGTTGATGACCTGTGCAGGTTGTTGCTGTCCGTAGGCCGCTGGGGGTTGGGAGGACGAGAGCGGAGAGTGAGTCGACACTGGACTCGCAGGACTCGAGGGCGCTCTTGGGATATGGGGATCTATCAAAGCTTCCGCAGCCTGCACGCCGCCATCTGACTGCCAATACAGCGGTGTGGCGCTGATGCGGTTGCCGGCGTTTGCTTGAGCCATCCCGCGCGCAGCGCCAGGGACCGGGACCTGCGCCTCCCTAGGCGGTACTTGGTTGGGGATGAACGCGCTGGCTGCTGCGCGGCCAGTGCGAGCAGATGAAGGTGAGTGTGAGCTCGAATTCGAACCTGGCCGTCTCCTGAGGGAATTTCTCAAGAGAGCACCGAATGCCTGCGCGGCGCTGGGTCTGGCATCGGCGATTGTCGCAGGTAATGCTGGCGGCTGCGCAACCGGCTTCGCCGAATGGCGCGTGGCAACCGAGCTGCTGCTGCTCTCGGGGGACAGGCTCTCGAGACGAAAGCGACGGCCGTCCGAAGTGACTAAAATGCTCTGGTCGCGGGCGGTTGATTCGATCGATCCTAAGTCGAAGCTGCTCTTGTCATTGAAAAGGGCCGAGAAGGGGACTGCGGCCTCGTCACCGGGGCATGGGCTTGGTGCTGCCGCCACGGGACGGCCTGGGGCTGCCATGCTAGATAGGCAGCACGCCTGGGTCCATCAGCTCAATTCAGCCGACCATGACGTGCGTGTGCTACTGGGCGCGGGTTCCAAGACAGCGGCGGTGATCGGCAAGCGGCATGTGTGGCTCTGGGCTCTGTGCTCCGTGATCTGACTTATTCCGGCGCCGCGGGTGCCTCCAAGATAAGAAGGTGATGAAGAGAAAACGCGGGGAGAGAGGGGCCGAGAAATAATGGCGCTCGATGCTGGCGGGAAAGGACAGGGGTTCGCAAGGAACTGGACAGGGAAGCAGCAGCCCGAACATGGATGGGAGACGCTGTAACCTCCACTCCCCGGCCGGGAGATTTCCAGTTGGGGCTGATGATGCACACGGCCACGGCCACCTCACCTGTTCTCCTCCAATCAAGCACTCGGCGCGTTTCCTAGTCTTCGGTAGCCGAGATGGGGAACCTGCTGTCACAGCCGCCGCGGCAACTGGCAGCTTGTGCTCCAGGGTCGCTGACGCCCTGAGTCGACCGCAGCGGTAGTATAAGGCTGATCTGTTACAGCAGGTGCTCGCGTGGTCACCGCGCAGATTGGCGGGCCCTCAGACGTCCCAGCGAGAGACGATGAGCTGGCGTGTGGGGTTAGCTATCGCGGATGCCCTGGCGGTGGCTGGTGTGGAGCCTGCCGCTTCTTATGTAGTAGGGCGCCGAGAATTCCCGGCCTTTCCCTTTCTGGGCTGGCAACAAACTTTCCTTCGAGCCGTCAACTTCAAAACTTTTGCTGCGAATGTGTCTCACCATCCAGCAACGCATACTCAATAGATGTTTCTTTGGCTTGTTACTCACGGGACACTGGACGGCAGAGATGAATCTTGTCGAAACGGCCGTCATAGCTCTGGCTCTGATGCTGTTGCAGTCCTCAAGGAATCCATAAGGACTTATCTCCGTTGGCTCACTACACAACGCACTGGCCGTTGATTGCTACTCCTGGGTTGCTGGACAATTATCAACGTCCTGGGCAGCCTACAGGGCGCGTAGCTCACCAATATGAGCGGGTCTTGGCTGGGTGAGTGAAGCCGGCGAAATCAAATGAGCCAAGCAGCCCGCCTAAAACTCATAGAATTACCAAGACGCTTCGCGCCCGCCTTTACAGTGACGACTTTTAGTCTCGCTGGGGAGCCGAACGCCATTGTAATGCTCGGTATCCGCAGGACTGCTCGTTAACCCCAAAACGCCTTGACCCCGTTGCTTCCCCAACATCAATCATGACATTCGTTCCTTCCAGGCATCCGGCAACGTGATTCCTGATCATGGCTGTCTCTCAAGCAGTTCCTCCCCTCTTCTTCCTCCCACCACCACGTTTCTTCTTCTCTGGCACTTCTTCCTCACTCTCACTCTCGGCCTTCGCAGCCTTTCCTTTACTGGCACCGGCCTTCTCTTCGTGTTCAACCCTGCTCACAATTTCTCGCAGGAAATCCCATTGGTCGTCCGACTCAACTACCTGCTTGAGCATTTGAGCTGATACGCGCTTGGAGTTCCTCTCCCTTGCTACGTCGGCGCTCTTAGTCACGAGGGCCACCATGAACATTTCGAGAGCCTTGCCAACAGCGATTGGCGTCTGTTGCGCCACCTTGCCTACTTCCTCGTCCGCCTGCATGATGCGCTTGATACGCGCAGTAGGGAACTTGGTCCGTACTGGCGATGGCTCGACGGCGGGAGCCGCTGATGAGCCCGCAACTGCGGTGCCGCCTCTTTTGGGCGGCATGGATCCCAATGCCGAGGTTGGTGCTGAGGTTGCTACTGTTGAACCGAAATCCGACGGTCCTTGACCCTGTCTAGAAACTGGGAGCGGTAGTGCTCCAGGAGGAACAGAGGTTGCTGGAGTGGTGGGCGTGGCGTTGCTATGGCCGTAAAATTGAGCGGGAGGAATGGGAGCTTGAGGTTGGTACGGGGTGTCGTATGACTGGTAGAACGGCGCCTTCTGAGGTTGCCGGGGGATAGTGTATCCAGGTATCGCCTGAGACACTGTTTGCCCAGCAGGTGACGAAAGGTACGGTGAATAAGTAAAAGCTTGCTGCTGCCGACCCACTGAACGCTGGGATTGAGGAGTTAGCGGTGTTTGCTGCTGCTTCGGGTGCTTTTGCTGTGATGAGACGGTGGCTGGTTCGGCAGGAAAATGTTTGTTTGCCTGTGACGGCAGAGGTTGTGGGCTTTGCTGCTGCTGCGATCGCCAATGTTGCCCTTGTCCCGGGGTGGTTGGCTCGGAAGGGAAATATGTAGTCACCGGAGGCTGCAGGTGCCCATCCTGCGACTGAGAAAATTGCGGCGGTGATTGCTGGGATGGCAGCTGTTGACGTTGGGCTCCAGCTGTCGCGCTTTGTGCTGCGGGCGCAGATGCGGGTCCTTCGGTGGTGGGGTCCGCTGAAAAAAAGGACGAGAGGTCCGGGGACTTGGGAGCATAAGCCATGGCTCCTGAAAGGGATGAAAAGTAAACCACAAAAGGACCAAGAAATCCAAGCAGCGAAAAAGGGCTTCAACAAAAAAGGCTTGGTTCCGGCTCACCCCCGGGAGGTCAAAGTTGAGTCGCCGTCCGTTTCTCTGCTGTGTGGCGCTCCCCGTTCTTTGCATCAACCAGTCTGTCTCCAATGGTGGGACAGGCGTGCGAAGGGAGGCACAAACTACTGCAGCATAACACCTTTGGACAGCTCTTCTTAACTCCTTCAGGGAAATGGGCACCTGGCGCTGACGGTTCGATGGCGGGGGATGCAGCGCTACAAGTAGTTAATTCGTGCTGCACAGCGTTAAATCGCTCTCTGTGGCTGGGATGGAGGGGCAGTCATGCGGGGGCTAATGCGGCGAAGCGGCAGGAGTGGTCGACTTGGTTGCAGCCCTTTGCCAATCCAAGGAGCCGAACCAGAAATTGCTGATGAAAATGAAGTGGCGGTATGCATCGACTCTTCAGACACTTTGCAAGCAAGGGTAGGAAACAGGACAGGCATCAGGGACAGCGGGAGCAGCAGAGTAAAGAGCTGGCGCGGGATCCGCACAGGTGCCAGTGGCAGCAATGCCAGATTATGATGACAGCTTTTCAGCCTTTCAGCTTGTTGAATGCGTGGCGACGACGAGGGACTGTCAGATTTGATGCAAGAGAAACCTGTCTCGGCACTCGAGCGTCTCTGAAGCTACCTTCCCATGCAGACAAACATGCAGCCACATCAACTCAAATCTAGTGCTGACCTTGAGCTGGCGCCCCTTCGCGGCCCTGCCAACTAGCTTGTCTGCCCTATCCGTCCCGCACAATGAGGAGGGAAATGTGATGTGCGGCCAGGTGAGGAAGTTTGCGCGACCGGACAATAGAAAAGACAAACATGGACTTTGAGAGGACAAAAGATGGATTTCAGGGTACGTATGGTAAAAGTATAAGTAAAATGGGCGCAACCTACTTGGCGAGACGTTGAAGGTGAACGACTCAAAAGGCTTTGTGTGGGTTTGTTCGAACAGACGGGAGATGTGTCGCGTCAGTATTGGATCGATGCACCGGAGAAGCTTTGGGTGGCCACGACCCACTTAGCCCAGAGCTGCCTGTGAAGGGGAAGGGCAGGAACTTATTATACTTATTATGTTTCGTGGACGGGCAGTCGACCCCAGAAGCTCCCAATCAGCCCGCAGGGTTTGCGTCATCTGATTGGACATTTAGGCACCACCGTGCGTCGACCTTTTCTCCCTTTGATCATCAACAGGAGGCGGCCAACCAAACATGCCTTGGGCCATTCTGTTTTCAATACCTGCTTAGGCACCGCCATCACAATGCTGATGACCTCTCGGATCAAAGATTCATCAAATCGAAGGCATGCATACGAGATTTTCTTTGCTCTTCTGTTCACATATGTAATTCATGATGACCATTCAAGAGCAACCCGACGAGCCAAAGACATCAGAACAACGCGTGAGGAGAAGCCTGGCAGTCATGCCACGGTTTCACCCAACCCGTCGCAGTCTATGATGGCACCAATCTACTTGATCTAATCTGACTTTCCGCTATTCTTTCTCCGGTTTCATCTTCATCTACCGGGGGGGGTGCGTTGACTGACTTTCGCGACAATAGATTGCAGCCCTTCCAGGCGATCGTCTTGGAGAGGAAAAAGAGGCTACTGGCCAGCCATGGATTCGACCTAGCTCTCCCCTCTCCTCTCCTCAACTTTGAGACCTGCCGTCTCCAACATTGCCAGAAGCCCTTTGACATCGTGTGCCAAGACTTCTTCCTCCCCATATGCGACATAAAACCCGTTGAAGGGAGTATCTTTGCAGCACCCGGGCGATACCAACGGGTCACTTTCAGCGATCCTCGTGCCGGCGAAGTCTCGGCGTATCGGCCTAGTTGATAATCATCAAGGTAATCATTTTTGGTGTTTGCATGCTGATCCGATACCAGTGTTACCCAAGGCGATATCAAATTGCAAGGCCGGGCCTCCAAGAACGAAGTCGGCCGTGAATTCTTTTATCGGCCCGTTTGTCACCTAGGTGGAGGAGGAGACTCAAGATGAGCATCCCTCCTGCGGAATCTCCACTAACGCAAATCCTCGATGGATTAGCAACCATGCTGAGGACATGTTCAAACGCCGCTGTGGCCTCTTGTTTCTGCGTTGGGTATGAGGCGTCAGGAACGAGTGTATACTCGAGCGAAAGTACGGATGGGTTTTGTACCCCGTGCGCTCCAATAACGACAGCCAGGTCAAGAGAAACTCGAGGTAGAAATAAGAAGATCCCATCGCGAACCCGCCACCATGGACATCGTAGATCACCAAATCAGGCTCTCGGCCGGGATCCCTACTCGCCCACATCCCCCTGAATGATTCCTGTCCACCTCAGTCAGCAATGGACTCAATGTCCAGGTTAACCAACCAGCCCCCTCGAACGCACTGTCATGAACTCCCTCCATTGGAAATGCAGTGTCCAAGGACAATGTCGGAGCAACAGATGGCAAAGCCCTTGAATGATGTCGAGCTCTGATGAAATAAGGGCCGATCCGCCCGGCGAGAGAGGTACCTCCCGCCAACAAACGCCACGGGTAGTTAGTTCTAGGACTATTTTCTCCGCCAGGTCTGATCCCTTATCGAACTAGGATATGCAGCGCCTGTGAGGAAGAAAGATGACGAGACTCACGCAGGAACGGCAGCACCCGCAGCATGCGCGCTACTGTATCGAACATCCCTCTTTGCTATAGCAGCTGCGGCGCCAGGGTTGTGCAAAAGACGACGCAGTGGAGGAAGGATACTCGGCCGAGGATCATAGTGGATGCGGGTGTCGTCATGTTGCCGACTGAGAGAAGAACATGACGGTTACGCATGTACAAACGTGGTGCTTGCTCCGGTAGGTGTGATAGGACTGCTGGTGGGAGCACGGTAATCGATGCAGAGAGAGAGAGAGAGAGAGAGAGAGAGAAGAAAAGCTGACCCTCTTGCAAAGACAGCCTAGCGTGTTGTAGGTCGTTCAGAATGGAATCACTCTTCCTTGGCGCCGCGGGGAAGTGGTGTCAGCGAAGTGACGGGAAGTTCCCACCTGAGTACGGTGACCTATACGAAGTGACCGGGTTTCCTCAGGCTATTTTCCTGCCCACTGCGCAAGAGTGAGGTCCGAGGCCAATAGCTCCCGATGGCTCGCTCGAGCAGCGACTTGAGCAGTTATTTCAGGAACTATCTTTGAAGGCGCCACAGACGCCACCGGATCAGACACACTCATGTGGTATCAGCAATTATTCATGTATCAGTCCGAATACGGGCACCTACACATTTCTATCCACCGACAGAATCTTCTCCTCCATCTGTTCAAACGCCCCAAGGACGTGTCCGTATTGCTCAAAGACGCCGGGCTTGTATCCCTCGTCCACCTTTTGGATTGCACCCTCTTCCTTCCATCGTTTCCCGATCAAGTCGTCAAAGGTCTGGCCCTCGGCTCGTTCAAATGCCCACACTGCTTTGTATGCTCCACCAAGTGCGCAGGCGTTTCCGCCCACGTCTAACTTATATACACCATCGACACCACCGAGAACATCTCCCATAGCGCGTGTGATGGCAGGGTTCAGCGATCCGCCACCTACAAGATAAACGCGACGAGGCTGCGCTGGCAGATCGCCACCAGGACTGCTAACTAGCTTTTGGCTACGGAGCCTCATCGACAGCGCCTGAGACTCAAGGATAATGCGGGCATCCGTCTCAACCGGCCAAGGCTCCCGAGCCTCGGCCAGGGCGCTGCCGTCTGAAGCGTTGGCAGTGTATCGCCATGTACCGGCAGAAATGTTTGGTACGATCTCGGGAAGATAAAAGTACAGACCCAGCTTAGCGCGGTCACACTCGGATTCGACATCGAGGGGTGGGGTTTCGAGAGCGTGCTTGTTGAACGTTTCCCATGGATCCAAACCGCTCGGCTTCGGCAAAGCGTCGCGCACCCTTTCCCTGGCAAGAGCACCATTTTTATAACACAGCATGAACATATACTGTCCAGGCGTGGTCGGGTGGTTGAAAAAATGGTAACTTGGGTCAGGTTTATACACTGGCGTAATCATCAAGAACGTCGTGCTAGTACCCAAGCTCACGATTGCATCAAGAGGCCGGATGGGAAGTGCGAGGATAGTAGCCGGATTGTCGCCAGTGAAGGGGGCCACACCGCACTCGGGACTGAAGCCATATTTCATGGTAAAATAGCTGGCGATGCGGCCAATGCTACCACCACCGTCTTGCCGGACCTCCCCCAGCTTGCTGCGCAAGTCGGCAACTCCTTTCTCACCTGCTGTGAGTTCTAGCAGCGGCCCAGACCATTGGTTTCCAGGAATGTCCCAAAGGTTCATGCCGCAAACGTCGCTGATGTCCATCGGGGCAATATTGCCCAGGAACAATGAGGCGAGAAAGGAGGAAACGAGGGATATCCGAGATGTCGCAGCATACATTTCCGGGAGCTTCCGCCGGAGACGCATGATCTGAGTTCCCGTAAACCGCTAACCCCAATGTGTTAGTCGGCATATCTCGTATTACAGTGGGTTAGGATGGACGAACGTGATGTGCAGCGCTCCCAGTAACCTGAGCGAGCCTCTCCGGTGTCTCGAGCTTGACATCAAACTGATCACACTCGGCTTGGGTGCTGTGGTCTTGCCAATTCGGGGCATATGGGTGCGAAAAGGCCCCCGTGAGTTGTTCAACCAAGGATTTGTCGGGCTGTAAGCTGCCCAGGAGCTTTTCGGCATCGTGGCTCCAGTATACACTTCCGTGCTGCTGGCAAGATCCACTGATCCCGCGAATACGACCGAACGGCGTGTTCTTCTCTTGTAGCCGCTGCAGCACCAGGTCAAGGGACTCAAGCCATAGGGCAACAGGGGCAAAAACCTCGCCCTCAGTATTGTTCACCTGAACGCCCTTCTTGATGCCATACTTAGAGCCTAAGTCGTCGTCAAAGTCAACCTTGGCATCCGAAACAATACTCAGGTCAGAGCGGATAACAATAGCTGGAATCAGCCAATTGGGTTAGCCTGTGGGTTATATGGATGAGAGCCGTTGACTACACACACCCTTGAGCTGCTGGGTCGAGAGATCAAAGCCAAGGTAAAAGGGTCCGCTGTCGGCCATGGCGTCCGGAATGGAGGGGCACGATACTGCGGGGTTCACGGGGTAGAGGGTCGAATGAGCAAGGAGGTCACGTGAGAATCGAAATATTTCGGATTCGAGAGCCTGAGATCTAGGAGAGGGTCGGCATCTAGAGTTGCTGTGATGAAAGAATGAGCCGAAAAGAGCGTCGTCAGCTCCAGGGGAGCGCAAGGCACCCATAATATGTATGAGAGAGAGTCTCTGGGCAATGGCGGGGCAAGGCGCGGCAGGTCCATTGAGACAAGCGGCAGCCTCGCCTGAGGGGTATTTAGGCTATTTGGAGCTGCTTCGCGACCAATGCCCGCTCTGCATTTGCTTGAGCGGCTCTAATAGATGGGTGGAGGGGAAATGAGGGCCACATGACCAGAGACAAGAAAGAAATGGCTGATTTTTACCTAATTGTGGAAACAGTATTCCAATTGTCTCTCAGGTGCACTCCATCACACTCCAATATCCAGGGCAGGCAGGGCTTGCGCTGAGGAAAGCAGGCGACGCTTTTGCTGGATACTCTAACCCTAACCCTGAAATTTGAGAACTGGTCCCTGCAAGCGCCACCAACATCGTCGGTTGACTTAACTGGCGACGTTGCTTTCCTTACCTAGAGCATATCATTGATGTGATAAATCGCGACGTTCTTTCTTGACCCCACCCAATCTAAAGAAGCCGACGTCGTCGCGGGACAGGGCATCATGGACTGCTGGCAATCACTTAGTACAGCGACTTGAACACCGCCGAACGATGCGTTGTCGCCCATACATTCAGCGGGGCCTCGCCATTCCCCTGGCGGTACTGGGACTCCACACCGTTGCATCATTGGGCTCCAAGGCCGCATTCGATACGGCATCGCCGTCACTTCCCAACCTCTGCGAGTCTAGGACGATCAATTATATCACGCACACCCTGCCGCAACAATGCCTTCGCACCTCGTGGACCGGCCCAGCATCAACCACCACTCCGGAAACAGGCTCAACGGGTACCACAACGCCCAGCCACACCCCCGAGGCGACACCGGTGAACGAGACACAGCAGACGAGCGAGACGGAAGGCGGCGACAAGGAGGATGGCGACTTGGCCACCAGCTCATTCATGTCGTTTGAGGAGTGGAAGGAGATGATGCTACGAAAGTCAGGCCAGGATCCTGCCAAGCTCAAGGACCGCAAACCTCATGAGCAAAAGGGCGATAGGGATTCCTCCATGGGAAACGGCGAATCCGATAGCATCGGTGAGGAGGGTGAGATATCTTTGGATTTCGATACCCTGTCGGAAAAGGTCTCAGAGTTGGCATCCTCCTCTGGCGACTCGACTCCGCAAGCCAGCGCCACAGTCGAGGAGCAGGTTCTCTACGATGACGGCAGGACACAGTACTATCGAAGCAAAGATGCTGGAAAGACATGCAAGGAGAGGTTCTCCTACGCCTCTTTTGATGCCGGAGCCACCATTTTAAAGTACAGCCAAGGCGCCAAAAACGCGAAAGCCATTCTGGTTGAAAACAAGGACACCTACATGCTCCTAGAATGTCGATCCAAGAATAAGTTCGTCATTGTCGAGCTTAGTGATGACATCCTCGTCGACACCGTCGTTATAGCCAACTTTGAATTTTTTTCCAGCATGATCCGTAAGTTTCGGGTCAGCGTCAGTGACCGCTATCCCGTCAAGATAGACAAGTGGGTAGAGCTGGGCACCTTTGAGGCTCGAAACTCGCGCGACATCCAACCTTTTCTCGTTGAACACCCGCAGATTTATACCAAGTATATCCGCATCGAGTTTCTCACGCACTACGGCAACGAGTATTACTGCCCGGTATCCTTGCTTCGCGTCCACGGGACTCGCATGTTGGACACTTGGAAGGAGCAGGACAACAGCCAGGACGACGATGTGGAACACATCGACGCCTCGTCCCAGAAGGCAACTGTCGACTCTAATGAAACACAAGTGCCTCCTGACAATGCATCTTTCAGTACCGCCATAGAAACACACAGCCAGGAAGCCCATGTCACTGAAATGGGCCTGTCCCCGTGGCAGCCCATGTTCTATTACAACTTCACCGAAGAAACTTGTGTCTTGTGGTCGCCAACGACTGGCGATCCGACACCAGTTTCCCCCAAAGATGATGTCGACCAGCAGCCTGCTGCTGGTCATGATAATGCCGCACAACCTCCCTCATATGTCACAGTCGCAGCCGAGCCTACCCAACCGGGCGCCTCCCCATCGGCAGCGACACCATCACGACAAGCTGCATCCCCATCGCAGTCAAGCGGTGCATCAGCTCATTCCGCCCCTGCACAGGAAGTAGCCAGCACCAATGGCAACAACAGCACAGGGAACAGCCCAAATGCGAGGCATTCGGCTGCTCGTGGCGATGCATACTCGGAACACTCCTCCCCTCCACCACGAAACGGTGGTGGTACGACGGCCACCTCCACCACAGCCACTTCCCGCAACAGAAACAGCACTTCGTCCAGTGCGACACCAGCGTCACCCACTGTGCAAGAATCCTTCTTCAAGACCGTCACGAAGCGGCTTCAGATACTTGAGTCCAACACATCCCTTTCTTTGCAGTACATCGAGGAACAATCCAGGTTTCTGCAGGACGCCCTCCTCAAGATGGAGAAGAAGCAAGCGGGCCGCGTCGACACTTTTCTGGACAACCTTAACAAGACAGTTCTCGCCGAATTGCGCTCTCTACGCACCCAGTACGACCAAATCTGGCAGAGCACCGTTATCGCCCTCGAGACGCAGCGCGAGCAGTCACAGCGCGAGATCGTTGCCCTATCAGGACGCGTTGCCGTCCTCGCCGACGAGGTAGTCTTCCAAAAACGCATGGCCATTTTGCAGAGCGTCCTGCTACTCAGCTGCTTGGTCTTAGTCATTTTCAGCCGTGGCGGAGGAGGACCAGTCTCTTCGTCGTCGTACGGAAGTTTCGGTGTCAGTTTTGGCTCTCCCAGCCCGTTCCATGTTCGCCAGAATTCGTCACCTCCACCTGTCTCTGGCGGGCGACAACACCAACTATACCGCAGCGATAAGGTGCTCCCCATGACGCCGACCTCGCCGTTTAGCAGAGAGGGGACTCCCTTGATTCACATTGACAGGACAGAGGCGAGATTTTATGGTGACTCATCGCCATCATCCTCGCCAGAGCTGACGCGACGAAGGAACCGGACGATGAGTGATTGTGTGGGTGAAGATGATCAGGAAAGTGGCTTCTCTGTAGTCATAGGCGAGAGCACGGAATCTCCCCAGAGGGAGGATCTCCGACATGCATCGCGAGATGAATTTGGTGGCATTGTGACGATCGACGAGGGGTCGGTCAAGTCGCTCTCCAAAGGTCGATCAAGTCTTTGTCAGTTAGGCGGTGTTCGAAAACCATTACCGGCTCTGCCAGAAGATCCAAGCTGAACACGAGGCATCGCTTGGTTGTAGCTTCTTCAATTGCAATAATTCCAGCCCGCCTTGCAGGTCTCCACTGGTAACATCACGCCGCCTTCGCTTGCAACTGTCACCAACATCAAACCCTGCCAGACTTGGGGAGAGAGATTCTATGTCCGGAACGAGGCCATCGCAGTTCGAAACTCAAAAGTAACGCTGCCACCTGTCTAAAAATACAAGAGAAAAATCCGCTGCCCAAAGCGGCCCTTGACCCTGATCCTCGGTCAAACAAGCATAGCGGTAAGGGACGGCGAACTTTCCAGACCACGATAGCACAGATGGCCCCCCCATAGGCATAGCCAATGCTTTCCCATCACCAAACCGCGTCCGCCTTCATCTACCGAAACCCCATCCCCAGATACCAAGGCAAGTAGAAGTGAATTTTTTTGGGTGTTTTTTCTTTTCTTTTGTTTTCCCGTCGCCCAATTTGCCAAACATCCCAATAAACTTGTCAAGTCTCAAGAAACTGAACGTTGAAATACGACCACGGTATTTCAATACAAATCGTGTTCATTTCGCCGAGGTGTGGAATATGGCGAGGGCGGCAGGGAATCGGTGTCATCTCAGTCCCGTAACAGGTGTAAAGTCTACTGTTGGGAGGGGCAATGTAGAGATCTGAGACATCTGCCGTGTTTGCAGGCGGCGCACTAGTTGCCCATGGGCATGAAGACTTGCTGCTGGTGAAGCTGGGCGTCATAGTCATACTCCTCCAGAGCAGCGAGTCTTGTTCCGCGGTCGTACTGAGAGCGGCGGCGGCGCTGCTCGTCTCGGAAGTGCTGGCCAGCGTTGGGAGTGAACAAGCCTGGGGCAAAGCTGTTAGATTAACCATAGCAGGACGAGGTCTCATATCCATCATCAACTCACCAACGTGCTCGGCGTTTTCGCAGCTGCGCTTCATCTTGGACTGATTGTCAGGCTCCGGAAACGGCTCCTCCTGGCCTGCCAAATGGGGTTTCGGGCCGTTCGAAGTGTAGTACAGCTCGTGGCGAGATCAGCAAGTGAGATGGTGGGCAAGTGATATGGGATAATTACCTTAGGGCGGTAGTGGGGAGCCTCTAGCATGACCGAGCTATTCCGGAACTTCTGCACAAGGCAGTCCTTTCCCTGGATCGCTTTGTCAAGTCAGTATTCGATATAGACCGACGTTCAAGTTTGCAATACGTACTGGCATATGAGACTTCCGCAACTTTGTCGCTCTTGAAGCAGTTCCAGCGCTGGTTAGCGCGAGCATTCACGAACTGCGGGTGTGTTAAATACGAACAACGCTCGAATGGAAGGAATACGTACGTCAATGATATGGAGCGGCTGCCAGAAACGTTAGTGGATGGGCCAGTGCAGTCCAAGAAGGGGCGCGTAAACTCACATCGACAAAGTTAATAAATGCGTAGCCAACGCTGTGGTGAGTGTCAGCTAGTGAGAACCCCCAAAGTCGTTGTCTTCAACATACTTGCAGTCATTGGCGAAGTCAATGCGCAGATACATGAAATCGTATTTACCCCAGCTGGACTGGTCAATAATTTCCTTGAGCATTCCCTGGTTGACCTTGTTGGGAATATTGCGCAACATAATCTGAACTCCGAGATTAGTTCCAGCACGTTGGTCTTTGTGGGGACACAAGAACTCACTGTCGTACGAACATCAATGCCCTGCCGAATGCGATCAACGTCGACTTGGTTGTGGTGGCTGCCGGTAACATGGAAGGGCGATCTGTTCACACGCATGGCGTTTTGGCGACGACCGTCCGGGCGTCCATACGCAGCCAAAGCCCTCGGGCTCATATAGTCGCTCTGCATTGTCATAGGCGTCGAAGGAGGGGTGTAGATCGGTCCCATCACCGGCATACCGCCAGGCATGGGCGTCATGGGAGACATGGGGGCCATGGGAGTCATGTTCTGGTGTCTCGTCGGGGTCTGATCAAGAGCATAAGGGCTGTGGTAGACAACAGGATACATGACCTGCTGATGCAGCATGTGGGGCCCCATAGGTGAGTGCATTCTGCGGTTTACTGGAGTTCGTTGGGGCGTGTTGGAGACGCTCATCCCCTGGAGAGAGTTGGTGATGTCGCTCACGGATGTCTTGAGTGGGGATTGTTCAACCCCATCACTGCATGGAGCGGCAGTGTTTTCGTGCTCGGGCAGTGTCAGCCAGAGCTGGAGGCTCTATCAATCAGTTAGAACTGAAGAATGAGGACAAGAAGGAGGAGGGCTTGTGGAGTAAAGGAACGATGAAAACTTGCATGCCAGGTTGTTCCATTATATTTGGACATGACCGCAACCGCAGCGTCAAGATCGGCAAACTCGACAAAAGCTCGAAAGGAAGGAATGCGTTGCTCGCTGGGACCGTTGGTCCTCTCGCCCAGCATGTGGACCGCGAAGATCTCTGCCTCGTGCGATACTGTATTGAGGATCTTCTGAACCTGCTCGGCAGTGACGTGCGCGACCGAATCATTGATAGCGCGGACGACAACCAAAACCTGGCCGCCGGGGACAGCCTCAACCTGGGTTCCAGGACTCACAATCTGCCAAGAAGTCAGGCGTGGCCACCGGGGGCTGATCTGCGGTTGGGAACTTACACCGTAGAATTCAGACGCCGAAATGAAATTGGCCTGATAGCCGGAAGCGCCGCTGAAGTTTAGAAAGTCGTGAAAGATGGCGGCATATTGGATGTGGCTGATGCGGACGTAGACCTTGCTGTCGTGGTCGAAGAGGCTGCGTTTTCCACAAGCTGTGATACCATGTGCCTCAAGTCTCTAGGTCGGTTGTTAGTGGGCAATTCAGACGCATGGACCTCATACAGTTAGTTACCTTGAAAAGATCTTCAACGTCAGGAGTCTTGATGGGTTCTCCAATGCCGGTGATGAGGAGATATCTGGATATACCCATATCCGTGCTGAAACCAATGCGAGGCTGAGGCAACATCGGCGGGTAGCGGGGTGTCATGCCAGCCGTGCCATTGACGGACTGGTGGTTCAATGATCCATGGGCCACAATGGGCGTGGCAGCGATAGGGCGGAATGACGAAGCAGTTGGTGACAGTTTCTGCTCAGTCTTGATAGGGGTCATAGTCTCGACGGTACCGGTCTTGACAGGGGTAGTGAAGGGGTCCTTCGAAAACCCGTTCTTGCCAACTTGGGCGTCAGTTGATGTAAGGTCCGACGCGTTGGACGCACTGGACGCGTCCAGGCCAAGGCCATGCATGAGCTTTGTGGATCTGGCGGAATTACCATCATCGGGGGAGAACGCGATCAAGCTCGTGTTAGAGGTGCCATTGTGATTGCATGAATCCGCACCACCAGTGGAAGGATGAGGGGTGGTAGGGTTGACGGAAACTTCCTTGGACGGGTCCATGGTTGGAATTGGATGAATTTACGGAACTCTTAAGTTATAATGGGAGAATAAAGTAGGCGAGGACTGCCGATGGAACCTGGCGCGAGAATCGAGAGGCAGGCTGTTCGTGATGGCCGAGTGGAATAATCGAAGGTAAGGAGAGAAGGTAAAGACGACCGGGGCAGACTGAGTCTGGAGACTTGGGGAGTATGGAAATATGTGGGCGACCGCTGTCAAGTCTGCTGAGATTGCTGCAGAGTTGCGTGGCTTGGTGGAAAGAAGGTGCGAGGGGGAGCCAGGAAAGATATGCCCTGTTTTCTAGCAGAGGGAAGGAGCTACTGGTGGGAGCACCAGCAAGTCTGGCGGAGTCACTCCGCGCCGAGTTGTCGAGATACTTCACCTCCAAATCACTCCCAGGTAAGGCTAGCAGCCACGGGTAAAGTTTGCATCTTAAGTCAACAAGTGGTTTTGGACATGAGATGATTTTCGCAGCCCCGGTGAACGGCCACAATGAAGAGAGGACTTTATTCAAGCATTGACCTGAAAAGCCTGGTGTCTAATGCCAGATCTACAAGTCCCTAGGCTGTTGCCGTAGCTGGAAGGAGCCACCGGGCCCCAAAGACGTGACTCGACAGCCTCAGGCACACAGAACAAATTACACGACTTGCAAGCCCAATAGGGAAGGCACATCCCTGGATGGCGTCATAAATATAGGGCATTTTGATCACTCGGCCGCTCAGTGATGAGATGCCGTTTGTTTGTTTCAGGGTGTAATCATCAATCGCCGTTGAAAGGAGCAGAAGAACGCTTGACCAAGACTGCATTGTGTTCTCGTAAGTCATGTCGTGATCATCAACAAAATTAGGAGAAACTACTACTCAAAGGGTGATCTCAGAGCGTATGAGCAAAATGGCCCACGGGAACATGAAGCTTAGAAGTTGACAGCAGAAACGCAGTCTCGTGGACGCTTCGAGTCGGTGTTGGGACGGCCCTCGTACTCCTAGTTTCCATCCCGAACACTCAGAATAAGCCTTTTATCCCTCGTCAAATAAGCCTTGGCCATTAGAAGAAGCAAATAGTTACCAAGGGACACCAGACACCCGTTTGACTATCCCATCAGATGGCTATTCAAGAGGTGGCCCAGGCAGATCCCAAGTAGCCCAATTGGACAAACGTGAGTGGCACGGGGCTTTCTGCCGCGGGAATGAGTGAATGTTTGATTGTTGATATTCAATTTCATCCGATGTCACATTTGATTCAGTGGCCAAGCGCGTGCCTGGGGATGCGTACAGCCTGGCGGGTGCCAGGTAGTTTGGTGCAGTTGAAATATGCTAAGTGAGGCTGATGAGCGCACGGACCAGCCGCTCACGCCCTTGGGAGGCTGCCTTGTCAATGCACAAGGGGCCGGTTGCAATCGATTACGCCGCTCCCACGCTCGAACACAGGTGAATGGGAGCAACCAGTACTCGAGGAGGCCATAAGATTGCACACAAGATTAACAGATCAAACTGTTTTCTGAAACATCTACAGGGAGATAGACAGAGACTATTCACCTAAACTTGGTTAGCCACACCAGCTTCCCACGAGGAAGATGCCGAGGAAAGCGCAGACGTGGGAGGACTACGACACAGCAGTCGACCAAGTGCGTACTCTCAACTAATCGACATTGTCTCTTGGTCGCGCAGCTTACAGCCGTGGCAGGTCATACTCGCACCGACAGATTCCGATTTTCTCGACCAGCTCATTCCAGTCCTCAAGGATGCGACGTCCAGCGGCCGGACCGCATTGCTTGCCCAGAGCCTGTCGCAATATGCCCAGGAGCGGGAAGGCGACATCGAGCGGATTGGCCTGACAAAACACGAAGAGTTCCTGAGTTCCGTGAACCAGCTGCAGAAAGTCCGCGAGGGAACAGTAATTTTGACATCCGAGATTCTTGACTTGAACCAATCGATTCAGACGAGCACTGAGAAACTGGCAGAGCAGAAACAAGCGCTCGTGAATACGCGCGGAGTCCAGCAGAACATCACAGATGTGTCGGATGCCATCAAGGAATCCCTCAGGATTCTGCATGCCGTCAACAACGCGCACGACTTAATTCGGAGGAAGAAGTATTACGCTGCGCTCAAGTCACTGGACGATCTTCAGAACGAGCACCTCGTCCCTATCATTCAGAACAAGTATGCAACGCAGTACCGACTGGCAGACCTGATACAAAAGTCGATACCTGATTCTCAGAAGGCAATATCCAAGGCAGTAATGACCGACCTGAACACCTGGCTGTATCGCATTCGAGAGACCTCACAGTTCCTTGGCGAGGTAGCATTCTTTCACACCAAGCAGCGCCAAGATAGACAGCGTACTCGTGTTGAGCGCGATGACTTTCTGAATACCTTCAGGCTCAACTCGGCCATCGAGTTAGTATTCGACGAGAACAATGACTTTGACGTGCTCGACAATGAGGATGTCCAGGTCGAGTTTACCCCGCTGTACGAGGCACTGCATATCCACGATGCGCTTGGCCAGACGGATAAGTTTCGCGCCGATTATGCCGCCACTAGAAGACAGCAGAAAGAATTACTGATGCCAAGTTCTGTCGACCTTCTCAGCGATGACAATGACTTCTCACTAGGGGCTTTGTTGGAGGGGATTGCTGGTTTCGCCATCATCGAGAAGGCGACGATGCAACGAGTTCCCCAGCTCCGTTCAAGCCTTGATGTAAGACTTGACAGGGCATCGGACTAGATTTCCAGCTTCTAACGCTTACAGGTCGATGAGCTCTGGGATTCCATGTGTCAAAGCGCCATCAATCTGATCACGGGGGCCTTGTCAACAGTTAATAGTGCTGAAGCCCTCATCAAAATAAAGCCCGTTGTCGGGCTCTTTATACAGACTATGGATGTATGTCAACCGTGCGTATTCACGATATTTCTAGCTGACAGTGCTGTAGAGCTGGGGCTACTCTGTCTCCATGATGAATGGCCTCCAACTTACCCTCTTCCACAAGTATGCTGAGTTGCTGAAACGCCGCTTCAGTGAGGATTTCCAAGAAGTCAGTCGAGCACGGCCAATCGTGGAGATATTGGCAGTATAAGCACGCACTAACACAGAGTAGATTGTTTCAACCGACGACTACATGCCGATGGCTATCAACAACTTTGAGGAATACGAGAAAGTCCTCAGTGTTAGCTGGATTACCCAGGAGAAGCCCGTTGAGGAGCTTACGTGGGTGACCATGAATCCGAAAAGAGAAACTGTGGGCAGTGGTATTGACTGGCTCCGCAGGTTTCCTTGCGTTCTGCCGTTTTCGCAGATGTACCCCCTTTGCTGTATCGACATTCAAAATCTGGTGAATCAGTTCTACTACTTCAATTCTTCCGACGACCACTTCCAACACTCGAACGTAGTCGACGGGGAAGTAAGAAAGGTTGGCCTCCGTGCTGCTACCAACATAAGAGAGTGACATATTAGCTGACAGGACTGGTAGGCGTTGGATGAGCTCCTGACGATGAAAGTCTGCCAGTCCTTGGTCGAAAGGCTCAGTTCACAATACCTTGGACAGATTGTGCAAATCTTGATCAATCTCGAGCACTTCGAGTCAGCCTGCCAGAAGGTTGAGCAACACTTGATCAAGGCGCGATCGTCCAGCTCCGCAGGCGGGCCGGTGACACTTGAGGCCACGGAGCAATTCAGGAATCACAAGAAAACGGCAGAGAAGCGAATCTTTGAGCTTGTAAACTCCAAGATCGACGATCTTGTCGATACAGCAGAATATGACTGGTTCGTCCGCAACGACTCCCATGAATGCATTACTTCCTGACACAATGCAAAACAGGACCGCCACGACGAGACCGACAGAGACCAGCAATTACATGGTCACACTCACTCGGTATCTGTCCAATATCATGAACTCGACGCTATTAGGCCTCCCTCGCGAAATTAAGGAGCTCATCTACTTCGACGCCCTCAGCCACGCGGCGAATAAGATCCTAGTAAGACCTAGATCAGTTTTTTCCCCTCTTGTACCTCGTTCGCTCCAGGACTAACTACTTACGCTAGGCCTTGCCGCTGTCCCCTGATGTCAAGAAGATCAATCCCAACGGTGTCGAGGCTATGTCTCTCGATGTTGAACACCTGACCAAGTTCGTTGCTGGACTTGAGAATGCCTTCATGCTCCAGCAGAATCTGGACGAGTTGCAGCAGACTGTGGCGCTGATGAAGTCGGACAACCATGACGAGTTCTTCGACATCTCAACGCGCAACAAAAAGTACGGTCGGGTTGACGCTCTGAATGGTCCTATCCTCTTGGAGAAGTTGACACAAACAATCGACAATCCGAGTCGAGCCGCTGCGCCACTCGCTAACTTCGGGTCGCGTTTTGGACTGCGATGAAATAATCGCTCATTTGGTTGGCCGAAATCCCCTGCGTGTTCATCCAATAACTGACTGGTCTGGGTCGACCGGGATATGCAAATACGAGAGAGTGGTTTCACGGCACCGAGAGAGCAATTCAAGGTCATCAATTGGTCGTGAATTAGCCAACCACCTTCTCCGAACCCGAAACCGTAAGACTGAAAACTCCCTACACTGGACGAATCCGACCCAACAAACCAGGGGCCGCTGCAAAAGAAAATAGCTGAAGTTTCCATACCCTACCAGACCATGTTACGCCATTTCCTCTCAAGGGCGGAGACATCAAACAGGAGGGAATCTTCCCCATCCTTGTTTGCTGTTCATACCATTTTCGGGACTACTCTTCCCGCTCACGCTTAACTTGCCTTCCCCCTAACGCTGGGTCAACGAGCGGATCCTAAGCGCTCTACCGGATCTGTTAGCAGGCTTTTACGACGGCACAACCAGTGGAACTGACCTGTTGTGGCGGCATTGTCCCGTAGCCATACATCTCCTCGACGTTGTACATTGGAGCCTGAGGTTGTCCATAGGGAGCAGCTGCACTTGGCTGGACTTGTCCAGGATACATATTTTGCGGGCGGTAATCGCCATCGGAGGCGATAGCATGACCACCCAGGGCGGCATAATCGGCACCCATGGGATGCTGGCCATGGTTAGGGCCCGACATCTGGGCCTGTGAGGAGGACTGGGCGGAAGCTTGAGCTGTCGCACGCTTTGCGTGAGCTGAAGCTTCCTCTCGAGGGACAATGTCAATGAGGAAGTCGAACATATCGGACTTGGACAGGGCAGATGCAATGTCAGATCGCTGAAGGGTACGTCTTTTATTCTCCTCGGCGTGTATCCAGGCCCGCATTGTCAACTCGGTAATGAAGATATCGCAGCCCTTGGCGAACAGGATAGGGGCTTCGGCCGAAATCATCTTCACATCGGGGTCAGCTTTCATGACCTTCTTTATCCGTGCTAGTGGTAGTTGGTGAAGCTTGTAGTCGTGCGTATCACTCTCAAGGTGATGGATGGTATTTTGCCAGTATGCAGTGAGAATGTCCTTATACTGCCCGGTCAGGCCCTGGTGGACGTTCGCCCAAGTTCCAGTGTAGAGTTCGGACGGCGCGAAGCCCTGCGCGGAGAGCTAGATCCAAAGTCAATAAGTACATTGGCTTGAAGCCGCTGCAGCGATGTGGGACATACCGCCTGGCTGGCGCCATAGTGCCCACCGTGGGAGGGGTCGTAGACCGGCGCCTGACGGCTTTGCTGTGGTGCTGAGGGGGCCTGAGGATCCATAATGCGTAGACTTTTTGATATGGCGTAATTGTTCGCGCGGAATGTTGGCTTAGAAGTCAATGGGTTTGCTTTGCAGTCTGTTTGCGGATTCGCGTGCTGTATACGGGCTCTACAGGGAGTCTGTTTTCGCGCGGGGTTCTGGCTTGAAGGCTCGAGAGGGATTAACAGATCTGCTCGCAGTCGAATTTGTTCAGCTTCTATGTGCAGATTCCTACTTCTTCTGTACTCTGCACGTGGCTGTCTTGTCTTCGCTGTTGTTTGAGATGGATTTGTTTACTTGCGACAAAGCCGCGGTCGCAACCAGCCTCCCAAGTTCGCTCGAGGTGATTGGGCGGGATTGATTGGCAGGGTGCACTTTGACGGCGACAAGCGAATCGAATGGGTGGAGTTTCCTTCAGGTTTGGGACGACTCGCGCGGAGCCTTTTTGAGCCACTCAGCCCTGGGTTAGCCGTCTGGGTTGGGCGAGGGGTATGAAATGATTGGTGAGACGCGCCGGCTCGGATTTGGACGGCGAGAGGGACTGGATAATTCTGTATGCATCCCAAGAGGCAACAGAGAGACGTACCTTTCTTGTTATAAGGACGATGGATACTTTCGTCTGCGAACCGACAGCGAAAAGTGGGCAAACAGGAAGAAGTTGATGCGATGATTTGTGCAAGCGGTCAGTCAGAAGGTTGGGCATCAACCTGATGCGTGAAGAGGGACTGACAGCCAGGTGTGGCGCAGGCCGCAGCACAGGCCTAAGTTCGATCACGGCCTGGGACTCTCTCCCGCCCTGGCGTCCCTGTAGCTCTCAGCCCAGCAGCCGCCCAACCGTTGCCAACTGGCGTTGTAACCCCCTGTTCTCCAGCCTCGCTTGGTTGCCCTATGACGAAATGTCTTGCGACATGATTGGCCAGGCTGCTTTCGAAATAGGATTAGCAACATTGTTTCTCCATGCACCGACCACTTCACCCGGGCCTCCACCGCTTCTGTGCGCTGGCAAGCCCCACCAAGATTTCTTTTTTCCTCTTTATGCTTTTCTGACATTTCTCTCCCACCTCTCAAATTCTCCTCGAAGCACCCCAAGACCAGCGCAATGGCTGCCGGTGTACTTGGGCTGCCCGATGCTGAAATCGACAGACTTCTTGCTGAGGCTGAAGCTCGATTAGCAGGCGGTTCCGACAAGGGAACAGTTGTCACACCAAGTACAGCAACGTCAAAGGCCGTGGCAATTGCCGCGTCTCCTTTGCCGGCACCTGCTGGGGATCCGACAGGTGTGTCGAAACCAAAGACAGAGAAGCTGTCTGTTCGGGTACCCCAGCTTGCCCAAAAGAAGAAGGTATGCATCCCGCTCCCATCCACACGAAGATTCCACGTGTTCCCTGATGAAAGTAATCCCAAATTCCAATGATGCGGGCCAATGTCCCGTCATGGGTCCAATGCCGGCACCAGAATGATTTCTTATATCATAGTTACTCTGACTGAACATGCAATCGTGCCCTCATGCTACCATTCCTGGTTACACGCAGTAGGCTAACTTGGTGCAGTCGCAGAAGGACAACTCGGGCTCAGATTGGTACAACCTTCCTAAGACAGACCTGACACCTGAGCTCCGGCGAGACTTGAAGCTCCTCAAGATGCGCGATGTCGTGGCGATGGGCAAGCAGTTCTTCAAGAAAGACAACAAGAAGGATTTTATTCCCGAGTACAGCCAAGTGGGCACTATTATTGCGGGGGCTACCGACGGCGCCAACCACCGCTTGACCCGCAAGGAGCAGAAGAGATCCATTGTTGAAGAGGTTTTGGCGGGTGAGGCTACGGCCAAGTTCAAGAGCAAGTATCATCAAATCCAAGAGAAGAAGCAGAGTGGAGGAAAGATGCATTACCGCAAGATGATGGCAGCAAGAAAGCGTAGGTAATTGGTGTGACCCGACATGTTCAACGCCAACTACCTGTAAAGACTGCCCACGATGTGTTGGGATCGTCACCGACTTCTTGCCCGACAAGTGCACAGCGACCTGATTGTGCCAGCGGCTTGGAGTTCTCACCCGACAAACTCGGCTGCGAGTACGCGTCTGATCTGATCTCTGCGTTGGCGAGGTATCCACCCGCAACGACTAACAGTGGGACTTTGGCATGACTGCTCGAGACGAGAAGCTTTACCGTGAGCCTTAGACCAAAAGCTCCAGCCCCTTGGTTGTCAAAACCAATCAGCCATTTGTGATTTGTGGCACTAAGCAATAGATACCCGGATAGTTATCCAACAAAAAGAAATGTTCCAGCATATAGTGAATACTATTCTTGCATGATCTATGCTGTGATTTCCGGCCTCAAATTTTGGTGATCTCTTGGTGTTCCTTATCGATAAGGCCTAGCTCCAGTGTCAATCGTGTAAAAAAAAAATCGGGTAATGGGGCCGCGCGACGTCTGATGTTCGGAGCTTTCAACCACTCGTCGGAGGTGGTGTGCGCAACCATGAATACGCCATTGATACGTCCGCTGCAGTCTCTACTACTGGTCAGACTGGTATGTCGACCTTTTTACCTACTAATTGGTGGTAATTGACGTTCATGGTGTTGATAGCCTCTTGCGGCGACACGGATCCCCCTAGTCGTGTTTCGACCTCCCACCACACAATACCGAGCAATCACCCTAAAGTGAGCACAGAACGCAAGAGGAAGCTCAATTTGGTTCTAATATAGTATAGGACGCCCGAAACCAGGTTTAGGCGCGAGAGGCCGAGGTCAGTCAGTGGACGCGTTACTGGAGACAATTGACCCTCCTTCCGAAGCGCATCTGGCTGACAGGAATCCTCAGTGATGAGCCCAACCCTCTAGGTCCCAACGATGCCACCGGTGCCACCGAGGCCAATGCCGTTACTCCAGAAATCGGTATTTCCGAACCCATTGCTGCTGAGGCAGTTCACGCCGAGACGATCCAAATAGAAACTGCCTCTGAAACTAAAGTCGCGGCTTCTGACAGCCTGCCTGCCACCGCAGAGATAGAAACCAGTCCTGGAACTGACATCCATTCTTACATCGACGATTTTATAATTGGAGCCCCGGTTCCTTCGAAGCCCGTTGCCAAGGGTAAAACTGCAGAAGCCGCAAATAGTTCAGCTAAAGATTCGGCAGTCGAGGAGACCAAGATGGCCTTAAGTCTGGGGAACGCAGAGGACCACGAGGCCAACCCCCTGCCGCGGAGTTTGGAACTGCTGTTCATCGATGCGCCACGACGCAAACCCACGTATGGTATGCCGACTTGCTCTTTGCAACTGCGGTCTTACTCGGTGCGGAACCTCGAATTTTTCTGTGATTTCGCGCTTCGAGCAGCCTACTTTCTGGGTCTGCCGGCAGCAGGACCAGTACCACTGCCTCGCAAGCGGGAGCTCTGGACTGTACCTAAGTCCAACTTCGTGCATAAGAAGTCGCAAGAGAACTTTTCTCGTATTACTCTGCGACGGCTAATCCAGATCAAAGATGGGCATCCCGAGGTGGTTCAAATATGGTTGGCGTTCTTGCAAAAGCATGCTTACTACGGAATTGGTATGAAGGCGAATGTGTGGGAATTCAGCAGCCTTGGTAAGTGCTCTTGTCTGTTGGGAAGTTATCTGCTGACAAGGCGGAAAATAGATGTTGCAAAGGACATGGACAAGCTCGCCAGGTCGGTCGAGAAGTCGCTACACAAGAAGTTCAAGGAGCACCTGATCCATACACCGGCTCTCAAGGGAGTGGGGAACGTGGAGCAATTCTTGGCCGACGAGAGGCTGAGAGCTTCGGGTGGAAGGTAGTCTGGAGGGGGCTCCCATGTCGTGTGTATTATTATCTGGTATTAGATGTACAATACGAGCGTGGCCGTTATCTGGAGAATGTGATCAGCAACGATGATAGACAAGGGCAGCGATGCGTGCTTTTTGGTCTGACAATAGACACATATCCTCAGAGAAACTATATATAAATCGTTTAGTCTCTCATCTTGAACTGACTGGGGGACACGACAAGATGAAGCTCTTGGGCTTGAAGCGCTGTGCACGGACCACTCAGAATTATCTATCCCGATGTGAGGGTTGAGAGAGATGAGGAAACACATGAACATGAGCAATTGGTAAGAACATCCGGAAGATATTGCTAGCAGAGCTCACTAACAGATTTTAAGATTCATATACCTACTTTAAGACAGGCGGTGCCCCGTTGAAGCGAAGTGCGTCGATGATGAAGTGCGACAGGGAAGGTCGGCTTTTGCAGCGCCAGCTTCGGGCTGGCCTGAGATTACCACCCCCAAGGCGATGCTTCGCGTCTTCGTACCTGCCACCCCATGACTCCCAAAAACGGTCATCTTCGCACAGAGTAATCTTCTCGGGGATCCAACCCACGGGTACACCACATATTGGGAACTACCTTGGCGCGTTGCAGCCGTGGAAAAAGCTCCACGATGAAGCCGATGCAAACACCAGTCTCATCTTCTGCATCGTTGACCTTCACGCCATCACTACCCAGCACGACGCCGCCATTCTCCGCGTTCGCAAGCGCGAGATGCTGGCGGCCCTCCTTGCCATCGGCCTCGACCCCTCCCGCTGCACCCTCTTTTATCAGTCCTCTGTTCCCGCCCACTCCGAGCTGCAATGGATTCTCAGCTGCCAAGCCTCGACCGGCTACCTCTCGCGCATGACACAGTGGAAAACCAAACTACGCGGCAATTCTACTTCGGGCCCCGACCCGTCAATGGCAACAGACCGCCTCAAACACGGCCTCTTCTCTTACCCCATCCTCCAGGCCGCCGACGTCCTCGTCCACCGCGCCACCCACGTCCCGGTCGGCGAAGACCAGCGCCAACACCTCGAATTCGCCCGAGAATGCGTCACCAACTTCCACGCCGCTTATTCTGGGAACATATTTCCCTATCCTGAAACCCTCGTCTCCCCCGCCCGCCGCATCATGTCCCTGCGCAACTCCGTCCAGAAAATGTCCAAATCCGCAGAAAGCGCAAAGTCACGCATTGAGCTGACTGATGATGCCAAAACCGTACGGGAACGCATTGCTGCCGCCCTGACGGATGATCGCGGCGGCGTGACATGGGAACCCGAGGCGCGCCCTGGCGTGACGAATTTGTTGGAGATATTGGCGGCGTTTTGTGGGGCCCCTGAGGTATCGGCGAGAGAGCTGGCCGAGGGAGAGATGAAGGGGGTTTCAATGAGAGAGTTGAAGGAACGGGTGGCGGAGAAGGTGAGTGAGGGATTGGGGGGGATCCAGGAACGGTATCGGGAGGTAAGGAAAAGGGGGGATGGGTATTTGGATGAGGTGGCGGAGGAGGGAAGGATAAAGGCGGCGAGGAGTGCGGAGGAGACGATGAGGTTGGTAAAGGAGGCGGTGGGGTTGGGGCTGTAAATATCTATGGATGTATATATGCGTTATTAGTGTTTTGACGGACCGTATAGAATAGAGCGTGGTTAGAAGAGCTGTGACGCACCCACTCTTTCATGATATAGCATTGGACTACACGATCTGTCCGTTATAAAGCACACAACTCTTACAGAGCTGGACCATCATGCCGGATACAAACGGACTGGGCGCTTCTTGATTCGCAAAGTCAAGTAGGATATGAGCGAGGAGTAGACTGTTCTACATGGGCATGTACAAGAAACCCAGTTTTTCACTAAAGGGAAGTTAAACATAGAAATGCATGAGAACTACAGCCCATACTTGCATTCTGTCGAGATTACCTGGATGGTTCGATGGAGAAGGGGGGGCATGGTATCGGCACACACGCCAGAGCATTGTGCCGGTATTGAGGAGCCCCCCTTCCCTACACCCAGTCTCTAGTAGTGATTGCCCTCAAAGTCACGCTCCTTGGCCGAACTACACACCGCAAAACATTGCTCTTCTGTGACATACCTACCAGTATCGGCGCCAGGGCCATGGTTTTTTATCTACATGACATGCTTTCCCATCACGATGCGTATGCAAAGTTCGACCCCCTACAAGCCAGCCAAAAGTCCCGAACCACGTTGTTCGTTTGTCTCGCGCCCCTAAGCCTGGAGACAAGTTAGCAATATAGATAGGGTCCAAGCAGATTCACATACCCGAGAATCTTCTTGAGAAACAGCATCTTCTCCTCTTCTGTTACCCGGGCGCTCGGAAAGTCATGAGAGAGCGCATGCTCCAGCCACGCCTGTGCTCTGGGCTGCTGGACCACAAGCTTTTTCAGCGGGTCACTCAGCTTATCGATCTCACTACGTGCAGCATTTCCGCCAATATTCCTAATCAGTGTTTGGGTAAAAAGTGGCCCGAGATGACTCATGGCTGTTGAGATGGTGACCTGGATGCTGGGGTCTTCAGACTTGAGGATGATGAAGTCGCTCTGGAAGGGAGTAACAAGTTAGCTTCTCCTTAGATTGGCCAACGAGTGGCGGTAGAAGTTTACTCACCCAAAAGTCTGCCGCTGCGCACTTTGGAAGAAGCTCCTTTCCATTCAAAACCTTGAGTGTGAAGAGGAAGAAAAATTCGAGCAGTTGGGGTGGCTGTAACTCGAAAAGAACTGCGGGATGTTTCGACATGATCTTATCAACAAGTGATATCCCGTTCAAGGTAATTTCTGTGTCACTCTCGGGTTCTGTCTCATTGTCAGCGAGTAAGTTGCCTCGGCCGAAGCAAACATACCAGGAAGTGCCTGAAGGATTGAGACTACCCAGGGCAGTAGCCGGGAGAGGTAGCCCGGCGCGAGAGCTTGGGGGGCCCGTAGGAGAAACCCAACAAATGAACACACTGAGCTGAGCAAAGTACCCAACCTTGGAGTGGCTAAAGACTGCTGCATGTAGAAATCTGTAACTGCATCTGCCGGAAAGACGAAAGGGCCGGGTTCTGTTTCAGAGAACCCCGCACGGAAAATGTTGCAAATGGCTTCGACCACCTCTCCGCTGGCGCTGAATGTTTGTTGAGCCCCCGCCATCAACCCAATGATGTCGGCCTGGATGACGGCCAATCTTCCTTCCCTGGGGTTTAACGCACTATCTAATTCCAGCTCTACCACCTTTCCCCGAGTATCTCGCATGCCCTTTGCTAGGCTTGCGAGACATCTCAGCGCTCTCAAGGCGATTCCCTGAGCAATCTCATCGTGAGGAGGGACAGGCTGCGGTGAATTCCAGTTATCCAGTCCTCTCGAAAAGTTAGGATCTGCAAGGTTCAGAATTCCAGGCAGCGATTTGAGCCGCGTTGCACGTTCAACATCCTGCTTGAGGAAGTTGTACAAGGCTTCAAACATCGACAAGCGTAGCTCCTCATCTGGGATGGCCTGTATTATGGATCCAATGGCGTGAAGAATCTTTTCTTCGGCAATCGAATCCAGGGTTTGGCCATTGCGGATCGTTTGGTATTGCCTAATGAAGGCCTCTGTCTCGCCGGTAAGAACAGTTCTGCAAGAGGAACATAGGGTTGAGATGGATCGCGCCGAAGAGCTGCCAAGAACAGGATCCCCGACCGCGGCAAACAAAAGGTTGAGAGCGTGCGGGAGATACTCTGAGTGGCGATCAAAGTACTCACAGCATCTGCCGACCAATGAGAGTCCAGTCTGGCGAAGCCGTAGCGGTATGGGACCCTGTGTCTCACTGAGAAGTTCGAAAAAGGATGCCGAGAATATCCTCCCTAGCTCATTATCGTATTTTGGTTCATCCGTGACGCAGTCAGAGAGCGCACTGAGACAGAATAAGGAAGCTTCTACTTCGGGCCAGGATTTATTCTGAAGTGACTGGAGGAACAGATCGACGAAAAAAGAGACGAGAGTGACGCCGCTCAACGTAAAGATTGACTGCAATAGATCGGCGACATCTTTCCTGGCGTCGTTGAAACCCGCTCGTTCGTCCAAGTCCCAGTCTGCGAAGACCTCGGCTGGAGGCCATCGAATTTTCTTCCAGCTGTTTATGACAACGTTTTTCAGGTGGCCATCAGCATATGGTCTCCAGGGCGGGACTTCGCCCTCGTTTGAAAAAGTGCTGTCAACCATGGTTTCTGCAAATGTCAACCAAAACTCAAGGGCGGGGACAAATATGGTGTCCTCGCCCACAAGGTAGCCTTCTGCATCCAGTAGACCCACAAGACGATTCAGGAACCCCTGGGAGCGCGGGTCGACGCTCTCCATCAGATCACTAACCCTGGCATCTCCATACGCAAGCATCATAGTACCGAAGGCGCCCAACACCGCATTTGAACTCTCATTTCTGACCTGCTCGTAGAGTTGAGTTCCCCAGGGGCTCTCAAATGCCGTGAACATGGATTCGTAGTGGGTATCGGTGAAGAAGACCGAATAGTTCTGGAAGATATCGGTGAAGAGCCCGGTAGTTTCCTGGAACAGGCTCTCGATCATGAAACACTTCATCGCCGGTTCGACCAGTTTTCTCAGTAGCGGAACCAAATGCTGCTGACTGGTAATAGGGGCGCGTTGTGCGTACAGAATCCACGCCTACACCGAGTTAGCTTTGTAAGCAATATTAGGTGGGATTACTCGATCATACCTGATAACAGGACAACAGGGGCTGGCCATAAGATGACTGCATCACACCGTCAAAAGCGCAGGAGAGTAGGCAGATGATATCAGACCCGTTTTTGACCAGCCTCTCGTGCACCTGAATACTGGACACACATTAGAATCTAGGCCCGTTCTCAGCCATAAGGTTTCACATACTGCGAAGACATGTCTGTTTTCCCAACCTCCTCAACCAAAGCCAAGGCGAACTGGATAGCAAGCCATATTTTCCGGTCGTCTATGTTGGCAACCATAACGCTGGTTTCTAGCGCATCATCCAGTGATTCAACGGAAACGCCCCGGCCAATGTCCATGCAGTAAAGAAGTTGGCGGAAGCATTTTGGCCACACGTGGGAGAAGTAGATGAAGTGTGTAACGAGCGCCGAACACAGCTTCTTTATGACAAAGTTGGGGGTGCCATCAGCCAACGACCCGATGAGCCAGTCGAGGACATTCTGGAGCAACTCCTTTGCGTCATCTTCAGAGAGGTTTGCGCTGTTATATGTGAGCAACCTGCCTTTGCATCGTAATAGTGTGAGGTAATCTTGCTTTCAGTACCTTTCCTTATTGAGCTTGACGATGAGGGTCAAGGCTGCAAAGAATTTGATGTTGGGATCGGAATGCGAAATGAGACTTCTTGCAAGTTGCCATCCTTGGTCCGACTTTTGCAGCCTCTGTAGGACTTCCTGAATGGCATTTATAGTCTTGGGAGGGTTCGATTGTTGGTAAAGCGCCTGAATGAGCCCTTCGACTTCGGCGAAACTGGTTGGTAGCGGTAGTGGCTCCATGAGAACGAGATGGTGGGGAACAGGAAGGGGCAGTTCCTGCCTCTTCTGTGACTACTCTCGTTGAGACGAGCCCCTCTCTAAGTCAGTGAGAAAAGGAAGATTACAGGGAAGGAATGAAAAGGTCGGTACGTGTCCTTGAAAGGGAATGTATTGTGTGTCTTGCAACAAGCTTTGTGGTTTGTTCTGGTGTAATGTTCCGCGAAGCCCGGTCCTCTGGTTCCATGGTGGGGTTGTAAACTACTTCAGCGGTTGCAGCCTGTCATCGCTTCACCCCCAGTTAGTGCCCTAACGACGGTTAGGCATCGACATCGGGATAAGCAAAGACCTACCCGGACACATCTCGAGAGCAGACAAAAGACGGCATATAAGTGCTACATATTAGCTTTAGAGAGTAAGCAAATGTGATCTGCAATGTGGAGGGTGACATTGCTGTCCAAGCCAATGTTTCTGATGTTCTTTCAACGTCTATCTTCTTGATCCTTGAAGAAGATCACACTAGAGGTATCAAACAGGGCCCTTGTCAGGGAGAATTTTTTTTTTAATTTTCATAGGAAAAAAAACACTAGAATGGTGTACTTGCCCGATTGACCGAGCGCTGTTCGTGTAGGTACCTAGTTAGTTAGTTAGGTATGGGGCAACTGCCCCTGTATACTAGAAGATGCTCCCCGAAGCACTCCGCACCTGCTCTTAACTGCCTCGAATACCCGCGCCGCCGACCGCGTTGAATGAAACCGGGCGTCCAGCTCTTTAAGTTTGTTTGTGACGCCCCTCGTTTAAGCTGCGTGCAGCTTTCCAGTGCGCCATAAATGCCGATGCGCCCATTCCCATTTCCTTTCCCTTCTCCCATTCAAGCTCTGTTAGTTTGCATTTCACGTTGTCCTAAAGCCATCCATTCCCGTAGCAATTTCATTGGCGGACCATTCCACACCACCCCCATCACCAGATCTGCGCTCAGCTGCCGAGACATGGAGACGGTCAATACCACTGCCCGACTGGCTGCCTTGCGGTCATTGATGAAGGAACGCAGCCTCGACATCTATGGTACTGCCGCTGCCCGTCCTTAAATCGGTCCCAACCCTGTTACACACATCGCTGACCCCGCCTTTTGTCTTCGTCTAGTCGTCCCATCGGAAGATAGCCACGCATCCGAGTACATTGCCGCCTGCGATGGTCGCCGAGAGTTTATCTCTGGTTTCAGTGGGTCAGCTGGAACCGCCGTCGTTACACTTGAGAAGGCTGCCCTTGCCACTGATGGCCGCTACTTCAACCAGGCTTCGAAGCAGCTGGACTCGAACTGGTACCTTTTGAAGACTGGCTTGCAGGACGTCCCCACATGGCAAGAATGGACAGCCGACGAAGCAGCTGCGGGCAAGACCGTCGGCGTCGATCCCACGCTTATATCCAGCTCGATTGCTGACAAGCTTGAAGAGAGTATCAAAAAGAATGGGGGCAAAGGGTTGGAGGCAGTCACTGAAAATCTGGTTGATATAGTCTGGGGTTCCGAGAGACCACCACGCCCGAGCCAACCTGTCGTGCTTCTCCCCGAGAAGTTTGCTGGTAAAGATACTGCGACTAAGCTTATCGACCTCCGCAAAGACCTCGAGAAAAAGAAATCCATTGGCTTTGTTGTGTCACTTTTGGACGAGATCGCGTGGCTGTTCAACCTTCGCGGCAGCGACATCCCTTACAATCCCGTCTTTTTCTCCTATGCTATCGTCACACCCGAGACAGCGACTTTATACATTGATTGCTCGAAGCTCAGCCCGGAGTGCCAAAATTACCTGGCGCAAAATAAGGTCGACGTCAAGCCATACGATCATCTCTTCGTAGATACTAAGGCACTAGCCAGTCAGGCTGAGGAAAACAGCACCGAATCACCCGTCCGCAAGAAGTATACTATCTCCACTAAGGCCTCATGGGCGCTCAAACTTGCGCTAGGAGGCGAGAAGTTTGTTGAAGAGATCCGGAGTCCTATTGGGGATGTCAAGGCAGTGAAGAACGAGACGGAGCTGACCGGCATGAGAAACTGTCACATCCGAGACGGAGCGGCTCTTTCGCAGTTTTTCGCGTGGCTCGAAGACCAACTCATTAACCAGAACACTGTGTTGGACGAAGTGGCCGCTGCCGATAAATTGGAGGAGTTCCGTTCGAAACATGAGAATTTTGTGGGCCTCTCGTTCGATACTATATCCTCGACAGGGCCAAAGTGAGTTTGGAATGTTGCAGGCTCTTGTGAGTACGAACGCTGATTCGGGCTGCTACAGTGCCGCTGTGATTCATTACAAGCCGGAACGGGGAAACTGCTCTGTGATCGACCCAAACGCGATTTACCTTTGCGATTCTGGAGCGCAGTATCTCGATGGAACTACAGATACGACCCGGACTTTACACTTCGGGACCCCGACTCAGGCGGAGAAGACTGCCTACACTCTGGTTTTGAAGGGAAATATCGCTTTAGATATGGCTGTCTTCCCGAAAGGAACTACTGGGTTTGCCATTGACAGTCTCGCCCGTCAATTCCTCTGGGTAGGACCAAACATCGAATCACTTGGTTGCTTCGACTAACATGTCCGTAGAAATCAGGCCTTGACTATCGACACGGGACCGGCCATGGCGTAGGCTCCTACTTGAACGTCCACGAGGGTCCGATTGGCATCGGGACTAGAAAGCAGTATATCGACGTGCCTCTTTCAGCAGGAAACGTCCTCTCTATTGAGCCCGGATATTACGAAGATGGCGCCTATGGCATTCGGATCGAGAATCTGGCCATTATTCGCGAAGTCAAGACGCAGTACTCATTCGGTGACAAGCCGTATCTGGGATTCGAGCATGTCACCATGGTTCCGTATTGCCGGAAACTCATCGATGAGGCACTCCTAACTGCAGAGGAAAAGAAGTGGCTCAACGGCTCCAACGACGAGATTCGTACAAAGACAGAACACTACTTCAGGGATGACCCGCTCACTCTCAAGTGGTTGATTCGAGAGACCCAGCCATTCTAAGCAGAGTCGCAGCTATCCGAACGGTCCGTATAGGTCATCGACCACCCCTCATCAGAGATCGTCTAAAACGACATGAATGCTGAGAGAGCGAAGGTCACTCCAAAGGCAATCTTGAAGGTGGCGTTGTGTCTCAATGCGGTTAGGGTAGGGGATGATTGGAGCCGTTTCTTGAGTTTGAAATGTTCAACGAGGTTAACGCCGTAGCGTGTGGCAACCTTGAGGTGGTTAGCAGTGATAAGAAGAACAGGCGAGCCCGAGCTTGCTCAGTACCTGAATCAATACAAGACCAATGCCAAGAAACAATACTAGAGTCTTGGAAAATACGCTGACAAGAAGACCAGAAATGAAGCCTAGCTATTCTGTCAGTCGGAATAACTCCGCGGTTGGCATAGTACCCACCAGCTACACTGCCACCCGAAAGCTGTTTTATGACTTCAGGGCTGAGAATCTCCTTCCCTTGTGTGTGTTTGGGGTCAGATGAGAACTGACGGCGGCCAATGGGTTCCGGGTTCAGGGCATCGAAGCGCATCGGCCGCTGCCGGTGTAGGAATAGAAACCCAGAAGTCAATCCTACCCCTATGGGAAGGGCGCTGCGACGAAGGGCTGAGCGACAGAGTGGTAAAGCAGCCATTTTGCTGAATTGGGTACGGAGTATTTAACGTTGAATATGTGATTTGCTGGGAGGGTTGGCAGCTTTTGTCTGGGGTTGTGATTGGGGGCTTTTTGGTGACGTAATTGGCTAGCGTGTCTTGAGGAACCCTAGTCAGAGAGTTCTGACGAGCATTGACCAACGGCCCCGCGATCCCAGACGCGTGGGATCTCTGTCGAGCTTCCATGTTGTGAGACTGGACGCGTCTTTTCCCCATTTCATCCACCACTTGGAGTATCCACCACCAATTTCCTCAATTACCCCCAAAACTGCACATATCTTCTCCAGCATCTGGAATACATTATCAACCTACCGAACATTAGTCTAATTTACGAGTCGAAATGCCCCGTCCAAAGCGATCGCGAGTCGCGCCCTCGCGACCTGTAGCTGCGGAACATCGACAGTCCTCTGCAACACCACCACCAGCCACTCGACCAACCGCAGTCTCTCTACCCTCCGTACCGAGCAGCGATATTTATGATGTGAGCGACCAGGAAAAAGAGCGCAGGGCTGCGCGCTTATCGGCCCGCACGCGTCGCACTGCCGAACCAAATCCAGAGCAAGCAAAGGCATTCGAAAACGCGAAGCAAAGACAGGACAAAGCAATGAAACCGCTTGACAACATCATGTCGAACTCAAAGCAGGCCAGCGGCTCGTCGGCCGATGACAGTACCGAAAGCCCAAATATCGAGTACAGCCGCAGGGACTCAATGACGATGACGGCGACGCGACAGCCGCGGCTTACCGACGCGTCTGGCTTGGATTTGGATGATGATGTCTTTGGAAATCTCGACGACAGCCTCGACGACAGCCATGATATAGGCGATGATATGCAGAGTGCGCATCACAGCCGTTCTACTGACACGTCGTCATTCAACATTGCCATGTTCCGCCGCAAACCCCGTCAGTCGAGCATTGTCGGCAGAGATGATGCACCTATTCGGCCTAGCAGCAGAGGCGCAACCACACCTAGCTTTAGCTCGTATCTCAACCTAGGGTGTTTCAAGAGGCGCCAGCGCGAACCGAGCATTTTGGGAACAGCACGGAAGGATAGCGCTCAGCGTCCCCAGTCTCGGGGTTCCAACTTTGGCAGCGTCATCGGAGACGATGACTATGGGCCAAACGATGGCCCGACTCCATTGAACAAGACAACGCGCCATTCGGGGCAATATCGACAGCCGGAGAGTGACCCGGAAGACTCGCCGACCTTGCCTTCGCGAAAGCGGAAATCCCTTGCAGATCAAGACGGTCGTGAGAAGAGGCTTGCTGTTGAGAGTCATGAGGAAGTGATTCACCAATCGATCGAAGTCAACAGCACACCTCCTCTCTCTTCTTCGCCCCGCCGCGTGACACGGCGATCAACACAGGAGCAGCCTTCTACACCAGATCGATGTGACCCAGAGATGGCGCCTCCAGCGAGCAGTGGGTCCTCTATAGATGGACAGCCCATTTCGTGGCCATCGCTAGACATCCTCACCCACCGCGTCTACCGGAAGCATGTTCCTGCACGCGTCGCCAAGACCCCCGAGTTTGAGGACGATGATTCTGAACTTCCGTCCCCTCCCTCCTTGACACACTCTCCCAATTATGGAACTGCGAGAACAAGGGCAATCCGCAGGCCAGCGGTCCCTGCTCCTCCACAAAAAGTGACAACGGCGGCCTTGACATCTCTCATGCCACAACGCCGACCCAAGAGTTCAGGGGGTAGGGAGGACAGCAGTGATTCCATTGACATGGAAAGCGAGGATGAGATTGAAGTCCACGGGGAGGATGAGCTCTCATATGTTAATTCCCGAGCCGCGTCTAGAAGAGGCGCTCGAATGAAGACTCGCAAAGGCAAGAGGACCAATGCAAATGGCAGCGCTCAACAGGGTAAGGGAAGGAAGAGTGTGCGGACATACGGAGGGCCAAGCTCCGACAAGGAGAACGATGATGGTGAGGAGTCGGACGAGGCGGAAGTGGAGTTGGGAAGTGTTGCTGGCGATGACACACCTAGGAGGTGGAGGAATGATGAGAACAGCCAGGAGCTTGAGGAACGGCTAGGAGAGGAGCATAAGAATGCTATAAAGAAGTTTAAGGAGGTGGATAACTGGGAGATGTCGTTTGAGGAGGTTACGGGGAGCTCCTCACCGATGCGCGATGCGAGGTAAGGCGCCTTAGGCTAGGATACGGACGTCAATGAAGGAAGTAGAAACTTATTTGGCTTGGTTCTGCTAGGAATCCAAACTAAGGTGTGTGGGCGCATACCTGTTTGCGGACGGCTACTTGTGGGACGGCGTGTTTACTCTCACGGATGATGGTATAGCAAAGACACAAAGGCGTTTGGTTTCGCTTGCGCAATTCATGACGCACGTTAATCATTTGACCTGGGTATGCAGTAAATCATCGCTATTCGAACGCCTTTGTAAACCAGTGTAGGCCCATCCCAGTGCCTGACGCCTCGCCCCGTATCCGTGTTACATCCACTCTTAGCTGACAGGTCCGTGTGAGTATCATGAGCTTTCAGCAAGGGAAACACTCTCGATATCGTGCTCGATGACAGGTAACAGGTTCGCAACCTGATTCGAGTCTCGCAGGGCAATCGTCACGGCGTCGGGCATCAGGCCCGCCATGAGGAGATTCTGTGCCATCTTGTTAGTGAACACAGCATCAAGCTGTCAGGTAGGCAAGAAAGACCTACCCTCTTGACATTTGAGAAACCGTCCTCCCTCGCCGTATACTCCCGGATGACTAGATCCGTATCAAAATCCACGTAAACCCTTGTATCACGCACCCGTACCACCACACTGTCCAGCCGCATGAACATCCGACAGAGCAGCAGCATCCGCCGCTGCATGACCCGTACCTTGACGCTGACAATACTGATGCCATTGTCATCCAGTTCACTCTCGTACAGAACCACCTCATCTGAAAACAGAATCGGGTCCCTCCGCTTTAGCAGTTCCAGCGGTATCGCGGGGGTATTGTCTCCCACTGCCAGAGCCTTGTCGGTAGAAGGCGCCGTCTCCCTCCCCCGGTACGACGTGCTATAGCTCCAGTCGTACGGCTTCACTACCTCGGAGATGCCCGCACTGGTCTTCTCCCGACTACTACTCCACTCGTCCGCGTAGGCTACCTGCAGCATGCGCTCGCCCGTCTTATCCACGGTGTCGAGCGCCGCCTCAGCGGTGAAGTCGATGCTCCAGCCAGAGGGGTTGTGGGTGATGGAGACTAGGTTGTCGCCAAAGATCATTTCGGGGATAGGAATACCGAGGCGGGCAGACATGGCGTCGATGGGGCCGGATTTAAGGATCGGTAGCTTACGTGTTGAGATGGTGAAGTTGGCTTGGTGGTGTGTGGTGGTCGCGGCGGCGGGGGTGGGGTAGGGCGCGTTGGGGGAGGAAATGTGTGCTGTCATTTTGAATGTTGTGCGACGAGGCTGTTTCTGGTGGCGATTAATTACGTCTTTGGGCAGTTTCTGGAGAGAAGGAGAGGGCTAGATGGCGTTGAGTCGCGGCGGTGGATTGTCTGGTATAGCTGCGCGGGGTGGGGAGCTCGATGAATTTTGGCGGGGTAGGTTTGGGGGACAGGGTCTTCGCCACTTGACTAAGTGCACTTTTGTAGTACTCTGGGCTGGACTGTGAAGATGACCTTGTTTTAGCCCAGCGCACTGGACTAGCAATGGGGAAAGGCTAGAACAGTCACCGCCTGGCCTGTTACCATATTAACGTACTAAAGTATAGAAATTCTGCGGCCAGAAAGTTAGGTGCAAAAGGTACAAAGACAGACACGCAAAATCGCATCCCATCATCCATGACTAGTAGATCGGACCGTCTTAGCTAGGTTGTCTACTATCTTCACGTCATGGCTGCACTTTAGGCATTACCAGATAAAACTGTTTCCCCCAAGGAAATAAAGGCACGTATTGAGGTTGGATTTCGTTTGTCGCTAAATCCAATTCTTCCAGGTCTGGCCTAGGTGGGTCATGAACCCCCCTGAAGCGTCGATGGGTCTGTGCAACCGGAGCGGTTGCTAGGCAACGCGGCCTCGCCCAACAGGTAAATAACCCCACCAGTGAAACCGCATTTCAACCACTCTCCAATTGCGACCATCAAGGTCAGTATAGGTTTGTTTGCAATTGCTGTCGACACATCGAAGACCTTGAAGGTCTTCATTTTGTCTTTCTCTCTCTTGCCTCATCTCTCTCCAGACCCTTCCTCGATACAATGGCGACCCGAACTCTGGAGGCTCGATTTGAGCATTTGTCGGTCAATGACGAGAACGATGCTAGCGAGACTAGGTTATACCAAAAATCAAAGGTACGCCACCAGTAGGAAGACTTTTTCTTCTTTTGACTTCAATATCTGATTGAGGCCAGACAATCGTGGGGACAAATCAATCATCGCACAGCGTGGCGAGACCGAACCTGATCAAGGTCGCACTGCAATCGCAAAATACAAACACTGTTACCACTGCCACCGTAACCCTTCCCTCGCAAGCAGCGCAATGGCGGGGCTCTAACCCTTCATCCCCCAGCAAGAAGGACAAGGAGAAGGTATCGTCGTCTTCGCGCAGCTCGGATGAGCTAGCTGTTGTCGAACGTAAATCGGGCAACTACGTCGATCAGCCTCTGACACCAAAGCTCTTCCACCTCGGCATGTTCGAAATCGGTCGGCCCCTCGGCAAGGGCAAATTCGGGCGCGTGTACCTGGCGCGCGAGCGCAACAGCAGCTTCATCTGCGCGCTCAAGGTACTCTACAAATCTGAGCTGCAGCACGGATCTGGGGTCGAGAAACAGGTCCGGCGCGAGATTGAGATCCAAAGCAACCTGCGACATCCCAACATCCTCAAGCTCTACGGACATTTCCACGACAGCAAGCGCATCTTCTTGATCCTCGAGTTTGCCGGGAAAGGCGAACTCTACAAGCACCTGCGGCGCGAGAACCGCTTTCCCGAGTGGAAAGCAGCGCAGTATATAGCCCAAATGGCCTCGGCCCTACGCTACCTGCACCGCAAGCACGTCATTCACCGCGACATCAAGCCTGAGAATATCCTGATGGGAATCCACGGGGAGATTAAGATTTCCGACTTCGGCTGGAGCGTTCACGCCCCTAATAACCGCCGCGCCACCCTCTGTGGCACTCTCGATTATCTACCCCCGGAGATGATCAAGCCCGGCTCCAAGGACAACTGGTATAACGAGAAGGTCGATCTGTGGAGTCTGGGTGTCTTGACGTACGAGTTCCTTGTCGGCGAGGCCCCCTTCGAGGACACGCCCATTATGACGCATAAGCGCATTGCGCGCGCTGATATGACTATCCCCGAATGGGTGAGCAAAGAAGCCAAGGATCTCATTAAGAAGGTTGGTTGTTCCTCTCCACTATTGGTGCTATGTATGACTAACAGAACTTTGCAGCTCTTGGTTCTGGACCCCGAGAAGCGCCTCCCCCTTGAGGACGTCCAAACTCATCCCTGGATCATCAAGCACTGCGTGAAGGGGGAGAGAGCGGCGAATCGGGAAAAGAGCTCGAAATGACGAGACTCTAGAATGATGTGATGATTAACGACGCATATCAATTCTCACTTGCGCGTTTGTAATAGTACTGCTTAGTGCGCTTGGTTCAATGGCGTAATGTGGGCATGACGGGGTGTGGGTTAGGTTTTGCTTCCGAATTATCGAGTTGCATATTACCGGAGTCTGTCTATGTACGAGAATCCGCTAAAATTGGCAAAACTTGGCACAACTTTATAATGTCTTTCGTGGCCTGTGTCTGTGCGCTTGGTCTTGTGGTTATCTTCTTGTGTCCGAGGGGAATGGTCCATTATCATGGTAACTACAGATGGTATGGTACAAGCGTGATATGGTTTGGGTCGATTCATAACGTACACCATCCATCCAACTTGGAGCTTATCGATATATCTCGTCAAATGGCCGTCTGTCGGAAAAGCATGAATCCCACACCTCGTTGACTACCTTGACGGCTTGCACATCATCCTTACAAGCCGGCCGGGCCATGACTGACTGCACTGCCCTTTTCCGCACGCAGTCTTGGAACTGCTGTGTCAACGTCCAGTTCCCCCTGGTAAAAGACTCCCTCGTCCACCTGCACTCGCCGCTCAACATCGATGCTCGGATCTGGTCATGTCAAACGTCAGCGAGTATCCTCCACTAAAGAAGTCCAACACTCACCTCAGTACAAGCAGAATGCCTCAAATCTTTCCCCCCGAGCCAATCCACCTTCCACCTCAAATGATCCCATGCATGTACCATCTCATGCGCCAGCGTATCCTCCAAATGGCCCCGATTCCTCACCTCATTAGCACACAACAGAATGCCATGATCAGGGCTGAACCCCCCCGACTGGCGCATAACCGACCCATCCTCCGCTACCCTCCCGGGACACCGTCTACAAACCACGTTGCTTGCGTCCAGCTGCCCGTTGAGCGCCTCAATTTTTTCTCGCAGGAACCGCACCGTCGGAGAGTGGGCGAAGAGCCAGTCACGGTATTCATCGCAGCGCGCGCAGTCCCGTGCTTCGTGGACGCGGTAGCGGTCCTCGCGGTAGTGCTCGATGCCTTCACGAGTTACTTTGCCGGTGAGGATGCGGAAGTAGTTGAGCCACCATTTGGCGGTGGGATCGTAGCCGGTGCGGGAGGGATCATTGGGGAGGAATCGGGGAAGGGAGGGGGTCGTGGGTGTTGCGGTGGTGGGCTTTGGTTCTTCTGTGTTCGCCATGGTTGCGGGACCGTCGATATCGGTGACCTCGGGGGGAAAGTTGTGGTAAGGAGCTGCCAGGTGACCAATCGGATTGATATAGTTGCATCTAAGGCGGAATCTGGACTGCAAGGTTGGTGTCTGAGACAGATGGTTGGGGGGGAGGTTTGGGATGGTTGGGCTTGGTCTGAAGTGCTGAAAGTTCGCGGTCAAAAAAAGAGTTACAGGCCCCGCGCGTTGATCCTGGCGGGCAGCCACCCCGACGGCTGACAGGGGCCAATGGGCTTGGGGCTACCCCACTCTAGCCTTCTGGAAACACTGCGCCAAGGCGGTGAGGCACCTCTGGCTCGCTCTGTGCTCCAAGGAGGGAGAAAAGAGGCGACGCTCTTTTTTGATAAGATACACTTATCGTGGGCGCTTTTAGCTGATGTAATCCGCGTAATCGGCTGCAGCGATGCAGATCTACAAGTTGGTTGAGGCTCCTGCCGGCACGTATTTGCTCTACCTCCGCAATAGCCTCGGCCTCGCTCCTACCCCTGGATATACGCGAAGAAATAGCA